>Ga0224559_1000804_pt1 | contig 18964 bp, 14 predicted proteins | sample 714S33034metaG_FD_180676 | JGI IMG/M metagenome (GOLD analysis project Ga0224559, IMG submission 180676) | Peat soil microbial communities from Stordalen Mire, Sweden - 717 S3 30-34 | ecosystem: Environmental > Terrestrial > Soil > Wetlands > Peat | place: Sweden: Norrbotten County, Stordalen... | reverse complement strand
AAAACATAACCTGTAATATAACTTCCGAACTGCGCAAGTTGGGCGCGCTTGAAATCCAGATCGCGGCGCAGCAATGCGGCCGCAGTCTGCCCCAAAGCTTGTAGCACAAACATGAAGGACATCACCTGCAATACGAATGTCGCATCCGGTCGATTAAAATAGGCAGCGATGCGGCCCGCAAGAAAATAAATTCCGAGAGTAAGAATAACGCCAATCAATAATTGGATCGTGAAAATGAAGCGTATGTCTTCACGCGACACACTTTTGCGCTGCACCAGCGCCGAAGTCAAACCAAAGTCTGCAATAAGTGCGCCCAGACTGATTACCAGCAAGGCCACCGCGACCAAGCCGAACGGCTCCGGCCCCAGTAACCGCGCAAGAATAATACCGATTGCAAATTGCGATCCTGAACGGGCAAACGAGCCGATGTAATTCCATTTCAAAGCCGTAAAGCTACGCTGGCTCATGCTGGGTTCGTCTGATTGCCCCTTGGGTGCAAGACCTGCGTTTGAGTCCTGTCCGGTTGTATCAATGGTGTTCAATTGCACGGCCCAGGTATTCACGGTAGGCGTCTGCCAGACCTTGCTTCAATGGGGTACCGGCGGACCAACCCAGATTTGCCAAACGATCGACGTTCATCAATTTTCTAAGCGTTCCATCCGGCTTGCTGGTATCGAAGGCGAGATTGCCAGTGAAGCCGACTACCTCTTTAATGGTTTCAGCCAGCTCCCTGATCGTCAGGTCTTCCCCGCACCCGACGTTAATCAACGGCGGCAGGCCGTCATTACGATCCTGGCCCAGCATCGGAATGAATTGCGCATCAGGCAGATTCATCAAGTAAACGCAGGCATCAGCCATATCCTCGTTGTACAAGAATTCGCGCCGGGGTGTGCCGGTTCCCCAAACGACGACTTCCTTTGCCCCGGACTGTTTTGCATCATGTATCTTGCGGATCAGTGCCGGGATGACATGCGAGTTTTGCAGGTCGTAATTGTCACCGGGGCCATACAGGTTGGTGGGCATGACAGCGAGGTAGTGGGTGCCATATTGCCGGTTGTAGCTCCAGCACATTTCGATACCTGCAATCTTGGCCAAGGCATAAGGTCGATTCGTTGCCTCCAGGGGACCGCTTAGCAAGTATTCTTCCTTCATCGGCTGCGGGCACTCGCGCGGATAAATACAGGAGGAACCGAGAAACATTAATCGCTGGACATTGTTGCACCAACTTTCGTAAATGATGTTGTTCTGAATCACCAAATTCTGCTGGATGAATTCGGCTGGATACGTATTATTGGCGTGAATCCCACCGACTCTGGCTGCCGCGAGAAAGACAAATTCCGGTTTTTCCTGTAAAAAAAATTCACGCACTGCTGCCTGGTCAGTCAAGTCCAATTCGGCATGCGTACGCTTGAGAGTGTTGGCAAATCCCTTGGATTCCAGGTTGCGTACAATTGCCGAGCCGACGAGTCCGCGATGCCCTGCAACGTAAATTTTAGCGTTCTTGTCCATGAGTAATTATTCGTGGTAGTCAAATGCCGCGTAGCCGTGCTTCTTGACCAGCTCATCACGCTCGGCGGATTTAAGGTCTTCACGCACCATTTCGGAGACGAGTTCCTGAAAGGTAGTCTTCGGTGTCCAGCCCAGTTTTTCGCGGGCCTTGGTTGGGTCACCCAGTAGGGTCTCAACTTCGGTGGGGCGGAAGTAACGCGGGTCTACTTGAACGATATGTTTACCCGTGGCGACATTAATACCCTTCTCGTCCACGCCTTTGCCTTCCCAGCGTATCTCCATGCCGAGTTCTTTGGCGGCGGCGTTCACGAAGTCGCGCACACTATATTGCACGCCGGTGGCAATCACAAAATCTTCAGGCTGCTCCTGTTGCAACATCAGCCATTGCATTTCAACGTAGTCTTTGGCATGGCCCCAGTCGCGTAAGGAATCCATATTGCCCAGATACAGGCAATCTTGCAGGTTGAGTTTGATACGCGCCAAGGCACGGGTGATTTTGCGAGTAACAAAAGTTTCGCCACGGATCGGGCTTTCGTGGTTGAACAATATTCCGTTGCAGGCATAAATGCCATACGCTTCACGGTAGTTTACGGTGATCCAGTAGGCATACATTTTGGCCACGGCATACGGGCTGCGCGGATAGAAAGGCGTGGTTTCCTTTTGCGGGATTTCCTGCACCAAGCCGTATAATTCTGATGTAGAGGCTTGGTAGAACTTGGTCTTTTTCTCCAGCCCCAGAATGCGGATGGCTTCCAGAATGCGCAAGGTACCGATACCATCGGCATTGGCCGTGTATTCGGGTGTTTCAAAAGAAACGGCCACATGGCTCATGGCGGCGAGGTTGTAGATCTCGTCCGGCTGCACTTGCTGGATGATGCGAATCAGATTGGTGGAGTCGGTCAAATCACCATAGTGCAATTTGAACTTGGCGTTATCCACATGCGGGTCTTGATACAAATGATCAATGCGATCGGTGTTAAATAGCGAGGAACGGCGTTTGACACCGTGCACGATGTAACCCTTTTTCAGCAGCAACTCGGCCAGATAGGCTCCGTCTTGGCCGGTGATGCCGGTTATAAGTGCGACTTTATTTTTTGTGCTCATTTATTTCATTCCTTATTCGGCATTAGCGGCCGTAGTTGTCTTCATAACGCTGAATATCATCTTCGCCCAGATACTGGCCCACCTGTATCTCGACGATGTGTAGCGGTTCGCTGCCGAGGTTTTCCAGCCGGTGTTTTGTGCCTTTCGGAATATATGTGCTTTGGTTCTTCTGAAAGGTCAGGATTTCATCTCCGTTGGTGACGGTGGCAACGCCGGACACAACGACCCAATGCTCGGAACGGTGTTTGTGGCTTTGCAGGCTGAGTCTGGCGCCCGGGGCAACTTCAATGCGCTTCAACTTGAACCCTTCCGGGTCTTCTTCCAAAACCGTGTAACTCCCCCAGGGGCGGTTTACCTTGGTGTGAAAGATGTGTTCGGTCGCGCCCTTGTCATGCAGGGCATCGACCACTTCGCGCACACGCTGGCTCTGGTCACTCTTTGAAATCAGCACGGCATCGGTGGTCTCGATGATGCACAAGTCTTCTACGCCGATGGCGGCAACCAGTCTTTTCTCGGCCCGAATCAGGCTGTTCTTGCATCCCACCGCGATCACGTTTCCTTGCAATGCATTGCCGTTTTCGTCTTTGTCCGAAATCTCGTGTACGGCCTGCCAGCTGCCCACGTCGTTCCAGCCGATGTCGCAGGGAATCAAGGAAACCCGGTCCGACTTTTCCAATACGCCGTAGTCGATGGAGATGGAGGGCATGGCGCTAAAGTGTTTATCCACGGCAACCTGGAACGTTGCACCGCTGCGTACCTCTGCCAAAATAGACTGTACGATTTGATAGACTGCGGGCAGGTGTTGCTGTATCTGTGCCAGAATCACCGAGGCGCGCCACACGAACATGCCGGAATTCCAGTAGTAACCGCCTTGTTTCAAGAAGCTCTCGGCTGTCTCCAAATTGGGCTTCTCGGTGAAACGCTCGACTTCACGCACCGACTGGTCGGCCTGTTGCTTCTTGACCTTGATGTAGCCGAAACCGGTATCGGGACGGGTGGGCTGAATACCAAAGGTAACCAGTTTTCCGCTTCTGGCCGCTTCGATGGCAACTTCCAGATGGGCGCGAAACTGTGCTTCGTCTTTGATGATGTGGTCGGCGGGCAGCACCACCATGACCGGATCGGATTCTTCGGTCAAAAGGTAAGCTGCCGCAAGGGCGATGGCCGGAGCCGTGTTGCGGCCCACGGGTTCAAAGAGTGAACGGTACGGCAACAGTGCGTGATAGGCTTCGCCCTTGGCATGAGCTTCTTGCGTGACAATCAATACATTCTCAGCCTGAATGGTTGGCAATAAACGGTCTATCGTGGTTTGCAGCAGCGTTCCTTCACCGTCCAAGGCCAGAAACTGTTTGGGCAGATTTTGTCGTGACAAAGGCCATAACCGGCTGCCGCTGCCTCCGGCCAGAATAACTGCGTGGACTTCGTTCACAATACCCGCTCCAGCAAACCCTTCGGTTTCGCCTTGCGCTTCAACACTTCTATTTTTTACGTTATGGGCAGTTTGCATTTGTAACTTTCAACTCAATTATTCTTCAAAATTACCCGAGATTCGCTCTCTGTCGTCCTTGCTCATAGCCGCCAGCATTTCGCGAATAAAATTATCCTGCATCTGGTATGCCTCTTTGTCATCACGATTAATCGAAGATATCCGCACCAGCATTCCGTCTGGCACTTTCCCAGTTAAGCCGAAACGCAGTTGGGCGAATTTCTGTTGCAACCCTTTTTGTACTAGCGCTTTGTCGCCCATCGTGATCCAGTATGTTATCGGTTCGTTGCGGCTGCCCTGAACCGCGATTAAACGCTTGATGGGTAAAGTCCCGAATTTTGTGGCAAGCGTATCCAGAAATTGTTTTTCTACCTGAAAACCCTGTGCGGGATAACATATCTCGGGCCGGTGCACCCGCATTTCTTTTGTCGATGGATCACCGCCATAGGCGATTGAAAGCATGATGCGCGAACCATGGCTATCGAGATATGATCTGGTCAAAGTCTGGTTGTATATCTTGGCGATTAATTCTTTTCTTTCCGGAGTAATAATCTGCTCCAGCTCCACCGGATCTTTATGCCATTCACCAAATTGCTCGGGGATAATTTTTTCGAGATTTACAGATGGCCTGGAATCAGACAACTTTGCTGTCGGCTTCAAAAAGTTACCTGCTGCCGATGCCGTAATCATCAATAGGCCTATGACAAAATAATTTACACGGGTACCGAGAATCATTTGCCGGCCCTCGCTTGCCATGTTCTAATGCTTTGGATTATTCCATCCAAAATCAGAAAACAGAACAATCCGGATATAAAAAGTGCCAGTCCTGCCACTTTGTGGGCAAAACCCTGTCCTACCTCATCGCCAAAATAATAGGTGATCAACACCAATAAAATGACACGTGTCACGTTCGCGAAAAATGCGATTGGTATAACGCTGGCCAAAAGAATAATATTGTGAGACCACCCCTTGCGCTGCACAAGATAAGCGTAGAACAAACCCAGTGCGCTCAAACTGAATATCGAGTTCAAACCGGAACAGGCATCAGCTACCAATAGGTCATAGTTGCCAATCGACAATACAACCCCGTTACGAGCGATTGGATAACCCAAATGGTACAAAACAGATTCTGCCAGAACGGAAACTTGCTGCTTAAGCGGGCCAGTCAGCGTGTCTACCACAAAGCCCGGCAAGGGAATCATAAATATCAGAAATAATAACGGAAACCAAAATTGCTTCGCCACGCTGGTACCATGCGTCATTAAAACGATGCCCAACAGCACAGGAATTTGCGAACCCACTTCAAAAATTAATATATCTTGTGTTCGCCCAACAATATAAAGCAGTAATCCTGTAATCAGTAAAATAGATCCCACGACTGGATTCTTTTTTTCCGGGACTTCGATCAGTTTTGCTCTGCCTTGCCAGGTGATCCATAGCACAATTGCCAGGACGATGGGCTCGTGTCCGTATTCTTCGCTGAGCCATAGGGTACTGGCCAATAGATTGTATGTAGGGAAATAGAGTATCAACAACCCGATAAGTATTGGCCAAAAGGTTAGCCATTTGGGGTCTAGTCTGGGTAGTGAGATAGTTGACGTAGACATTTTAGTTCCGGTTAAGTGAGTTAAAACTCGTTCAGTACTGCACCAACAACTTTGATGCCAGACTCGGCCATGCTTTCACTCTGTTGGCGCATCAGTTCAAGACGCGAAATATTTTTGCGTGCCACAAACATCGTTGCCCCGGCACGTGCCGACAACGTGTGTGCATCTGCAAAATCTGCCGAAGGCGGAGTGTCAATCAATATGACATCGAAATTTTCATTCAACCGTTCCAACAGCGCGGTTAATGTAGAACGCCCCAAAAGCTCTTGTGGATTGGGCGGCAAGGGGCCTGCTGTCAGCACTGATAAATCGAGGAATTTATTGACGCGCTGAACTGCGCTCATGTCAAATCTGTTCGCCAGAACCGAAGAAAACCCGTTTCGATTTTCCAGTTTGAACATTTCGTGTTGTGAAGGATTGCGCATATCCGCGTCAATCAGCAAAGTACGCTCGCCCAATTGGGAAAAGACAACTGCCAGATTGGCGGCGAGATAGCTGCGTCCTTCCGTCCGGCCGGGGCTGACGATAGACAGCATTTTGGTGTCTTGATCGCCAGTAAAACGCCTCAGCATCAACTGGCTGCGCAATGTTCGCAATGCTTCCACCTCGGGGCTGAATGGATTGTAGGCGGCAACCAGTTTGTCCGAAACACCTTCGTCGCTCTTGTGCAAATAGGGATAATCATACTGGTGAGACAGGGCATGCTGAATATCCGCATGGGTCAACAATTCCAATTGAAGTGCGGCATCTCCGAATCTGAGGTTATCTGTTTTTTGCAGGCGCAGAATTTGCTCCACATCGTCGATGGATAGCTTTCCGGAGTCAATCAGTATTGCACCTATTGACCGGTCTGACCGCGTTGTATTTTGTTGGCTCATCTGCATGTTTTATCTTAATGTCGGGATCGTTCAGTTTAACTTTCAGCGCTGATTAAACATGACGCCTAAACATAATTTCCAAGTTGTAATGCGAATTCAATGCTGCAAACACTTTGCTTTTTAAGTGACTACCTTAATCTTTCCAATTCCTGAAGCAGCGATCTTGCCCTTCTTCAATTTGAACTTGCTTAGCCAACGCAGGATGCCGGCGGGTTCTGTTTTTTGTTTAAATTGAATCAATATTGGCGCACCGATCATTTCTGCCAAAGCGTCGGATGATCTGACACGCTGATCCAGCATCTCGGCAGTAAATGCCCCCCCCACTCCAAGGAAAGTGCTCACGAATATGGCAATCAGCAAATTTTTCATCATCTGTGGTGAAGAACGCTTCGTCGGTTCTGTGGCCGGTGTAAGCACGGTGATATTGGTTTGGTTGGATTGGCTTTGCAGGTTACTTTCCGTAAAATGCTGAACAACAGTGTCATAGGCTCGCTGTGCCGATTGCACATCCCGCTCCAGCACTGCGATCTCATTGCGTTGTGCAAGGTCTTGGATTTCTTTTTGCTTGTGAGATTCAATGGTCGTTTTCAGCTCCGCCCTTTTTTGCAAATTGACATTATTTGCGGTGTTAATACTATTCAGGATACGTTGCGTTTCATCGGCCATTTTCTGTTTGAGCGCTGCAATTTCACTTTCCATTGCCTGATATTGCGGGTTGTTTCTGCCCAGATTAAGACTGGATTCCTGTAGTTTGCTTTCCTGTCTGATAATTTCTGATCTAAGGTTAACAATGACCGGGTTTTGCATAACGTCGGACAGCGTATCTCCGGTACCTATATTTTTTTTCCTGCTTTGCGTATCCGCAGATTGACCCTCAGTTTGAACCAGTTGGCCGGACAGTTCGGCAATCTTGGTGTTTTCAAGACTCTGCACGTTGCTGCCTGCGGTTACCATCCCTGTCTTTTTTTGATAATCGGCAAGACGAGTCTGGGCGTTTTCCAGCTCTTGGCGCAATCCCGCCACTCTCACTTGAAACCACTGCGCATACTGCCTTGCCGGTTCCACTTTCAACTCCAGATTAGTGTTGATATAAGCTTGAGCGAAAGCGTTGGCCGCAACTGCTGCATAGGCAGGATCTTCCGACGTAAAGGAAATTTCGATCATATTGCTGTCACGGGAAGGTTTGACTTCCAGTCTTTTTGATATCAGTTCACCCAACCAGGCTTGTAACGATCCCTTTCCATTCGTCGCATCGTGCCATTGCTGCCTGATCTGCTCGTTCTCATCAAGTTTGAGCAATTTAACCACGCTTTGTGCAACACGCGGGCTGGTAATGATATCAACCTGAGTTGCCACGTAACTGGGTAATGCAATACCGCCCATGGCCATTCCCATCAGCGGGTCGGGTGATTTGACATCCAATACTACTGACGTTGTGGCAATGTATTTATTTGGCATGGTAAGGGTATAGCCAAATACGCACGCGACCGTAACCAGCATCAGTATCAGTGCAATCTTGTAACGCGCCAGCAGAATAATGAAAAATTGTTGAAGGTTCATTTGAGGTTGCGATTAATTTGCTTTAAAAAAGACTTTCACGAACATAAAAAACATCATCCGAGTTGACTCCCGCAGAAAGTTCAAGCGAGATTTGTTCAGGCTTGCCGTCGGCGCCGCGCCGAAATATCTTGATGCTTCTCTGTGAGCCACGCATCGTCGGGCCACCGGCTTGCGCCAAGGCCTGCATCAAGGTCATATTGCGTTCTACGCGGTATGAACCCGGGCGTTGCACTTCACCGTAGATGTAATACATCGGCGCACGATGTACATAAATGATGTCGCCACCTTCCACCAAAATGTCATCCTTGCGGTTGTCATCCAGAAACAAACTGGGAATATCGATTTCCTTGCGAAAGGGTTTGCCGTTTCGGGTACTCGTTAATATAACGATATCTGATCCCGTGCCGGTAGTCCCACCAGCCAATGCCAGCATGTCGGAGATACGCGTATTGAATGTCTCAAGCGGATAACGCCCCGGCCTGTTGACTTGCCCCAGCACCGAGACCTGATTGCCCCGAACTTGCGTCATAACGATATTAACTTGCGGTTGTTGGACGAACTTTTGTTCCTTTAGCATGCTGGCGATTTTTTTCTCGGCTGCAGCAATCGTCAATCCACCCAATTCAACCGAACCCAATAAAGGATAGGAAATTATTCCACTTTCGGAAACACGCACGTCTACGGTCAAGTCAGCATTCTGAAAAACGGTGACGTGCATAGTATCGCCCGCCCCCAGACGATAATCATTACTTTCGTCTACGGCCTGAGCAACCACGCCATACATCACCAGTGACAGTAAAAGTAACAGCCGTATTATTCCCTTACCCAACATGAAATCTCCGCAAATTAGTTTGTTACATTTACCAAAGAAGGCAATTAACGAAGGCCGCTCTGGCTTTCGTTAATTGGCAGCATGGCTTAGAAGGTTTCGTGTTTTTTAAACTCGCTCATTTAAGACCTGTTACACCTTTGGCCAAATCAGACGCTTTCGACTCTTCAGTTGCTTTGACTGACGACTCAGGTAAAGCAGGGTTTGCGTCTGAGGTGGCTTTTGTACTACTCAGGAATTCACCAAAATATTCAATTTTGGCTCCCGCTTTGAGGGACTTGATTTCATTTTCCAATGTTTCTTTCTTGCGGGTATTGTTCAGATACTCTTGAATGGCGTTTGTCGCCGCGCTTTCAGCAACCGGCTCCGCTTTTGAATTGACAATTGCCAACACACTGAGCGACTTGCCCATATCGATAAGAATCTTTTTGCCTGCTTCCAATTTGGAAATCTTGGCAAGCATATCAAGCGGCAACTGCTCGGAAGACTTAACTCCTGACTGAACCGACGTTTTGATATCCTTTGATTTTGCCCAAGCCTCGATTGCATCTTCAGTCTTTCCACTATTGATCATCTGAATTACGGTATCTTTCACTTCCGGCTTGGATTCGATCTCAAGTTCACGAATGGTGAAGATGTGCCTGTCCGAAAATAATTCCGGATGTTCAACATAGAATTTATGAATGTCTTCTGTCGTAGGCTTGGCAATGCCGGATATGATGGGATCCATGTACGCACGGGCTAGAATGGTGTTCTTGGCGCTTTCAATCGCCTGCATAACAGCCGGTGTGCGATCCAATTTCATTTTGACAGCCTGCTGTACCGCAAGGTTTTGCACAATCAAATTGTTCAGCACTTCTTGCTTGGCCATCTCGGCAGTTTTGCCGGGTGTAACTTGAATACTACCCAATGCGGAATTTACCTGACTGATGGTTATCTCTTCAGAATTGACTTTAGCTGCCACTTGTGTGGAAGCGGTTTTTTCTTTTTCTCCGCATCCCGTCAAAAATGATGCAAGCATTATGATTGCCATGAGAGATAACCCGTGGTGGTTCTTAGCCAACTTGGAAGAAAAAGATTTCATAAGTCCTCTGTTAAGATAATATTAATTCAATAAAATTTAAAAAATAATACTCACCTATAGAAAAAACATGCCGGCAAGTTTACTGTAACGTCAAATCTGATAAGGCGCGACTTTCGAACCCCGTCCGCGAGGAAATGATTTTGTTTAAATCACGCTAAATCAGCGCAGTCTGCTAAGGTAAACTAATTAGATTACAGATTGATGAAACAAGTTTTTGCTTTGTTTTTGAAATGTCCTTCAGGTGTTGGGATTTCAATGTTGGGGGTAATTAGAAAGATACTTGCGCGGACAGGCTTACACTTTTGTCGTTATATTCGTATGATTGGTAGTTTGAATAACGCAGAGAACTTTGAAACGAGGTTGAAAGCGTAACCGACCTTTGCGGTGACCAATCAATACCCACCGATTGAACTTGGCTCTCGTCAAATCTGGCTGGCTGATATGGCTCTATCGGACCAAAGTAATTCGCTTTGCTGCGGCTTATCGCAATGTGCATCATTGTTTTGGCGCTAATCTGCCAACTGGGCGCAAATAAGGCCGTGTCGGTAACTGAATAAGTGCTGGAAACATCATACCAGGCACCAATGCTCCTACTCCAGGAAATATTGAGACTGCTCTTGTCGCTGAAACTATACAAGTAATTTAATCCACCCTCGATGCCGCTAAAATCTCGCTGATAAAAAGTTTGATTTTGATGATCGAGATTTATCAAATTTCCGCTGAATACCGACTTACCGCTGAGTACCCAATTGAAATCGAATTCTTTCTGATACTCCGTATTTTGCGTATCAACCAATAAAGAGTAATTCAGAGGGGTGTTGATACTTTCACCCTGACTAACCCGCGAGACGAATGCAATCGAGCTTCCGTCGGCCGGCGCATATTTCACTCCCCAGTCTTTTTCATGAGCAATGCTACTTTGATTATTGATCACTGACTGGCTTGCTGTAGTTGTGGTCTGTGATGCGCCAAACGTCAAATGCCAATTACTTGCAAGCCACCAGTCTGCATTCACATGAGGACTGTCAGCAGTTGTAAGATTTCGGGTGTAAACATGGATATCAGTAAACGTGTTTAATGTCTGGGAACGAGTATCTCCTATACCTGCACTCAGTCTGGATGTAAGGTTCCCGTTCCACGCTGCGCTATAGACTGTGCTGGTATAGTCAAGGTTTGAAAATGTGTTGTATTTATTGTACGTTGCGGTGCCTTTGAATGTTACTTCCTGATTGGCATATTTCTTGTCGAGGTTGATACCGATTGATTCCGTCTGAATAACATCAGACTTGGTGGGTTTCCCGGTTACTAGAAGAGGGTCAACTCCGGTAGGCACCCGAAAAACATTATCGTCGTAATTCAGTCCTGCTGTAGTTGAATAATTCACCACGTCGAACTGGTCGGCGGACGCCGAAATACTAAATAGCAGAACCCCTATTCCGATCCCACCTTTCGCCATTATCTTTAAATTATTTTTTTCGGAAAAACAAGAATTCACGCCAACCTCTGGATTCATTCTCAAAATGAAGCCGGGCAGTTTGCCATCCTTTCATGAATAATTGATGAATCTGCTTGAGTCTCTTTTCCGAATCAACTATTTTTCCTTTGGGCGGTACCTGAGTCAAAGCGAGTTTGCTCAACTAATCGGTAATGTTAATGCCATACTGTAAAATGAGAGTTCTTCTAATAGGCACGAGCAAAGCGAGGACTTTACTCGTGCGAAACTAGCAACCCATCTGGACGTTGTTGCTTAAAAAATTATCCGCGCAACCCAGATACTGAATGAGCAAGAAAGTGTGGAATCATGCCTGATCAAGATTTAAACCCGATGGAAGTAATGCCAGCTCTCTCTGACAAGGAGATGGATGAGCTCGACAGCTTTTTGATGTCCGATGCCACATCCAATGAAGTAATGATGCTGGATTGTCTGGATGGATTTCTAACCACCATCGCTTCAGGCCCGGTGATGCTAATGCCAAGCGAGTGGCTGCCGAGAGTATGGGGGCCGACCGAAGATGATGCCCCGACTTTTGATAGTAATGCGCAAGCAGAAAGAATCATTGGCCTGATCACGCGCCATTTGAATGCCATCGTCTGGAATCTACAACAAGAACCAGACCTCTTTGAACCTGTATTTGACCTCCAAGTCTATGTAGATGATGAACGTGAATACGTCGATGGTGAAATGTGGGCACATGGCTACATGACCGGCATCAATATGCAGCGAGATAGCTGGAAGGCATTATTCGAATCCAAGCACGGGATTGAAGTATTGCAGCCGATTCGTTTACTCGGTTCAGCAGACATCAGCCCGGAAGAGGAAGAACTCATAGCAACACCTGCCCAGCGCGAGGAGTTATCCAAACCCATTCCGGCAAGCGTTGCCTGGATATATAAATTCTGGGCACCACAACGTCGCGCCGCAGCAGAACGCATTACGGGCAAAACCGCTGAACATGAAATTCCAAAAATAAGTCGCAACGCACCCTGCACTTGCGGCAGCGGGAGAAAATTCAAGAAGTGTTGCGGTGCGGCAAATGATTTGCATTGATGCTTAATCAAGCGAAATAGCACAAATGTTTTTACACCATTCGTTCAAGTCAAACTGGAAGTCAACAAGCCAGCCGATGAAGTTCATCAAAATATTATTGACCTTCCTCATTCTCAGCTTGATTCTAGTTCTTGCGGTGGTACTGTTTATTTACATCGCGATTGGCGCTGCGTTCGTGTTCGGATATTTCTGGTGGAGAACCCGGAACCTTAGAAAAAATATGAGAAGTGCTCCACCTCAACAATCACCAGAGGACGGATTGATAATCGAAGGCGAAGTAATTTACGGGACAAAGAAACACCTGAAGTGACCAGTTCTCGGTACCAAGCAGACTTTGGTGTTCTTATGAAAATGGTATCGGCGTGGCCTGCCGCAATGTCCGCTCCGCCTGAACAGTCACAATCGAACTACCGGGGACGGACACAAAATCAATTGGGCTCCGTCCCTTAGACCCCGAACGACTATCGGGAAATGTGACAACACCAAAAGGAATCCAAAGAAGGTAAAGCGGTGCGATGTTTCGCCACAAAAAAATCACCAAGCAAAGGTGGGGTACTCAGTCAGACTACGGTGTGGTTCACACACTCACCGCACGCATCCTGTCAATTTTTTCGATAACAGCCTGATATAGATCATGGTCGGAATCGGGGTTGTCGCGGTCTGGATGGTGTGCACTACGAATCTTTTTTAGTTTAGCCATATCATCGGGTAGGTCATGTACCTTGGTCACCCGGTCACCATTTTTGACCATCGCGCGCTGAAGTTCAGCCTCTGCGCCTTCGCGTGTGTCATATAACTTCTTGCTGCCAAGACGCCAACCATCCTGGTTTTTGCGTGGGGATAGTTTTTCCTTACCATCAAACCAAATCCATTTGCCGGTATCGCTATCTTGTTCAAAATGAACAGTGGTAACGACGTAGGTGAAGTCGGGTGGTTCGATTTCCATGGCGAACAGATTGATGATCTTGCCGACAGTCCCCGCCGTCGCAAGGTAATACGCGCCTGCCTCATGCGGGCAGAACGCGCTGCTGTGCGTTGGTTCAGGCTTGCTGGCGTTACTTGCTGAATTCATTGCAGCCATGCGGCTGAGTGCTTTGCGTTGTGCGTTGGTCACTGGTATTACTCCTTAAAAAAACAAAAGGCCACCTCAAAGGATGGCCTGATTGCTTGCTATCTCTGGCTCCCCGAGTAGGCTTCGAATCTACGACCCGCGAATTAACGCTCGTATTCCTAAGTCACCACTGGTGGTGTCAATCAAATAAATCAATTAAATCAGTTGTATGATTATACCGTACCTGATGTAAATTTGCTGCTCTTACCCTAAAGTCTTAAATACCACCTCCTGCACATCCTTGGACAAGCCTTTGGCTGCTGCGACTTTCTGCAACGCAGCCTGCATCTGTTTCTTTAGCGCAGGCTGGTATTTTTTCCAGTGATCCAGCGTGCGTACCAAACGTGCGGCCACCTGCGGATTGAGCTTGTTGAGCGCGAGCACCTGTTCTGTCCAAAAGGCATAGCCGCTGCCATTCGCTGCATGGAATTGTGACGGATTGCCGTTGCAGAAACTGAAGATCAGGCTGCGTGCGCGATTGGGGTTTTTCAGCGTGAACGCGGGATGGGTCATCAGCTTACGCACCGCTGTTACATCGGTATGCATCGCTTCCGCCTGCAGGCTGAACCATTTGTCGACCACCAGCGCCTCGTTTTTGAAATCCCGATAGAAACGGTTCAATGGCTGTTGTGCCGTCTTACTGCCGGTGTTGACCAAGCACATCAGCGCGGCCAAGCGGTCGGTCATGTTGTCGGCGGAGGCTATCTGCGCGTGAGCTAGTTGCAGCGTGGATTCATCTTGCCAGCCAAGCAGATAAGACAGACACAGGTTCTTCAGACCGCGCTTGCCGGCCGATCTTGCGTCGGGGCTGTATTTGCCGGGTGTCAGGTTGGCCGCATAGACGGCGATGAAATCGGTCTTGAGTCTTTCAGACAACGTCTTGCGCATGTACTGGCGCGCAGTGTGTATCGCCTGCGGGTCTATCACTTCGCACTGTTCGGCCAGCATCAATTCCGAAGGCAGCGTCAGCACCGCCTCAATGAAAGACGGATCAAGTGCCTTGTCGTTGAGCGTGGTGCGCAAGGCGTTGATGAACAGGTCATCCAGCGTCAGCGTCTCACCCGCCTGCACCTGCTTGATCAGATTCAACAGACGTTGCATAGCCAAGCGCTGTCCGGCCTCCCAACGGTTGAAAGCATCGCTGTCATGCGCCATCAGTTGCGCCAACTCCTCGTCGGTATAGTTGTATTCCATCACCACCGGCGCAGAGAAGTTGCGCAGTAATGATGGCGTGGGTTTTGTGATGACGTGGTTAAAGATGAAAGTCTGTTTTGCCTTGGTCAGCTCCAGCACGCAGGTGGTGGCTGGGGTTGAATATACTGCTCCGGCAAGATGCAAGGGCATGTCGAGGCCCTGTTCATCGAGCAGGCCAACCGCAACGGGGATATGAAAAGGCAGGGTTCTCTTTTGCCCGGCGCCTGGCTTGCAGCGCTGGCTGAGCGTCAATTCATAGGTTTGTTTGGCAGCGTCGTAGTGGCTCTGCACTTTGAGCTGCGGCGTGCCGGACTGGCTATACCAGCGCTCGAACTGGCTCAGGTCGCGCCCGTTGCTGTGTGCCATGGCCGCGCGGAAATCGTCGCAGGAAACCGCCTGCCCGTCATGCCGTGCAAAGTACAAGTCCATGCCTTTGCGGTAGCCGTCACGCCCCAGCAGGGTCTGGTACATACGCACCACCTCGGCACCTTTTTCATAAATAGTGACCGTGTAGAAATTGCTGATTTCAACAAAACTGTCCGGCCGCACCGCATGAACCATCGGCCCCGCATCTTCGGAAAATTGCACCTGGCGCAGCGCACGCACATCCTCGATACGCTTCACCGCGCGATCGCTGTCCGTGCCGACCATATCAGCGGAGAACTCCTGATCGCGGAACACGGTGAGGCCTTCCTTCAACGACAACTGAAACCAGTCGCGGCAGGTCACGCGGTTGCCTGTCCAGTTATGGAAGTATTCATGGCCGACTACCGCCTCGATATTGGCGTAATCGGTGTCGGTGGCGATGCTGGGATTGGCCAGGACATACTTGGTGTTGAAAATGTTCAGGCCCTTGTTTTCCATCGCGCCCATGTTGAAGTCGCCCACCGCAACAATCATGAAACGGTCCAGATCCAGTTCCAGCCCGTAACGTTCCTGATCCCAGCGGATGCTGTGCTTGAGCGATTCCATCGCGTGCTGCGTCTTGTCCAGATTGCCCGGCTCCACCCACACTTGCAGCAGCACGCGGCGTCCGCTGTTCAGCTTGAATGTTTCTTCCTGGCACACCAGCTTGCCTGCCACCAGTGCAAACAGATAGGAAGGTTTTTTAAACGGGTCTTCCCACTTGGCATAGTGGCGGCCTTTGGGCAAGTCTCCCTGTTCGATCAGGTTGCCATTGGACAGCAACACCGGATATTTTTTCTTGTCGCCGCGCAGCATCACAGTGTATTTCGCCATCACGTCCGGGCGATCGGGGAACCAGGTGATCTTGCGGAAACCTTCGGCTTCGCATTGGGTAAAGAAATTGCCGTTGGAGACATACAGACCCATCATCGAGGTGTTCTTCTCGGGCTGAACCAGCGTCTCGATCTCCAGCGTGATCTCGTCCGGTGCGTTGGTGATGCGCAGTTTCCCGTCGGCTATTGAGTAACCCTTGACACCTTTGCTGAGCGTCTTGCCGTTCATGCGCAAGGACAGCAGTTTGACACCATCGCCCAACAGTTCCACATCCTTGTTGGGAGATGCACTATTGCGTTGCAAAGTGATGCGCGTGGCCACAAGAGTTGCCGCTGGGTCGAGATCGAAACCCATTTCCACGGTTTTAACCCAATAGGCCGGGGCAGTGTAGTCTTTGCGATGGATGGTAACGTGTGGATTCTTGGTCATGTGCGGCTGGTCAGGAGTGAGTGAGAAAAACCGTATTCTAACAGTGTCGCCTCTGATAGCCTGTCTTACAGGCTGTTAATCACTTCGATGAAGAAATTGATAGCGCGAGTAAAAGTAAAAGAAACCGATCCACGGATTCCAGTTCCGCCAACCACTTCCTTCAGACGATATCCACCTCTTGCTTGATCGGAAGGTGAATTCTAAACGTAGTACCTTTGCCTAATTGGCTTTCCACCTCAATTTTCCCGTGGTGCTTTTGTATAATCCCGAAGGATAGTGACAGGCCCAAACCGGTACCCTTGCCGATAGGTTTCGTGGTAAAAAATGGATCGAAAATCTTTTCCAAATTTTCTTTTGGGATTCCTTGTCCTGTATCGATGATTTCGATTTGAACTTCGTTGCCAATCTGGCAAGTCCGAAGTGTAATAGTCCCCTTATCCGCTATGGCTTGAGCTGCATTGACTAACAGATTCATGAACACTTGATTAATTTGTGATGACAAGCACTCCACCTCCGGAATGACACCGTATTCTTTTACAAGCACAGCCTTGTACTTAATCTCGTTGTTGACAATGTTCAATGTACTCTCCAGCCCTTTATGCAAATCCGCGAAATGCCATTCTTCAGCAGTATCCGCATGTGCAAAATCTTTCAGGTTTTGCACAATTTTCTGGACTCGAATAACACCTTCCCGCGATTCCGCCATCAGGGCTGGCATGTCTTCTTTCAGAAAGGCGATTTCCAATTTGTTTTTCGTGGTATTTATTTTTTCCTTTAGCGCCGGGTCCGAGATCGAATTCTCGGCAAGTTCATACAAGTTAAGCATCTCGAAAGTATCATGAACGTACTTTTCCAGTGTGCCCAAATTCGAGTGTACATAGCCAATCGGGTTGTTTATTTCGTGTGCAACGCCCGCAGCCAACTGACCTATCGAAGACATTTTGTCCGATTGAAGAAGATGATTTTGTGCCTCCTCAAGTTTATTAATTAATAAACTTTGTTCAAGTTTTTCCCGATTCAATTCATCTTCCGACTGCTTGCGTTCGGTAATATCCAGAAGCGTGCCCTGAGAGCGGTGCAGTTTTCCGTTGTCATCGGAAGTGGACTTGCCTCGCTGCTGAATCCATTTGACACGTCCGTCAGGCATGAGCAATCTATGGTTAAAGTCAAAGGAGGTCTGATCCCTCTGTAAATCCATAAAGGTACGATTCACTACTCCTCGATCTTCAGGATGAATAAACTTGATAAATGATTCATAAGCACCATCAAACTGGTTTGGTGAAATTTCCAAGAGGCGAAAAACCTCATCGCTTAAAAGCATTTTCCCGCTCAACATATCCATAGACCAACTTCCAACGTGGGCGATTTTTTGAGCCTCGTTCAGGCGGTTTGAACTCGTTTGAACTGCGTTAAATGCACCCAGAAGAAACCATCCGGCCAAAGCGGTCAAGAGCAGAATACCAAGATTGATTGCCAGCATAATATAAAATTCGTTATACCAGCCCTGCATGTAGTACTTGCTGGCCATTCCAACGAGGACAATGAATGTTCCGTTACTCAAGCGGCGAAAAGAAAAAGTGCGCTCCAAGCCATCCGCTGATGTTGGCGTATGGTAAGTAGCTAAACTCACCCCTGTCTCCGCCAAATGGCGAAATTCTTTCGAAACCGCACTGTTTCCAACCGTTCCGGCCGGTTTGGATGATATATCCGGATGTCGAGCCACTAGGCCAAGATCAGAATCTCGTATGATGATTGCATCATCCGGCCCAAGTCCGAGATCAAACTGCGACAACAGTTTATTAAAATATTCCAAGGAGACCGTGGCATGAACGTCCCCGGCAAAACTTCCATCCTTGTGGTTATACCTGTGTGAAAATACCAGTATGTAATGATTGGTGATGCGTCCCCAAAGTGGTTTGGAAATCCTTAACTGATCGTTGTTGTTGTCTCGATGGTAGATAAAATAATCACGGTCAGATAAGTTGACAGTTTTGCTCGAACCTTTTTCGTAAATAACAATGCCATCCTGATTTGTAACTCGAATGGCCTCGACCTCTGGCATGTGAGTCACGAAACGATCCAAAAACCCTTCTATATTCTGCTTGCCTTTGGGTTTGGCTTCATAGTCTTCAACTTTATCAACAACTGCCCGCAAAGCAATATCAATTTTTTCGATAGAGCTGGAAAGGTTTTGATCAACCGCACCCGCAATGTCTTGAGTTAGCGTTTGTACACGGTATTCATATTGTTGACGGCTTTTAAACAATGAATAACCCGATAGCGCAAGCACCAGAATATTGATGCCAACCAACCCTGAGATCAGAAGTATCCGAGTATTGTATGACGCGTTCATGATTGCCTCACGCGGGTTCAAATATGAAGCGCA
>Ga0224559_1000803_pt1 | contig 18990 bp, 19 predicted proteins | sample 714S33034metaG_FD_180676 | JGI IMG/M metagenome (GOLD analysis project Ga0224559, IMG submission 180676) | Peat soil microbial communities from Stordalen Mire, Sweden - 717 S3 30-34 | ecosystem: Environmental > Terrestrial > Soil > Wetlands > Peat | place: Sweden: Norrbotten County, Stordalen... | reverse complement strand
TCATGGCTCAAGGCGCACCAAAAGGCAATGAATTTTGGAAATTACGTTCAAAACATGGACGTGATAAACTTTTTGCTACTCCTGAGCTATTTTGGCAGGCCGCTCTTGAATACTTCCAATGGAATGATAGATTTTCTTAAAGATGATGATAGTGAAAAATATTTATTAGAAAAGGATGATTTTATTTTATTGCAAAAAATGTTAACTTTGGCTTTTAAATCAGGATTTAAAACACCTGGCAGAGCCTTTAGAAGATTTTTGGATATAATTGAAAATCATAAAGAAGAATTAAGAAAATAAACTACTATCAGAAAATAATTACTAATTTTGTTAAACAATTTAAAGCGTGGCAGTCGCATTCCTCCCACCCACTCTTCGGGATGAGTTGGTATCCTGCTCCAATTTTATGAAAAGAGGTAGAAAAACAGTTTATGATAAAGATAAAATTATCCCTAAAATTATTGAATATTGTAAAATGGGATTAACGGAAGCTCAAATGGCTTCTAATCTCGGAATTGTCATGTCCACGTTATCCTGTTGGAAGTTAAAATATAAAGAAATTTCGGAAACCTTAAAAGCTGGTAAAGAGGAAATTGATATACAAGTTGAAAATGCTCTTTTCAAACGGGCAACAGGATTTGAAACGGAAGAAACTACCACTATAGCAAAAAATTCTAGTAATTCACAAACAACTGAAATTCATAAAACAAAAAAACTGATACCACCAGACCCTACTTCAATGATTTTCTGGTTAAAAAACAGACAGCCTAAAAAATGGACTGATCGCAAGGAAATTACAGGAGCAAACGGGGAATCTTTGAGGCAAGTATTCATCATTGGCGACAAAGAAATAGAAATTTAAATGGATTCTATAAAAACGGAAATCTTATTTAAACCATTTTCCAAGCAACTTGAATTTTTAGAAGCTGTATTTTCTGAAAAGTACAGCTTTGTTCTTTACGGGGGAGCTATAAGAGGTGGTAAGACATACGCTTTATTAGGTTTATTTATTTTACTTTGCAAGATATATCCCGCTTCCCGGTGGGCTATTGTTAGGTGTGACCTTCCGACTATAAAAAGAAATTTATACCCATCCTGGGATAAGATAAAACCAATTAATTTTATCAAGCATCACGATAAAGAATTACATACTGTAACTTTTAATAATAATAGTCAGTTAATATTTTTCCCGGAGAGTTTTGATACTGATAAAGAGTTAAATCGTTGGCGAGGCCTCGAAGTTAATGGTTTCGGTTTCGAGGAGATAAACGAGTGTCAAAGAATTTCACTTGGTAAAGCATTTGAAAGGGCGGGATCATATATTATTCCTAATGCTAAAAAACAACCCCCTCCGATAGTTGTCGCAACTTGTAACCCTTCTTTTGGATGGGTTAAAAATGAGATTTATAACCCTTTTCAAAAACACGAGTTAAATCCAGCATGGCATTATATTCAATCAAGAATATATGATAACGAGATATTACTGAAAGAACAACCCTTGTATTTAAAATCCTTGAAGGATAATTTAAACAGGTTTGAATATGAAGTATTTGTAGAAGGTAACTGGGACATACAATTAAAAACTGGTGGCGAGTTTTATAAATGTTTCGACCTTGAAAATCATGTTAGACCAGTAAGGTATAATCCTTTACTACCTTTGCATGTTAGCTGGGATGATAATGCCGTTCCTTACTTGCCTGCTGGAATATTTCAGGTTGAAGGTAAAGAAATCAGGATGATTGACGAGATAGCTGGAGTAAGTCCTGATAACACGATAGATTCAGTTTGCAAAGAAATAAAAAGATTATATCAAGGTCATGAATCTGGAATGTTTATTTATGGCGATGCTACCGCTAACAAACAAGACACTAAACTCGAACATGGTTATAATTTTTACAGGCTCGTTACAGAAGCACTCTTTGAATATCACCCTTCTAACAGGGTTTTAAGTAGCAACCCTTCGGTAGTGATGCGTGGCAAGTGGATTAATACAGTATTGGAAAAAGAAATTGGAGGTATAAAAATTATAATTGGCGAGAATTGCAAAAAAGCTATAAACGACTTACTTATTCTAAAAGAGTCCGCCGACGGCACTAAGTTAAAAGAAATGGAAACGGATTCAATGACTAAAGTAAGATACCAGAAAGTTGGCCATTTTTCTGATTTATTTGATTATGTTATGGTTAGTTGTTTTAGTCATGAATATGCAATTTATCAACACGGGAATAGTTCGCAAACGATCCGGGGTTCGAAATTGTCACTTTCAAAGAATTCATATTAATTTTGTTTTTAATTCAAAAATAAATACTTTTGACAAACGAATGAAATGAGTTACCTCATACCTCAGGATTATAATCGTCTGATTCAAGACCCTACATTGCAGCAAATTATAAGCGGCAATCAAACCCTAGTATCTCTTGCCGAGAATGCTTCTTTGTCCGAAATAATTTCTTACCTGGTTCAGAAATATGATACTTCGAGGGAGTTCACGAGTACTTTATTATTCAATCCTGGTGCTTCATACAAGGCAAATAACAGGATTTATATTGATGCTGCACCTTACGATCCTACAAAAACATATGCTTTAAATGCATTATGTTTGCAAACTGGACAAGTTTATATATGTTCAATCGCTATCATAACTCCAGAATCCTTCGATCCAGCATCTTGGACTTTACTAGGCAACGAGTATGATATGTATTACGTTCAAGAGCCATTTCCTGAATTTAATTTAGAAGGTACTTATAATGTTGGCGATGAAGTTTGGTGGAAAGATCATACTTACACTGCTGTAAGAGCTACTAACATGATTGATCATGATATGAATTTGCAATTCGTGACATTGAGCAATCAACCATACTCTAACGTCTTCCCGGACGATCCTAATAATGGAAAGTTATACTGGACAGATAACGGGTTATACACGGTTTTGGGAACTTCGATACTTGATATTTTAATGTTCACGACAGGAGACAATAGAAATCAACAGATGGTTGAATACATGATTGATATGGTTATATACCGGCTTTACAAGAGGATATCACCTAAAGACATACCTCAAGGGCGCAGAGATGCTTATTCCATCGTCCTGGGTTGGCTTAAAGAATGCGCTAAAGGAACGGATATAACTGCAAATCTGGTAGAGATACAGCCCCCGCAAGGTTCGAGGATTCGATACGCGGGAAACGTGAAAAATTTTAATTCTTACTAAATGGCTAATCTCTTCATAAACGGTTTCAAGGCGATGTTACCTTCAGGTGTTAAAAATTACCTGTACCCTACCGATCTGGCAGATACGGCTAACTTGATTAACACCCCGGGCAGTAGTGATATAAACCGTAACTTGGGACAATATGCCGCTCCTGTCCCGATTACTCGACTAAGGCAAGATATAAATTCATGGCGGATAGCTATGAACGAGATTGAAAGGGTTATAATACCTTTCCGGTTTCGAATGCAACAATTATATCTTGACACGAGGTTAAACAGTCAAGTAGCTGCATGCATGACTAGGCGCAAGGAATTAACGATGCTCAGGGACTTCAAGGTATGTGATGAGAAAGGTAACGAGAGTCTTGAATTAAAATCTATATTTCGAAATACTACCTCGTCAGTAGCTATAAACGAACAAGCTACGCACTGGTTTGATATTTTTACAAGTCATGCCCTGGATTCACTGGCCTATGGATATTCTTTAATCTCATTGGGTGATCTTGTTAACGGGGGGTTTCCTGATTTAACGATATTGAAAAGGTGGTTAACATCTCCAGACAGGTTTATATTTTCTGCATTCCCTTATTCAGTTGACGGGAAGAAATTTAAAGAAGAACCTTTTTTAGATTGGCATATTTACATACCTACCCCCTCGGATCACGGTATATCAATCTGTGGTTACGGGTACCTTTTCGAGGTGGCACCTTACGAGATATACCTGCGCAATAACATGGGTTATCAAGCTGATTTTAACGAGGTGTTTAACATGCCTACCATAGTCGGTTCGACAACCAAGACAAAGGAAGAAGAAAGAGATTCCTTTTTTGAAGCTTTGAAAGCAGCGGGGTCAATGAAAACTATTCTCAAGGACGAGGCTACTGACACGGTAGAATTTATAGAGTCTAAAAATGTTGGTACCTCTTTTCAATCTTACGAGAAATTTTCTGAAAGGAATGAGAAGAATATCAGTAAAATAATCCTTGGTCATGCTGATGCGATGGAATCAACGCCTGGGAAACTCGGTCAATCAGGTAATAAAAAGGGTGTTTCTCCTGTCGATCAGGCCTTAGACGCTAAGCAAAGTACTGATGGTATTTTCATGCAGAATGTTTATAATTCGATGTTATTGCCACGACTCAGGAAAATGGGCTTCAAAATACCGCTTAATTATCACATCGAATTTAAAAATGATTCAGAAATTCAAGAAATTAAAACTAACGAGGTGGAATTAAACGCTAAATATGCAGCGATGGCACTCTCATATTTCCAGGCGGGTTACAGGGTTGATCCTGGTTACTTGACTGAACAAACAGGTATAAATATAACTGAAATCCCCGTACAGGCTGCAACGGAAGTTAAACCACTTTAGAAATGGATGTAAATACAGTTTTTAACAAGCTATTCGAGGCAAGGGACCAGGTTCATTATTTTCACTTGCAGACTAAATCTTATGCAGAACATAAAATCTTGCAAGGCTTTTACGAATCATGGATAGAACTTGCAGATCGCTTTATTGAAACTTATCAAGGTCAGTTTCCCTGTATACAAGGGCTTGTTACGATAACCTTGAAACCATACATGATCGGGGAATCATTGAAATACTTGAAAGCAGTATTATTCTTTTTGCAATCAGATGCACGTAAGTTAATCACTATTTCGAACACTGATTTAAACGCTGTATTGGATGAGATGCAGATATTAACAAGTCAAACGATTTATTTACTAGGATTAAGATGAAAGTTCCCTCGACAAAACCGTATAACATCCTCACGGATTACCGTCCCGAAAATAACAAGGTAGTGGATTCTCTCGCTTTGATAATCATGCAATTTCGTAAACGGAAATTAGCATTAAAGGCTATCTATGTTAAAGAACCATTATACGGTTACTTTAAAAAATGGGTCGAGGATGAATATAAAAAAGTCGAGGGTAAATCAATCCCGGAAGGTTCGCCTTTATCATTCGATAAAGTTAATATCGAGAAAGGTTCGATCTTCCAGGTTAATATCTTCCAGGTTGAGACTTTCAATGATTTCAACAATAATAATATAAAACTATTGAATTGATGAGCGTTACACTTAAACGTACAGTTAAAGCATATCCAAAACCTTTGACATATCATTATCTCAAAGGTTTTGTGGCATTAAGTGGTATATCTGAGAGTAGGGCAATAAGCGAGATGATCGAGATATTTTTTGAATCCCGATCATCAGAGGAAAGAAAAAATTACTTGGAAGCGAGTAAAATGGAGGGGAAAGGTTAGGGTTAGTTTTAGTTTTCTTTTCTAGCCCACAAAGTTACTAAAAAGTAGCCTACATTCAAAATAAATCTTATTATATAAATACTTTTGATGAAAATAGTTTCAAATGGATAATTATTTCATGTATTGCATAAATCCTGACGACGATGAACCGGTAATGCTTCTTAGCAATTACCTGGGATTTGACAAGGAGCAGGGTTATGGCGTCATGGGTGATGTATTTCAAAGGGAACTATTACTTCTCGACCAGATGGGCAAGAAAAGGATTCAAGTTTGGATAAACTCTCCTGGCGGCAACGTTTCGGACGGTTACAATATTTATTCTACGATTTTAAAAACCAAAACCCCTGTTGATACATATTGCACGGGAATGGCAGCTAGTATTGCAGGAGTGATATTCCAGGCTGGAAGGACAAGGGTAATGCTCGATTACGCTTTTTTAATGTATCACAATCCTTATAACGAGGATGGAAGTGTTGATGATTCTCTTGACACTTATTTAATCAGTTTAGCAACGATGATTGCAAACCGTACTGGTAAAAGCGATGATCAGATAAAAAAAATAATGGCTAAAACAACTTATATCCTGGCTGACGAGGCCCTGGATAACGGTTTTTGTGATAAGGTGGAAAGTAGCGAGGCTTTGAATACTAAATATAAAGTTTCGGTACCTCAAAATTTATTTCTTTTATCACACAGGACGAATAAAGAGTCGAGAAAGGAATATTTCAAGATCGCTAATACTGTTTTAGATAATATCTTCAATAAAAATAATTTAAACGATAATACTATGAGCTTACAAAGGATAAATAACAGGCTTAAACTTCATGCTGATGCTTCCGAAGATTCTGCTGTCGAAGCTATCGACCAGATTATGAACCGTGTTGTCAAGGCAGAAGAAGATAAAAAGAAAGCCGAGGACGATAAGAAAAAAGCTGAGGATGATAAAGTTAAATCGGAAGATGATTTGAAATCCTTGAAAGCTAAACTTGCAAAAGCTGAAGAAGATTGCACCAAGGCCGAGGATGATAAAAAGGCTTTGAAGGACAAAATTGCCAAGATGGAGGAAGATAAGAAGGACGAGGACGACAAGAAATCCAAAAAAGACGAGGATGATAAAAAGGACAAGGCTAAGAACCTGGTCAATGATCTCGTTTTACGTGGTATCATCCCAAATATTACTTCTGATATCGAAAAATGGCAAAACAAGGCATTTTTAAATTTCGATCTCGTGAAAGACCTGATCGACAGCATGCCTCTGAACCGCCAAGCCCACAAAATAGAAATACAAAAATTACCAAATACTCCAGTGAAATCCTTGGAAGGTTCTGTAGTATCAATGAGAATGGCTGAATTAAGAGCCGAATCAAAATAATAACAATTAAAAAATAAATATCATGCCCGAAGCATTATCAATTACCGATGTAACCTATGCAGGCGACGCCGCATCTTACATGATTTCTCACGCCGTCATTGATGCTGATACTATCAAGAAAAAATGTATCTACCTCGAAGATGGTATCAAAAAACAACGCACGATTCCTCGTGTTGATGTTACCAACATCATGCAAAAACGTGCGCCCATACCAACGAGTTCCGGGAATATCACTGTTGATGGTCAGAAATTGGTTCCTCTGGATCATATGCTCTATTTAGAGTTTGATCCGAGAGATTTTGAACAACACTGGTTCGCGGAACAGTTGAAACCTCGTTTGATTGATGCAGAGCTTCCCCCTACTGCCGAACAATTCGTGATGCTACAGTTAATGAAGCGTTTGAACGAGTTCTTTGAAAATGGTATCTGGAGAAGCCGTCTGGAATATGATCCTGATGGGGCGAATGTTAATCCTGTTACCATCGGGGGGACATCAGCCGATGCACCTTATATTTTTTGGGATGGGTTGATAGCAAAAGCTATGGCTAGTCCTTTAACTATCAAGGTTCCTAGCGCAGTTGCCTTAACGGGTGGTGCTAGTGGTAATATCATCACGGCTTTTCAAAACGCTTATCAACTCGTACCTCCAAGTTTGCTTTATAAATACGGGGACATGGGTCTGAAACTATTCGTTAGTTATACCGATCAGCAAAAGTATGAAAATACAATGCAGTTGTTAACGGTTTACAAGAACCAGGACACAACCCAGATGGGTATAAATCGTTACAACGGTTACAACGTTGTTCCACTTGCCGGACTTCCAGCAAATACTTTTTTCTGGGGAATGGGTGTTCCTGATATCAATTCTAATCTTTGGATGGGTATCAACTCGCAGGATGATAACAAGTTGACCATGCAACGTTTGCAAAACAACGCAGAATACTGGTTCTTCAAAGGTCTTTTCAAGACTGATGTTCAAATCGGTTTTCCTGAAGAACTTGTAATGTATTCATTATTCACATCATAATTAACTGGCCGGCTAAAAACCGGCCTTAAATAATATACAACATGAAAAAAATTACATTATTACTCTCGTTAATATTTTGCTCCTTCGTGGTATTTTCGCAAAGTACATCTCCCAGGATCGGCACAGGTGTGACACAGGACGTGAAAGGACATTATCTTACTTATAAGTACGTGGCAATTGCTGATACTTATACTGTAGCAAAAGACACGATCGCTCTGAATCCAAACGGGTACGATAATATATACCAGTTTACTTTGACTGGAGGAGATTCGTCCCAAACAACATTAACGGCTCCGATTAACACACGTACTTATGCTGGCGATAAATTACAAATAATGCTTAACTGGGTGACTTTGAAAAGTAAAAAAGCCGCAACTTTAGGACAAGATTCAACAAATCGTAAAGTAGGTTTATCGTTTGTAATGGATAGCGTTAAACAAGTCGTTCATTATACACGCAAGGCATCTGCTTATCTGGGACAAGATTCTACTCATTCGGCTTATGTAAAAACCAATTGGGTATTAAATCCAGTTGCTAATACTAAATATCTTGTGACTAGATGGCGTAATAAAGCTATCATACGATTTGTATTCGATGGAGTTAAATGGATTGAAGTTGGAAGGATGGAGGAATAAATCATGAGTATAAAGAAAAAAACACCTGAACAATTAAAAGATTTGCAAACGACTTTGCAGTCAAACCCTCATATCGAGGAAGTTCATTTTGCAGCTAATGGTGATCATTATTTCACTAAACACGAATTGGAAGATAAGATCAAGAAAACAAAAAAAGCATACGGGTACCTGAATGCTGAGCCTATTCTTCACAAAGTTCAAGGTGAACGTAAGATATTCAAGATTGGGCCAGTACACACGGCTCATGCTGAAATCATGGAAAGTATATCGAGGGATAAAATACTAGCAATGAAAGCTACTGATGCAAAAGGTGAAAATACCGATGCTTTAAAGGCTAAAATTGCAGAGTTAGAACTCGCTAACGAAGTATTGAAGAGTCAAAAATGATCTATAGTGTATCAACACCGTCGGGAATAGATTTACAGGTTCAAAAATATCAAACTTGGTTATATAATGCTTTAAAACTAAAGTGGAATATTCAGGATGACATACAATTCGATTTCTACGGCAAGATATACCGGAACGCTATAAAAGACGGCAAGTTCGTGCCGGAAGCTTTCATTATTTCTTTGAATAATCCTAAAAATACTGTTTACAAGGAAATACTCTTTGATCAAATTAATAACAGTGTCGTTTGTTTCGTGTTTCCTGAAACTACGAGAAAGTTTGTTAACGGTCAAATGGTTACTAAGATAGGTTTTTATTTTATAATTAATACACAGAAAATAAACAACTTACCTTGGCGGGCTTCGGAAGAGATAAGGCAGGACATATATCAATTGATGTATTCAGGTCGTTTCAATTTCGAGTTCAAAGGTTCCGAGACAGATTTTAAAAAGGTTTTTTCGGAGTTTGATGGTTGGGTAACGGACGATAATTTACAATACATGTGTATTGCTCCTTTCTTAGTAATCAGGATAGACACGGAATTAACATATAATATTTTCGACACAAATTAAAAAATAAAAACATGGGTTCACCTTCAATAAACACGATAGCTCAAGCACTTTCCCCTTCTAACGTGGGGATTGGAGCTTATCAACTTGATCCTAAAATTATCAAGGGAGCGTTAATCGTTCCAAAAGGTTATGCTTTGACAGGGGCGCAGGTCGCAACTCTTCAAACAAAACTCGTTGCTGATACTCTTAATGACGCTAAGAACCTCAGGATTTATCCTATAGCCAATTTCGTTGAAACGAAAGATTCTAGCGAGGCTGCACCAGACCAAAAATTTGGTTATGGTCCTAGTTTGAAAGTTAGGGACGGGTATTATACCTGGTCGTTTCAATTCGTGCAGGGTGGTAAAACCTTGAATGATGCGTTGAGGACTTTCAACGGTCCTAGCTGGGATGCGTTTTTTATTGATGCGAATAACGTGTTAATGGGTACTCAAAACCCGAACGATGCAGCTGGATTAAAAGCTATACCTATCACGCAAATATATACAGAACCATTTAAACTCAATGACGGTAAGAAAGTTGCTGAATATATCATAGAATTTACCTTTGATCCTAAATACATAAATGAAGAAAGCACGTATATTTCAAATGCTAGTTTCGACATTTTGAATACTATTTTAGGACTTCAAACCGTGAATTTAACAGTAGGTAATGCTTCCACTCCAGCCGCTAAAACTTGGACTGTTAACGTTGCTACACCTTTGGGTGTTAATCTTGGTCCAATTTACGGAACTACACCTGGATCAGCCTTATCAAAAACATCGGCATGGACGGTATCTGATCAAACAACGGGAGTTTCTTTAACAATATCAACAGTTACTTATAATTCTTCAACTCAATTATTTACTATAGTAACATCAAACGCCCCTGGTTCTGTTGGCGATACTGTAGCAATAAATTTAGTTGGACCTACAGAATTAGCCGCTTCCAGTATCGGTGTGGTTGGTTTCGAATCTGCTGCTGCTGGTACTTTTGTTACCACGATATAATTAAAAACATTATTTTAGATATGGAGGGGGTTGGCATGGTGTCAACCCTTTTTTTTATTTTATCGATCATGGATAAGCTCGAAGTTCAAAGAGAATTGATAGAAGAGATAAAAAAATGTCAATCATACATTGATGATTATAAAAATACTTACGAAAAATACAAGAAATCCAAACAAAAAATCATTGAATTAAATAATAAACTACATGGATATAGTTGATTATCTCGAATCATTGATTAAATTGGATGTTGAAAAGGCAGCTAATATTGCTATAATGAAAACTCGTGACAAGTTAGGTGATCTAAACAGGAAACAATTATCGGAAGGAATAAGGGCAGATGATGAAAAAATGCACTGGATGCAAGATAATCATTATCCTTACGTCAAACCTTACGCTAGGATAAGAGAAAATATGGGCTTGCAAACGGATTTCGTGGATTTGAAAGTTACTGGCGATTTCTGGAACTCTATTGACGTGGTACCTGAAAATGATGAAGTGATATTTTTCAGCATGGACGATAAAGCACAATATCTTGAAGAAAATTATTCAAAGGAAATATTTGGCATAAATGATAAAAATTTGGAGACATACACGGAAGATGATTTCTCACCTGTTTTCTTCGAGGAACTTGAGGAACAAACTGGATTGCTCTAAGCTCATTACTAGCGCTAGTGATTTGACTTTAGATAAATTCATTGTTTGCGTTTGTGATGAGAATTATCACGTTCTCGTTAAAAAAAATGGTGTTAAAGAATGGCAAATAAAAAAAGCCTGGGACAAGATTTATGATGAATATCTCACTATTTTGAAAGACAGGGAGCAAACATACGTCATGCAACTTTCAAGGGATGTTGAACTTTTGGAGTTTAAACTAAATATAATAAATTTTTGCATAAAATACCTGGATATAAAAAATAGCATGAATGAAGAAACTGATAACGAGGTTCTCGAGGTTCTTAAACAGTTCATACCTATATTTTATGATTTAAATGATATTGATAGGGAAGATTACATTAATAAACTCCAGGTATTTATAAATTATTCGAAAAGGTTCATCGTTGAACTCGAAAATAAATCTATTGAACTTGAAAAGTTGATACCTAGAAATAAAAAAAAGATCGAGAGGGAATATTTTGACCGGTTAATAACGCAAGTTTCCAGGTATGTTAAATATCAAGTATCGAAATATACTATTTCTGTCTCGGAATTTGCTAACTTGCTGGCTGATCTTAGAACGTATAACGAGTATTTAATAAGGGAAAATGGCAAATAATCGTAAAATATCAGAAATAGTTGATATAGCGGCAGCAAAGAAGCAGTTTGATGAATTAAAAAACATGCTAAATACTGCCAAGAAGGATATTTTAGAATTTCCTTCAATTTATGGTAATGCCAAAAGCGGTAATTCGTCATTTTCAGAATTTATAAAAGAATCTGACACCTTGAAACAGAAGCAAACTGAAATGATATCAACGATAGGTGAATTGAATACCGCTAATGATAAAAGATTAAAGATAGAACATGATTTAGCAGTCGCAGAGGCGAAGAAAAAAATACAAGCTGCGGAAAATAACAAGGCTATAAAGGAGGAAGCTAAAGAGGCATTGGGGTTGAATGATGCTTATGCTAAATTGAATAAACAATATAACGAGGCTGCCAAGAATGCTAAAAACGTGGCAGTACAACAAGGATTAAATTCTAAGGCAGCCCAGGAAGCTACAAAAAGGGCTAAAGAACTTGGTGATGAATTGAAAAAAGTTGATGCTGCCGTAGGTCAAAATCAACGTAAGGTAGGTGCTTATGCAGAGGGTGTTAGAGAAGGTCTAGGTATGATCGCACCAGCAGCGACTGAAGCTGGAGAAAAGATAAAATCTGTCGGCGGGATATTATCTAAACTTAGCCCTATGGGCGTTGGAGTTGGTTTAGCACTTGCAGGGGGATTGGCAATATTAGGGGGATGGTTGGAAAAGACTCAGGCAGGTATGGAATTTTTAAAAGTTAGCACCGGTGCTTTTAAAGCCTCGATGGATCAACTCGGGGGTACTCTTATAGGATTATTCAGCAAAACGGATGAAAACTTTTTTAAAAAATGGGCTGACTTTTTGAATCCTGGAAAGATGCAAGAAAAACAGATGGTAGCAGCTCAAGCAGGTGCCGCGATAGCTAGAGAAGGAATCAGGTTAGCGAAAGAAGAGCGTGCCGAAACTGTTGAAAATAGCAGGTTACATCTCGAAATAGTCAAGTTAAAAGAAAAATCTTTAAATTCATCTTTAAGCATTAATCAAAAAACAGAATTGTTAAACGAAGGTTTGAAAACATCATTAAAACTTGAAGATAATAAAGTTGAAAGGGCAAAAAAAGAATTAGATTTAATCAATTTTACTATCGAGACGAAGCGAAAGGCTGGAATTTATGATATAGAACTTTTGAACAAGAGAGCTGAGCAAGAAGCTAAAATTAACGATATTCAGGCAGAATCTATACAAAATAGGCGTAGATTGGAGAAAGAGCTTCAAAATGATTTGAAGGAAATGCGAAAAGAGGAAGTTGAATATAACATGACTTTAATTAAACAAGATTATATAGTTGCTAAGGATTATAATGACAGGATTTTACAAAATGATAAATCTACTTATGCTCAAAAATACATGGCAATGCAATCTAATTTATCATTAGAATTGAAATTGTTAGATCAAGAACGTGATGCTAAATTAAGAGAGGGAGGTTTATCACAAAAAAAGGCATTGACTATAATCGAGGAAACAAACAATCAACAAATAGCGTTGAGAAGAAAATATGCAGCCGATGAACGCAAAAATAAAGAGGAAGAATTAAGAGCGAATCAAAATGCTGAATTTGCGATGATGAAAAATAGCATCGAGCTTGAAAAAGATTCTATTTCTCAAAAATTGAAAATTGATCAAACTTTATATGAATCTCAACTAAACCTTCACGTTCGTTCGGTAATGCAACAACGTGTGACTGATTTGGAAACTCAGCAGGAAAATAATGATTTCAATCAAAAACTTTTACAGGCTTCCGGAAAGACTAACAAGGAAAAAGAGGCAATGGCAGAGGAGCATCAAAGGAACCTTACCTCTATAGCTAATAAAGGTCAACTGGATCAGATAGCTATTCAAAAGGAGTTTTACAAGAAAGAAATGGGTAAAGTTCAAGAAGGTGAAATGATTAAGCAAACGAAAGATTTAGACGATTATACTCGTGGATTAACTGAGATCGATAATAAATTGAAGTCTGGCAAAATATCATTGAAAGAATTTGATAAAGCAAAAAAAGACATGGATGATAACATGGCCTTGAAATCTATCAATGATCAAATAATGAATTTGGACAAGCAAAGAAATATCGCGTTATCTCCGGGAAATAATGATTACAAAACTGCGGAAGATTTAGACAAACAAATAGCTGAGCTACAAAAACAATCGGTCGAAAGAAAAATAGAACTTAATAAAAGAACTGAAAAAAGTGACGAGGCTTTACATCAAAAAGAAATTGAATTAGTTCAGAAGTCGTCTGAAATGATCTTGAAATTCGAGAATGGCAGGTTAGATAAAGAAAAATCTGAAAATGATCATCGTATTTCATTGATTGAAGATAATAGCAATGCTGAAAAATCGGCAATAGAAAAATCGACAATGTCAGAACAGCAAAAGTCAGATGCTTTAAACGCTCTTGCTGTTAAAACACAAATGGAGAAAGAAAAATTAGAAAATAAAAATAAAGAACTTGAATTAAAAAAGGCAAAAAATGATAAAGTATTGGCTATATTTCAAGCTATTATTGGTACCGCGGAAAGCGTCGCAAAGGCTTCTTCTATACCTGAAAAGATCATTGCAGGGGTAATGGGTGCCGCCGCGATAGCTACCATTATAGCCACGCCAGTGCCTAAATATGCCGGGGGTAGGATGGGTGGTCCCGCAACATTCGCATTGACGGATGAAAGAGGACCAGAAGGTTATGTTACAAGCTCAGGTCAATTTTACATGGGTTCTAATACTCCTAATTTAAAATATCTTGATGCAGGGACAAGAGTTATACCTCATGAGCAACTCAATAGTTACATGATGCAAAACATGATAAATCCCGGTAAAGAACCAAATTTAAGCAAGAAACTTGATCAGGTAATTGCTAGTAACCTTTATCAAACTCAAGAAATAACAAAAGCCTTGAAAAAAAACAGACCTATATTAAGAACAACTATAAAAGTAGAAAATAGTGATTGGATAAGACAACAAATAAGTCATTAAATGCTAGTGCCTAACAAAACATTTTTATTTTTCTTGTGCGACTTCGCCGGACGTGCTTATTTTCTTGACAATCAAGGAAACGTGCAGTTGGGTAATATTAATAGCGTTGATTATTCATTGCAAGATGGACCCGCAAATTGGCTTGACATTGAATTAACATTCATGCGCAATCAACATTATTTCGGTTTTAATAGATCATTTTCACCGGAATTAAAATTCGTTCGATCTGGAGCGCAAATTATAAGAACTAAATTATATAACGGTCAAGGAATGCAAACCGAAATGTATTTCGTTGCTACTAAATGGGACACTAATACAGGTGTTTATAAATTATATTATCAAGGATTACTCGATTTCACTCAAATCACGGAAGATGATCCTGTAACTGGAATAACCCTTAAAACGATTGAAGGTGGTATACCTAAAATTATAAAATCATATGAAAATACGGTAATAGAAATCCCTTGTGATGGTTCACTGGACGAGAATGTGTCAATAAAGATAAATGGAATAATGTTTGCCGCTACTATTAATTATAACGTTATACCTGCTAATATAACGACTAATGGAACCGTGATTCCGGTATCTATAGGTAATGAATGGGGTAATGACGTTGATTGCGAAAAGAATAATCAAAAATACGATATTTTTGATCATAATAATAGTGGTAGTATATCTACAATGGAGCAAAGTCAAAACTATTGCTTTTTATCTACTAACGCTCTTTTAATTGCTAATGAACAAGGAGGTTTAGAGATTAAAGGCAGTATCAGGTTCGGGGGCATTTTAACGAATGCTTATCTTAAAGCTTATTTTAGTGATGGTTCCACTCCTCAACAACTCACTACTCCCCAGAACCTGGGAGCGCAGACATTAAATTTTGATATAACTATTAATTGTAACGCAGCGGCAGGTGTTTATATTTGTCTTCTTTGTGACACTTCAATATCGGGACAAGTAATTAGTGGAAATATTCAATTCATTTTTAACTCTCAATTTCAAGATACTTTTTGTTACGGGATCAAGCCGGCAGATGTTTTTAACTTGATATTGAAGAAAATATTTGCAATAAACTCATTAACAATAGGACATAATCAATCATATCCTTGGATTTCTAATTTATTGAATAGTAATGCTAACTTGATAATCGTACCTGGAGCCTCACTAAGGGGAAATTCAGGAGCAAAATTAAAAATATCTCTTTCGCAATTTTTTGACACGTTCAATCCTATCAAAATGGTGGCTCTGGGATATGAAACAGTTGTTAATCCTAATCAAGTCACGGGACCTCAACAATTTATTAACAGGATTTTATTCGAAAACAGGGAAGTAGTTTACGATTCTACCAACATAGATTTTGATCTAGGGGAAGTGGCTAGGTTGAAAATTATTCCTGCTGAAGATTTGGCTATATCAGATATTAAAATCGGTTATCCTGAGCAAAAATATGATTACAAGCAGGGTAACGACGAGTTTAACACAACGGCTCAATATAAAACACCTTTTGACAAGTTAAAAAAAGAATTAAATCTTGTAAGTATTGGCAGGGCTGACTCCTTCGGTATTGAAGCCTCCAGGTTCTTGACAGGAACGACACAAACTTCAAATAATAAAAGTGATAATGATTTTTTCATTATAAATATCGACTTGCAAAGTCCTCAAACAGATGATGTGAATATCACGGCTATCACTTCTCAATCATTACCTTCGATCATTCATTTTAATGATCAATCTTTAACGGATAACACGGATGAATTAATATCATGGCCGATAATTTTTAATACTATAACGGGTACAGGCTTTGCAGGAAATTTTATAATAACTAACGGTAATTTTATAAATCCTACATGTCAAAATCCTACAAATTTTAATAATTCTAAGGTTCAATACGATAACTTGTCAAGCAGTAATGTTAATGGTTCCTTGATAATTAACGGAACTATTAAAGGGATTTGTTTTTCTTTATATATAGGATCAGCTTTTTATCCTCAATTTTTAACTACAGGAACTTATCCTTTTCAATTTACAATTTATAAAAATGGATATGGTGTTCAAAGTGCTATAATATGGATAACGTTAGGATCAAGTTTTAATTTTTCTATGTTGATTAATGAATTTCAAATCAATTTTGGCGATCAAATATGGATAGATTGGAGGCTTGCTAATACTACTTTGTCTAATAATATGTATTATTATGGTATTCAAAAAATTTTACCAACTATTTGCACTGGGAATTTCACTCAATGCACGTTATCACTAACCACAGAAAATGAATTAATATATAATGTATTAAGGGCTAATTATGATATTATATCATCATCAACGATGATAAATCCTAAATGGAGTTATAATATAGAGGACTTGACACCTTCGAGGATGATTAAAGCTCATGGTAGTTGGATAAGATCAGTTTTGTATAACATGGTGAATAATTCCTTGATGTTTCAGACTTCTGATAAGAACCATGATCTTTTCACGAGCTTGAATGGCGTTAACATTCAAGAGGGAGTTGATATACCTTTAAGTTCTTTAAATTCAAATATATTATTTTATCCTTATTATTTCGAGTTTGATACTCAAATACCTGTAACGTTCATGGATTTAATGAATGTTACTCGTAATGCTCACGGGCATTTTACCTATTATGGAATAGATTTTTACTGTTTTCCCTCGGAAGTTAAAGTTAAACCAGGACTTAACGAATCACAACATTGGAAAATGTTAGCCTCGCCTGTAAATAATCTGAATAATTTAATTAATTTTGACCTCAGTGGATTAAAATTGTTAAACCTGCAAAAAATGAGTACTTTCATTTCATTTTTTAACCCCTTGAAGTTTTATCCTGCCTCTCCTGCTAGAGATGCCAGGTATAATTTCAGGCACATGGATAGCGATTTTTTTATACAACAAACTTCATTTTACGGTCAGACAAAAAATTATTTCCAGAAGTGGCAAAATTCTGATAGTATAAACTTGCAGGTACTTTCAAGTGCTATAGCTCCTGCTAAAGTTCAAATTTACACGGATAAAGGAATTTTATATAATACCTATACTATGGATGGTATTGATAATTCTATTATCGATACATACAACTTAAATAACCCTAACGCACCGGCTTATCAATTATTTCAAGTAAAGATATCTTTATCGTCTTTCAATCAAGGAACTTATTATGCTATAATTAATGTTGGTGTATCTCCTGTTTTAGATACTTTTATCTCGGAAGGATTTCAAGTATCACAAAGTTATGCTACACCTACTTTATACCTTGAATATTCAAACAGTTATAACAGGGTAAGCACCTTGTTTCAAGGTTCAACTTCTTATAATTTCACACCTGCCATCAGGGTTGATGGTTGGCTGGGTGATTACCTTCCAAAATCACACACGGCGGCTTTTGAAGATCAACCTGCCGACATGAAAATATTGAATGCTATTGATTTTAGAAGTCATAAATTGAATATAGGAACACAAGATGGCATTCCTCCCTGGATGATAGATATAATTTCAAAAATATTCGGTTTAGATACAGTGACTATTGATGGATTGGCATTTTCTAAATTTGCGGAAGATTCGGAATGGGAAGTTAACAGGCCTCTTGGATGGACAAAAGCGTATTACACGCTTGAAGTTCGTGAATCTGAAAATGTTGGAGGCGTACAAGCAATAACAACAGGTTCTATAGAAGATGAATTAATTACTACTATATTTGTAGATACTCTAGGATTCGGTGAATCAAATTCGGAATCTAATATTATCGTACTTGAAAAAATAGACTGATGAATATAAATTGTTCGGTTGTGCAAATGGGGTCTTTAACTGGTTACGTGATCGGTGTCATGTTCGATCCTTCAGCCCCCACGGTTCCGGTTGGCAATCAACCATTTTTGGTTTTGCCTTTATCTGGTACTGGTATATTGACATTTACTGGATTGAACAATCAAAATTATATTTTCAGGGAATTTATTTCAACAGATACTAATTACCTGCATGGAACTCAAATAGGATCAGATGTTCAGGTTGATGCTAGTTTAGCAGGAATAGGACAAAACAGGGGTGATTTATGGATAACTTATACTGGAGCTTCGGGATCATCGGTTATTCAGGGAGGAGCTTCATCTATAATTACCAGCTTTAATATGAATGGTATAACAACATCAAATACCGATAATTATAAATTATATTATACTCTTTCATGGTCAGGGAATATACCTACTTTGAATATATATAAAGATAGTGCAAAAACAGAACTAGTATTATCTGG
>Ga0224559_1000802_pt1 | contig 19017 bp, 14 predicted proteins | sample 714S33034metaG_FD_180676 | JGI IMG/M metagenome (GOLD analysis project Ga0224559, IMG submission 180676) | Peat soil microbial communities from Stordalen Mire, Sweden - 717 S3 30-34 | ecosystem: Environmental > Terrestrial > Soil > Wetlands > Peat | place: Sweden: Norrbotten County, Stordalen... | reverse complement strand
GTGGCTCGCATAAACGGGGCTGGCATAAAGGCTGGCGGCGGAATGTTCGGCGCAGAGGCGCGGGCGCAGTATGCGGCCCTCGCCCGGCTGCGCTGGCAAATGTTCAGCCACGGGCTCCACTCAAGGAAAGGCGCCCTGGAGCTGGGCGCGCGCGCCGTCTCGTTTGTCTTCTACGGCATCGGCGGGCTGGCGCTGGGTGTCGGCGCGGGCCTTGCCGCATTTGCTTTGACGGTAGGCAATCAGTGGAGGTTCTTGCCGATCCTGTTTTGGGTGGTCTTCTTCGTCTGGCAGGGGGTTCCGATCATGCTCGCGTCGTTTCAAGAGCAGTTCGATCTGGGCATTCTGTTGCGTTTCCCGGTGCGGTTCGGATCGTATTTTCTGCTGTACGTGGTCTTCGGGTTGCTCGATGTCTCGACGATTCTGGGCGGGTTGTGCTGCGCAGGCATCCTGGTGGGGATTACGGTGGTGCGGCCCGAGCTGTTTGCATGGACAGCGCTGGGCCTGATTGTCTTTGCTGCCTTTAACATCCTGCTGGTCAGGTCCATCTTTGCCTGGATCGACCGCTGGCTGGCGCAGCGCAAGACGCGGGAGATTCTGGGCGCGGTGTTCATGGTGCTGATCCTCAGCCTGCAACTTCTGAATCCGGCGCTGCACCGGCAGAGGCATGACGGGAACAGCGCTCCGTTGGGGCGCAATGCCACGAAGGCGCAGGCCCAGCAGAAGATTCAGGAATACCAGCGGACGAAGGCGGAGTTCAAAGCGCGGTATGGACCGTGGCTGGGAATCGCCAATGAAGTGCAGCAGTGGCTGCCGCCGGGGCTGGCTGCAAAGGCGCTGCAGCAACGTGTCGAGCAACAACGTGAACCTGCATCCGGGCCCCAATCGGGATCGCTGCAGTCGCTGGGAATGCTGGGGCTGTATGTTCTTGGCGCGGGGGGCGTGTTGGCATCGCGGCTCAGGGCCGAGTATCGCGGCGAAAGCCTGGGCGCGGCTCCGAGCAGGAAGAAGGTTGCTGCAAGCCGGAGCAAGACCGCCAGGCGCGAGGGCGGAGGCTTGCTGGACGGCTCAGGTCCGATTGCCGCGGTGATGGAAAAGGAGCTCCGCACCCTTCTGCGAACGCTCCCGCTGCTTTATGCCATCGGCGCGCCCTTGCTGCTGGTTCTGGTTTTTTCCGGCGTCTTTATCAGGAACGGTCCTCAGGCGCATATTTTCCCGCTGGCGCTGCCGCTATGCATTGTTTATGCCCAACTGGGGTTCACGCGGCTGTTCTATAACAACCTGGGCGCAGAGGGGATGGGGATTCAGTTGTACTTTCTTTCTCCAACGCCCATGCGTACGGTACTGCTGGCCAAGAACCTGTTTCATTCCGTGTTGTTTGGCCTGACCATTCTGGTTGCCGGCGCCTTGGCTATTCTGCGATTGGGTGTGCCTGAAGGGGTGGTGGTGGCGGCGACGGTGGCGTGGCTTCTGTTTTCGCTGCCGGCAAATCTGGCCGCTGGAAACATCTTCTCGCTCACCATGCCCTATCGCGTGAATCCGGGCCGGATCACGCGCCAGGGCGGATCGCAGGCCAATGCGCTGGGAGCCCTGCTGGCGCAACTTGTAGCGATGGGCGTGGGCGCGGCAGTCTTCGGACTGTGCTGGTATTCGGACAAGATGTGGCTGGCTGTGCCGATCTTTCTGATGCTGGCAGTGGGCGCGATCATGGTGTGGAGCCGGGGGTTGAGCAATGCGGATGCAATGGCCAACAAGCGCAGGGACTCGCTGATTGCGGTGCTGATGAAGGAATAGGGAGTGAGAAAAGCAGTGGTCAGCGATCAGTTGTCAGTGATCGGTCAAGAACCGAGAGAACAGCAATGGGATCTGACCGTCTCGGAAGGTTGTCGAACGCGTTCCCTGACCACTGATCACTGACAACTGACCACTATCCTTAAAACGGTATGTCGTCGTCGGAGATTTCGGCTTGTTGGGTGTAGTCGTCGGGAGTGCTTGCCGGCGGGCGCTGGTCGAAGCTGGCTGCCGAACTGCCAGAGCTGGCCGGACGACTATAGCCGCCCGCGCCGCCTGAGCCCTCGTCGCGGCCGGAGAGCAGCGAGAGATCGTTGACGATGATCTCGGTCCGGTAGCGCTTGGCCTTGGTTTCCTTGTCCTCCCAATTGCTTGTCCTTAGGCTGCCCTCGATAAACAGCTTTGAGCCCTTCTTCACGTAGTCGCGAATGATTTCGGCAGTGCGCTTGAAAGCGACCAGGTTGTGCCACTCAGTGCGGTCCTGCCAGTTGCCCTGAGCATCCTGGAACCGATCGCTTGTGGCCAATCCAAAGGTGGCCACCAGCGTGCCACTGGGGGTTGAACGAATTTCGGGGTCCTTGCCGACGTTGCCCAAAAGGATGACTTTGTTAACGCTCTTGGCCATTTCTATGCACTCCTGTGTCCGCGGGTCATTCTGAGTGCCACTGGTAATTTGGGCTGTCAGGGTCGCACACGGCGCTGTTAATTCCAGCTGTCACGATGCAAATTCGATGTTTCCCCGCCCGATCAGTGGGCCTGCCGCGGATTCCTTTCCTTGAATTCCTTGCAGTGTCTGTGAGTATAAATGGTCTAGGGCGCAGACTGCAGGCCAAGCCTGTAAAGACACGGGCGGCTTTGCCGGTCGTCTGGAACAGGACACGAGCCACAATGTCCGACCCCCGTCTCCGCAGCAGTTCATATCTTATTTCTCTACGTCGATCTCCGGATACTTCCGCTTGACCGCCTCCACCACCATCGCGTGTTCCGGCTTTCCGCTGGACCGGGCCAGCGCATCTCGCGCGTGCGCAGCATCTTCGATCGGGTAGCGCCGCGTCTTCGGAAAGACAAACTCCCCTTTGGGCAGTTCCTTCCGCTCCTCAAACGTAAGCTTTGTCATCGTGACTTCTCCTGCCCTTCCTGTTTCAGGCCTTGCTCACCGATAGGATCAAGGAGTCAAATTCCGGTTTCCTTGTGCGGCCCGACCTACTTCATCTTCCTCTTCCAACTCATCGTCTTCCTCTTCTTCGGCGGCTTCATCATCCTGTGCTTCGTCGAGGGCGTCCTCTGCTTCCCTGTCCCGGTAGATTTGCTTGATCTCGTCTTCTTCCAAGATATTAGCGATGTCAACTCTATTTTCACGTTCTTCAAGTGTTTCCGGCACCGCGCTGAGTTGCCGTGTCCTAGCCTTCATGAGGTTGCCTCCTAGATGTCGCTTGCTTCCTGCTGCCGGAGCGTTTTCGACAAGAGCGGTAAGAATTGGACAACTTCATGCCGCGAAGAAACACAGGATCCAGTTTAGGCATTGTCGACTTACAATATTGTTCCCATTTGCACAACTGATTGAGATCTCCATGGCTGGCATGACGTTCGCCTCGCGGATGGTTGTCATCTTTGATGGACGACCCGGCGAGGTCACCGCCAACCCACTGAGTGAGCCTATGAACACCCTCACTCAGTTGAAGGTGAAGTGAAGTGACGGCCGTATCCCGGGCCATGCAAGATACAACGTAGTGTCCGATTGCTCAGCGGTGGCAGAGAGCAGGTGTCAGACTTTAGGAAGAGGACGAAACCATAGATCGCGTGTCGACAGCCACGCACATCAATCGCGTATTGCTCGATCCAATCAACCGCAACGCCCCGGAGAACTCCATGTCCACGCTCCAGCAGTTTAGCGGGACGGAATCAATCAACTCAAAGGAGTAGATATCTGGAAGGAGAGGGAAGCGTTCTCACAATTCTTTCTGTAGCTTCCATGCACCAACACGGGATGGCCATAGCCAGGGAGGGTTATGAGAGGTACCGAAGAGTGCTGGATTCGTCTCGGTGGCAGCGCATCTTGAACGCAGGGGTCCATTCTCAGCGGCTTTTATGTTTATGGATCGCGGGCATAGTCAACAGCGCGGACGGATGCTATCGCGGGGCCATCGGCAAGGTTGAAGAGGCCTGAGAACGGATTATCGAATCGATGTGAAGTATGGCTTTGTACTGGATTTGAACACACAGAAAGGGTGAGTACTTGAGGTTCATGTAATCTGCAGAACATCTCTGCCCGTCCAGGAAAATCAAGGAGACAGTCAAATGGAGACTCTCAGCATGAGCAATTCCGAAAATCGACGAATCGTCCTAGCCTCCAGGCCAATCGGAGCGCCTACTCCCAACAATTTCAGGTTCGAGACACAACCCATCCCTGTCCCGGTCCAAGGCCAAATGCTTCTGCGAACCATCTGCCTCTCGCTCGACCCCTACATGCGCGGCAGAATGAGCGATGCTCCCTCGTACGCACCCCCTGTAGCGATCGGCGATGTCATGGTTGGATCGACGGTCAGTCAAGTCGAGATCTCTCACCATCCCGACTTTGCCGTTGACGATTGGGTGCTGAGCCAGAGTGGTTGGCAGGACTATGCCGTTTCCGATGGAAAGGGAGTCTTCCACCTCGGCGCAGAGATGAAGCATCCTTCGTATGCTCTCGGCGTGCTCGGGATGCCTGGGTTCACAGCCTATATGGGCTTGCTGGAGATTGGTCAGCCAGTAGCAGGGGAAACGGTAGTCGTTGCAGCGGCTACTGGCGCGGTTGGATCCGTAGTCGGCCAGATCGCAAAACTCAAAGGATGTCATGTGGTGGGCATCGCTGGAGGCGAGAGAAAATGCCGATCTGCTGTTGAATATCTAGGCTTCGATGCTTGCATTGACCATCGAGATCCCGCGTTGAAGGACCTGCTCGCAAAAGCCTGCCCGAAGGGTATCGATGTCTATTTTGAAAACGTCGGGGGATTGGTCTTTGAGGCTGTTCTTCCCCTGCTCAATACGCGCTCGCGCATTCCCCTCTGCGGTCTGATCGCACACTACAACGACAGTGAGGCTCCTAAAGGAAGAGATCGCACCGCTCAGGTGATGGGGACCTTCCTGAAGCGTCGCGTACGCGTGCAGGGATTCATCATATTTGACGATTACGGTCCGCATTTCGGCGATTTTCAAAAACAGATGTCGGAATGGTTCACCGCCGGAAAGATCAAATACCGCGAGGATATTGTGGAAGGGCTCGAACGTGCTCCCGATGCCTTCATCGGATTGCTTCAAGGAAAGAACTTTGGAAAACTGGTGGTAAAAGTTGGCGCGGCGATCAAGTAGGTGAGGGGGATAAGCTCCTGAGGCTTTTGGGCCGGGATGCACTGGAAAGTGGAATGAACCCCTCTTCTGAGACAATCTGCAATTGGCACACTTGCCGTTCGTTAAACCTCCCTACTCAAACAGCCTCTTCTCCCCCAGCATGGTCCTCGGTTGGTAAAGCGGAATCGATCTTCAGTCGCAACCAGACACACCAGCTTTCAGTCAGTGTGTTTGATATTCTCCAGGGCTAAATTGCTGCGCTCAGATTCCCTGCGCGTATGGGCGATGACAACAGCGGCGTGCTGGCGAGGGCCGAGTATCACCTCATCGTGGTGGGCTGGGATCACTGTTCTCCACGAAAAACCCCGAAGGGTCGATTATCGCTTTCTTCGCTCATTCAACCTCGATGACAACGACTGCATTGATTCCTTCGCTACACACTCAGCGCAGGGTAGTCGGTATAGCCATGTGGCCCCGATGCGAAGAAAGTGCTCGGGTCCGGCGCGTTGAGCGATGCATGGCTCGTGAATCGAGCCGGCAGATCGGGGTTGGCGATAAAGAGCTGGCCGAAGGCTACCGCATCCGCCTCACCGTCCTCGATGACCTGATTTGCTTGCGCCAGCGTGTATTTTTCATTCGCGATGTATACGCCGCCGAATTGCTTCTTGAGTTGCGGACCCAATCGGTCGGGTCCAAAGTACTCGCGCGCCAACAGGAAGCCGAGTCCGCGTTTGCCAAGTTCCCGCGCCACATAGCCGAATGTTGCCGGCGGGTTTGAATCATGCATGTTCTGAGAATCGCCACGCGGCGCCAGATGCATACCCACGCGCTTGGCGCCCCAAACTGAGATCACCGCATCGGCGACTTCAAGCATGAGCCTGGCGCGGTTTTCAATCGATCCGCCGTATTCGTCTGTGCGATGGTTGGGTCCGTCCTGCAAGAACTGATCGAGCAGGTAGCCATTGGCCCCATGGACTTCGACGCCGTCAAAGCCAGCCTGTTTTGCGTTCTCGGCTCCTTTGCGAAAGCCCTCGACGATGCCCGGGATTTCGGACGTCTCCAGTGCGCGTGGCGTCACATAATCGGTAACAGGACGCACCAGGCTTACGTGGCCGGCAGGCCGGATTGCGCTGGGAGCAACCGGGAGTTTACCTTCCAGAAAGCGTGGGTCTGAGATGCGGCCCACATGCCAGAGTTGCGCAAAAATGCGGCCCCCTGCCTGGCGCACTGCTTTTGTCACCACTTTCCAGGCTTCGATTTGTTGCGGCGACCAGATCCCCGGAACATTCGCGTAGCCAACGCCCTGCGGTACAACCGGGATGCCTTCGGAGATGATCAGGCCTGCGCCGGCACGCTGTGTGTAGTATTCGACCATGAGTTGCGTGGGAATGTGCTCCGGTGTGCCACGCAAGCGAGTAAGCGGAGCCATAATAACCCGGTTCGGCAGGTGGATATCGCCGATCTGAATGGGATCCAACAGAGGAATCATGAGGATAAGTCCTTCAGGAAAAGCGTTCTGTTACTTTGGATGTTTCCGACGGATGGAAGATGGCATACCTGACTTTCCATGAGATATGCGAAGTGTGCAGGTTGGATGCAATTAGCCTGCAATGATTGACTCTGTTATTGAACTACTTGCCAAGCGAATCATCTGCTCCCTTTTGCTCATTCTATTTGTCTTCAGGGCCTGAGAACCGCAGCGATCAAGACTGCGAGTCCGTTCCATGCGATTTGCACCCCAATGCAGAGCAAAATGAACGCAACGACCCGCAGAATGCCATGCGCAGTGGATGGAGGAATGATCTTGGTGATCTTTGGAGCATACGCGTAGCAGAAATAGACGAGCACACTGAGAACGACTACAGCAAGAAATACGCCAACATGGGCCAGAATATCTCTTGAAATGTTTCGATTCGAGATGTGAGCGGTGAGTGTCAGCAGCGCGACAAGCGTTCCAGGGCCCGATGTTACGGGAAAGGTGAACGGATAGAATGTTGCCTGCTCAAGATACCGTGTCCGCGTTTCGGCTCGTACTTCGCTCTCCTCCTCCTTGTTCTTAACAATCGCGCGTGCATCCCTCTCGTTCAGTACAGACCACCCCATCGCCGCTATCACAATTCCACCGGAGAGCTGGACAATAGGCAAAGAGATTCCGAAGAAATTGAGTATGGTCGCACCCAGAAGTTCAATGATGGCCAGAAAGATGATGTTATTGATTGCGATCTTGCGCGCCAGAGACCGATAGACGGCTGGCGGCGCTTCGCCGGTGAGCCCAAGAAACACCAGAGCCGACCCGAGTGGATTGATCAGCGGCAAAAGCACACTGAAGGCGATAAGAAACGATTTCCAAAGGAGCAAGAGCAGTCCCCTTACTTATGGCCTCGGTCTCTCAGCCCGCAGCGGGAGCTGACCTTGCCAGACGCGGCTCCCGCGGAGCTGTCCAACCTAGACGCCAACTTCGTGCAAAGCTAGAAAAGCCTCCAACAAGACGCGGGGATTGAATTGTCCCTTGTATACGGGCGGCATCTTTCGGTCCAGGCCAAGCAATGAGTAAACCGCCGTCTGCGCGGAGCGAATGGAGTACTCAACTGTGAACACCACATCGTCCGGGAGTTCGCAATACTGCCCGACGAAGGCCAGGTTCTTCGAACCCTCCGGTATAACTTGTGGGCGGTCGCCCTTGCTTCGAGGAAGAAACTGGCTGGTGATGAACGGCATCATGCAAGGAATGCAGGTGCAGGCATCGAGAATCCTGGCGCCATGCTCCTGGAGGCGCAAATGGCCGACGATCTCCGTCATGATTTCGCGCCCCGTGCATGCCGACATGGGCTTCTTCACGAAATTGCCCGCTATATCGACGAACAGTCCATAACCCCAGAAGACTTCGACTCCCTCTGGCTGGCCAATGAAATGAGGCTGGTGGGGCAACACGATCGATGCCAGCCAACAGGATTCCGCGAAAGTAATGAGCCCACCCTCTCCGGGGACGTTGCCAGTCAAATCGCGGACGAGTTTGAAGAACGTGGGGTCGTGGATTGTGGTCGTAAAGGACATCCACTTCGATTGCTCAACGTGATCGGCAAAGTTCGAAGGACGCCCGAAATGCGTCCGCCCCGCCGCAATCCTTTCCCAAAGTGCCCAAGAACCGCCATCGGCCTTCCCCAGTAGAGCGGCGGCCGAGTCCATTGAACCTAGACTCGAGCCCTCGGTCATCGACCCAAGAGTTACGATGACTCTGTCCTGCTCTGTTACGCCGATTTTCCTGACACAACCTTCCTGCTCGACGATGATCTTCTCGACCGTAAGACCATCTTTGCCAGATGCGAATGCGAGGTCGGTTACCGTTGATCCAAGCATGAAGTTCACACCGCGCTCTTCAAGCCATTTGTGAAGCGGACGGACCATCGAATCGTACTGGTTGTATACAGTACGCATAATGCCGGTAAGCGTATTGAAGCCGGAAACCATGTGAGTGAAGCGCACCAGATAGCGTTTGAACTCGACTGCGCTATGCCAGGGCTGAAAAGCGAAGGTGGTACACCACATGTGCCAGAAGTCCGTCTCAAAGAATCCCGGATCAAACTGGTCGGAAATCATACTGCGTCCCAGAAGGCTCTCCGGTTCGATCGCCAGGCGCTCGAGGTTGAGAATATCCTTCTCGCTCAAACCAAAACTGGGACCATCGACCCTGTGACCATCCCGAAACAGCCGCGCTTTGGAAGCGGTCTTCATCGTCTCGTTCCAGTCAAATATCTCCTGCGTTACCGTCCTCGACCCATCGAGAGTCGGAATCGATGAAAAGAGGTCGTAGGTGCATAGATATTTGCTCTCAATCATGCGGCCGCCTCGCATCGCGTAGCCGTCAGTCGCGTTTCCAACTGCGTCAAGGCTGCCGCCGATCCGGGAGGACTCCTCCAGGATCGTGATTGTGTGCCCTTGCACATCTCCGTCGCGAATGAGGAACGCTGCAGCGGCGAGAGAAGCGATGCCGCCGCCTACAAGATATGTCGCCGCGTTATCATCACGCCGTTTCACAGGGATCACTTCACACTTTCTCTTTGCCCAGTCAATCTTGCAGTGCTTGCGCTAAGCGACTCTTTATGTGAGCGCTACGAGCGCCCAATGCGATTGTCGATCTGTAATGCAGAAATGACTGTATCCAATTGAACAGATGGTCAGCCGCCCCAGGCCGGAGAATCATGCTGAGCGCACGGGAAGGGCTTCCGCAGTCAGCGCAGACAATCAACGATCGCGCATGGTGTCCACAGAGAAGGCCTTTAGCATGGCTCTTACGCCGCACTTGCCGCAATCCGCGCCCAGACTCATTGATTCGAAGAAACCGGGAGGAAGCAATGCCAGCAACAAACTCAGTTGTCGCCGTATACGACTCTCACGAGGAGGCGGAACACGCCGTTAAGGCGCTCCAACAGGCCGGGATCGATATGAAGAGCCTCTCGATTGCGGGCAGGGGCACGCATACCGATGAACATGTCATTGGCTATTACAATGCTGGCGATCGGATGAAGTACTGGGGCAAGGTCGGAGCATTCTGGGGTGGATTCTGGGGACTACTCTTTGGATCCGCGCTCTTTGCAATACCAGGCATTGGACCAGTTCTCGTTGCTGGTCCACTGGTTGGCTGGATTGTCGCAGGCCTTGAGGGAGCGGTTGTTGTCGGCGGGGTCAGCGCCCTCGGAGCAGGCCTGGTGAGTATTGGCGTCCCGAAAGACAGCGTCATCCGGTATGAAACCGCTCTGAAGACCGACAAGTTCCTGTTGATCGTCCATGGCGCGCCGGACGCGGTGTATGGCGCACGATTCATTCTCGATGGTTCCAGTACGGGCAACTATTGTGTTCATGGCCAGCCGATGCTGACAAGTTGACCATTTTTCTCACAACGCGTTGGGCGGTTACTCTGGCTCAGAACCCAATGGGCCGATTTAGAGAACAGATCACCCTGATGCACGCATTTCCGCCAGCTTGATCCGCTTTAATCAATCCCGGAGGCGTCAACTCGAGTTATAGCGTCGAATTCGGCAATGACGTTGCCGGAGCCATCATCGATGTTGCAGAACGTGAACATGTCGACATGGTCGTGATCTCCACTCATGGCATCTCCGGTTGGCATCCCCTCGTCTTTGGCTCGATCGCCGAGAAGGTCGTGAAGCTTGTGCAATGCCCCCTTTTGCTTCTCCACTCAGCCAATTCTGAGACGCATTCAAAGAGCCCTTCAAAGCGTTCAATGGAATGGTGGTAGCGAAATCAACGGTACAGGTGGCCAATGGTGAGATCGACTACTTTTGTCGCCCCGGCATCAAACAGGCAGGTCGTACAACCGGCTCAAGATAGCGTCCCAGCCGGCCTCACAAACGAAGAAGCGCGCGCCCGTCTTGAAAAAGACGGTCCCAATGCAATGCCGGACACATCTGCTCATCCACTGCGCAATGCATTGGCTAAATTCTGGGCGCCGGTACCATGGCTGCTTGAAGCGTCCATCGTGCTTGAGACCGTCCTGCATAAGTATTACGAAGCTGGTGTCATAGCAGCTCTGCTCCTTTTCAACGCGGCTCTCGCTTACTTCCAGGAAAGCCGCGCCCAGGCAACTCTTACCGCTCTCAAATCCCGTCTGGCACTCAACGCCTCGGTCGAGCGAGACGGCGAATGGAAGACTGTACCCGCGGCGGAATTGGTATGCGGCGACCTGGTGAAGCTGTCGCTTGGCGGCGTGGTCGCCGCGGATGTGCACCTGACGGGTGGGTCGGTTGAGCTCGACCAGTCGATGCTTACAGGCGAATCCCTCCCCATTGACGCAGGCGCCGGCACAGACACGTTTGCAGGGGCTCTGGTGCGGCGCGGCGAGGCCACCGCGATCGTAACGGCCACGGGGACCCGCACCAAATTCGGTCGCACCGCGGAACTCGTTCGGTCCGCACACGTAGTGAGTACACAGCAAAAGGCCGTCCTCAGGATTATCCGCAACCTGGCGGTCTTCAACTGCCTCATCATCGTTGCGATGGGAGCCTACGCCTATCACCATGCGATGCCGTCGAGCGAGATGATTCCGTTGTTGCTGACCTCGGTCCTTGCCATCATCCCAGTCGCATTACCGGCAACATTCACCCTCGCTGCTGCGATCGGAGCTCGTGCTCTCGCGAAGCAGGGCGTGTTGCCAACACGGCTTTCTGCCGTGGACGAAGCCGCATCGATCGATGTGTTGTGCTCAGACAAGACCGGAACTCTGACCCGCAACGAACTAACCGTCACTAGCGTTCGCCCATTGCCTGGATTCGACGAAGCGCACGTTCTCGGGATGGCGGCGCTGGCGAGTTCTGAAGGGGGTCAGGACCCAGTGGATGCGGCCATTCGACTTGCCGCGTCGCAGAAGACAGCCACCAACTTGCCAAAGCTGACTGTTTTTGTTCCGTTCGATCCGGTTAAGAAAACCTCGGAAGCAACCGCGAGAGATCCAGAGGGGAGTTCGGAGCGAATTATCAAGGGCGCGTTCACTGCGGTTGTCGCCCTCACTGCGCCCTCTCCCGCCGCGGCCGCTATCGCCGACGAACTTGAGAAGCAGGGTTTTAGAGTTTTGGCAGTTGCCGCGGGACCAGCGACATCCAACCAGATCATTGGATTGATTGCCCTCAGCGATCCGCCGCGGACCGACTCGATCTCTCTTATCTCGGAGTTGAATGGTCTCGGCGTGCGCACAGTCATGGTGACAGGAGATGCTCCGGCCACAGCCGCAATCGTCGCTCGCGCGGTTGGATTGCAGGGAGCAGTCTGCCCGCCCGGCAAACTGCCGGACGGCATAAAACCGGAAGACTTCTCGGTCTTTGCAGGTGTTCTTCCGGAAGGCAAGTTTGACCTCGTTAAGGCGTTCCAGAAGAGCGGACATACAGTTGGGATGTGTGGCGACGGCGCCAATGACGCGCCTGCGTTGCGCCAGGCACAGATAGGCATTGCGGTCTCGACCGCAACCGACGTAGCCAAGTCGGCCGCCGGCGTTGTCCTAACCGAGGCTGGGCTGGGCGGCATTGTGGCTGCTGTAAAAGAAGGCAGAGTCACCTTTCAACGCATCCTCACCTACACGCTCAACTCGGTTCAGAAGAAGGTATTTCAGGCGCTCTTGCTGGCGGTTGGCCTGGTCATGACGGGACACGCGGTGCTGACTCCAATGCTGATGGTCATTGTGATGATCACCGGCGACTTCCTTGCCATGTCGCTGACCACTGACCGAGTGCGGCCATCAACGATGCCAAACTCATGGCAGATCGGCCGAATCACGAGTGCAGGAGTGATACTCGGACTCTGCTTCCTTGCGTTCTCCACGGCAATCCTGGCAGTGGGCAAATTTCAGTTGCATCTCGGCATCGAGGCACTTCAAACGCTGACCGTGGTCAGTATTGTGTTTGGCAGCCAGGCCACGACCTATGTCATTCGCGGACGCCAGCATCTCTGGGGTCTGCGCCCCAGCATTTGGCTCGTACTCTCTTCAGTAGCCGATGTCCTTATCATTTCAACTCTCGCAACCTTTGGAATCGCAATGGCGCCATTGCCCATCGCCGTCATCGCCAGCGAGTTTGGCGCCGCTATTGCCTTCGGTGCGATTCTGGACGTAGTCAAGATTCCAGTCTTTGGCCGCCTCCGTATCTCCTGAACAACCGAGGTGCATCTCGACGAGGCGGCACTTGTTGATGCGGTTACACATGGGCAGATTTCCGCTGCTGGCCTCGACGTTTTAAAGAATGAACCGCCTGATCACAAGGATCCTTTGCTTCAACTTCCTCAGGTGCTGATCACTCCCCACATTGCAGGGTTAACCGATCTCACGCTTAGCGGAACCGCACATTACATCAACCTCGTCGTTGAGGAATTCGCTGCGGGCACGAAGCCGAAGTCGATCTTGAACTCGCCCACAAACCCTCGGCGACTGCTGCAGGAATGAATGACGAGGTGCACTGTGGACAGGCCTGCCGGCCATCAGGCCGGAATGAACGCGGCGGCCCGAAGATGCTTCTTCGCGATTTCCTCGATCTCCGGTTCTGTCAGCGCGGAGAGATCTGCCGTCTCGGTGGCGATAATTCGCTTAAACGTTTCAGGATGATGGGTCTTCAGATGCTCGCTCAGGAAATTGACCGCGCTACTCTTACTCGTTGCATGGCCGATGAGGATGATCGCTTCGGCATGAACGAGATCCGTGGCTATCTCCTCGCAGTAGGATTCCTCCTCGGGAACATGGTCGCCCTTGTAATGCGCTTCCTTGCGGCGGATTAAATGATGTTGGAATCCAAAGGGATCATACGGCTTAACGGTGACTTCATCTTCCGGCCGGCCGCCGCCAATCCGTCTTGAGCACAACTGCTCAGATTCTTGACCAATCGGAGTCGATACTGATTCGGAGAGCTTCAACCGCTGGTGCGACTCATTGCCCCGCCTCCAGACCCAAGGGCGAATTGTCTTCAGGCAACCATATTTGCCGGGTTTAGTGAACAACATGAGATTTAGTGAACAACATGAGAATCGATTCGAAGACTTACCACGTGCCGCCGGGCAAGAAGCTCAACCTGAGCGAATGGCCCACAGCCGCACCGGCACTGACCAAATCGAAGAAGCACTATCAACAGCTGCTTGAAGACCATGTGAAGGATCTCAGCGCATTGCAGCAACTTCACTACGCAGCTAATCGCCACGCACTTCTACTCATCTTCCAGGGCATGGACGCCGCCGGTAAAGATGGCGCCATAAGGCACGTCATGTCCGGGATCAATCCGCAGGGATGCGAGGTCTTCAGTTTCAAGCAACCCAGCGCCGAAGAGCTGGAACATGATTTCCTCTGGCGCACCACGTGCCGTCTGCCCGAGCGCGGGCGCATCGGCATCTTCAATCGTTCTTACTACGAAGAAGTACTCGTCGTCCGCGTCCATCCGGAGGAGCTTCGCAACGAAGGGCTCTCAAAACAGCTGCAGGACGATAAGTCGAAATGGGACGATCGGTATCGCTCCATCGTGGATTTCGAGAAGCATCTAGACCACAACAGCACGCGCATCGTCAAGGTGTTCCTGCACCTCTCGAAGGATGAGCAGCGGAAGCGGTTCCTGGCGCGCATCGACGATCCGGAGAAGAACTGGAAGTTGAGTCTGGCGGATATTCACGAAAGGAAGTTCTGGAAAGACTACGTGAAGGCTTACGAAGAGTGCCTCAGCGCAACCAGCACGCATCACGCTCCCTGGTATGTTGTCCCCGCAGACGATAAGGACGACGCCCGCCTGATCGTCTCTCAGATCGTTCTTGACGCGCTGAGAGGACTGAAACCTTCCTATCCGGCAACAACCCAGAAGCACCGGGCCGAATTGCAATCGATCCGCAAGTTGCTTGCGAAGTGAAGCCGTGCCTTATCACGCTCGAAGCGAAACAATCTGAAGTCTGAAAGCCGCTGGCAGGATGTGAGCAGTTGCGGAGAACGAGAAAGGATACGCTACGATGGCCATCACCGAACTCCCCATCAAAGTTGAGAGGGACGACACGCCTCAACCCTTCAGCAAGAACTTCGATCAGTTCGGCAATTCATCCGGGTTCATCTTTGACGTGAGCCTGTCGACCGCGGTTGCGGCCAATGGCAAGAACGAAGAGAGAGCACCACAGCCCAAGGGACCGCTCTCGCCCGAGATGCTGGACAAGATGAACCGTTACTGGCGCGCTGCGAACTATCTTTGCATCGGCCAGATCTACCTCTTTGACAATCCCTTGCTACGCGAGCCGCTCAAGGCAGAGCAGATCAAGCCCAGGTTGCTCGGTCACTGGGGAACATCGCCAGGCCAGAACTTCATCTACATTCATCTGAATCGACTGATCAAAGAGCACGATGCGGACATCATCTATATCTCCGGTCCCGGACACGGAGGCCCTTCGCTCAATGCCTGTTCCTATCTTGAAGGCACATACACCGAGGTTCACCCGGAGATTACGCACGATGAAGATGGCCTGCGGCTCATGTTCCGCAAGTTCTCGACTCCGGGCGGCGTGCCCAGCCACTGCGGTCCGCACGTCCCGAATTCCATGCACGAAGGCGGAGAGCTTGGCTACTCTCTGGTTCACGCATTCGGCGCGGCCTTCGACAATCCGGACCTGATTGTGGCTTGTGTTGTCGGCGATGGGGAGTCCGAGACCTGTCCGCTGGAAGGAAGCTGGAAGTCGGTCAACTTTGTCAATCCGGTGCGAGATGGCGCGGTTCTGCCAATCCTTCATCTCAATGGATACAAAATCTCCGGGCCAACCGCCCAGGGACGGACGAGCGACGCCGACTTGAAGGCTCTTTATGTAGGCCGTGGTTACAAGCCCTACTTTGTTGAGGGCGATGACCCTGAGGTCGTACATCAGCTGTTGGCGCAAACCCTTGAAGACTGCTACTCCGAGATCCGGGCAATTCAACAGGAGGCGCGCAAAAACGGCTTCAAGATGCAACCCGTCTGGCCCATGATCATACTGCGCACGCCGAAGGGATGGACCTGTCCGAAGGAAGTGGATGGAATACCCATCGAAGGCACATTCCGCGCGCATCAGGTCCCGCTGGCAACAGTCCGTGAAAACCCAGAGCATCTCAAGATCCTTGAAGCCTGGATGAAGAGTTACAAGGCCGAAGAACTGTTCGACGCGAACGGAAAGTTCGTCGACGAGTTAGCGGCTCTCTCGCCCGTAGGCAACCGGCGCATGGGAGGCAACCCACACGTCAATGGCGGACGCGAGTTGATCACCCTCGCGCTGCCCGACTTCACGGATTATGCGCTTGAAATCCCCGGGCCCGGTCAGGTTCTGGCCGAGGCGCCGCGCAAGCTGGGAGATTTCTTCCGCGACATCTTCAGAATGAATCTGACAAACTTCCGCATGTTCTGTCCCGATGAATCGAATTCCAATCGTCTCAACTCCATCTTTGAGGCTACTAAGCGTTGCTCGATGGCCGAAATTGTTTCGATCGACGATGAACTGGGTCCGGACGGCCGCGTCATGGAAGTGTTGAGCGAGCATCTCTGCCAGGGATGGCTTGAAGGCTACCTGCTCACGGGCCGTCATGGCATGTGGTCCTCCTATGAAGCCTTCGCGCAGGTGGTGGACTCGATGACAACTCAACATGCCAAGTGGCTCGAGCAATGCCGCGAGTATCCCTGGCGCAGACCGCTCGCTTCCCTCAATGTTCTGCTCACAAGTCACGCATGGCGCAACGACCACAATGGTTTTAGTCACCAGGCAACAGGGTACGTGGACAATGCGTTGGCGCGCAGGAGTGAAGTGATCCGCGTGTACTATCCGCCGGACTCCAACTGTCTCCTCAGCGTCTTCGACCATTGCCTGCGCAGCCGCAATTATGTGAATGTTGTCACCTGCGGCAAGCAGCCGCAGCTTCAGTGGCTGAACATGGACGAGGCTCTCGAGCATTGCTCGCGCGGCGCATCCACTTGGAAGTTTGCAACCAACGATGAAGGCGGGGAGCCGGATGTAGTGCTGGCCTGCGCCGGCGATGTACCAACGATCGAGACCTGCGCGGCCTCATGGCTGCTACAGAAACATGTGCCGGGCATCAAGGTGCGCGTGGTCAATGTTGTCGACTTGATGACTCTGATGTTTCCCGACAAGCATACGCACGGGATGGACGAAATGTCGTTCAACGAGCTGTTTACCGAGACGGCGCCGGTGATCTTCGCCTTCCACAACAATCGCTGGCTCATTCACACGCTGGTTCACGGGCGCTCCAATGAAGGCCGCTTCCATGTGCACGGCTACATGGACCGCGGAACGACCACCACTCCATTCGACATGGTGGTTCTCAATGAAATGAGCCGCTTCCACCTGGCGCTCGACGCATTGAAGCACATACCTCGTCTTCGTCTGCAAGCGGAGAATGCGATCAACTTCTTCAACCAGGAATTGCAACGCCACCACGACTATATCCGCGAACAGCTGGAGGATATGCCGGAGATCGGAAACTGGCAGTGGACGAAGGACTTCAGCGATGCCGCCGCACCGGCTCCACTCGCCAAGGGACATCCGCAGAAGGCAATGTTCACCGACAGTTAAGCTCTATCCGGCTGAAATCAAAGCGGAGGCCGCCATCGCATAAGGATTGCGACAGCGGTCTCCGCTTCTTCGACTCGGTACGCAGGGGGAGATATTGAACGATCCGAAGGCACCATCTGATTGGTTCAAGGTTGATGGAGTTGATTCGCTGGTTGAGTTGGCGCTCAATCTCCACTGGTCCTGGAACCATGCTGCGGACGAGTTGTGGGAAGGGCTCGACAAGGAGCTGTGGGCAACCACGCAGAACCCGTGGGTCATCTTAAGAACGGTTTCTCACGAAAAGATCAAGGCTGCGTTGGGCGCACCGGAGTTCCGCCGCCGTCTCGACAGTCTGCTTCAGAAGAATAGGGAATCCTATCGGGCTGACGCTTGGTTCCAACACAAACATCCCGGCGCCGCACTGTCCACGATCGCATACTTCAGCATGGAGTTCATGCTGAGCGAAGCCTTGCCCATCTATTCGGGCGGACTTGGCAACGTGGCCGGCGACCAGATGAAGGCCGCCAGCGACCTCGGTGTTCCCGTAGTCGGGATCGGCTTGCTCTACGGCCAAGGATATTTCCGTCAGGACTTCGATTCGGAGGGCTGCCAGCAGGCGCTCTATCCGGTCAACGATCCGGGGCAGTTGCCCATCCGGCCTTTGCGGCAGCCGAATGGTGAATGGTTACGGTTGCAGATTCAAATTCCCGGCTCAAGGATATGGCTCCGCTGTTGGGAAGTGTCCGTTGGAAGGGGAAAGCTGTACCTGCTCGACACCAACGACTTTGCCAATACCGCGGCTCATCGCGGTATTACCAGTGAGCTCTATGGTGGCGACGCAGAGATGCGCCTGAAACAAGAGATCGTCCTCGGCATCGGCGGATGGCGTTTGTTGCGAGCTTTGGGTCTCACGCCTGAGGTTTGTCACCTGAACGAAGGTCACGCAGCACTGGCTGTGCTCGAACGAGCCCGCTCCTATATGGAGGATCACAAGAAGCCCTTCGATCTTGCCATGAATATCACGCGGGCCGGAAATGTATTCACCACGCATACCGCCGTGAATGCCGGCTTCGACAGATTCGATCCCGCGCTCATTCGCACGTATCTGAACCACTACGCTGTCGATGAACTCGCCATCTCGGTAGACGACCTGCTCGCCATGGGAAGACAGAATCCCGAAGACTCATCAGAGCCCTTCAACATGGCGTACCTTGCTGTCTGCGGCAGCGGACAGATCAATGGCGTCAGTAAGCTGCATGGGCAGGTGAGCAGGCAGATCTTCCAGCCCTTGTTTCCCCGCTGGCCAAGGGAGGAAGTCCCGATAGGGTCGGTAACCAACGGCATTCACGTGCCGACCTGGGATTCAGCCGAAGCCGATGCCCTGTGGACCTCCGCCTGCGGCGTGAAGCTCTGGCGTGGGGATCGCCCGCACGAAGATGACGTCCGTCAAATATCTAATCAGCAGCTGTGGGAATTGCGAACGGCAGGTCGAAAAGGCCTGATCGGGCGGATGCGGAAGCGGTACCAGTGCCAACTGGCCGCGGAAGGCGCAGATCCGTCGAATGCCGCCGGTATTTTCGATGAGAATGTGCTGACCCTGGGATTTGCACGACGCTTTGCCACCTATAAGCGCCCCAATCTTCTTTTGCACGATACCGAGAGGCTGGTGCGGCTGCTCTCGAATCCTCGATGTCCTGTTCAGTTGCTCCTCGCCGGAAAAGCACATCCTCAGGATCTTCCTGGGCAAGAGCTTATCAGGCAGTGGAAAGATTTCATTAAGCGTCCCGAAGTGAAGGGTCGAGTGGTGTTCCTCAACGATTACGACATGATGCTGGCCCAGGAGCTGGTTCAGGG
>Ga0224559_1000801_pt1 | contig 19019 bp, 20 predicted proteins | sample 714S33034metaG_FD_180676 | JGI IMG/M metagenome (GOLD analysis project Ga0224559, IMG submission 180676) | Peat soil microbial communities from Stordalen Mire, Sweden - 717 S3 30-34 | ecosystem: Environmental > Terrestrial > Soil > Wetlands > Peat | place: Sweden: Norrbotten County, Stordalen... | reverse complement strand
CAGTCTCGGAGGTTGAAATGGCGTGAGCAAAGGTGGTATCCCATCCCGGACAGGCTACCATGTCGTCATTTACATAGAGCACCCATTCGTGGCTGGCGAGATTTGCAAGGTGATTTACCGACAAGCAAACACCGATATTTTTTTGCGTGTGACTGAATTTGATGCCTTCAGCTTGAACCCAATCCAAAGTGCCATCGGCCCCTTCATTCACATGAACAATAATCTCGTGATCAAATTCAGAATACTTGCGAATGCTTTCGACGCAAAGCTTTAAGAATGGTAAATTATTCCAGGTTGGGATGATGATACTAAACATTAATTATTTACCGGGTGTGAATGTTTCAATTGAAACGAGAACGATGTGCTAATTATATTACATAGTAACGACTTGCCCCGAACAGGGAATTTTGGCGGACGATCTTGCTTGTGAAAATATTTTCTTACGAACATAGATGGATGCTTGATAGTATTCAGCAACTATCGCACAGAATGGATTAGGAATGGCTACCTATGCAATAGGCGACATACAAGGCTGCTACAGCGAATTTCAGCAACTGCTGGAACAGATACACTTTGACCCAGATCAAGATAAACTTTGGCTGGTGGGCGATCTGGTCAATCGCGGGCCGGATTCCTTGTCAGTGCTGCGCCATATAAAATCGTTGGGCGAAAGTGCCATTGCCGTCCTCGGTAATCATGATCTGCATTTGCTGGCTGTAGCCGCAGGCGAAGCATCATTACACCGTAGCGATACACTGGATGAAGTGCTGAACGCGCCGGATCGGGATGAGCTGCTTAACTGGCTGCGTTATCAACGCTTGGTGTATGCAGCAGATGGTTACGTTCTTGTTCACGCCGGGTTGTTGCCGCAGTGGAGTGTAAAGCAAGCGGTCACTCTCGGTCATGAAGTCGAATCCGCCTTGCGAGGAGACAACTATGCAATATTTTTTGAGCACATGTATGGCAATTCACCGCGCACATGGAACGACGAACTTGTTGGTTACAAGCGGCTGCGCGTTGTAACCAATGCTTTAACCCGCATGCGTATCTGTACACAGCAGGCCGAGATGGAATTTAAGTTTAAGGGTAAAGTCGAGGATATTCCTGCGGGCTATCTGCCCTGGTTTGACCTGCCAAAGCGCAAGAGTCGCAATGCCACGGTCATTTTCGGGCACTGGTCGGCGCTGGGATTAAAAGTAACGCCCAACGTCATTGCCCTGGATACAGGCTGTTTATGGGGTGGCCCGCTTACGGCGATCAGGCTTGAAGATAAGCAACTCTTTCAAGTAAGCTGCAAAAATCCGGTCGCACAAGATTGGTAGGGGTGTAGTGAACAACAGATGGCTCATTCATCCCTGCGCAATTATTCGCTTAAAGCTTGATCGCAAATCCAAAGTGTTGCTTGAACAGATCGGTTAGCTCGTTGAGAGAATAACGATGGTTCTGTCCACCACGACTTGAAATTTTTAGAGAGCCCATGAGTGAAGCCAAACGCCCGGTTGTTTCCCAATCCCAACCACGTTCAATGCCGTATAACAAGCCTGCGCGATATGCATCGCCACAGCCGGTAGGGTCAACCACGGCATGCGGCTTGGGTGTGGGAATTGAGATTTGCTTTTTGTCTACGTAGATCAATGAGCCGTCTGCTCCGAGGGTAACGATCAGCGCCGTTACACGCTGTGCGATTTCGGCGAGAGACTTGCCGGTTTTGTCTTGCAAAAGCTTGGCTTCGTAATCGTTCACTGTTATGTAGTTTGCCTGGTTGACGAAATCAAGAAGCTCACTACCGGAAAACATCGGCAGACCCTGACCCGGGTCGAACACGAAAGGGATGCCAGCCTCGGCGAATTCACTGGCGTGATTCATCATGCCGTCGCGGCCATCAGGTGAAACAATTCCCAGGGTAACTTCTTTTGCATCCTTAACGTGATTAAGGTGCGACATACTCATTGCACCGGGGTGAAACGCAGTAATTTGGTTATCGTCGAGATCGGTAGTTATAAATGCCTGACCGGTGAAATTCCCCGACACGGTTCGAACATGGGTCTGTGTCAGACCAAGTTTTTCCAGCCGTGTAGCGTAGGGAGCAAAATCATCTCCCACAGTTGCCATGATGAGCGGGCGCCCACCCAAGAGCTGCAAATTATAAGCAATGTTTCCAGCGCAGCCACCGTATTCGCGGCGCATTTCCGGCACCAGAAAAGCAACATTAAGAATATGTAATTGCTCCGGGAGGATATGTTTTTTGAACTGATCCTTAAACACCATGATGGTGTCGTAAGCTAAAGAGCCGCAAATCAGAGTATTCATGTCGTGGTCAGAATTGATTTAATGAAGAGGCGATAATATATTATTTTTTATCCAGATCCTGGATAAAGTGGTTAATCAGCTTTTGGATTTCGTCGGGTGTTTGAACGAAATGCAGCCCGGCCCGGTTTGCTTGAGTACCATCGGCCAGTGTGAAGGGTGTGGCGTAACGCAGTTCAAGGTCAACAATAACGGCATCTCCGTTCGGCAAAATGATCCGGCAACCTTTAAGGATGCTGCCTTTCTCAAGGATAATGTCTGGGTCATAGAGCAGACATCCCAAGCCATCGTGACTGATGTCGGTAATATGCGATTCAAAAGGAATGAAACCCGCTTCATCGGCGATACAACGCAATGACATGTTTTCAGGGATCGGAATACGGGGATGCTCGCGTCGATTATGTAAAAGAAGCGTTTTCGGAAAAACAAACTGGATGGCAGGCTGGTTCTCGAAACGAGTTTCTTCCGGGGCGGTCCCTGTGAAAGTGTAATGCTGATCTTTGTGATTGGCAGTGAATTCCACTGCCGGGGAACCGAGCACCATACTGTTGATTGTCTTATGCAGGCTATATTCAACAACAAAACGTTCGGTGACAGCATTGACTGCAAGCAGATGAGATGAAAACGGATGCCGATTCATGACCTGTGCAGAGAGCGTACAGCGTTCCTGGGCGAGCACATCCATAAAGCGACTAATCTCGATACGAGACCGGAACAGAATATTGGCTGAAGCGGCCTTTTTCTCGGGTGGCGGGACTGGTGTGCTCATACCGAAATTAACTAGGCCAAAGCTGCCAACGCCGCAGCATAATTTGGCTCGTGCGTAATATCATCAACCAATTCCGCGTGAATGATTCGATCGTTCTCATCCAACACCAATACGGCGCGGGCAGTCAGGCCGGCCAATGCGGTATCGGCAATTTTAACACCATAGTTGCGCATGAAATCGCGACCGCGCAACAGCGACAAAGTAACAACATTTTCCAAGCCTTCCGCTACGCAGAAACGACTCATGGCGAAAGGCAGGTCGGCAGAAATTACCAGTACCACGGTGTTGTTCAATTTGCTCGCGGCTTCGTTAAACTTGCGTGCGGAAGTTGCGCAAACAGCCGTGTCCAAACTCGGTACAATGTTTAACACCTTGCGTTTGCCGGCAAAACTTTGCAGGGAAACGTCCGTCAGGTCTTTGGCAACCAGCGTAAATGCCGGGGCGATTTGCCCGACAGCCGGAAAAGTGCCATACAAAGTGACAGGGGCGCCTTTGAGTGTAACGGAAGTATTATTGCTTGTTTCTTTAGTCATCATGTGTCTCCTAGAATTTTGATCCGTTCCTCCCCCTCTCAGGGAGAGCGGATGTTTTGCTAAAGTTGGTACTTCACTTGCGGGCAAACACAAACCAGATGTTTGTCGCCATATACATTATCTACTCTTGCCACACTTGGCCAAAATTTATTATCGCGTACCCATGGCAATGGGAAAGCAGCATGTTCCCGCGAGTAGGGACGAGTCCAAGAATCGGACGCCACAGTTTGCGCGGTGTGAGGTGCATGTTTAATGACGTTGTCGATTTTGTCAACTTTGCCGCTGATAACCTCATCAATCTCACCCCGGATCGCAATCATCGCGGCGCAGAAACGGTCCAACTCTGCCTTGGATTCGCTTTCGGTCGGCTCAACCATTAGTGTATCCACTACCGGAAACGAAGTCGTCGGTGCATGGAAACCAAAGTCCATCAGGCGTTTGGCAATATCCGCCACTTCGATACCCGCATCGCGTTTGAACGGAATGCAATTCAAAATCATCTCATGCGCGCAACGGCCATTCTCGCCGCTGTACAAAGTGGCGTAATGATCTTTTAAGGATTCCTTGATGTAGTTGGCATTGAGGATAGCCATGCGCGTGGCTTGCGTCAGGCCAGCGCCACCCATCATCTTGATATAAGCGTAAGAGATCAGCAGGATTAATGCGCTGCCGTAGGGTGCTGCTGAAACCGCATGTATGCCATGTGTGCCGCCGACTTTCACCAGCGGATGCGATGGCAGGAAAGGAGCCAGGTGCGCGGCCACTCCGATAGGGCCGGCACCGGGCCCGCCGCCGCCATGGGGAATGGCGAAAGTTTTATGCAAGTTTAAGTGGCACACATCCGCACCGATATTGCCGGGGCTGGTGAGCCCGACTTGAGCATTCATGTTGGCGCCGTCCATATAAACTTGTCCGCCGTTGTCATGGATGATGCGGGTGATGTCGCGGATCGACTCTTCATACACGCCGTGCGTACTGGGGTAGGTCACCATCAGGCACGACAGTTCGGCTTTATGCAATTGAGCTTTTTCGCGCAGATCATGGATGTCGATATTGCCGCTGGCATCGCATTTTACGACCACAATGTTCAAACCGCACATCGCCGCACTCGCCGGGTTGGTGCCGTGAGCAGAAGATGGAATCAACACCACATTGCGTTGCGCATCACCGCGTGAACGGTGATAGGCTTGAATCACCAATAAACCGGCATACTCGCCGGATGCACCGCTATTTGGCTGAAAACTCATTTGCGCAAAACCTGTGATCTCGGAAAGCGCCGAGTCTAGTCCGGCAATGACTTCCTGATAGCCTTCAGCTTGATCCAAAGGTACGAATGGATGCAGGTTGGCGAATTCAGGCCAAGTGAGTGCCAGCATCTCAGAGGCCGCGTTGAGTTTCATGGTGCAAGAACCCAGCGAAATCATCGAGTGCGTCAGCGACAGGTCTTTGTTTTCCAGTCGCTTGATGTAACGCATCATCTCCGTTTCGGAGTGATAGGAATTAAATACCGGATGTCTAAAAAACGAGGATTGACGTTGCTTTATGCGTATCTTCTGCGCTGATATTTGCGCTTGAGTCAATTTCGAAACGGGTTTGCCCGCTGCTCGGGCGAACACGGCGATAATCGAGTTAAGGTCATTGACCGAAGTCGTTTGATCGAGAGAGAGGGTCAACCCCTCGGCGAAATAACGGAAATTGATTTGTGCCGCTGTTGCCAGCGCATGAATTTTGGCGTTGTCGGTGTAAGCCAATTTTAGAGTATCAAAGAATACGTCCTCGGTTACCGAGTAGCCAAGCTTTTTCAATTCTTCAGCTAACGCCACAGTAGATAGATGCACTTGCTGTGCTATTGCGCGCAGGCCGTCCGCGCCGTGATACACCGCATACATGCTCGCCATGATCGCCAGCAAAGCTTGCGCGGTACAGATGTTGGAAGTTGCCTTCTCGCGGCGAATATGTTGCTCGCGTGTTTGCAGCGCCATACGCAGTGCAGGGTTGCCATCGGCGTCGATCGATACGCCGATAATGCGTCCCGGCATTGAACGCTTATGCGCGTCGCGGCATGCAAAATACGCAGCGTGCGGGCCGCCGTAGCCTATCGGCACGCCGAAGCGTTGGGTCGAACCCAGCACCACATCCGCGCCCCATTCACCCGGCGGAATGAGCAATGCCAAACTCAGAATATCCGCCGCCACTGCGATGGTTATGCCAAGTGCTTTTGCGCGCGCAACGAAATCGGCATAGTCATGCACGGTGCCATCGGCTGTCGGATATTGCAGCAACGCACCGTACACTTTGTCACCAAGGGTCACGGTTTTGAAATCGCCAATGAGCAGTTCAATGCCCAGCGGCTTGGCGCGTGTCTTGAGTAATTCGATGGTTTGTGGAAGACATTCGTGCGAAACAAAGAAACTATCTTTACCCTGCTCGGCGGCTTCGCGCGAGCGCAACCGGTGCAACATCGTCATCGCCTCGGCAGCGGCAGTCGCTTCATCCAGCAGCGAAGCGTTGGCGATTTCCATGCCGGTGAGATCAACGATCATAGTCTGGAAATTAAGCAGCGCTTCCAGACGACCCTGCGCAATCTCGGCTTGATAGGGCGTGTAAGCGGTGTACCAGCCCGGATTTTCCAGCACATTGCGCTGGATTACAGGTGGTAAAATAGTGTCGTAATATCCCAACCCGATATATGACTTGAACAACTTATTCTTAGCTGCAATGCCCCGCAGATGCTGCAAAAATGAGTGTTCACCCATGGCCTCTGGCAGATTCAGCGGAGACTTCAAACGAATAGATGCTGGTACGGTCTGGTCAATTAACGCATCGAGTGAGGGCGCATTGATCTTGTTCAGCATTGCTTGAATTTCTTGCACGTTTGAGCCGTTATGGCGATTCACGAATTGGTCGGTAGTCATGTGCAACCTCGGAAAATTATTAGAACATCATTCCCTCCTCCTTTCAGGGGGAGGGTGGGGTGGGGGTAAATTTTATGGGTGCCGCAAAACTACACCCCCATCCTAGCCTTCCCCCTGTGATGGGAAAGGGACTGTTAATTTTTTGGAAAGTTTTGTTTAATGTGCTTCGCTATCAACCACAGCCTGATAAGCTGCCGCATCCAGCAGCCCGGCAACATCCGCAGCGTTATCCGGCTTTAGCTTGAAAATCCACGCGCCGTAAGGATCACTGTTGATTTTTTCCGGTTCACTATCCAGTTCGCTATTCGCGGCAATGACTTCGCCTGACACCGGCGCGTAAACATCGGCAGCAGCCTTTACCGATTCCACCACGGCGGATTCTTCTTTCGCTTTTAGTTTGCGTCCAACTTTGGGTGCTTCAACGAACACCATATCGCCCAGCAGCTCTTGTGCGTGTTGGGTAATGCCAATAGTGATTGTGCCATCAGTTTCTGTTTTGACCCATTCGTGGGACGCGGTGTATTTCAGGTTGGACGGATTGCTCATAAATTTACTCCCGTTAGTTAACGAATTTCGTCGCGTGGGCACGTATTTGTGCCCACGCGGCAATAATAAATGCGGGCACAAATACGTGCCCACCCTACACCTGCTTACAAACTGCTTTTGCCATTTCTTGCAAACGGATACTTCACAACTTGTGCTGCCAACTCCTTGTCACGTATTTCAACTTGCACTATATCGCCTATCTGCACGCTGTTTGGTACACGTGCAAAAGCGATAGATTTTTCCAGAGTGGGAGAAAAACTCCCGCTGGTAACCTCACCTTGTCCGTGGGCAGTATGCACTTTTTGATGTCCGCGCAAAACACCGCGATCCAGCAATACCAAGCCGACTAATTTACGTGTGGGCGGGTTGGATAATAATGCAGCCTTGCCAATGAAGTTCCGCTCACTTTTCAAGTCTACCGTCCAAGCCATCCCGGCTTCCAATGGATTGATGGTTTCGTCCATATCCTGGCCATAGAGGTTCATTCCTGCTTCCAAGCGCAATGTGTCGCGTGCGCCGAGGCCGATCGGTTTAACACCAGCCTGATTCAACGCGAACCAGAATTCGTTCACTTTCTCTTTGGGCAGTATCACCTCAAAGCCATCTTCGCCGGTGTAGCCTGTGCGTGCTACGAAATATTCACCGCAATCGGCGGCCTGAAAATTCTGCAATTCTTCGGTAGCGGATTTGGTCTGCGGCAATACTTGCCACATTTTGGCACGAGCATTGGGGCCTTGAATCGCGACCATTGCCAGATCGTCGCGTGACGTGATGCTAAGATTCCAGCTATCTTTAGAAAGAGGGCCGCTTTTCGTCCCCTCTCCCGCCGGCGGGAGAGGGCTAGGGTGAGGGTTGTCGCCCAAAGCTGCGACCTCCTTCATCCATGCAATATCCTTATCCGCCGTCCCCGCATTAACCACAATCCGAAACCACTGCTCATTCATGAAATAAATAATAAGATCATCTATCACGCCGCCATTTGGATTGAGCATTGCGGAATATAGCGCCTTACCGGGCAAAGTAATCTTATCCGCATTGTTCGCTAGCAGGTAACGCAGAAATGCTCGAACGCCTTCACCCTTCGCGTCGACCACGCGCATGTGGCAAACATCAAACATGCCAACGTCATTACGTACTTGATGGTGTTCGTCGATTTGCGAGCCGTAATTTACCGGCATATCCCAACCGCCGAAATCTACCATCTTTGCGCCCATGGCCCGGTGTGCTGCATTCAAAGGGGTTGTTTTAAGAGTCATATTTGCATTCAGAAATAAAAAAGGCGTAGCGCGAATTCGCGCTACGCCCCATCTGTCCTTGATACCTGAGAGATTACGGACTGAGTCCGCGTGCCCCTTCGGTGGTCTTAACCCATTCCCTCACCCCAACCCTCTCCCGCTTGCGGGCGAGGGGGCAAAGGACTCGCTACGCGAGTACGATGAATTCTGACTCTCTCCAGATTTGCCTGTTCCGATTGGTTCTTGAAGCCTGAGCGGTTACGGGTGTTGCGCCTTCGGCGGTGCAGTAATTCGGCACACTCTCCCAGTCGGTTTGAACGGCGGGGTGGATTATAACGGAAATTGAATCATGGCGCGAAATTTGCGCTCGAATCTAAATCAAACAAATGCTGACTATTCGTTATCCCTTGGTATAATGTAAAGAGTGAATAGGAGCAAAACCAAAGTTTGCTGAAATAAAATAATAACGAACCAGCGTTACAAGTAGTTTCAACGAAGGGCGTAGGAAATGATATTAGTAACTGGCGGTGCTGGCTTTATCGGTTCAAACTTTGTTCTTGACTGGCTTATGCAGTCCAATGAGACAGTGGTTAATTTGGATGCGCTCACCTATGCGGGAAATCTGGAAAACCTCGCTTCACTTAAAGGTGACTCTCGCCACATATTCGTTCACGGGGATATTGGCGATGTAGGGCTGGTTGGTGAATTGCTAACCAAGTATCAACCGCGCGCAATTGTTAATTTTGCAGCCGAAAGTCATGTAGATCGATCTATTCATGGTCCCGGCGAATTCATCAAGACCAATATCGTCGGAACTTTCAATTTGCTGGAAAGCGTTCGTGCTTTCTGGGGCAAACTTGGGGATACAGAAAAGACAGATTTTCGTTTCCTGCATGTTTCAACGGATGAAGTTTATGGTTCGCTTAGCAAACATGATCCGGCTTTTACCGAGACGAATCGCTACGAACCCAATAGTCCCTATTCCGCCAGCAAGGCAGCGAGTGACCACTTGGTTCGCGCCTACCACCACACCTATGGTTTGCCGGTACTTACCACCAACTGCTCAAATAATTATGGCCCATATCACTTTCCGGAAAAGCTCATTCCGCTGATGATAGTGAATGCGCTGGCGGGGAAACCTTTGCCGGTTTATGGCGATGGCCAGCAAATTCGAGATTGGCTTTATGTTAAAGACCACACCAGCGCGATTCGCCGTGTATTGGAAATTGGTAAGTTGGGCGAAACCTATAATGTGGGCGGCTGGAACGAAAAAGCAAACATCGACATAGTGCATATCGTGTGCGATTTGCTGGATGCATTGCGTCCACGAGATAACGGGAAATCATATCGGGACCAAATCACATTTGTGACAGATCGCCCCGGTCATGATCGGCGCTACGCCATTGATGCGGGCAAGATTGAGCGTGAGCTGGGGTGGAAACCGGCTGAAACGTTTGAGACAGGCATACGTAAAACAGTGCAGTGGTACTTGGATAATCAAGACTGGGCGAATAACGTGTTATCAGGCAACTATCGCCAGTGGATTGAAAAAAATTACACCGGGCGCACGGCATGAAAATCCTGATATTCGGCAAGGGTGGGCAGGTCGGATGGGAATTGCAACGCAGTCTTGCCCCGTTGGGCGAATTGATTGCGTTAGACCATGACAGTACAGAGCTGTGCGGCGACTTCACTAATTTGGACGGGCTGGCGCAAACGATAAGAAATGTGAAGCCCGATGTGATTGTTAACGCGGCTGCCCATACTGCGGTGGATAAAGCCGAGAGCGAGCCGGACTTGGTGCGTACTATAAACGCATTGGCTCCAAGTGCGTTAGCGCAAGAAGCCAAACGCATTAACGCCAGCTTGATTCACTATTCAACGGATTACGTCTTCGACGGCAGCGGTGAGAAACCTTGGGTAGAGACTGATAAAACATCCCCTCTCAACGCTTATGGCGCAACCAAGCAGGAAGGTGAACAACTGATTCAACAATCAGGCTGCCGGCACATCATCTTTCGTACAAGCTGGGTATATGGCGCACGCGGGGGAAATTTTGCCAAGACCATGTTGAAGCTGGCTCAAGAGCGCGATAACTTGAAAGTGATCAACGATCAAATAGGTGCCCCTACTGGTGCAGATCTTCTTGCCGATATTACTGCACATGCAATTAAAAAATTGCAGCAAAGCCCGGAGGTGTCCGGCTTGTATCATTTGGTAGCAGCGGGTGAAACATCATGGCACGGTTATGCCTCTTACGTACTCGATTTCGCACAACGCGCAGGAGTGGCACTGAAAGTTTCACCCGCAGGAATTGTGCCCGTACCAACCAGTGCGTTTCAAACCCCGGCTAAACGTCCGCATAATTCGCGGTTGAATACAGAAAAACTGAAAAGTACTTTTGGTTTACATTTGCCGGAATGGCAATCCGGAGTATCTCGAATGCTTACAGAAATATTGGACAAATAATTATGAGTAATCGTAAAGGCATCATTCTGGCCGGCGGCTCTGGCACCCGTCTGCATCCGGTAACACTGGCAGTATCAAAACAACTGCTGCCCATTTACGACAAACCAATGATTTACTATCCGCTATCCACACTTATGTTGGCGGGTATACGAGACATATTAATTATTTCCACACCCCAAGACACCCCGCGCTTTCAGCAATTACTGGGCGACGGCAGTGCCTGGGGAATAAATCTGCAATATGCCGTGCAACCGTCACCGGACGGACTGGCCCAAGCCTTTATCATTGGCAAGGAATTTATTGGCAACGATCCTTCCGCATTGGTGTTGGGTGACAATATTTTCTACGGCCACACTTTCCAGGAGCAATTGGGCGCAGCATCACAGCGTACCGAAGGGGCTTCAGTTTTTGCATACCATGTGCGCGATCCTGAGCGCTATGGTGTGGTGGAATTTGATTCAAGTGGTCGGGCAATTTCATTGGAAGAAAAACCCGCAAAGCCAAAATCAAACTTTGCAGTCACAGGCCTCTATTTTTACGACAACGAAGTGGTTAATATTGCCGCAAACCTAAAGCCTTCACCACGCGGAGAGCTGGAGATCACCGATGTAAATCGCATTTATTTAGAGCGGGGAAAGTTGGCTGTGGAGATTATGGGGCGAGGCTATGCGTGGTTGGACACAGGAACCCACGAATCGCTACTGGAGGCAAGCCACTTCATCCAAACGATTGAACATCGTCAAGGCTTGAAAATTGCGTGCCCGGAAGAGATTGCTTTCCGCAAAGGATTTATCAACTCTGCCCAATTGGAAAAATTGGCAGCCCCGCTGCTCAAAAGTGGATATGGAAATTACCTGGTGCAAGTACTCAGTGAAAAAGGAATCCAAAATTGAAAGTGATTCAAACAACAATTCCTGACTTATTGGTTATTGAACCCAAAGTCTTTGGTGATGATCGGGGTTTTTTTTTCGAAAGTTTCAATCGCAAAAGATTTGTTGAATTAACGGGTGTCGATGTTGACTTTGTACAAGACAATCATTCGCGCTCAGCCAAAGGCGTATTGCGCGGGCTGCATTATCAAATTCAACATCCGCAGGGTAAATTAGTTCGCGTAGTGCAAGGCGTAGTGCTGGATGTTGCAGTAGACATTCGTAAAAGCTCTCCAACATTCGGTCAGCACGTCGCATTAGAATTATCAGCCGAAAACAAACGCATGTTTTGGATGCCAGCGGGCTTCGCACATGGCTTTGTCGTACTTTCAGACACGGCCGAGTTTTTATACAAAACCACCGATTACTGGTTTCCTGAACATGAACGTAGCATTCGCTGGAATGATCCGACTTTGAAAATAGATTGGAAGTTACCAACACAACCCTCGCTGTCAGGCAAAGATGCACAAGGCAAATCTATCACCGAAGCGGATTTGTTTCCATGATTTCTACGCATCAAGCCTCAATTAACCCGCATGCAGCGCAACCCACCTCACTCATCTCTCTTGCTAAAAGCTTAATTCGCAATCGCCAGCTTATTGTACAAATGGCAAAGCGCGAAGTAGTGGGGCGCTATAAAGGCTCTGCGATGGGGCTTGCCTGGTCATTTTTTAATCCAATATTCATGTTGGTGGTGTACACCTTCGTATTCTCGGAAATTTTCAAATCGCGCTGGGGCGGTGTGGGTGGTGATGACAGCAAAACTCAATTTGCAGTGATTTTGTTTGTGGGCATGATCGTGTTTGGTTTTTTTGCCGAGGTGCTCAACAGGGCGCCCGGCTTAATTCTTTCCAATGTAAACTACGTAAAAAAAGTTGTATTCCCGATTGAAATTTTGCCGGCCATCGCGATGGGCGCAGCACTTTTTCACAGCCTCATTAGCCTGGGTGTGCTGCTGGTCGCATTTACCATCTTTAATGGGTACTTGCACCCAACCGTAATACTGATTCCACTTGTACTGTTGCCACTTATAATTCTTACGCTTGGGATGGCCTGGATGTTAGCCTCGCTGGGCGTATTTCTGCGCGATGTAGGGCAAACCATCGGAATCATAATGACCGTACTAATGTTCCTATCCCCGATATTCTTTCCCGTAACTGCCGTACCCGAAAGATTCCGCGGGTTTATGATGGCGAATCCACTTACCTTTATTATTGAACAAGCGCGCGAAGTACTCATTTTCGGACACTTACCAAACTGGCTTGGCTTGGGAATATATTCCACAGTGGCCATAATCGTGGCTTGGGCTGGCTATGCATGGTTTCAGAAGACCCGAAAAGGGTTTGCAGATGTGCTCTAGTTGCAAATGAACTATAAACCAAGGTGTTCTTCAAAACGTTAATTGAACACCACTCACCAAGAATTGGGCCCTCCCGATTTTGAAGAAGATTTTAATTGCAAGCCCTGTCGTAGAGTATTTCCACCACACCCAACTCACTTCTATCTGCGCACTCGGAGCATGACCGACATCATCATCCGCGTTCCACCTCCAGCGGTAGCATTCAAACTAATGGCCGTGTAGATACTCACCAGTCATTGCATTGATCACGGCATCGAATGATGCTATTATTAATGCTCCAGGTAAAGGAGATAATGATTATGCGCACTACCCTTGCACTTGATGACGACTTGATTGAAAAAGCACAGGCATTTATCGGCCCAATGGAAAAGACTGCTTTAATTCGTGAAGCTCTAAAAGCATTGATTCAGCGCGAGAGCGCCAAACGATTAGCATTGCTCGGCGGCTCAGAGCCTTTGCTTGAATGTGTTTCACGGCGCCAGTCTGAACCAGCATGATTCTGGTAGATACATCGGTCTGGATAGATCATTTACGTCATGGTGATGTGGAATTGACGAGACTTCTGAACACTGGTCAGGTGCTAACTCATCGGTTTGTAATTGGGGAACTGGCCTTGGGTAGTTTACAAAATCGCAATACTATTCTAAGTGCCTTGCAAAACCTGCCGCATGTAACGGTCGCCTCCAATGAGGAGGCATTGCATTTCATCGAAACTCATGCACTTTTCGGGACAGGAATCGGCTATGTCGATGCTCACCTGTTGGCCGCCGTGTGCCTTTCTCCCGGCTCATTGCTATGGACGCGTGACAAACGGCTGTTGGCAGAGAGTGCCCGGCTTGGGCTGAGCGTGAATTAGACCCATTGAGATAAACTTTTCCGTTTTGAAGTTCAAGCACAACATGAAAGAAGAAAGGCGGAATATGAGCGATATACGAGCAAGCTTCAAATACCGGAATAAGTTTATGAGTTCTTCACTAGATTTGCCAGTGGCTCGCTTTCTGTAAACTATTACTAATAGTTGCGAAAGAAGGAAAGCATCTGTCCTATACCCGATGGTAAAATCAATACAGGGAAGCGCAAGAGTTTTCTTATTAAACATAGTCAGCGCACATTTTTTAGGGAAAATAAAGTTATGCGCATGCCACCAAATTATCAAACTACAATTACGGAAACCGCCAAAAAAGTATTTGGTGAGAGCGTCTCGGTGTGGCTATTCGGATCGCGATTAGACGATTCAGCCAAAGGGGGAGATGTCGATCTGCTAGTTCAGCTCGAAAAACCAATCGCTGATAAGGCGGTACTATCCGCGCGATATAATGCCATGTTACAAATGAAGCTAGGCTTACAGAAATTCGATATTTTAGTCGTCGATCCATCCACCCCTCTTCAACATATACATCACCAAGCACTTTTAAGAGGTGTGCGCTTATGAGCGACAGCGATGCCAATACTGCACTTTCCATAAAACTGGAGCACCTCCGACGCGTCGTTATCAAGGAATGTCAATATCTCACCTACAGTGCGACCAGATTAAAACAGGCAGATGCCCAGTTTCTTTGGCTAAATGCAATAGATCAAAACGCAGAACTGACCGAACAGCTTGATGCCTTCGTCAGCCGCTATTGTCGCTTGCAAGACACACTGGGTGACAAGCTCCTGCCTGTCTTCCTGAAAATACAATTGGAACCAATTGGAACAGTGTTGGACAACCTTAACCGTGCAGAAAAGCTGGGAATAATAACAAGCGTGATCGATTGGATTGAAGCGCGCAACCTTCGCAACAGCCTAGTACACGAATACACCGAGGACATGGACATGCTACGGCAAAGTATAATGCGCGCATTAGAATTAGTTCCAATGCTAGAAGCAGTTACAAAAAAACTCTGTGCCCAACCAACCGCTGACAAATAGCAACTTATCACCCACCAAGCAATGACCGACATCGCCATCCGCGTAAGCAACCTTAGCAAGTGCTACCTAATATACAACCAACCGCAAGATAGGCTAAAGCAGACGCTTTATCCTCGCTTTCAAAGATTAACGGGCAGAGCACCCAAACAATATTACCGGGAATTCTGGGCGGTGAGAAACGTTTCCTTTGAAGTCAAAAAAGGAGAAACCGTAGGAATCATTGGGTGCAATGGCAGTGGCAAATCAACCTTGCTGCAAATGATATGCGGCACGCTCTATCCAAGTTCCGGAGACATACAGGTAAATGGTCGTGTAGCAGCCTTGCTGGAATTGGGGGCGGGCTTCAATCCAGAGTTTAGTGGGCGTGAAAACATATTTGCCAATGGCGCAATTTTGGGACTTACCAAAGAAGAAATTGAGCTTCGTTACGATGATATTGTCGCCTTTGCAGAGATCGGTTTTTTTATTGACCAACCTGTCAAGACTTACTCATCCGGGATGTATGTTCGGCTCGCATTTGCGATAGCTGCGAACATGGAGCCGAGCATACTCATCATCGATGAAGCATTGGCGGTCGGTGATCTGGCATTTCAAGCAAAATGCATGGGGCGCTTGAGAGATTTGATGGACGCAGGGACAACAATTTTGTTTGTAAGCCATGACATGGGCAGTGTAAGGAATATTTGCAAAAAAGTATTGTGGTTGAAAGAAGGGCAAGCTATAGATTTTGGCGACCCTGCTGAAATAGTTGGCGCATATGTGAGGGAAATGAATTTAGAAATAAACAAAAATACGGGAGCATATACTATACCGGTTGAGATTGCCGAAAGCGTAGTCCAGCCAGAAACACACAGCACAGAGCATGAACAAATACCATTAGCGGAAGGTCATAAACGCTACGGTGATGGGAGAGTTTCGATCTTAGATGTAGCTCTGTTGAATAAGAATGGAGATCATGCGGATATAATTGGGCTGCATGAGACGTTCAAAATTAGAATGACAATTCAGGCAAATGCCGACATAGAACACCCCGTAATCGGATATTCATTCCTCGATCTTAAAGGGAACCAAGTTGTTGGTGCGCTGAGTTCGAACTTTCCAGACGGAGATGTACCTCAGTTGGTTAAAGGCGAGACATATCGAATCGAAATTAATGGAAAAAATAGTCTGGCACAAGGAGCTTACACATTAAACGTTGGCATCGAAAATATAGTACAACTAAATTTGGTACACCAGTTTTTGGAAGTAATTGAAAGCGCCCGAATATTTCGCAGCATATTTGGCAGTCAGACAGAAAACATTTTTCCAGCAATGGTGTGGCAAGAAGTTGATTTCAAGGTACACAAGATTGGTGTAAATTAATCGCTCGCAGAGTGTTTAATCAAAGCAATAAATTGCAGGCAGCTTGATAAATAAAGGGACAAGATCATGGCTTCCCCCAATTCATTTTCTAATATTGGCTTCGAAGATTTCCGTCGACTTGCCGAGGATAAGTCTTTATCAAAATATGAACGAATTGGTTTTCCAGACTCGTATCGTCAGGGTTTTGAGCCTGCAATTTTTTCAGACATTCGCAAAAAACTGACAAATCTGGAGGGCAACAAAAGACTTGTTGTCGATATAGGTCCGGGCTGTAGTGACTTGCCCACAATGTTGATTGATTTATGTCGAGAGCGAGACCATAAACTCACGCTTATCGATAGCAAAGAAATGCTGGATCATTTACCAGATGAGCCATTTATTGAAAAGTTCGCAGCACTTTATCCGAAATGTCCTGAACTGATAGCGCAGTACCAAGGTGCTGTGGATGCCATTCTTTGCTATAGCGTGCTGCATTATGTGCTGGTCGATACGGCATTCTTTAGGTTTCTTGATGTTTCACTTTCATTGCTGGCACCCGGCGGGCAAATGCTGATTGGAGACATACCCAACATTTCCAAGCGCAAGCGTTTTTTCGCAAGCGAAACAGGTATTCGATTCCATCAAGAGTTCATGAAAACAACAGAATTACCTGATGTCGGATTTAATCGAATAGAGCATGATCAGATTGACGATGCCGTGGTATTTTCTTTGCTACAGCGTTCTCGCGCCCAGGGTTTTGATGCTTATGTGCTCCCGCAAAATCCAGCCCTTCCTATGGCGAATCGCAGGGAAGATATTTTGATCACACGCCCATAGAGTGCCAGACATGGTTAAAACAAAAAAACTGGTCATTATTGGGGACTCGGCTTTTGCCGAAGTTGCTTATGAATATTTTACGCATGACTCAGAATATGAAGTTATAGGGTTCGCTGTTGAATCGGCTTACCTCAAAAAGAGCGAGCTATTTGGATTACCTATCGTTCCCTTTGAACAGATTGAGGAAAACTTCAAACCAAGCGAGGTGGAATTCTACGCCGCCTTGGTCTATAGCCAACTCAACCGCCTACGCACCCGTCTGTATCAGGCTGCAAAATCTAAGGGATACCGTCCAGCTAGTTACATCAGCAGTCGAGCTTTTGTCTGGAACAACGTGCAGCTTGGCGAACATTGCTTTATCTTCGAAGACAATACGATTCAACCTTTTGTCAAAATTGGCAACAACGTTGTACTGTGGAGCGGTAATCACATAGGGCACCACTCTGTCGTACAGGATAATTGCTTCATCGCTTCCCAAGTTGTTATCTCTGGGTTTTGTAACATTGGACGTAACACATTCATGGGCGTTAATTCAACGATGTCGAACAATGTGTCCATAGGTGAAGATAATTGGATTGGTATTGGTGTCACTATCGTGCGCAACACTGAGGTGAATCAGTTATTCAAAGGTGAGCAACCGGAACCGGCTAAAATTTCCGCATTACGGTTCTTTAAGGTAAAAGAATAATGAAGTGGCGTAAACTAGGCGTGGTATGGAATACGGATGGCAGCAAAGCATGGGCAAAAACACATGGCATGGGGCCGACCCCATTCAGATTGAACAACGAGGTAATCCGCGTTTTTATTACCTGCCTCGATGATCAAGGCCGTGGTCGCCCTGGCTATGTTGATGTGGCTGCACAAGATCCAACGCACGTGCTTGGTGTTTCTCCGTGCGCATCTCTCGACATTGGAAACCCCGGAACTTTTGACGATAATGGCCTAATGGCAATAAGCATCGTCCAGACCGAACCAAACACCTTGTTCATGTATTACGCCGGATTCGAAATCTGCACGCACATCCGCTACCGCATTTTTTCTGGCCTTGCGGTGAGCAAAGATTGCGGCGAGACTTTTACAAGACATAGCCAAGCACCGATACTGGATCGCACCTCTAAAGAACTCTTCTTTAGATGTGGTCCATTTGCGATGTATGACGAGGGCGTGTTCAAGCTTTGGTATGTCGCAGGGAGTGAATGGACAAGTCTCAACGGCAAGCCCATGCCGGTTTATGATTTGCGTTATCAGGAATCCAAGGACGGGATTCACTGGGCGGACACGGGTGCTCTTTCAATGGCGATCACGGGCGAAGATGAGCATGGTTTTGGCCGACCTTGGGTGGTTAAGCGCGGGCCAAATGATTACCAGCTTTTCTACTCGATCCGTCGTCGCTCCTTTGCCGCATATCGCCTTGGTTATGCTGAATCAACGGATGGTATCAACTGGGTTCGCAAGGATGAAGAAATGGGACTAGATGTTTCTCCAGGCGAATTCGACTCGGATGCGATAATGTATTCGGCAGTAATTTCCGTGGGCGACAAAACCTATTGTTTTTATAACGGCAACAATTTCGGCGAGCAGGGCTTCGGGGTGGCAGAGTTGATCGCGTGAGTATTGAGATTGTCCCTTCTAGGGCGAATAAGAGAAAATTCATGCTCGTTAAACATAACACCGCAAAAAATAGTAGGATTGTATTCCTTGACTATCTAAGAATCTTCGCATTCACAAGCGTTCTAATTGGACATAAGTTCTACGAGTATGTATTGAACTTTTCCACTGATGCTACAGTGCATTCCACTCTTAGATTGGCAGCAAGCCTGTTACTACCGATAGTGTCTGGGGGGGGGCTGGAGTAGTGGTGTTCTTT
>Ga0224559_1000800_pt1 | contig 19039 bp, 27 predicted proteins | sample 714S33034metaG_FD_180676 | JGI IMG/M metagenome (GOLD analysis project Ga0224559, IMG submission 180676) | Peat soil microbial communities from Stordalen Mire, Sweden - 717 S3 30-34 | ecosystem: Environmental > Terrestrial > Soil > Wetlands > Peat | place: Sweden: Norrbotten County, Stordalen... | reverse complement strand
GACTTTGGGCGGCGTGTTTACATTGGTACCGGCACAGGCCGAGAACATCAATGCAGCTTCAGTGATTAACGGAACGTCAATTATTTTCCTTATCACTACCAGCGGGACCACAACGTACAACGTGACGTTCAATACCAACTTCAAGAGCACCGGAGTTTTAGCAACTGGTGCCGTTTCAGGTAAAGTTTTCACGATCGAGTTCATCGGTGCCGGTGGCGTCTATAACGAAGTTAGCAGAACCACGGCAATGTGACGGATGGAATCAAAATTTTAAACTTCGATAACCAGGAGGACTAAACGAATGAAGACAGTAATCGGGTGGGATGCCAGTAAGAAATCGGACCTCTTTCCAAAGGGTGAACCGATATTCGCTCTTCGGGGCGGGGATGAATTAAAGAACGCCAACGGTGATATCGCGGGCACCAGCCTTGGCGTACAGCGTTCAATGGATACGCTGACGTACATGAAGAAGTTGATCACAGTACCGAAGTATTATGAAGTCAATATTTCGGATTATGTGCCGGTGATCATCGGGGAGGGTTCATGGGCGGATAATATCCTGACCCATCTGACCATCAATTCCTCTGGTGATTTCGAGGACGGTATCATCAACCAGGGCATCGACAATGCATCTTTGAGCAAAGTCAATGCGGCCATTTCGTCTATCACTGTCCCTGTCATCACCTGGGCCAAGACGGTGAATTATAATCAAATCGAGGTGGAGCAAGCCCTTTTTGGCAATAACTGGAATGTCATCAATTCCAGACATGAATCGCGCCAGTTAAACTGGGAGCAGGGTGTCCAGCAATGGGCATTCTTGGGTTCCAAAAACCGTAAAGATGTATACGGCCTCTTAACCCAGCCGAATGTCAATATCTCATCGGTCATCACAAATCCTTTGAGCACTTTGGCATACGCAGATTTCTCCACGTTTATCGGGGGGATCTATGAAGCATACCGGAAGAACTGTAACCGCACCGCGAAGCCTAACCGCTTCATTATGCCTGAGGATGATTTTAACGGCATGGGCGTACCGTTCAATCCTGCCTATCCTTTGAACACCAGGATGGCATGGTTATTGCAGACCTTCGCTAATTTGGGATTGTCTGATATGAAGATTCTTCCCTGCGCGTATGGGATGAGTGATTACAACTCCCAGTATTTGTCGAGCATGAACCGTTATGCTATGTACAATTACGAAGAGGAATCGATCAGGATGGATATTCCTGTCAATATCCGTTCCACAATGCCGGGAACTTTGAACAATTTCATGTTCCAGGATGTGGCTTACGCGATGTTGACCGGTGTCTTGGCGTATCGATCTCTGGAAATGTTATATTTCGATACCCCGGCCACGTAAGGCGAACAAATAGAATTCAACAAATGAGGGAGAGGTAAAATCTCTCCCTGCATTTGAACTTTTAACAGGAGGAGCCATGAAGCTACAATTAAGATCCCTAAGGACATTTATCGAGATGCCCGATGCTATTATCAGATCAATCCGGGGAGCCGATCAAGATAAGAAAACCAAGGAATGGTATTTCGGCGATGGTGATGTCGCTGATTTTACCGATAAGCGCGGTAAACAATTATTGAAGATGTATCCCAGTGAGGTTTCACTTTGGGGTTCTGATGCAGAAATCCAGCCTGCTCCCAAAAAAACAAAGAAAACCGTCCAAGGCGAAACACCAGCAGACTTGGCTTAATAAAGGGTACGGAAATGGCTTGGCTTCCTCCATCAGTAGCGGATTTTTCCTCATTCTTTAATCGCGATTTTGCATACGCACCAGAGGGCGTACCCGCAAATGATCTTGATTATGTCCAGCCATCCGACATTACCCGGGCAATCAATGAAGCCGTGATTGACTTCAATCCCGGCCTATACGGTTCACTTGCTCAAATTACCAATATATTTATGTACCTGGCCGCCTATCATCTTGTCGAGAACCTAAAAAACTCTATGAAAGGGATAGCGGCCCAAGCTAACTTCCCCACGGCCAGTCAGGGCGCTGGCGGGGTGAACGCGTCGTATCAGATACCAGAACGGTACCTGAAAAGCCCTATCTTGGCACCGTACACACAAAATGGATATGGTATGCGTTACCTTGCCTTAGTATTGCCGTTCCTGGTTGGCAACGTGTCAGCCCCAGGCAGTTATAACCCAACACCGAGTATGGTCATATGAGCGAAGTTAGAAAAATAATGCGCAATGGTGACAGCACTATGACACTCAATATCAACATAGACCGGCTCCTGTTGATCCAAAAGGCTATGGGATTACGTCTACGTGCACAAGTGGGCGTATTAGGGAACAGCCAGCATAATAGATCGGTTATCAAGCCCAGAATGGACACCGTACGCAATGACAAGGGCATTGATAGACCGAGCAAGACATTGGGATCAAACAAGACCAATGCGGAGATCGGCGCGGAACATGAGTTTGGGAGCATGACACGACATTTACCCAAACGGTCGTTCCTTTGGATGCCGCTTAGTTTTCACCTTTTTGAATATGTCCAGAAGAAATCCTCGGTATTTAACAATCTGATCAACCAGGGGAACGTGGCCGGATGTTATACGATGCTCGGAATCGTGGGGGAGACTGTGGTTAAAGATGCTTTCAGGACCGGAGGTTTCGATAACTGGCCGCAGTTAAGCCCGGTCACGATCGAGAAAAAAGGATCAGATAAGATACTGATTGATACGACACAATTGCGTAATAGTTGTACCAGTAGGATTGTTTAATTTATGCAAGTACTAGAGCTCATAAAAAAGACATTTGAAGCACGGGGGCATACGGTAGAGAGCGTTAATCCTTTCCCAGATGCCACGTATGACGTAACCTTTATAGGCGACTTTGGAGTTAAAACGCGCAAAGTTTCATTACTACTTACTGTGGTGGGAAATGGTCAAATTGATCAATGCTTGCAGGACAAAACTAAATGAGTCAACGCCCGGACTTCCGGATTTAAGCGGCGCCGTGATGCGCTATTTAAGACGTATGGTCTTTGAAAAGATGCAACGGTCAATGGTGGAAGGTAGGATGCAGGCCGTACCATTTAAAATTGAATCTATGGCAGCCTTGCAGCCCTTCCAGCCCCAGCAGATCAAGGAGCTGCCAACAGGGTATCGCGCATGGTCTTGGTACCTACTGCATACCTTGACGGACTTAGAACTAGCCGTAAACGATAGATTTGTGGTAGGTGGCAAAAAGTTCAAAAATATGGCCAAAGCTAATTGGAGTTCATTCGGGTATTACGAATATAGAATCATAAGCGATACTGAGGAAACGGAATGAGCACGATTGTCGTCCAGAGCGATACGATGTTATGGATTCGGGATATCCTAAAGAGTGAGATGGATCTTAAGGATGAGCGCATATTTTTTTATAACCAGGATTATGTGCTTCCCAAAGACCAGGGCTTATGGGTGATTGTAGGATTCTCAGGGGGCAGGCCGTACGCTAATCGTAACTATACCGGGACGGATAAGTCTGGGAATTTTGTTGAGAAGCAAAGCGTAAATTCTTTGGAGCAGATCATGGTGCATTTGATGTCATATAATTTAGAGGCATACCAGCGCAGATACGACGTTCCCCTAGCGATTGCATCCATCTATGCCCAACAGAAGCAGAGCGCATTGGCGTTTAGAATAGGCAGAAATCCGATTGGCCCAGTCGATGCATCAGGTCAAGAGGGGCCTGAGATTAATTATAGATTTGACTGGACTTTGAATGTGCTGGTGGCCGCCGGTAAGATTAAGAGCGCGGATTATTTAGAGAATTTCATCACTGAGTTGACGGTGGCAGACGATACCAGCAAAGATTTACAAGTTACTTTCGACCCAAGCGTTAAACCCGTAGGCTTAACTTAAAAGGAGAATTTTAAATGAGTACAAATATCATCCCTTTATCAGAAGTCGTATCAGTGGAGGTAAGTTTAACTCCAACTGGATTACCCTCATATAACGTCAACAATATGATCCTGATTACCTCTGACCCGTTTCTTTCTAATCCTAATGGCGATCTTATCCGCAATTACTCGGATTCCATAACTGTGGGATCAGACTTTGGAACCAACACGGAAACATGTCAGCAGTCCGAAGCGGTGTTTGCGCAGCAGAATAATATCTTGGCCGGTGGTGGCGTATTATATATTGCGCCATTCTTAACGGGCGAAACTTTGGCCCAGGCGATTGCTAGATGCAGAACGTATGCTTATTTCAATGGCATCATATCGACTAATTACGGCGATCCTTCCACGTTTGTGGCCCTGGCAGCGTCAGTACAAGCCCTGGGCAATGGATGTATTGCGCTTCCGACGGCATCAGTCGCTGATCTTTCCGGCGCACTGCTCAATGTCCAGTTAGCCAGTTTGAATAAAGGCAGAGGATTGTATTACGGAAGTTCTGCCCTAGACGCTCGCCTTTTCGCGGCCTCGTATATGTCATTTGCGTTGTCAACAAATTACAACGGCTCTAATACCACGATCACGATGAACCTGAAACAGCTTCAAGGAATTGGTCCTGACCCCACCTTGACATCAGCAATCCGGTCACTATGCAAAACCGCTGGGGTTGATTGTTATGGGTATTTCGGTGGCAGCTATCCAGGGTGCATATCCAATGGAAATAATAAATACATGGATGAGATCACTAACGAGATTTGGCTAGCCATGACGCTCCAAGTAGAAAGTTTTGATGCTTTAGCAGAAGTTGGTACAAAGATTCCTCAGACGGATGCGGGTATTTCTATTCTTAAATCCGTTGATCGTTTGGTTATGACGCAGGCCGTAGCAAATGGGTATATTGCTCCGGGACAATGGCCATCTTCTTATACCTTTGGCAACCAGTCCGACTTTTTAAGCAATATTCTACAGTACGGATTCTATATTTACGCAGCGCCGATTGCTCAACAGTTGGCAAGTATAAAGGCCGGGAGAGTTTCACCGACTATTCAAATAGCGGCTTTACAGGCTGGCGCGGTTCATAGCGTACCTATTATTGTTAATATAATGCCGTAAGAGGCGTATAAAAAGGAGAACAAAAAACATGATCAATGTTACGAGTTCCGACGCAATAAAAATAGATGGCCGCCTCATCACGGGATTTGCCGACGAGGACAATGCCAAGATAACCTTCCCAAATGATTTGTCCAATCAGTCAACGGGTAAGGACGGCAATGCAATTATCGCCTATATGCCCAAAGGTTTAAATGGTGAGTTAGAAATGCGCCTGTTGTCCGGGTGTGCGGATGACAAGTTCTTAAACGCGCGTTTGACGTCGTATAATAATAACCCTGCCACATTCGCTTTGATGACGCTTGAATTTGACAAGATCATTGGTGACGGAAGTGGCGATGCTGTAACGACCATAGTTTATTTAGGCCAGGGCGGTTCTTTCAAGAAACAACCGGAAGTATTGGAAAATCAGAGCGGAGAAACAAAACAGGCCGTGACGATATGGAATCTTAAATTCATATCCATTACCAGGAGCATAGAATAATGGGAAAAATTATCCACCTCAGTTCAGGGGCCGAACTGGACATCACGATGGCCTCGTTTGAAGAAGCAGATGTTTTGTTGGATGCGGTACTTAAAGAAGTCGAGGGCATTAACGTGACCAGTAAAGATGATCACATTAATGTCTTAAAGAATATTTTTACCAGGGCTAAATTATCACCGGCGATCAAAGCAGCGCTTAAGCCTTGCCTGGACCGTACCACCTATAACAAGGTCAAGCTCATTAATAATGACATCTTTGAGGACGAGAAAAATAGGCGCGATTATCTGATTGTCCTAAAGGAGGTGCTGGAATATAACCTGACCCCTTTTTTCGCAAGCCTTATTTCGTCGTTCTCGGTTTTAGAAAGCAAAATAAAGGAATTCCAAAAACCAAGATAACCGCGCCAGAGCAGACCTTGATCAAGGCAAAACTGGCAAAGGTTTGGGGATGCAAGCCAGGAGAAGTGTTAAAAGAGCAGACGGACGATGTGATCACGGCGCTGGAATACGAGAAGTTCATGGGCGATTACGAAGCAATGTCATATCAAATAACAGCGGAGATGAGAGATAATGGAAATAGGTGAGCTGCTCGTAAATTTGGGATTCAAGGCTGACACCACTAAGCTCCGTGATTTTATCCATGATATTGGTGACCTCAACCTTTCATCGATCGTGGCCGCATCTGGCCTAGGAGGTATCCTAGACGGCATCAAGAATATCATGGAAGCCGCCAATAAGACCTCTCTCGCATTAAACAATTTCCACGCCTTAACCGGATTATCCTCCCAAGAATTGCAGGCATGGGACCTGGCCGCGCAAAAGGCAGGTCTTTCATCTGGCCTAATGGCAAGCACCATTAATGGCTTACAGGACCGAATAGAGAATCTAAAGCGCACGGGTGAAGGTGGCGCTTTCTTTGCGGCATTTGGAATTGATCCGACCAAGAGCAATGATACATTCACTGTGCTCTCCGCTATAGGTGACAAATTAAAAGGTATGTCGATTCCCGAACAAAAGTGGATGTTGACTAAATTCGGCCTTCCAGAGGAGCTTGTCCAGGTTATTCCATTACTGGACACAATTGACATGTCGTATACTTCTTCACAAAAAAGTTTGGATTCAATGAAGAACTTTTGGAAAGAGATTCACCAGACCACCTATGATTTTAGCATTTTAATAACTGATATCGGGGCGGTTTTAGAGAATTCTTTTGTGGGCAATATCCTTAAAGGATTAGACGGAATGATTAAATTTTTAGACCAAGCACAAGTTCTGTACCCTCTCTTGGGGGCAATAGCTGGCATAATGGGCGTTATGGCTGTGCGCATGGCATGGATTGCCGGGAGCGCTTTAATCGCAGCTTTGCCAGCATTACTGACCAACCCTCTCGCTTTAGGGGCACTAGCGGGCATCGTGGGGGGCGGTATTTATGGGGCAATGCAAGGTAACACTGATAACAGTCAGGATATTACCATGCACAACAACGTCACGATAAACGGCGATTCAGCAGAAAACAATATGAAGGCATACGATAACTGGTATCAGGAAAAATTGCAAACAGCCAGTGATCAGAACCCTTTAGGTAATTATTAAAATGGGCACAATAAATTTAAATCTTAATTCATCTTTAGCATCATCAATACAGTCCACAGCAAATCTTATTAGCAGCGTGGTCAATGGATTTGTTGTATCTCCAAACGATGCGCCTTTGGGCGTTTCTGGATTTGTTTTCAATATCATCGACGACGAAGAGATGGTTGTAGATAGCGACGTAACGGATCACTTTGTTGAGCAGAACTATTCCATTCAGGATCATATCGCCTTAAAGCCAATAAGGTTTACGCTTAAAGGTTTTCAGGGGGAATTAAATTATGTTCTGAACTCCGATGATTCTTCTAGTTTGAATGTTGCATCTGTATTATCCGCTTTGAGTGATATTTCTCCTGTATTCAATGCCCAGGATGGACAAGTCTACTCATCCATTGCAGAAGAAACGGCTCAGGCTGCGGACGTGATAAGCAATGTGCAGAGCCTTTCTTCTCTAATTAGCGACTTAAGCACAGTCCAGACAAACCAGCAGACCGCGTTTAATTTCTTTTTGAACATGAGGAATAATCGTCAGTTGGTTACAATCCAAACGCCGTATGGCCTTTTAACAAACTATGTCGTTGAGAACTTTAGATCGATGCAGCCGGGTGATAGCCGGTTTATGAGCCGGTTCACAGTGACTTTTAAAGAGATCAAGGTGGTGAGTACTTCGACTGCCCCCACGACTCAAAGCCCAAATACGGCTGGATCGGGAACACAAACGAGTACGGACACAACGCAAGCAGACACGACATCAACGGGCACCACGGTACCAGCACAATCTCAGGTAACAAGTACCAATGTGTCAATGGTTTCAGATGCCACTTCTGGCAGACTTACCGACATGACTGCGACAACGGTAGACGCGGGACAGACTGCCGGGGTGACAGCCGTACCAGACACAACACCCACAGAAGCGGTGAACGTGGATAATATATTTCCGACGACAAGTCCGGTGTTTCAAACATTGGCCTTGCAACCAGTAACACCCATGCTATGACACTTATTGATAACATAACAGCACAACCAAGCCAGAAAATGAATTTGATATTGCCAGACAATACGATCATATCTGACTTTTATTTGACCTACATGGACGACAATCAAGGATGGTTCTTTGGATTAACTTATGGCACGTTTGTAATAAACAATATGCGTTTAGTTGTTAATCCAAATATTCTGCGTGCTTTTAACAGAGTTATACCGTTCAGTTTGGGAGTTGATACCACCGACGGGTACGAGAATTTATTTATAAATGATTTTAGTACAAGAAGGGCATCTCTTTATTTATTAGATGCTGATGATATCACTGAGGTCGAATCAAGGCTAGATCCCGGTTATAACGCATTAACGCCAGGATTTATTCCCTGGGGGAATTGAAATAATGTCAGTTAAATGGGGACGCAATTATCAATTATGTATTCAACGTCAGGATGGACAAATTCAGCAGATCAATTATCCTCTGACGCTAGAATTCAATATTGTAAGGTATCCCTACAGCTCAACAAACACTGGAACATTCAGGGTATACAACTTGAACCCTGACACACGGCAGGCAATTTATAGGGACCGGTACGATTGGAATACAAATCGTTCTTTGACATTAGCAGCAGGGTATGGAGATTCAAACCTTCCTTTTATATTTAAAGGCAAGTGTTACCAGGCTTATTCATGGCGAGAATCCGGGCGTGTGGATTACATCACAGAGATCATGGGCAATGACATGTTTACAATGGTGACGGCCTTCTCAAACACGACATTGCAGGGGAATCGACCGAAGCAGGCGATAGTAAATAATTTAGTTAATACTTTGACTGGCACTGATTCAAACCTGGGAGTTGGGTATATCTCTCCCGTGTCAGGAAGTTACGCAAGGGGGCGGACATTGTTTGGTCCCACATGGTCACTTTTGCAGCAAGAAACAGGGAAAAACGCTTTTATTGATAATGGACTGATCCATGTTTTAAGTCCGAGTGAATACTTTGTGGGTGGGATTACGATTATAGATTCATCAACCGGCCTCTTGTCAACACCCAAGAAAGCCGAATCTTGGCTAACTGTAGACATTCTATTTGAGCCAAATATCAATATCGGACAGCAGATTCAGTTAAAAAGCTCGTACACGGTTTATAACGGGGTTTATAAGGTCATGGGATTAGAACACCGTGGGATTATATCGGGAGCGGTAAACGGGAAATGCGTCACTAAATTATTCCTTTTAATACCGCCGGGCAAATGGAAGCAGATCATTAACAAAGGACTACCAAAGGTTTCATAAATGGGAAATAACGCTAAATTCGTACCACAAGACATGGCCTCTTACATTTTTGACCGCAAGGATGACATTAAGCGCGAGATCAACTGTATTGCGATTGGATCAGTTGATTCCTACGATAGCGCAGATCAGACGGTCAATGTCAAGGTAAACTACCTGAGGACAATCTACGGGGCTGTTCCGGTAGGTGCTCCAAGCAATGATCAGGCCACAGATAAGAAAGTGCCGTACCCGCTATTAGTGAAATGCCCTTTGATGATCCTTTCGGGTGGATCGGGTTATTTGACAATTACCCCGGCCCAGGGCGATAAATGCGTCATACTCTTTAATGATCGGGATATTGATACCTGGTGGACCACGGGAAGCCCTAACTCGGCTCCGAATAGTACCAGAGTCCACGATCTGAATGACGCTTTAGTATTTATAGGGGTAAGACCTCAGAATAATCCGATTCCTTTTTTCAATGGATTGAAGCTGGCTTTCGGGTCAGGATCATTAACGATTGATCCATTGGGCAACATTACTATAACCGGGACTAGCATAAACTTAATATGAGCGCACAACCGATAGCGGTTTTAGGGGATGGCAGTTCACATGGGGGAGTCCTGATAACCAGTAATCAGGATGGTACCGTTAAGTTAAGGGGTACGGCAATTTGTGTAGATCTGTGTTTACATTCGTGCCCAATTCCGTACCACGGAACAACCCCAGTAACGGCGATCACGATGGTAGGCCATGTGCAAGGAAAAAAGATAGTTACATCCGGGGCGGTGGCTGGATGTGGGGCAATAATTATAGCAAGTAACGCGGGGGTTAATTCGGCATGATAATAAGATCTTTGGATTCTAACGGGGACTGGAATATGGGACATGGCAAGAGTGATTTCTTGTCCGGGCAGAAAGCGGTAGCCTTGAACATTCAGACCAGGCTTCTCAGCTTTCTCGGAAATTGCCCGTGGGATATGAAGGCAGGTATTGACTGGATTACTCTCCTAGGCAAGAGCAATACAGCCACGCAGATACAGCTGAATGTGCGTACGAGAATACTGCAATCTTACGGGGTACTGAGGATCAATAGCCTTTCGGCATCTTTTAAAAATAGAGTGCTGTCTTTGAGTTTTAACATTAATACCAAGTTCACCAGTAATTTTTCTCAGAAATTGGAAAATATCATTAACCCAACGGGTGCATAAAATGGGACAAAACACGATAGACGCAAACGGAATAACGATCCAAACATATACTGAAATCCTAAACGATATCACCAATGGGACAGACAGTACACCGGGATGGATAACAATTTATGGAAGTGATATTAACCTTGATTCAAATTCCCCAGACGGTCAGATAGTCAATCTGATGGCATTATCCAAAGAGGACATGCTGCAATTCGGGGTAGGCATCTATAACGCCTTTAACCCTGACTTGGCAGTTGGTCAGGCTTTGGATGGGGTGGCGCAGTACAACGGCATTACGCGCAAGGGTGGCACGTATACCCAGACGCAGGTGGTAGTTACTACGAATCAGTCCGTAACGCTTAACGGCAACGATCAGAGCGCGTCAACTCCTTTCACCATCGAAGATGGGAATGGAAATCAGCTTTATTTAATTACTACCGTAACCATCGGAAGCGGAACCAGTACGCTAAATTTCCAAGCTGCAAATATGGGTTTTGTCCAGATCGTGCAGAATACGGTGACGGCCATTGTTACGCCCCAGACCGGAGTATTGGCCGTGAATAATCCAAGTACCCCTTACAACTATGGGGCAGACCAAGAGACGGACGCGCAGTTTAGACTGCGACGGCAGCAATCTACTGCAGGATTGTCTACCCATAAAGCCCAAGCTCTCTATACTGCCCTCAATAATATCGTAGGTGTTGAGCAAGCCGTGGTTTATGAGAATAACACCGGCGTGTCAAACAGTATTGGTCTAGGCGCTCATTCAATCTGGTTTATTGTGGAAGGTGGTACTGCGCAAGAGATAGCCAATATGATTTATAATTATGTCGATTGCTGCGGAATGAAGGGGAGCACCGAAGTTGATATTGTCCAGCCGGTTGATGGCTCTCTTTATCCGGTATATTTTGACATTGCCCAACAACAAGTATTGCAAATCTCATTGAATATCGAATCTTTATCAGGCAGCGCAATTAATAACGCGGCAATCCAAAGTTATCTACTAGACAATTATACCCTCGGAATTAATGAGGTAGCAGACATTACATCGATCACAGCACTTGTCAGGGCGTATAGTTCTGACCTCTTAGTAACTTTCGCAGGGGTTTCAATAAGCGCGGGAAGCTATACTGATTCAGTAAAACCAAGTGCGGTTATAAATTATTTTGTACTTTTAACGGGTAATATTTTAATTACGAATACGTAAAATGACACCAGAAAAACTTACAGCGCTACAGAATTTTTACTCGGATTTATTAATCTACCAGTACCGAGGTATGCCAAAAGCGTATGCTACGATTCAAATGGTGGCTAATCAGTCTTTGTGTGATGGTCTATTCTTTGAGTTCCCGACGTCTTTTAATCTTGATACGGCAGTAGGGGCGCAGTTGACCATCATCGGAAAGATCGTGGGAGTGCCCAGGAATATATTTGGCATTAATCCGTGGGCAACGTATTTTAATTTTACCAGAGCAACTTTACCTAATCCGGCGAGTACAGGATTTAACCGGGCAACAACTCCTAGCGATGCTGATAATATTTTAAGAGCACAGGTACAAAATACTTATACCTGCACTGACTTTGAATTATTGAATTTGATAAAAATAAAGATTATTTACAATAACTGTTATTCGAGTTTTTCTCAATTAAAGAAAGCATTATGGAGTTACTTTGAAGGGGATATAGATATTATTTCCCCGGACAATGGAAAGACCTTCTTTAATTTTACAAGAGCAAATGGAACGCCAGCCAGCGTCGGGTTTAATAGAACAAATACTCACGTTGATGCCAACTACGTGATGAGAACGGTGCAGGGTGGCGGGGTTCAACCGTCGATTATGCAGATCAATTATTCAGTTAAGGAACCGTATTATGTGGTTATGACAATCGCTAATTTTTTAAATATTTTACCGCATAGTTGCGGCGTGGCTGTATCAGTGACACAATTATAATTATATGAAAGGAAAATAAAATGGCAACAAAATTAACTCGTCAAAAGTACATTCCATTTGGGAATACTGTCAACGCTGCTAGTGAAATATGTGAATTCGGCACACCAGCAACAGGGAGTCCGGTTTATACAAATGTGATCGCAACTCTGCAAGCGGGGGCGGCATGGCTTCGTGGCTTCGCGGCAGAAACCGTAGCAAACAATAGGCCCTTCTTGGAAGATTTCAATTGTATAGAATACGTGGTTGGATACATGCTCGGTTACATTTTCCAAATGGGCATCCCCGAATACGATGCAGCGACGACATATTTTAACTATTCCATTTGCCAATATAACGGCATTATCTATCAATGCATCAACGATGGGGCCGGTGCTGGCATTTCTGGTTTCATTCCCACGAATACAACTTATTGGATAGTTGCAATAAATCCCGGTGTTAATTTCAATCTTAGCGGGAATCAGTTTGGGGCGTGGACAATTATTTCAACAGGGACCGTATATCAAGCGTCAACAGATGGGGAGGTTCATTTTTGGGGCATTTCTGGTGGAAATGGAGTTCAATATGCTTCTATTTCAACGGATTCATCTTCTAGTCCAAGCAGTGTAAAGCAACATGTAGGAACCGCTGATATAAATTATGCGGGATTCGTTTGTTCAGTAAAAAAAGGAGATTATTATATAATTACTTCCGGATTCACTACAAGTAATACTGCTTTCTGGCTACCATCAGGATCTTAACAAGGAGGGCACATTGAATATTTTAACAGGATTTGGTTATTACGTTCAAAACGGTTTAAAGATTTCAAAATACGAATTGCCAGTAGGAAATCATCCAGACCCGGACACTGGGATAACCTTTGTTGAGGTGGCAAGTCAGGCAGCCTTAAATGCAATCGTGCTTGACACTATCCCATTGACGGTAGCTCAACAAAAGGCGCAAATCTTGGCAGAATTGGCCGATATTGACAGCAAATCAATACGGGCGATCAGGACAGGGGACACTGCACGGATGGCATCATGGGAAGCACAGGCGGCCACGTTAAGGACACAGTTAGCGGCATTAGGCAGTTAATCACTGGAAGGGGCAACGCATGGAGATTATCCCTTTTGAAATGCATATTGGTGAGGATTTCTACTTACCGATTTTATATGAGTTTGAAGTCTGCGGGGTAGACTATTCACTTGATCTTTCTGGTTATGCGGTTGAAATGCAAGTGGGTAACGGGATATTTACTCCGTCGGGTAATATCATTGTAGATGTGTCAACCGCTAACGGTAACATCATTCTTGATGGGCCGGAGGGAAAGATTAACATTTATATTCCTAATTCTATCTCCTCAACTTTGATTCCCGGTGTTTATGATTACGGCGTAAAAGTTACTAATGCGGTGGGTCTTGTAGAACGTCTAATCGGAGCGCAAAACCAATTTAAGATAAAGGCATGGTGAGATATGGCTAATGAAGGAATCGTTATTATAAAGAGGGACAATATCATCAAGGTCAAGTCAGCCTTCCCGATATTCCCTAACTTCCAGAACTTCTCATTAATCGCCACGGGTGGGCAGACTGTTTTTACTTTGCCGGCCTATCCGATATTGACCGGCCTATTTTCTCTAAATATTAATGGCACGATGCAAGATGAGTTGAATGGTGATTATACGATAAGCGGGAATGTCTTGACGGTGAATGCCGTATTATCAGCAGGTGACAAGCTCGCGGGATTCTTTCAGGCCATGAGCCAGAATCTTAACCCTTCAGTGCTTAATTATCGGACATTCTTCTTTACCGCCACGCAAGGCCAGACGATCTTTAATATTGGATTTATTCCTACGGCAATTATTTATGTGGCTGTAAACGGGACAATTCAGGCCGTTGGTGAGGGTGATTATACAGTCAATGGAGCACTAATCACCATGAGCGCGGGACTCAATGCTGGTGACAAATTCTTTGGATTGGCAACGCAATGAAAATGCAAAACTTTACATTTACGGCAACGGTTCATGGTCAAACAGTATTTGGGCCGATATTCCTTAATGACGCGCCTTCTGCCGTTGTAGGGGTTAACGGAACAATGCAAAACGCCATGACCGGTGATTTCTCGATCACGGGCGGTCTTTATATCACATTGTCAGAGGGCGTTGACCTTGGCGATGTGGTCTATGGGAGTATCTGGATATGAAAAAACTGATTCTTCTTTCAATGGTATTTTTGCTTCCGTCTTGCGTGGCTTTTGCCAATATGCACACGCCCGCTCAGGATATAACCGTTAATGCGTCAAACTTTACTAAGAACCTCAACTCAACTGACACCGATGTCCAGACGGCCCTTGCTACTATCGATCAGATGGCGGGGGGCGGCGGGGGGGGCATCCCCTATCCTTCCTGTTCTGGAGTGGTGACTATGGGCGTGTCTGCATGGGGATCTTGCTTTACAAACAATTCAGGGAACTGGAACACCGCCTACGGATGGGGCAATTGGGCATCTAATTTCGGGACAGCTTCGGGAACTATCGCGCAAGGTAATGATTCAAGAATTAATAACGGTCAAACTGCTTATGGATGGGGGAACCCTTCTGGTGTTTACCTTCCTGTTGGCGGTACGGCGGCAAACTCAGCAGAGCTTAACGGTCAGGTGGCATCTTATTATTATCCGGCATCTAATCCTAACAGCTATACCACGCTTGCGGCTGTCGCGGGTGTTGGTTATGTGACCGGGACGCCCTGGACAGGCATGGGATATTTAACATCATCGACTATCCCTTGGGGAAATTTAACCATCACGAATGGTACAGGCGTTAATTGGACTTCTTTTTATCCCGCAAGCAATCCTTCTTCATTTCAGACGTTATCACAAGTAGCCAGTTCAATATCAACGGCATTATCAGGATATGCTACGCAAGCATGGGTTAATTTACAGGGATTTTTAACTGGGGTATCTCACGATATTTCGCTAATTGGTAGTGGTACAGTAGGGAGCAACCTCGGAGTAAACTTTACTGACTTAACGACGATCTATCCTAATATTGTTGGCAACTGGACTGATTTAGACTTGCTTAGTACTGCCCAGACAATCAGAGGGACAAAGACGTTTACTCAAACTATCAATGGTAATATTTCAGGGACAGCGTCTAATCTATCAGGAACGCCAGCACTTCCAAACGGAACAACAGCCACAACGCAATCACAGGCAGACGGCTCAACGAAATTAGCTACAACAGCCTACGTTGATACGGGGCTATCGGGGAAACAGGCCACAGGGAGTTATTTGACCGCCGTAACCGCAGACAGCCCTTTAAGTGGTTCAGGAACATCTGGAAGTCATCTAGTGATCAGCACAGCTGGTACATGGGCAGGTAATGCGGCAACGGCTACGAGCGCAACTTCAGCCACAACCGCCGGAACAGTAACAACAGCCGCACAGCCAAACATCACATCAACGGGAACGCTTACATCTTTATTGGTCAGCGGCAACGTAGGCATAGGCTCATCGAATCCAGGACAAGCTCTTGATGTGGTAGGTACAGTAAGAATATTAGGGGCAAGCGCAGGAATGTTTGTAGGAACTCCATTGAGCCTTGCAAGCTATCCTTCTACGTGGGGTTCATTTGTAGGAACGTCAGGGTCACAGAATTACGGCCAGGTTATAGTTCAGGACTTAAATTCCAATGGTCAAGGAGGTTTGGTTGTAGGTGGCGACAACATGACTAATACGACTCATTACAGTCAGATTTATATGAACGGTTCTGGCACAGCAGTTAATCGTGGAGTAACGAATATTAACTTCGCTAATCCCAACGCCCTATCAATTTACAATACGGACGCAGAGACAGATATAGGAACAGGTCAGGTTACTGCGGGAACTCCAGCGGGCAATATTAATTTCTATGTTGACCAACATGCTACACCGACTATGACGATTACGAATGGCAATGTCGGCATAGGTTCTACAAATCCAGGGCAAAAACTGGACGTTAATGGTTCAGTTAGAGTAAACAATCTCTTTGGTTTTGGTAGTGTCTATAATAATTCCAATATTGGGATAGGGACAGCGACAATTAATTATCTTACAGGAAATATTCAGAATGTAGGAATAGGTACTTCGACCGGGGCGTATATGAGTTGGACGGCACCGTCAAGTCCGACAATAGTACGTTTGAAGATCAAACAAGACGCGACGGGGAGCAGGCCATTGCCCAGCACCGTGAATATTGCGAACCTCCACTGGTGCGGGAACGCGGCCCCGACGCTTACCACGACGGCTAATGCTTGGGACTGGATAAGCTGTATGTATGACGGAACTAATTATGATTGTTGTGCAACCCTTAATTTCCAATAGGTGGGATATGAAAAAACTACTTTTATTCTTAGCATTGATGTTGTGGGCGAGTGGGGCGTGGGCGGCTTATCCGAATTATACTGTTATGCCTTCGGGTGGAGATTTTACCACGCTTCAAGGGGCTATTGCAGATTTAATAGCTAATCACCCCGTTCCTGCTGGCCCTGTAACAATCACGATAAGCGGAACATGGGCATCTGCCGATACGACGGCGGTAAATATTACGGGGATTACTCTCACAGGGACAAATACTCTAACAATTTCAACATCAGGATCATCTATTCATCCTGGCTATTGGTCAGACGCTTCGCCGTATTATAGATTAAAGGTAACTAACAATGATGCCATGCAGATTAATTCTGATTATGTAAATATTACAGGATTACAATTAAATTCCATTTGTTCCAATGGCTATAATGCCAGAACATTAAGAGTAAATAATAATAATATTTCCCTTAATAGGATGGTTTTGTATTCATCTGGAGCAAGTCCTGAGAGAGCTCTATATGTATATGCTGGCGGGCCATTTACATTAAAAAATTCGGTAGCAATCTCTGGAGCGAGTAGTCAAACAAATACAGTAGAAACGGTAACTAACAATGGTCAAGGTTTTTTCTATAATAATGTATTTATAAATGGTAGTAATTCGGCGGCTTTTTATTCTTATAATAACGCAACTATTAAGAACTGCTACGCTTCCAGCGCCAGCGGCCTTGCGTATTTTTCTGGTAATGGTTTTACTATGATTACTTCGGCGTCCTCAGATACCACAGGGACAGCTGGACTACAAAGCATTGCATATTCTACGTCGAGTGGCGCAAAATTCACAAATATAACACCAGGGAGTGAGAATTTTACACTTACATCAGGCTCATCTTTAATTGGCGTTGGAACAGATTTATCAGGAACATTTACGGATGACATAATTGGAGCAACTCGAACAGTCCCTTGGGATATAGGAGTATTTAAGTATGGAACTTCTGCCACATCAACTAATACTTTCTTCAATGATGTAGTTTTAAACAATTGGACACAGCATGGTTAATAGAATTATTATACTCCTATTTTTATTTTCACCCTCCGCATTTGCAACTACCTATTATGTCAGGGATGGTGGAGAATAACGGATCAGGTTAGTTATATTACGGGAGTTTAAACAACATAAACTAAGGGGTATTATGAAAAACTTTCTGATTTCTTATCTTATTCTAATATTATCTTCTTCCGTATCGTGGGGAGCAACGCAAACACCCGCCAAAGACATAACGGTCAATACCAGTTCTTTCAGCAAGAATCTAAACTCAACTGATAGCACGGTACAGGCGGCACTCAACACCTTAGATCAAGTTCAAGGTTCTGCCGGTAGTGGTGGGAATTGGGGAGATATTGGCGGGGTTCTTTCTCATCAGACAGACCTTTGGTCCGCGCTTAATGGGAAGCAAGGAACTATTACGACGGGAACGATATATCAATATTTCCGGGGAGATTTATCGCTTGCAACTTTCCCAACAAACCTAAATCAGTTCACTAACGGGCCTGGATATATCACGGGAGCTAATTGGAATCAGATCGGCGGTATTCAGTCAAGCGTGAACGTTAGCGGTTTTTATAATGACGGCGTATATCTAAATGCAGCAACATGGGCGGCAATTTCAAAGATCGTTCAGGACAAGAATATCAACTGGTCAAGTATTCAGGATATTGCGGGTTCAAATATTAATTGGGCAACGGTTAATCAAATAATGGGATCTAATATTAACTGGTCTAACTTCCTTTTACCAAATGGGAACATCAACTGGACAGGAGCGTTAATTCCTAACTCTGCAATCAATTGGCCGGGATTAACAATCATAAACGGCACTGGCATTAACTGGGCACAATTCTATCAAGCGTCAAACCCTGCTGGATACTTAAATGCGGTTCCTTGGGGATCTGGAACAGTCATCAATATGACCGGAATAAACTGGAACTATTTTTATCCTACTTCTAATCCTCTGGGATTCCAAACATCATCAAACGTGCTGAGTTTAATATCATCTGCTTTAAGCGGATATGCGACACAGGCATGGGTAGCGGCACAAGGATTCTTAACTTCGATAAACTGGGCCGGTGGCAATACTTCAAATATGACCGGGATTAATTGGTCAGATCACGATCTTTTGTCTGCAATACAAACAGTCCAGGGTAAAAAACCTTCGCAAATACGATTTTAA
>Ga0224559_1000799_pt1 | contig 19044 bp, 9 predicted proteins | sample 714S33034metaG_FD_180676 | JGI IMG/M metagenome (GOLD analysis project Ga0224559, IMG submission 180676) | Peat soil microbial communities from Stordalen Mire, Sweden - 717 S3 30-34 | ecosystem: Environmental > Terrestrial > Soil > Wetlands > Peat | place: Sweden: Norrbotten County, Stordalen... | reverse complement strand
CCGGCCACATAGAAACCCCTTCAGTCCGAGTTATCGAACCAGCCTGGCGCTATCACTGGGGAAGGACTGCTATGTCCCGTGGAATCAAGCGTTCAATTCACAGAAAATGCTGTCTTGGACAAGAGTGAGGCGAAAATGTTTCCTGTGCCGGTTGTTTGCTCTTGGTTATTATGCTCACAGTTGCAACCGGTTCAAGAAATAATCAGTGCTGTTTCTGCATATTATCACTGGAAAGCATTAATATTTGGCCTTACTCTTTCTATTATGGGATCAGGCAACCCGGAGATGAACACCACGCTTGATCTTTGCACCAGGGACTTCGTCAAAGCGGCTCACTGCTTCCTTGATCGCATCGCTGCTCGGTCTGTCATCACGAATGCAGCTTGCCAATTCTTTGGACGTTTCTTCTGGAAGGTAGGCAAGGACCGACAGCCAAAGGCGTCCTGGAATGTGAAGTTCCAGTTCGCGGAACTTGATTGGAATCTGAGCAGCATCTGTAATCTCGACAGAATCCTGGCTGTTCTTCTGTTGGCGCAGAGTGAACTCTCTGCCTTCGATCTTCTTGAGACCTCGTGACACCAAGAAATAGAGCACCATGTTCTTCGTGCCCACGATCTTCACATCGGCGGAACGTGCGCGTTTCTGAAAATGCTCTGCTTGCTGTCGGCAGAATTTCAATCGGCTGTCCATCAATGTCAGGAATCGTCCGATCTTGTCAACTTTGTCGCTTTCAGCCTGACAGAATTGCTGGGATCTCTCCAATAACTTCGGTGACGCTGTGCCGTGCTCTTCAACTTCTTCTTCAATTTGATCGAGCAATGAATCAAGTTCCTGGTCGATTTCGAATAGAGTATTGACTTCACTCATCGTGTACCTTCTTCTGGCGCGTAAATATCCGGCAGCTTTGCCATAGAGCCCTGCTGCCGAGATTGTTCATGCTGCCATTCGCTGGTTGTACAGTTGGGATCGTGCGGCCCGGTAAGCGAGTTCGTCTGCATGGGTCTGAAATGGATGCTGAGTGTGGCCTTTGATCCATTGCCAGTTGATGTTCACTTGGTTGTTCAACGCGATCAATTCTCTCCAGAGTTCCTGGTGCTGCAATGGAATTCCACGACTGTTGCGCCATCCCTGCTCTTGCCAACGCCCGATGTGAAAAAGCATTCCATGGATAAGCAGTTCGGAGTCAGAATAGAGATTGACATTTGATTTGGCCGGAATCGAGCGCAATGCCTCGACCGCAGCTACCAGTTCCATCTCTGAGATCGTCGTCCACGGGTTTGATCCCGTTATCTCCCACTTTTTTTCGCCGCTTATCAAAACTGCCGCCCATCCACCTGGTCCAGGGTTACGAATGGCAGAGCCGTCTGTGAAAATGTGAAATGTTTGTGCCATGTTGAATTGCCAATCATGCAGCATTCATTGGAATGACACTGCCGAATGGAGCTTTTCTACGCTGAGTTGAAGCCCAGATCACTGGATACTCTGGTTCATTTTCAGGAAACGAGCCGCAAAGATCTGTCAGGAATACCAAGGCCTGTGGTTGAATGCCATGCTCCTCCAACCACTCGAAACATGGCGCAAAATCTGTACCGCCTCCGCCCACGGGATTGAGATGAACGGACTCGCCGGCTTGGAAGGTATCCACTTTGTGTACCTCGGTGTCGAAGTACAGAACGTGAACGCACTGAGGCCGCTGCCCTTCGAGAATCGAGCAGACCTCAGCTTCAAAGAGTCGCAACAGACGACCATTGACCGAGCCGGAGCAATCTACTGCAATGGCAATCTCTCCGACGCCCTCGCGCACAACTCCAGGCAGATAAAGTCCGTTCCAGATGTGGCGTCGGTTGGGTCGCATCCAACTCGAATCTGCCGGGATGGTATCTGACCACATGCGACGCAGCAATTCGCGCCAATCGACTGAAGCCTCCGCTGCTCCTTCCATAGTCCGGGCAAGGCCAGCAGGAGCCTTGCCCGCTTGCTTCGAGAGAGTAACTGCCTGGTTGACAGCAATACTCCACTCCCGTGCCTGCTCGTGGATGCTTGGCGTCTCTTCGCTCGGCAACCGCAGCTATGCAAGAACACTGAATAGCCTTGTTGAACTGGCGATTGATCATGGCAAGAATTAGCGCCGTAACCACACCTGCAATGATGCGGACAAGAATAGAACTGAGAAATCCGAGCATGGATGCACCTCCTTCAGGCGCAAAATTAGGTCGTTTGGGTTTCATCGCAGAATCGCGATACGGATGGATATTCGATGGACCACGGGACAAGTTTCCGAGATTGGTTTGTTTCTGTAACATCGATACTAACTGGAAACCACTATCAAGCCCAGCACATACCTGGTCCCTTCATCAAGCCTCGCAAAACCAACATTACGCGCGCCTGAATTTGCAAGCACTTCAGACTAGGACAGGCACAGTGTATGAGGCTACAACGCTCGTTGTCAGCGATGCTGCTTATCCGTACTTTCCTCACTCAACTCCCGTCTGTCGAAGGCAAAGCCTTCGACAAGTCCCTCCGAGATTCGCAGCCGATAACGGCAACATTTTATAGTCGTCAGTTTTGTCGCTTGCAGGCCTACATGGACCTCGGGGTTTTTATCCTCGATCAGTCATTTCGGCCACTGATAGCGCCTGACTAGCCGGTTTCCTGAAAAGCATGTTAACCAGCCCTATAGATTACTTCTCAAGCTGCGCCTCATTTTCCAACAGCCAGAATGGCGCACTCATCGGAGCGTTGACAATTGAAATCTATCTTGACGCCGAAACCGTGTTGCGAGACACGGTCGGATCTGCATCAAATGCGAACCCGGATGCCCGCTGAGCAACAGTCCTGGTGAGGTAGTTTGACTTAAGTTCTGGGACAGAGTCACTAACTCGAATGATCCCCATGTGATTCATCAAGTACGTGCCATTCGGCAGAGAAGGTCGGGCACTCCTCGATAGCGCACGGTCGTTGCCCATGTGGAGCACGTTGCCATTGACCGCCTTGACGACCAACTGATCTCCATCGACGAGTTTCTTTCTGGCATAACCTGTTAGTTCGATGAACTCGACGTGACCTGTGATTCCGAGTTCTTCCTCGGCGTCCAAAATGTCGTTGAGGATCTCGTTGATGAGAATGCCGTCCCCTACCGATACGGTATAGCCGTCATTATTGATGTGCGGCTCACGGTCATCTGTATACCGTGAATTGGCTAGGTGGATTGCGATTTGACGCCTCATTATCACTGGCCGGGGTTGTCCTTCTCTTGGCTCCAAAACGCCAGGAGCAGGTTCATCGAGGGGATGGAGATAGAGATCCAACAGGCCAGGCCGCCATATCTCCTTCATGGCGATCTGTCCGTTCGGAAGCGCATTGTGCTTGCGAGATCACTGTGCCCGGCAAGAGCCTGGACAGTTTTCAAGTCAATCCCGCTTCGGAGAAGTGTCGTCATGTACGTGCGCCGGAATCGGTGAAGGGTGAATTCCTGACACTCACGGCGCTCTTTGCACCCATCACACCTCCCACAGTTGAGGCCAGCCCGTTTTGCTAGGCCCTTGAGCGCCTGAAGCAGTTTCGTGTTTGGCTTTCCACTTCGTGTTCCGAGGACCAGCGATTCGCTTGGGTGGCTATCCTGCTTTGTCTTGAGTTCAAGGAGAACATCATCTGGAACTGCGATCTCACGCTGCTCCTTATCCTTCACTTTGAATCCCCATTTCTCCTTCCCCCTCACGGTCAGCGTTTTGCGGACGTAGTCGATATCCGAATACTCAAGATACATCAACTCTTGTTCACGCAATCCACACTTCAGGGCGAGAAGAATGGTGAGGTTCATCTTCGGATCAGCTTCTCCGAGCAGTGTCGAGATCTGATCCCGGCTATAAACGGTCGGCAACTTCTCCTCATAGGATGGCTTGGGCGGCATAATGGTTTTATCAAGGCCGCTAAAGATCAGCCACGAAGCAAGCCGGGCGTGTTTGTTTGCTACAGTCCGGTCCTCACAGCCGCGCTTGCGGAGCGCGGCATGGAACTTGAGCACGTCCTCCCGGCGGATCTCGTCAATGTATGTTTTCTTCGTTCCGGCGATGAACTCAGACGTGACATTCTTGGCCTGTGCCGCTGCTTCCATGGCATTCCTGGATTCAGCATCCTTGATGTAGGCGCTGGCTGTCTCGCGTAGAGTCTTGAGTTCCTGGTCGGCTTCGACTTTCAGTCCGGCATCTTCTGCCACCACTCTGGCCGTGCTGACCAGCTCCTGTCGTGCCCTTTGTGCGTCCGCATCTGCTGCGTTCTTCCCAACGGAGATGTACTTGGGCGTGCGGTTTTCGTAAAGCCGAAGATCGTAAGAGAAGCCCTCAACCTTCATGGGCTGGCCATTCACGACGGCGTATCCTGGCTTGACCCGCCCGTTTCCGCCTCTGGCAGCAGGATGACGTCTCCAGGTGCCATTCGAATCCCTGTATCGGATCATCAAGGTGACGACTCTGTTTTCCATACGTCCCATTGTAATCTGAATGACAAACGCATGACAACAAAAATCATAAGTGTTTATATTCAATGTTTTAACGCGCTAAAGAAGTGAATCCCTGTCTCTCCGCCATTGACCCGTCCAAGAACATCCCAAGACATCCAATAGAAAACGTAACGCCTAGCAAATGCTAGGCGTTACGTTTTCTCCGTCCAGATGCACCCAGGTGCGGCCGTGTTTTGGCGGGTGTACTTTTGGGCGTTTTCTATTTTTGAAATGGGTGTACTTTTCTTCACAGGGGAGGAATGGCATGGCCGGACTGACCGATATGCAGATCAAACGAGCCAAAGCGGAGGAAAAAGCCTACAGCCTTGGCGATGGAGGCGGACTGTACCTCTGGGTCAAGCCCCCCGGCGGAAAACTGTGGCGCTGGTCCTATCGGTTTGAGGGCAAGGAAAAGCTGATGTCGCTCGGCAAATATCCAGATGTACCGCTGGGGTTGGCACTAGAGCGCCACGCCGAGGCGCGGAAGCTGCTGGCGAACGGCATTGACCCGATGGCCCATTTGAGCCAAGTATGAGCGAAGCCCCTCCACTTGCTCTGCGGTGAACATTTGCACTTGACGCCGCCCTTTTTCCATTTCTTCTCCCCACCTCCACCCTCACCAGAGGCGTGTATGGTGCATACAATATATAATACACCATATCTATCGCATACTGAAAATCGAATGCTTAACAGACTGTGGTAAAAGTCCGGTTTTGAAAGGGCACGACTTTAGTCGTGCCGTAAGTGGCTCAAAATAAACGCGGGCTTTAGACCCTGAGGGATGGTTTTTCAGCATTTTCTACTTTCGCCACGGGCTGTTAAGCGTGTTTATGAATCGACATTTGAGGCAGCCGGGAGAGCTTGGGACGCAAAGAAGGCGGGAAGAGCAGTCCGGCAGTCGGGCGGCGAGTGCCCCAAGCTTGCCGTAATCCTTGGCTGGCAGGCGCCTGTAACCGTTACTTACCCTGCGGAAACTTGTGAAACCAGAGCACGAGAGAGACGCTGAGTCCAACGGATAGCACTCAACGCCGCTCGGAGGTTCCGCCATGCACTCGTTTCCGCGATTCGGATCTATCGTCCTGTCTGCCTTGTCTATCTTCCTCCTCTCCTGTTTCAGTCTGGCCGGGACGGCCCAAAGCGCTCCTTCGGGCGACGTGACGATCGCCTCCAGCGCTTCCTGGCCGACTGGAACCTACTCTCTGACGAGTCTGACGGTGAACGGCGGAGCCACGCTGACCATTGGCGGCGGCTCGACGGTCACCGTCTCCGGCGCGGTCGTTGTAACTGCCAACTCCACCATCGTTCTGCAATCGGCGAACAACTCGGCCCAGGTTAACGGGCAATGGGCGGGGGTGGGTGTTTCGATCACGGCAGGCAGCGTGGATGTGGACCAGGGGGCGTCGATCAATGCTGACGAGCAGGGCTACACTGGCAGCACCAGCTCTCCGGGAAACGGTCCGGGGGGTGGGTATGGCGGCAGCTACGGCGGGGTGGGCGGCGGCAACGCGGCCTCATCGACCTACGGTTCGCCCATGCAGCCGGTTGATCTGGGTTCCGCGGGCGGCGGCTGGTGTAGTTATGGCTGCTACAGCGGCGGCGCGGGCGGCGGCGCCATCCGACTGATCGTCGCAGGCGCCCTGACCAATAACGGAGTCATTTCGGCCAACGGCGCGGACGGAAGCGCGGACGCCGGCGCGGGAGGATCAGTGTACGTCACTACAGGCACGCTGGCCGGCAGTGGCGTCTTCACCGCAAACGGCGGCAGTTATTGGAATGGTAGCGGCGGCGGCGGACGCATCGCTGTCTATTACGCGGCCAACAATAGCTACTCAGGCTTCAATTCCTCCTCGGCGGCAGGTGGTGTCCCCGGCGGCGGCGCGGGCACGGCGGTCTTCGTGGACTCCTCGAAGGCGGGCGGCGACCTGTATATCGATCAGTCGTTCTCGATCGGAGCCAATACTGTGGCGACCTACGACGCGATCACCGTGACCAACGGCGCCACGCTCACCATCGGCGGAGGTTCCAGCATCACCCTCACCGGCGCGCTGACCGTAACCGGGAATTCGAGTGTAATCGTGCAGTCGGCGAACAATTCCGCCCAGGTGAATGGGCAGTGGGCGGGGGTAGGTGTTTCGATCACGGCAGGCAGCGTGGAGGTGGACCAGGGCTCGTCGATCAATGCTGACGGGCAGGGCTACACTGGCAGCACCAGCACTCCGGGCAACGGTCCGGGGGGTGGGCATGGCGGCAGCTACGGCGGGGTGGGCGGCGGCAACGCGGCTTCTTCGACCTACGGTTCACCCATGCAGCCGGTTGATCTGGGTTCCGCGGGCGGCGGCTGGTGCAGTTACGGCTGCTACAGCGGCGGCGCGGGCGGCGGCGCCATCCGACTGATCGTCGCGGGCGCCCTGACCAATAACGGAGTCATTTCGGCCAACGGCGCGGACGGAAGCGCGGACGCCGGCTCGGGAGGATCGGTGTACGTCACTACTGGCACGCTGGCCGGCAGCGGCGTCTTCACCGCCAAAGGCGGCGATAGTGGGAATGGTGGCGGCGGCGGCGGACGTATCGCTGTCTATTACTCAGCCAGCAACAGTTTCACCGGCCTGACGACCTCGACGGCTACCGGCGGCTCCACGAATGCCGGCGCGGGGACAGTGGTCTTCGTAGACTCTTCCAAGACGGGCGGCGACCTGTATGTCTATTCGACGTTTGCGACCAACGCCAATACCGTAGCGACCTATGACGCGATCACCGTGGCGAAAGGCGCCTCGTTCAGCATTGGCGGAGGTTCCAGCATCACCCTCACCGGCGCGCTGACCGTAACCGGAAATTCGAGCGTAATCGTACAGTCGGCGAACAACACCGCCCAGGTCAACGGGCAGTGGGCGGGGGTGGGAGCGACGATCACCGCCGGCAGCGTCGAGGTGGATCAGGGCTCGTCGATCAATGCCGACGGGCAGGGGTACAGCGGCGGAGCGATCAATCCGGGCAACGGTCCGGGCAGGGGAACCGGGAATGGCATCGGCGGGAGCTATGGCGGCGTGGGCGGCGGCAATCCCGCCAATTCTACCTACGGATCGCAGGTCGCGCCCCTCGATCTGGGTTCTTCGGGCGGCGGCGGGTGCGTGCAGGGCTATTGCCAATACGCCGGCGCGGGCGGGGGCGCCATCCGGCTAATCGTCAGCGGCACTCTGACCAATAACGGCATCATCTCGGCCAACGGGACAGACGGCAGCGGCCCATACGGCGCGGGCGGTGGCGCAGGCGGATCAGTCTACGTGACCACGGCGAATCTGACCGGAAGCGGGGTATTCACCGCCAACGGCGGCAGCGGCGGCGGCGCCAACGGCGGCAGCGGCGGCAGGATCGCGGTCTATTACATCCTGGACAATGGCGTAACCGCGGCATCGCTCAGCGTGGTTGGCGGCCAGTCGAACGGAGGAGCCGGCACGACGGTCTTCTCCAATACGTCGCAGTTCCTGTGGCTGAAGCCCGTGAGCGACATCTTCCACGGCTCCGAGTTGCTGCAATGGACGGCTGACGCAGTCGATCTCACGGCGGCAACCGTTGATGTGACGATTGCTGGAAAGGACGCCGGGACTCTTGCCAGCGGCCTATTCCCCATCTCCAGCTTGAACTGGGACACGACCACGGTGGCCGACAGCCGTTACGATCTGCAGCTTGTCTATCGTGATTCCACCGGGGCGATTCTGACCCAGTTGCCGCGCAGCATCCTGGTGAATAACGCCATCGCATGGCACTCGGGACTGCTGTCGGCCAACCAGACCTGGACAGCGGATCGCGTTCACGGCATCGACGGCAATGTCATTGTGCCCAAGGGCGTTACGCTGACCATCGAGCCTGGAGCCGTCGTCAAGGTTGCGGCAGGCTTCTCCATCATCGTTCAGGATGGCGGAATTCTGAATGCGCAAGGTACAGACACGCAAAAGGTCATCTTCACCGTGCTGGAAGACGACAGCGTGGGCGGCGACAGCAATCTGGACGGCAATAACTCAATGCCGACGCCGGGCGAGTGGCCGGGCGTGGTCACGCAGGGAAGCGGGCAGTTCAACAGCAACTCCGATACCTTGGAACTCTACACGCTGGCCGCCGAGAGCGGCAGCCTGCCCGCCAGCCAGATCTGGATGGGCGCGCAGCTCTACCACATCACCAGCAACCTCACCGTTCCCAGCGGCGTTACCCTGACCATCCAGCCGGGAGCGATTCTCAAATTCGATCCGAAGACCGCCCTTGTCGTCTCCTCCGGCGGCCACCTGGTTGCGCAGGGGACGGTGGCCCAGCCGATATACTTCACCTCCATCAAGGACGACTCGATTGGCGGAGACACCAACGGCGACGGCAACAGCACCTCGCCCGCTCCTGGCGACTGGTGGCAGATCTATGTGGACGACCAAGCCACGGCAACGCTCAACCACGTCTATGTCCGCTACGGCGGCAACCCCAGCAACGGAAGTTGGGACGCGATGGTGCGCACCAACGGATCGCCCACCGTGGGGATCACGAACAGCTTTATCCATCAGTCTCTCTACGATGGCATTCTGACCATGGGCGGGACGCTCTCCCTGACCAGTTCGGTGGTGACCGGCAACGACCGCGCGATCAATGCCCAAGGCAGCTCGGTCGTGCATATTCTGAACAGCACCATCGACGGCAACAATACGGGCGTGCTGGTGCATGGAGGCACGGTGGATGTGGCCAACAGCATTGTCTCCAATCAGAAAGCGGTTGGAATCAATCTCTGCTGCTCCGGCACGCTGACTTCGGTTTCCCATACCGATGTGTGGACCTCCGTGGCCGGCGCTGCGAACTATAGCAACACCCCCGATGTGACCGGCCAATCCGGCAACATCTCCGCCAATCCCAATTTCCTTAACCAGCCGCAAGGCGACCTGCGCCTCGGCTATCTCTCACCGGTGATCGACGCCGCCAAAGGTGCTGTGGCGCCGGCCACCGACATCATGGGAGCGCCGCGCTACAGCGATCCAAGAACTGCAACCAAGACGGGCACACCGGCGGCCAACGGAGCCTATCCGGATATGGGCGCTTATGAGTTCGTCGAGACGGCCGCGTCCAACATCGACTTTGTCGTGGCCACGGTTCAGGGTCCGCTCACGGCGATGGCCGGCAGCGCGGCAAAGGTCAACTGGACCATTACCAACATTGGCAGCGAACCAGCCACTGGCCCATGGCACGACGATGTGTATCTGGTGCGCGATCCCTACACCGATCCGGTTGAGATATTCGCCGGCGATACCCTCAGCGGCCAGGGAGTTACGCTCGGCCCCGGACAGAGCTACAACGGTTCGGCAACCATTCGAGTTCCGGGCAGCGTCGTGGGCAATCATCGCTGGGAGGTGAAGACCAACTCCCAAGGCGATGTCTTCGAAGGGAAGAACACGGCCAACAACACCGGTATCTCGTTAGACGCGGTCTCTCTCGACCTGCCGGAACTGACGCTGGGCGCGGCCCCGCTGCCCTACACCTTCACTTCGCCCGGGCAATCGTGGTGGTACAAGATCACTACCGGCGCTGGTAAGGCCGTGGAGACGGACCTGGCGCTGGCCAGCGGATCGGCGGGCAGCGTAGAACTGTTCATCGGCCAGGGTTACGTTCCCGATGCAACCAAGAGCGACTTCTCGCAGAGCCAATGGAACTCCGCCTCGGTCAGCGCGGTGATTCCCAATACCACCAGCGAGACGTACTACGTCACAGCTTGCGCGCAGACATTGGCAAGCGCTTCGGCAGCGTTCAATATCGCCACCAAGTCGCTTCCTTTCTCGCTCAAATCCGTCAGCCCCACGTCCGTAGGCAACGGCGCGCCGGCGACCATCGAGTTCATCGGCGCGCAACTGGCAGCCGGCGGCGCCTATCAGATTACCGGGCCGGACAGCGTCGCTCACAATGCGACCTCCGTCAACGTGCAGGACGAAGGCCATGTCTTCGCCACCTTCGCCATGACAGGATGGCCGGCGGGAAGCTACGCGGCCAGCGTGACGGAGCACGCATCCACTCTCCGCCTGGCCAACGCCCTCGCGGTCTCCGCGGCCGCAAGCAACCAGGACGCCGGTCCCATCCAATACAGCGTCGATGCGCCCGCGGCAGTGCGCGCCGGTTATGGCGGTAATATCACCATCCATTACCAGAACATCTCCAGCGACGACGTCATGGCTCCACTGATGTGGATTACGGCAGACACGGCCAGCCTCAGCCTGATTCCGCCCGCCTGCACGGGCTGCTCACCCAACTTCCCGCTGCAGTATCAGAACAGCGCCGCACCGGGATTCCTGCTGGGCGTCAACCAATCCGGCCCCGCCGGAATTCTGCCCGCCGGCGCGTCGGGCCAGTTGACCATCTACGAGGCCCCCACTGTCGCCAACCAAGACACCAACTTCACCTTGAGCACCATTACCGATCCCGACGCCACCATCGACTGGGCCTCCTCGCAGAGCGCGCTTCAGCCGCCTTATGTGCCGGACGCTGCCTGGGCCGCCACCTACGCCAACTTCATGGCCGCCGTGGGAACCACCGCCGGCCAATACAATGCCCTCCTGGCCCAGGACGCCACATCTCTGAGCAAGCAGGGAACCTACGAATACCTGGGCAGCGCACTGATGGCCTTCGAGTTTGAAAAGGCGGGCCTTGCGGAGTTCACGCGGCGGTTTACGCTGGGCGCTATGGGCATGGGCATGAGCCACCCTTACGACATTTATGGAGACATGGGTACGCTGGGATTAGCGATCCACTATCCCGTCGGCAAGACGCGCATCTTCACGGCGGACCCGGCGACGCAGAATCACTACATCGGAGCAGAGGGCGACTACGGCTTCCTGACCACGAGCGCGACCGACGGTTCATGGACACTTACCGAGCAAAGCGGCATCGTCTTCCATCTTGCCGCCGATCCCACCACCTCTGGGCGCTTCCGGCTGGACTACATCAAGGACCTGAACGGAAACCAGATCAACCTGTCGTACACTGGCAGCCAATTGACCACAGTGAAGGATTCCAACAGCGACACGCTCACCTACACTTGGAACAGCCAGGATCTGATCTCGCAGATCACCGACCCGGTGGGGCGTACAACCTCCTACACCTACGACAAAGCCAATCATCTGCTCACCATGACCAATGCCAAGGGCACGACCAGCTTGACGTGGATCACCGGCAAAGGCGCGGCAGTGGAGAATGCCATCAACTCCATCGCGTTCCCCAACGGAACCCATGCGTACTATGAGTACGACAGCCGGGGGTGCGTTTCCCGCATCTCTCACGACGGCAATTCCCTCTCGGCGGCCATCGCCTGGGACGCCACGGGCGGGGCCACCATAACTACCGCCAACGGCGCGAGCTACTCGCTGGCATTCACCGATCTTGGACAGATCGCTCAACTCACCGATCCACTCGGCTCGACCCTGCAGGTGGAATATAACCCAGAGGGGAATTTCGCCAGTTCGCTGGCACCGAATGGAGCGGCATCCTACGTCGAATACGATGGCCAGGGGCATTCCTCTGCCTTGCGCGATCAATTAGGCAATCAGTTCAGCGTTACCTACAGCCCCGCGGGCGCCATTCAATCCCTCACGGACCGTTTGGGCAACGCCACCACCTTCACGCTGGACGCCAACCAAAAGAGGACCGCCATTACCTATGCCGACGGAAGCAGCGAGCAGGTCACGCGCGACCCGCAGGGACATTTGACGAGCTATACCAATCGCCGCGGGCATCAGACCACGTTGAGTTATGACAGCAAGGGGCTGCTGGCCAACAAGATCTATGCGGACGGCACGCAGGTCAACTATAGCTATGACAGCCATCGCAACCTGATTTCAACTACGGTATCAGCCAGCGCCACGACGCTCGTGCGCCACGGTCGGACGCTGGTGAGGATGCACACGCGACCGCTGGCCAGTGCCTCCACGGCCATCCCAAATGGAGCAACCGGCTACACCTACGACGGGGCGGACAGGGTCACCAGCATCACCTATCCCACCGGCGGATCGCTCCTCTACACCTATAACTCCAACGGGCAGCGCGCCAGCATGACCGACCAGGCGGGCAACACAGTGAAATACAACTACGACCAGGTTGGCCGTCTCAGCCAGCTCACCAATGCCGCCAACTCCCTTATCGTCAGCTATACATACAACGCGATGGGGCAAGTCATCCGCGAGGACTTCGGCAACCGAACCTATGCCACGATGGCCTACGATAACGCGGGGCATCTGCTTCACCGGGTAATCTACGCCGCCAGCGGTGCCGTCAGCAGCCGCTACGATTACACCTACGATGCCAACGGGCGGCGCATCTCCATGTCTACCCTGAACGGAGTATGGACTTACCAGTACGATTCCAAGGGGCAGGTCATTGCCGAGAATCTTCCCAACGGCAGCGCCATTCTCTTCACCTACGATGCCGAAGGCAACCGCACTGCCGCCAACTACTACGGCCGCTCCACGCAGTACGAAGTCAACAACCTCAATCAATACACCTCGGCTGAAGACAGCAAATTTACCTACGACAACGACGGCAACCTGACATCGCAATCCAGCAGCGCCGGCACCACAAACTACACCTACGACGACGACGGCCAGATGTTGAGCGCGGCCAGTTCGTCGGGCACAACAACCTACGAATATGACCCGCTCGGCAATCTCGTTGGCCAGGCCTCGGCCGGTGCCTCAGCCGCGTATGTCAACGACCTTGCTTCCCTGAGCGGAGCCGCCGGACTGGCCGCTACCGCGCAGGTGGCCGGAGCGCTTGACGCCTCGGGCAACACGACTTCGTACGTGCAGGGGCTGGATGTTGCCGCGTCCATCGCGGCCAACGGCAGCGCCAATTACTACCAGACCGACAGCACGCCAGGAGACTCCCAGGGCAATGTCTCTCAGGTCAGTGGTTCCACCGGCGTACTCGACACCTACACATACGATGTCAACAAGGTTCAGAGTAGTTCCGTAACGTCGCCGCAGCCCTTCGACTTCCACAGCACCGTCGATACTGGCAACGCTACGAACGCGGCCGATGGCGGCATATACAGCCAGCAGTTGAACCGTGCCTTCCAACCCGGCTCTAGCGTCGACCCCAACAACGAGGCCTACAATCCCCAGTTCAAGAATCCTCTCGGCTACCAGGACAAAGGCGTCAGTTGGGATGAGCAGTCTTCCATGCTCTCTCTTGGCGGCGCAAGCCCAATCACGGACATCACCGATCATGTCGAAGATCTGCCTACCAGTTTTCATGAGCCCGGCTCATTTGAGTTGCATGGCGCCAACGACATCTCCCTGGGCATCGATGAGGTCAAGAGCTTCAAATCGACCACCGGAACCAGATTCATCAAAGGCGCTGGGAGTGTCGTCGGGACTGGCCTTGGAATGCTCGGACTCGTGGCAGATGGATACAACGTTGCTTCCGATATTCATGAACACGATTACCTCGGAGTATGGCAGGACGGCACATTTACAGTTATCGATGCGGTGACTACGTTCGTGCCGGAGTTAGCGCCGGTCCAACTGAGCGCCAATGTACTCAACATCGCCAGCAAAAAGGGATTCTATGAATTCTTCAAGTGGTACTACCATTACGACGAATCCCTTACTCCCGGCTGGCATTGCTTCCATAACCGCTGGTGGTGGCTGCAGCATAACCCGGCCGGCGGCGACCCCAACGGAAAGATGACCGTGGGCTACGGCGACCAGGGCTTCATACCGCCGGGCATGCCCATCGACTACACCATCTACTTCGAGAACGAACCCACCGCCACGGCTCCCACGGCATTGGTGGTGGTGACCGATGCCCTGGATGCGCACCTCGACTGGTCTACGGTGCAGTTGACGCAGATCGCCTTCAACAACGTCACGCTGAACCTTCCCGCGAATGCCCAGAGCTATTCGGTGCAGACCGCCGTTTCCACCAATTCCGATCCGGTCACGGTGAACGCGGCGCTTGATCCCGCCAGCGGAACCATCACCTGGACGATACAGTCCGTCGATCCCGCAACCGGCTCGCTGCCGGTCGACCCGATGGCCGGCTTCCTGCCGCCCGATAACTCTGCGCACAACGGCGACGGCTCGCTCACCTTCTCTGTCATGCCGAAGACAGGACTGGTCAATGGCACGGCCATCTCCAACACCGCCAGCGTCGTCTTCGACCGCAATGCCGCCATCAAAACCAATACCGTTACCAACACCATCGACTCGACTTATCCCACCAGCGCGGTGAATGCGCTGCCGGCCGTCACCGCCACGCCCACCTTCACCGTGAACTGGAGCGGCAGCGATCCCAGCGGCGCGGGCATTCAGAGTTACGACATCTGGGTCTCCGTGGACGGCGGGCCGTATGCGCTCTGGCTGCCGGCGGTCACGCTCACCTCGTCGGCCTACGCCGGCGCCGTGGGACACACCTACTCGTTCTACAGCCTGGCCACCAGCAACACGGGGCGCCGCCAACCGGCTCCCGCCGCCGCGGCAACCACGCAAGTGGTTGCGTTGCAAGCAAGCCAGACAACTCTGACCGCGACCCCATCGACAGCCGGCTTCGGCGCGGCTATCACTTTTACGGCAACAGTGACCGGCAAAGGAACCCAGATTCCGACCGGATCGGTCAGTTTCCTCGACGGCGCTGACTCAATCGGATCGGCGACGCTGAACGCCACCGGCGTGGCCACGCTTTCCATCGCAACCCTGGCCGCCGGGCAGCACTCTGTGACGGCCAAGTACGCCGGCGGCAACAGCTTCTCCGCCAGCGCTTCGACCGCTCTGAGCGTTACCGTGAATGCGCCCGACTTCACTCTGGCCAGTGCATCCGGCACAATGACTGTTGATCGCGGAAGCAGCGCCACCATGCCGCTGACCGTGACGCCGCGCAATGTCTACAACCAGTCCATCGCCTTCTCGTGCTCCAACCTGCCTGCCGGGATGACGTGCAGCTTTGCGCCCGCGAGCGTGACGCCACAGGCTTCCGCCGCCACAACCACCATGACCGTGACGGCCAGTTCCACAGCCGCGCAAATGGAGCGCCATTCCCTGCCGTGGGGCGGCGGCGGCGCGGTCTTTGCCGCGGTTCTGTTTTTCGCTTTCGGGCGCAGGCGGAGATACGTACTCGCCCTGACGCTTTCGTTCGCGGTCATGGCCTGCGGGTTGCTCGTCACCGGATGCGGCGGCGGTGGAGGACAAAAGTCCGTCACTTCGACGATCACGGTTACCGCAGCCGCCGGGACGGTGCAGCACTCGGTCAACATCGCGGTGACGGTCAACTGAGCGAAAGAACGGATCCTCTCAGCGAACACAAACTGAAAGCCAATCGCAAACAGCGGCCGCCGGAAAGCTTCCGGCGGCCGCTGGAGTTTGCTCTTTCAGCGCGCCAGAAAATCGCGCCTCATCCTTCGGTGTTCTCACTGAATGGAACCGGCCTTCAAGGCATTCATCGGTTCAGATGAGCATCGAACATTGCATCAAAATGCGGGATCTATCGTGAGAGGATAGCGCGGATCGTAGCTGCCCAGCTTGAAGCCGATTGCGCCGCCGCTCAGCGCAGCGAAAGCTACACGCACCTGCACCAGCCTTCCGTCGATCTCCTGCCAAGCCTCCGGAGAGGATTCGGTAACCGTTTCCGGTATCCGCGCCGGCGCGGATGCCGGCCATGATGCGCCCAGGACGTCCTGCTTGACAGGCTGTCGTAGACTGAATGCAGCCATGTCCGATACGAATACAGTTATCCCATCGGATGGGAATGCCGCCTATGCCGCTTATGCTGCCGAGGTCCAGGACGAGTTGCGGAGAATTCTTTCTTCGGAGCGTTTTTTCCGGGCCGAGGGGCTGAAGGTTTTTCTTGGCTTCATTGTCGAGCGGACATTGCAGGGACATGGCGACGAACTGAAGGAGTCGGTGATCGCCATCGACGCCTTCAACCGGGGAGCCTCCTTCGATCCGCGTATCGATGCGTTCGTCAGGGTTCAGGCGGGGCGTTTGCGCACCGCTCTGGCCGAATACTTCAGCGCGGAAGGCGCCGGCGATCCGATTCTGATCGAGATTCCAAAAGGCAGCTACACGCCCGTCTTCGTGCGGAGCCAAGCTCCCGTTGATCCAGAGCCGGAGCGCCTCGTAGGCCGAAAGCGCGGCGTTGTCCTGCTCGCCGGCGCCGCGTTTCTTCTGCTTGTTCTTGGACTGACTGGGGTCTTTCATGGCAGGCTCTTTTCTCGTTTGCACCCGGCTGGCCGGCCTCTTTCCGGTAAGGACACAATTGTCGTCGCCGGCTTTGACAATTCGACGGGCGACCCGGTCTTCGACGACACCATCCGTCAGGCGCTGCTCATGGATCTCGATCAGACGCCGTTCCTGAATGTTCTTCCCGAGCGCGAGGTGCAGGAGATGCGGCGCCTCATGACCCACCCCCTCACGGAACCGTTTACGCTCGATCAGGCGCGCGAGTTATGCCAGCGCGCCGGCGGAAAGGCCGTTCTGTCGGGTTCCATCGCCAGCCTGGGGAAGCTCTATGTGATTGGCATGACCGCCACAAACTGCGCCTCCGGCGAAGCATTCATCCATGAACAGGTGCGCGCCGAAGGCAAGGAACAGGTTCTGCAGGCACTCGATCAAGCCGTCTTCGATCTGCGCGGCAAACTCGGCGAATCGCTGGCCAATCTGCAAAAGTACAACCTGCCGCTGGAGCGCGTCACTACACCTTCCCTGAAAGCTCTGCAAGCCTATAGTCAGGCGATGATCCTGCGCAACACACAGGGAGATCCATTCAGCCTGCCCTACTTCCAGCGTGCGATTGAACTTGATCCCGCCTTTGCCATGGCCTACAACCGCCTCGGCGGAGCGTATTACGACTTGATGCAGTTCGACCTGGCCGCGGAGATGTTCCGCAAGGCCTATGCGCTGCGCGATCGCGTCAGCCAACGGGAAAAATACTATATCGAGTCCCGCTACTACCACTTTGTTACCGCCGACATGGGAAGAGCGCTGCGCGTCTACCTCGATTGGCAGGCGGAGTTTCCCGGCGATTCCGTCCCCTATACCGGCGCGGCCATGATCTATGTCGCCTTTGGAGACTACGAGAAAGCGGTAACGACTTTTCAGGAGGCCCTGGAAAGAAATCCCAATGCGGCCTATAACTATACGAATCTGGCAGAGACGCTGGTTAACCTCAACCGTAGCCCGGAAGCGCGCCAAATCGTCCAACAGATGGAGAGCCGCAAATTGGAGGAGGCCGACCGCTTCATCGTCGCCTACCAACTCGCTTTCCTCGATGGCGATGCGGAGGCGATGCAGAGGTTGCTTGCCGATTCCGCCCAGACCTCCGAGGCCCATGACATCCTTGAAATCTTTCAGGCGCAGACCGAGGCTGGACGGGGGCGAATGAATGAGGCGCGCCGTCATGTTCGTCAGGCTGTAAATATGGCGACCGGCGCTCAAGAGCTTCCCCGTGCGGCTATTTGGCAGGCGCAAGGCGCGCTCTTCGAAGCGGAGTTCGCCGGCCGGCGGCAGACCGAAGCGCAGGTCCAGGCCGCGCTCCATCTGTCGCGCAGCCGTGACGTTCTCCAGCTTGCCGCGCTGGCATTGGCGCGCTCCGGAGACGTGGACGGCGCGCGGAAGCTCTCCAGCGAGTTGATGCGCAGTTCTCCAGACGACACAATTCTACTCAACTATTGGCTGCCGTGTATTGACGCCGCCATTGATTTGCAAACCGCCGCCCCCGATCGCGCGATCACCAGGCTGGAGGCGGCGCGTACCTACGAATTAGGCCAGCCCTCCTCCTTCCAAGTCATTTCACTGGCGCCTCTGTATCCCATTCTGCTGCGTGGCGAGGCTCTGCTCAAGGCAGGCAGCTTCGCGGAAGCGGCAAAGGAATTTGACAAACTTCTGATGCACTCGGGCATGGTCCAGAGCTATCCTCTCACCAGTCTTGCGCGACTGGAGCGAGCGCGGGCCTTGAACGCGAATGGACAATCGTCCCAGGCTGCGGCGGCATATCATGAAGTCCTGAGTTTATGGAAGGATGCCGATCCTGAATTGGGTCTCCTTCAGGAGGCTCGCAGGGAAGCAACTCGGATTCACGCGAAGTAGCTCTCCGTTTCTCATGCTCCGCCGGCAACAGCCTTCGCACCTCGCCGAACGGTGAATAAACCTAAAAACGGCAGTTAGCAGACCGTGGTGTAAGTCCTGTTTTGAAAGGGCACGACTTTAGTCGTGCCGTAAGTGGCTCAAAATAAATGCGGGCTTTACAGGCTGCGGAAAAACTCGATTCAGGCCAAGTTTTGTAACAGGGCACGACTTTAGTCGTGCCGTAAGTGGCTCAAAATAAATGCGGGCTTTACAGGCTGCGGAAAAACTCGATTCAGGCCAAGTTTTGTAACAGGGCACGACTTTAGTCGTGCCGTAAGTGCCTCAAAATAAATGCGGGCTTTACAGGCTGCGGAAAAACTCGATTCAGGCCAAGTTTTGTAACAGGGCACGACTTTAGTCGTGCCGCAAGTGCCTGATAATAAACGTTGGGCTTTAGCCCCTGCGGGATGTTTTTCG
>Ga0224559_1000798_pt1 | contig 19046 bp, 16 predicted proteins | sample 714S33034metaG_FD_180676 | JGI IMG/M metagenome (GOLD analysis project Ga0224559, IMG submission 180676) | Peat soil microbial communities from Stordalen Mire, Sweden - 717 S3 30-34 | ecosystem: Environmental > Terrestrial > Soil > Wetlands > Peat | place: Sweden: Norrbotten County, Stordalen... | reverse complement strand
AAAAGCAGATACAAAAGAACATTTCAAAGCCCTTGACCCGGCAGTTTCAAAAAAGACAATGGCTGAACTGTTAAAACTCTATTCGCAGAATGTCCCGGAAAACCAATTACCTTCTGTCTTCGATCTGATTAAGAAGAAATATCATAATGATTTTAATGCTTTTGCCGATGAGGTTTTCAAAACCTCTGTCTTTGCCACAGAAGGTAAAACAATGGCGTTTTTAAATAAACCGAACCTTAAAGTTTTTCAAAAAGACCTCGTTTCAATAATGGCTCAATCGTTCCAGGAGGCGAGTGGGAAATATACTGCATCCTACGGTGAATCAAGATCTTCCGTCTCGACAGGTAATCGTCATTTTATTGCCGGACTACGTGAAATGAACCCGAAACTTGTTGCTTATCCCGACGCCAATTCAACTATGAGAATGACTTATGGGCAGGTACTGGATTATTATCCTGCTGATGCTGTTCATTATGAGTATTATACGACTCTGAGGGGTGTGATGCAGAAAGAAGACCCCACAAATGAGGAGTTTATAGTTCCTGATAAGCTTAAAGAACTCTATAAAGCCAAAGATTACGGCCAATATGGTGAAGATGGCGAAATGCGTGTTTGTTTCCTGACCAATAATGATATTACGGGCGGGAACTCGGGTAGTCCGGTCATTAACGGAAACGGTCAATTGATTGGGTTAGCATTCGATGGCAATTGGGAAGCCATGAGCGGTGATATATCTTATGAGCCAAAACTTCAGAGAACCATCAATGTCGATATCCGGTATGTTCTTTTTATCATTGATAAATATGCCGGAGATACACGTCTTATCAGTGAACTTAAGCTTATAAAATAATTAACTAATCACTTTGAAATAAAGCCCATCAGAGATGAATCTGGTGGGCTTTATGTTTTTAATTAATTAGTAAGATATTGTTATACATGACAATTATCCGGAAATCTTTAGAATCATATGTCCTTTACTTTTGTTCTGTTTGGTATTACCTTCGTATTGTTTTTTAATAAAAGCCGGAAATCCTTCGTTGATGAAAAGAAATGTCAAGATATTGATTCATGTCATTTACTGGTTTTACATGGTTAACCAACTTTTATATCCATGGTACATCAATAAAACCGAAAGCTATTTCTGGACAGACACAGCATTAAATCTCGTATTAAGCCTGATTAATTTTTATGCCTTCTATTTCATCATTCCTTTTCTAATCAGGAACAGAAATATTTTCTTAAGCATTCTGACAGGTGCATCTTTTTTGTTCATCATTGCTGTAGCCCGCTATTATATCCAGGTATTTTTCTGGAAGGATATTATACACCTCCCCCCAAAAGAAATGACGAATCTCAATGAATGGTTTTATGCGGGATTAAGACTATCCATAATTTCAGGGGCTTATGCTTTTCTTATTAAATTCGCAATTGATTGGTTTGATACACAAAAACTTAAAGCAGAGCTTGTTAATCAAACCCAAACAAGTGAGTTGGCATTACTTCGCTCGCAGGTAAATCCTCATTTCCTTTTTAACACCCTAAACAACATTTACTCACTGGTCTGTAAAAAATCACCCGATGCTCCTGAGGCCATAATGAAATTATCTTCAATAATGAGATATATGCTTTATGATGCTAATACTGACAAAGTCTTGCTGGAAAAAGAGATTGAGTACCTTGAAAGTTTTATAGAGCTTCAAAAACTGCGTATCAGGCATGATAATTTCGTCGAACTTCGAATTGAGGGGGATGTCAGTAATAAAATTATTGCTCCTATGCTTCTGATCCCATTTGTCGAAAATGCTTTTAAGCATGGAGATAAAGCAGTCAATTCGCCCGGTATCAGGATTCATCTGGTTGTTTCACCCCATAAGCTTGTATTTGAGATTATTAATCATGTGAAAAAAAACTTTTTTGGCCAAAAAGATAAAATTGGGGGCATTGGTTTACAAAACATTAAAAGACGCCTGGAAATTCTTTATCCTGGGAAATATAAACTGGAAACAACACAAGAGAATGATCTTTACAGGGTTAACCTTTCAATTCTGACATGATGAAGATAAACTGCATCGCAATTGATGACGAACCACTAGCGCTGGATATTATCCGTGATTATTGTTCAAGGATTCCATTCCTTCATCTTGAAAAAACCTTTGACAACGCCATCGATTCCATAGAATACATACGAACTCATCCCCTTAATCTTCTTTTCCTCGATATTCAGATGGAAGAATTCTCGGGTATTCAATTGTTGAATGTACTGGATCGCCGGCCTTATGTGATACTGACAACTGCTTATGATTCTTATGCATTGCAGGGATTTGATCTTGATGTAATGGACTATTTATTAAAGCCTATATCCTTTGAAAGATTTATTAAAGGAGTCAATAAAGTGGTCGAAAAAATCCAGGCTGACAATCTGACTTTTTCACCGGACCGTAATCCGTCTGCCACAACGGGAGATCTGTTTTTCTTTGTGAAAACAGAAACAAGAATTGAAAAAGTTCGCTATGCAGATGTTATTTTCATTGAAGGAATGGGCGATTACTGGCGAATCATTACGACCTCGAAAAAGATAATGAGTCTCCTGAATTATAAAAGACTTGAAGAAATTCTTCCTAAAAATCAATTTATCAGGGTTCACAAATCATTTATCATTGCACTCGATAAAATTGACAGTGTGGAACGAAACCGCATTAAAATTGGAGACCGGCTCATCCCAATCAGTGAAACTTACAGGAAATCCTTTTTTGACCGGATTGAAAAAAAAGCTTAATCTGGAATTATTTTGTTTCGCTAGAAACAAATATTTATTGATTAAATGTCTCTGTCCTGATTTTTCTAATTAATGCTTTTTTCAATTAACGAGGACAAAATCCATTTGTTTCCGGGGCAGGTCAACTTTTTTGACTTTTATCCTGACTTTTCCGCCAAGTTTATATTGTTCTCCTTTTCGTGATCCGATAACTTGATAATTTTCCTCATCCAGATAATAAAAATCATCATTCATATCTCTAAGCCTGATCATGCCTTCACATTTGGTACTTGCAATCTCAACGAATATTCCCCATTTACTGACACCGGAAATAAGTCCGTCGAAAATCTGTCCAACTTTATCGACCATGAATTCTGCCTGTTTATACTTAACAGACATACGCTCAGCACTTTCTGCTTTTCTTTCCATCTCAGAGGAATGCTCACACTTACTTTCATATTCCTCCTGATTGGCTGATTTCCCATTAAAAAGATATCCTTGTAACAGACGATGAACCATCAGGTCAGGATAGCGCCGGATTGGGGACGTAAAATGAGTATAATAGGGAAAAGACAGACCGTAATGTCCGATATTTGTCGTTGTATAAAATGCTTTTGCCATAGTTCGTACGGCAATGGTTTCAACCATATTTTCTTCACCCTTTCCCTTGATTTGCTCAAACAAACGGTTGAAAGATTCAGCAAGGCTCTTCCGGTTTGAAAAATTGATCTTATAACCAAGTTTTGCTATGAACTGTGTAAAATTCTCCAGTTTCTCCGGTACAGGGCTATCATGGACCCTGTAAACGAAGGTCTTTGGTTCCTTGTTACCTTTTTTCTTTCCCACCCATTCGGCTACTTTGCGATTGGCCAAGAGCATAAAATCTTCAATAAGTTTATTTGAATCTTTCATTTCCCTCAGATAAACCTCAACAGGTTTGCCTTTATCGTCAAGTTTAAATCTTACTTCCTGCGTTTCAAAATTAAAAGAACCTTTGCGAAAGCGTTCCTCTCTCAATTTGGTAGCCAGTTTATTGAAAATGAGAATTTTTTCTGCATAATCTCCTTTACCTGTTTCAATGATATCCTGAACTTCATCGTAATTAAACCGATGGTCTGAATGGATGACAGTTTTACCAAACCACTCATTGAGAATCACTGCGTTTTCATCCATCTCGAAAACAGCTGAGAAGCAAAGACGGTCCTTATCGGGTTGTAGGGAGCACAACTGGTTGGATAATCTTTCCGGGAGCATGGGTATTACCCGGTCGACCAAATAGATAGATGTTCCCCGTATATACGCTTCTTTATCGATGGCTGTTCCTGGTTTGACATAATATGAAACATCGGCAATATGAACACCCACTTCCCAATTTCCATTATTCAGTTTTTTCAATGAAATGGCATCGTCGAAATCTTTGGCATCTGCAGGGTCTATTGTAATTGTGAATACATCCCGATAATCCCTCCTTCTGGCAACTTCATCCTCAGGCATTTCAACGGGAAAGTCTTCTGCCTCCTTTTCTGATGCCGGAGAAAACATAAGTGGAAATTCAAATTCAGCTAAAATAGAATCCATCTCCACATCATTATTACCGGGCATACCCAGGACATGCTTTACTTCACCAAATGGGTTTTCCGATTGGGGAGGCCATTCCGTAATCTCAGCAACGACTTTCTGTCCATTCTTGGCTCCGTTAAGATGATTTAAAGGAATAAATATATGGACCGGCATACTTGGATTATCCGGGATCAGAAACGCAAAGTTCCTTGAAACCTCTATGGTGCCTACAAACTGTTTTTTATTTCTTTTCAGGATCTCTACAACCTGACCCTCGACTTTTTTCCCTTTTCTTTGTGGAAACAACAAAACCCTCACTTTATCTCCATGAAGTGAATGGGCTGTACTTGAAGGTGATATGTATACATCTTCGCTCTTGTCATCGGTAATAACATAAGCTTTCCCGGTCTGTTTCATGTCAATTGTACCGGTCACATAAGCTGTAGCTTTGTGAGGGAATTTCCCGCTTTTACTGTTCAGCTGGTACTTACCTCTATTATTTCCTTCAAGTTCACCACTCTTTACAAGCTGGTCAACAATGCCTCTTACTAATTCTTTACTGGCTGTATCATTTACTCCAAGCCTGGCTGCTACTTGCTTATAATTAAATTTGCTGAGAGGGTCGTTTAAAAAAATTTCCATTACACTCTTTACGAATGTATTAGCGCCTTTAACTGGTTTTATTTTCTTCCTATTCATATCAAGACAGTTTGTATATCTTGAAGTAAAGGTAGTAATTTTGAGATAATGTTCCCCTTTTACTGCCGTCACTTCAGATCAAGTATATGTTCAATGGATCCCTTATCCGCTTTGACTTATATTTCTATTAAAAAAAGAAACCCGCTTTGTAGCGGGTTTCTTTTTGCCTGTATTAAGACCAGGGAGAGAACTATCAGGATGTGAATTCAGGTGAGAATATTGATAACGTTGTGTTATCTTTGGCGGCGGAATTTTTGGATTGAATATAGCTACATATTTTATTCCATCACGATCCCTTCTCCACCCTGGTCCTTTACAGGTTATCTTTAGTTTTTTATTATAGTTTAATTACTTGTACTATTCCTTTTTAATTTACTAGTTACCATTATCATCAGTCCAAACGGAAACCGGAGTTGTTTGACTCGTAGCAACTGCAACGCCCCATAGGTTATAATCAATTGGTACAGTGATTGTCTGTCCTGGTGCAACGTAATATGGCCCTAAAACTATTGACCCATCAACGCGTGCAATATAAACAATCATAGATCCTCCGACAGGTCCATTACCCCCACCATCATTGGAAACATTCATATCCCTTTTTTCAGCAATGAGTTGCTGACCTCCATTAAGGTTAACTGGATTTCCTTTATCTACAAATAAAGCTTTTCCTGTAACAGGAACATCATATGATGGTACTGGCATTTGTGCGAATGTCACGGAAACCATCAAGATCGAAACGACGAGTAAGAGTATCTTTTTCATTTTGGGCTATTTTTTCAGTTTGTATTGTGCTTCTTTTGAATTACGTGGTAAAAATACATTGTGAATTCAGTCTGCGCAATAGCAGGAAACCGTAAAATAAAATAGCGGGAAACCACTATAGTTTTGAGTCATAAAAAAATTAATATGCTGATTATTAATCATATAACATTTTTTTTGGCGTGAAGCTTACACGCCATGAAAAACTTTATTTTGACGGATTTGGGTTTGAGAAGGAAAAAACTCAGCAATATTTTGTTGAAAACTCTTCATTTTTGTCAATAACATTTAATAAGAATGAACAAAACAATAGATATATCAAATAATGCCTCTTTCATACAGGATTTTTACAAGTTCTGCATTATTTCTTGCTCCACATTTTTCTCTTATGCTCTTAATCGTTTTTTCGACTGTGGAGATACTGAGACATTTCTTCTCGGCAATCTCAGGTTGTGTCAGGCCATTCGATAAAAACACCACATATTCTTTCTGATTTGGTGTCAATATGTATCTGGGATCGGAAAAACCTGCACGGAAAGTTTGTTCTCTTTCAGGTTCAACAATCCCGGTGAATACGGTCATTCCCTGTGCGACTTTCTCAAGTGTCAGCTTGATTTCACTTTTTTCTGCATTTTTTAAAAGATAAGCCATGGCACCCGCTTCAAACATTTTCCTTTGCCAGATGACAGAATCTTCAGAAGTGAACATAACAACAGGTTTTCCCGCAAAATATTGTCTTAACTTCCTGATATTCTGCAGTGGTTGGTATCCGGGGATCCATAAATCCAGAAGAAACATATCAAATGTAGAGGGGTTTGCTATGGCAACGGCCTCATCAACATCGCTTGCGCTACCGGTTATTTCAATACCGTCACGTGAAGGCCGAAATGTGTTTCGTAATCCTGTAATAATGACCGGATGGTCTTCAATGGTGAATAACCTGATCATGGATCTCTGATTTAGACCGTTTTAACTTTTCCATGAGCCCAGGGAAATTTTATTTCCCAGGTGGTCCCGTCTCCGGGAGCCGAAGTCAATTTTGCTGACCCACTCAGTAATTTTGCCCGTTCAAAAATATTCATTAACCCCATTCCTTTCTTTTCAATTAGTGCCGGATCAAACCCCTGCCCATTATCAAAATAGTTAATGGTTATTTCTGATTGCGTTTTATGAAATGAAATACTAACATAACTATCTCTTGCGTATTTGCCTGCATTGGTAAGCAATTCCTGAACAATCCTATATGCATGAAGTACAATTTCTTCTTTCAATACGATGGGCTCCTGAGGCATTTCAACCTGTACCTGCAATCCTGTCGCTTTCCGGATATCTTCACATTGTTGTTCGATCAACTCTTCAAATGTAAAATTGTCGAGCATGGCTTTGTTCATCCTGTGAGAAATGAGACGGATGCTCTGCCCGAGAGCCTTAATTTTACTTTGAATTTGTCGCTTTATTTCTATCTCTGGAAAATCCAGGTTTTCTATTTCCCCTGTAATACCCAGCACCAGTTGTCCGGTAATATCATGTAACTCTCGTGCAACTTTTGCCTTTTCATCTTCTTCTATTTCAATGACCCGTTTTGCAGACTGTATCTGTTGATGCTGGAGTTTGACCCGGTTTCTCTGTTGCAACCATAAAATAATGAAAATAAATCCGATTATCATGAATACCGTGATCGTTAATCCCAAACGTGTTTTCTGTAACCTGTTTTGCTGCAATAGTAATTCACGTTGATTGTCGTGAATGGTCAACTCTTTATTCTTTAAGTCTAATAATACGCCAAGTAATCTCACTTCTTCTGAAGCCTGTGCCTTATCTGCAGAAATCCTTTTATCCATTGCCGTTTTTTGCCATTTTGCTGCAGCCTTATAGTCACCTTTTTTAATAAGTACCTCTGCATAGCTATCACTTAGTGTTGCCATCCAGTCATCACTCTTTATTTTATTAGCTAGTGGAATAGCATGATCAACCAGGCATTCTTCAGCCCCCCGAATATCCCCTTTTTCCAAATAACTATACACCATATTATTATATGCTCCTAATTCAATTACGGGCAGATTAGTATTTTTGGTCAATTTTAATGCCATTTCAAAATAACGGAGAGCCGTGTCCGGGTTGGTTGCTTTGAATCCTATATTAATATATATTTTTGCAATACTTTCTTCACTGCCACTGGTTTTTATCAAGTACTTAATGGCTTCTCGTTGTAATTTTAACGCTTTTACCGGATCCTTTTCAAACCTTGCAATATTTCCTAAGGAAACACCTATTTCTTTTGGAATTGAATGCCTGACAGCAATTTGATTTGCCGAATCATACATTTTTAAAGCATTTTCCGAATCTTTTATATCATAATTTATATTCCCCAGTGTATTGTAAGCCCGCGCCATTGTTGCATAATCTTTGTTCGATCTGGCAAACATAATGCAAGTGTCCAATTTCCCTATAGCAATTTTATAATCTTTGCCCACATAATGAATGGCTGCAATATTTAAAAGAAGAAGAGGCTTATACGTATTTATTCTTGTGCTGTCGGCAAGTCTTAATGCCCTATTGAAAAAAATATAGCTTGAATCTTTATCCTTTTTAAAATAGGCCTGACCGATAAGTGAATATCCATGGATAATCTCTTCAGCGCTTTTTAATTGACGCGCATAACTTAAAGCCTTATATGCATATTGCATGCACATGGCGGGATTGCTTATCAGTGTCTTTTGCACTAAAGTATCCAGCTTTTTAATGGAATCCTTTAATGCTGTTTGCTTGTCAGAATTATAAGAATAAGCCTGCGAAAAAGCATCATCAGGGCATACCATTAAAAGACATCCCAGCAACAACCCGAGAATGACTGAACTTAGGTACTTCATCGATCTGCTTCCTTCCGCTTAATTAACAAAGATACAAAAATGCAACTCACAATTCCTAATATTTAATTTATTGGATTCTTATTCTATTAATTTTCCCTCACCATGAAGTTTTTACTACACCATTCTGCATCACAATTACTCTGTCGGCCATAAACCTGACAACAGACAGATCGTGCGAAATAAATATATATGTGAACCCGAATTCTATTTTTAAACTATTTAAAAGATTGAGTATCTGTGCTTGTATTGAAACATCAAGTGCAGAAACCGATTCATCACAGATTATCAGTTTCGGATGAACGGCCAGGGTTCTTGCAATGCATACCCTTTGTCGCTGTCCTCCTGAAAACTCATGAGGATATCTTTCAAAATATTCATTACCAAGACCAACCATGCTCAATAATTCAACGGCCCTTTTCTTTCTCTCGTCCTGCTTAAGATATTGAGGCAAAGAAGACATAGCTTCCATTATTGCTGCCCCGGCAGTTAACCGCGGATTCAGGGATGAATAGGGATCCTGAAAAATTATCTGAAGATCCTTTCGCACTTTCCGCATTTGCTTCGGGTTCAGATTTTGTATTTCCAACCCATCGAATACAATTTTTCCTGAATTCGACTTTATCAACTGAAGAATACTTCTTCCCAAAGTTGTTTTCCCGCTACCTGACTCTCCAACAATACCCAGTGTTTCACCAGGATAGACATCAAAAGAGACCCCATCAATTGCTGTTACAAAAGAATCTGCTTTCCCAAAGAAAGAATAATGCGTGGGGAAAAGGGTTTCCAGATCTCTGACCTGAAGGATCGGGGGTTGAGAATATATCCGCTCAAGTCTTATTTTATTTTCTTTTTCACTTTCTATTTCCGGTACCGGCAATGGCTTTGAGACATCAAGAAAGTCTTCAATGACCGGAAGTCTTTTCAATCGTTTATTTTCCGATGGACGACACATCAATAAACCTTGAGTATAACGATCTTTTGGTGAATTGAATACCTGCTCTGTTCTTCCCTCTTCTACCACTTTCCCTTTATACATGACCAGTGTGCGATCGGCAAAACCGGAAACCAAGGCAAGATCGTGTGTAATGAATAAAATACTCATCCTATGTTTTGCCTGGAGTTCTTTCATGAGATCCAATATCGTCTTCTGAACGGAAGCATCCAGTGCCGTCGTTGGCTCATCGGCAATAAGGATACGTGGGTTGCACGACATGGCCATCGCAATCATCACCCGCTGCTTCTGACCCCCGGAAAGCTGGTGAGGATAAGATCCGAACATGTCTTCTGGTCTTGGAAGCCGCACCTCGTCAAACCATTCTATCGTTCTCATTTTTGCTTCTTTCCTGCTGATCTTCAAGTGCCATTGCATTGTTTCTGCAACCTGATATCCACAGGTTAGGACCGGGTTTAAGGAAGTCATAGGTTCCTGAAAGATCATTCCTATTTCCTTTCCCCTGATATTTTGCAACTGTTTTTCGGACAGTGATAGAAGGGATAATTCTGAACCCTCTGAGTCTCTGTAGACAATACTGCCGTTCATGATCTCCCCTTCGGGATAGGGTATCAAACCCATCAATGAAAGTGCAGTGACCGATTTCCCTGAACCCGATTCACCTACAATTCCAAGAGTTTCACTTTGTTCAAGCCAAAAGTTTATATCCTCAACTGCTGTCGATATTTCATTTTCACGATGAAAAATAACCTTAAGATCCTTTACTTCTAAAATTTTTTCCTTATCCATAGACCACAAAAAAGCTGGTTATTTGCAGTTTAACCGCGCAAATACTTTAGCATGCTATTAATAATCAAGATAAAATTCCGCAACCTTGTATTACTTTCTCAAAATTACCCGATAAAGTGCTTTACACAACATAGGGAAATATGAGAAATACTTGTTTTACGTCAAAATGCCTTCATAGGTTCCATTTATCGGATAAATTACATCCGTTAAGAATTATTATAAAGGTCAAAGAACTTATTTTTTCTCTCTCAAGCGACTTCCTTTGTTTGTTTTTCCCACGGATCTGTGCTGCATGCGGGAACATCCTTTTGAAAAATGAAGAAATGATATGCATTTCTTGTGAATATCATCTCCCTCATACAGACTTCCATCTTTCTTTAGACAATCCCGTACATGGTTTATTCTGGGGAAAAGTAACCCTGGAAAGTGCTGCCGCTTACCTCTATTTCAATAAAGGAAGTAAAGTTCAACAACTAATTCACCAACTAAAATATAAAGGGCGTAAAGATATCGGGATCTGGCTTGGAAAACAGTATGGATATGAGCTAAAAAATTCCTCTTATTTTAATGCTGTTCAATTAATTATACCAATTCCTCTCCATGATAAAAGGTTAAAGCAAAGGGGATATAACCAAAGTGAGCAATTTGCAATAGGACTGGGAGCATCCATGTCGATCCCTTTAGCCAGTGATGTTTTGTACCGTAAAAAAGAAACCGCCACACAAACTAAAAAATCCAGGTTTCACCGTTGGCAGAATGTCGCTGATGTCTTTACTGTGAGAAATCCTGCCGGGCTTGAGATGAAACATATTCTTCTCGTTGATGACGTAATCACAACGGGAGCAACTCTTGAATCCTGTATCTGTACCCTTTCTTCGATCAAAGGAATCCGGATCAGCGTAGCAACCATTGCCGTGGCTCCTATCTAGCGTTTCCCTCCCAGAATACAGGTTTTTTTAAGATGATACGCCTTACCGTCAGGTTTGAACAAATCAATGATCAGGATATAAATCCCCAAGGGGGATCTCAAATTCTTATCATCCCTGCCATCCCACATAACTGCATCTTCCGTTGACAGCAACCTGTTCTGTATCAGGCTCCTGACTAGGTGACCGCTTGCATCAAAAATGGAGATATCAGCAAGATAACCAGGTTCATCAGGTGTAAAGCTTATTACCAGAACGTCATCTTTCCCATCATTGTCCGGTGTAAAAACTGAAGGTAAAAGACTTATCATATCTTTTCCGGGTCCCATGCTAAAAAATTCAGAGTTCCTATATCCCGGGGTTGCGAATCCGCAACTCTCCGAAGCTGAATGCCAGTTGGTTACATCCAATGAAGCCAGCGAAGGATTGATCCGTTCAAGGGATACGCCATCGGTCGTGGTCAACAGATCAGAATACATATCTTTTGAATAGGTAATATGGTCAATTAGAGTCCCATCATTATTCCTGGCCAGTATAACCGATCCCTTATCATTACTAAGGGAAGGCAGAGATGACATTTGCAAAAAAGCATCAGGATCCGGACAGTAATATCGCTTTTGAATGTCATCCGGGTCTTTTGTAAGAACAGAATAATCGCCAGGAAATGAGAGAATTCCATTTTCTGATACTGGCTTCAGATCGCTTCCGGTATTCTGGATACTGTCATACAACCCCACGGCAAGTTCATGAAGATCAAGGACTTTTTCAGAACGATTATAAAGCTCGATAAATTTTTCACCACCCGTTTCCGGATTTGGAAGAATCTCGTTGATTACAATATCTCCGGGTAAAATTGAATCCGGAAGTCCAACCCTGACCGTCCGGATCGTGTCGAGAGAGTTCCCGGCACAGTCTTCCGGAAGATTATCCCTGCATGAAAGATAATAAATAATGTGTTTTTCGAGAGACTCGTGAAGGGTCAACAAAACTGAAATATATCCAGGTGGGATCGGGGATACTTTAATAGGAGTAAATCCATCCTTATTAAGAGCCCACTGATTTAAATCATTCAGACTCAAGCTATCCATGGGTTCTGAAAATTCTAGCAGGATCGTGCTGTCGGAAATAATTCCTGCCCTTTTGATAAAGGGTTGATTATCATCAGGATTAGAGGCATGAACAGAATTGATTGAGCCCGGAGTTCCTCCTTTTGTGTTTATTGAAGCCTTCCAGTTTCCCTGGCATCCACAAGGATTGTCAGGATCAATCATTTCCAGCGACCATCCCCCGTTTTCTTTTAACGAATTCTGATACCAGTTTGAAGAATAGGCCACAGAATGGATTATTTTTCCGGAAGCATTTTTTAAAATCAATGTAGTTCCCTCATTCGAAAGAGCTGAATTAGAGGAGAATATATTAACACACGTCCCATAAGAATTCAGTAAGCTGTCGCCGGTGAGGATTAAATATTCATGGGGAGAAAGAGTAACAGCCGGCAATGTTTTCTCAGAAGAACCATATTCAAAGCTCCATCCATTGAGTTCTACAGGAAATAATGTGCGATTGTAGAGTTCGACGTATTCAGATTCCGGCAGACCATTTGACGGTGTAGGGTCAGCCATGATTTCATCTATAATTATATCCCGTGCCCTTGCCTCGTAAGAAGTGTCGGTTTTAACAGTTCCGACATAAAAATCGTCAAAATAGAATTTTGTTGAATTACTTGAGGTATACTGGCAATAAACACCAAACCAGGATGTTGTCTGCAAATTTGAGTCGGAACAAAAGCCTTCTTTTACAAAATCCGATCCGCCACTATTGTCAGCATAAAGTGTCCAGATACCTGCAGAATCGTGAATTATCTTAAATCGCAGAACATTTGAAGAAGAATTTGTGCAGGAATGTTCCGCAGTAAAAAGCTTAATAAACTGGTTTCCAGACTGCCTGAAAAAAGAAACACTGTCATTACTACCACCGATCTGAAGAAAGTAACCATTTAATGAGCCCTTCAGATCTTCATGGTCAGAAACAAGGTAAATCCTTGCATAATTATTTGTAGATGTGTTGAATGACAGCATGATCCAGAAGGACCACTCACACTTATTAATCATCCCGTTGGGGGTGGCAAGTATTGCCTGACCTGTTCCGGAAGCCGTGAGATGAAGCTGCTTTAACGAATTGATCTCAAATTTCCCCGTATCACCTGTCCAATCTGGATTCTCCGTAAAATTACCATCGGTAAAATTATCACTGACCTGGCCTTCTGAGTACAGTACTGGCATTAAAAGGATCAGGACAAGTAGATACTTCATCATTTTTTCCTTATTAATCGGAGAAAAATGAAAAGGTAATATGCCTGCTTTTAGATTCTTGAATTACCTTTGTGCCCTGAAAAAATCCTGAAGCCAATGAAAATAGCTGTTGTCGGTGCTACCGGATTAGTAGGCCGGGAAATGCTTAAAGTTCTTGAAGAAAGAAACCTGGGTTCTTATACCCTTCTTCCTGTTGCTTCTCCGAAATCTGCCGGAAAAACCGTGACTTTTAACGGGAAGGAATATAAGGTCCTTATGCACGATGAAACCATTAAAGAAAAGCCGGATATTGCCATATTTTCGGCAGGAGGATCGACTTCCCTGGAATGGGCCCCAAAATATGCGGCTGCCGGCGCAACGGTCATTGACAATTCATCAGCCTGGCGGATGAATGACGATATCCCGCTGGTTATTCCAGAGATTAATGGGAACGTGCTTACAGCTAAGGATAAGATCATTGCAAATCCAAATTGCTCGACGATAGGAATTGTAGCAGTGATGGCCCCTTTGCATAAAAGATACAGGATCAAAAGATTAGTGATCTCCACTTACCAATCGGTTACCGGAACCGGCATCAAAGCGGTCAGACAACTCGAAAACGAGAGGAAGGGCATAACGGGAGAGTTGGCTTATCCTTATCCGATCGATCTTAACCTTTTCCCTCATGGAGGGAATTTCCTTCCAAATGGTTATACTTCCGAAGAAGTAAAGCTCGTGAACGAAACCCGGAAAATATTGTCTGATCAGTCTTTGCTCATCACGAGCACTGTAGTCAGGGTGCCTGTTACAGGCGGCCATTCTGCCGCAGTCAATGCTGAATTTATCTTACCCATCAATCCGGCAGATGCAAGAAAGATCTTATCGGAAACAGAAGGCATTGTAGTTCAGGATGATCCGGCAAATAACATCTATCCGATGCCCTTGTATTCCCGGGGAAAGGACGAAGTTTTTGTGGGCAGGATCAGGATCGACGAATCCTTGCCCAACACATTGAACCTCTTTATTGTGACAGATAACCTGAGAAAAGGTGCTGCCACCAATGCCATACAGATCGCCCAATACTTAATGTCACATAACCTGATCATGGATAATTCCTGAAATAATCCGGGTTAACCTGCAAATAATAGTTCACGGAAAAGCAGTTCTTTCAATAATTTCCATTGATAAATATCAATTAATTATTGAGAAATATTCTTCGTTTTTCTGAATTTGTACTTATTTATTTTACATTTGCATTATTAAGTTTAAAATTTGACATCAAATTATCTGAGATGGCGAAGTTTATCCAGGCAAATAATTGTGTAGACTGTAATTGTCGGAATGCAATCTTTAAAGCTCTCTCTATTCCCGAACTGGAGTTAATCAACCAAAACCGTTATGAAGTCAGCTTCAAAGCCGGGGAAATTATATTTAAACAGGGAACCCCTTCACCGCATTTTGTCTGCCTCACTACGGGTTTGGCCAAGCTGTACATCGAAGGGTATGGTAAGAACCTTATACTCAACCTGGTAAAGCCTGTGGAATATATTTTAGGACCCGGCATCTATGTTGACAACCGTCATCATTATTCGGCAGCAGCAGTTGAAGATTCAACCGCATGCCTGGTCGATGTCAATACATTTAAACAGATGATGCGCGCCAATCCTGATTTCGCTGACGAGTTTATCCGGCGTATAAGTTTGATGACCATTTTTAACTTTGAACAATTTATCAGTCTCACCCAAAAACAGATGAACGGGCGTATTGCAGATGCCCTTTTTTACCTCTCTGAACAGATATATTGCAAGAATCCTTTTGAAATGAGTATTTCACGCCAGGATCTGGCCGACATTTCCGGAATGTCAAAAGAAAGTGCGATCCGTATCCTTAAAGAATTCAAGGATGAAGGCATTCTGACGGTTGAAGGCAGCCATGTAAATATACTAAATCCTCAGCAGTTAAGAAAGATCAGCGAGACAGGATGACTTTCATTATCCGTAACGAGTGACGCGTGACGCGTAATGAAAAATAGCAAAATCGCGAGAAAAATTCCTAATTCCAGATTCTTCTTTCTTAATTCCAGATTAATTAAGCCCTCCTGCCAGCTGCAGGCATGTAAATCCATATTCCAACTTCCTTTGTCTATTGCCTACTGCCTGTTGCCTGATTTTTATTCTTTAATTTTTAATTTTTAATCCCTTTATTCTATATTCTACCTTCGCCCTCTCTTCACCCAAACCATAGTCTTCCTTCGTTCTTTGTTCGTTCTTCATTCATTTTAAATTCGATCGTGCAATAAACAAACTATAACCATGAGTCAATCATCAAATAATCATCATTTGACTCACCCTAAACTATCAAAAACCGGAAAAAACAGACTGACTTAAAGCAAAAATTTCCCGCATAGATATACCTCTTCCATGCTGGAATCTTAGCTTTAAAGAAATAATATTGGAAATTTACTTTGATTGCTCCCCTCCCTCTTGGGGGAGGGGCTGGGGATGGGATCAGGAGTTACGAAGAACCATTAAAAATAACGCCGCTTTGAACAACATTTCCCGGCTTATCCTTGACCCGAATCTCAACTCTGCCCCCTTTATATTCAACATTCTTCACCGTTGCCGTGTAATCCCATTCGGTGTTTGCCGAAAACTGTCTTGGGACGGCAGCTCCGCATTCAATTACTTCGCCTAAGGAATTGAAGATCACCATGTCAACTCCTTCAATACTCCATTTATCCCAGACTGAAACGGTAACTACATTCCCGGGAAGGCCTTGATATCCATTCACGTCAACACGTTCTATAACTGGCCGCGACAGGTAATCAGACATAGCTGCATGATAAGGATCCATATCCGGCCTTTTCTTTCTGTAATAGTTAGATAACTCCTGGTTTTTAATAACATACAGGCCATATTTGACTGCCTTTGCAAACTTATTCATAAACTCCAATTGCCTTACGGTCTTGACCACCTTCGAGCAATCAGGTCGCTTGGTCATGACTGACTTACCGTTGTAATTTTTTAGAATGATATCTCCGACTCTGCCGGAGTAATTCCTGGTAATCACATTGTTATAAGATTTAGCCATGGGGATGGGGTTAGAATGAACTACAAACATAATAAAATTTACGTAACAATGCAAGGATTGTTCAAAAGTATAATGAATTAAAACAGATGATCTAACGAGAATTTGTTCAAATCTGGAATTAGGAATTCAAATTATAAAAGCATTACACAGAGGACCACAGAGTAATTTATTAATGAACTTTTTTCTTTTGTCACTCTGTTATGCTGTTACTTTGTTACTTAATGATAAATATCAACGAATCGTTGATATTTATCATTAGTGTGTTAACAAATCTCAATATACAGATATATATATCTCAATATATTGAATGTTTGTTGATTTTTTCTTTCTCTTATATTTGTTACCTGAAAATAATTTCTTCGCCAAAGAGAAACCATTAACCAAAAACAATCAAATATGAAGAAGATTACCATCTATTTACTGGCCGCCGGACTGTTCATCGCAGCGGCGGGATCTTTGCTTTCCAGTTGCACGAAGGAAGGGCCGCAAGGTCCTGCCGGAGCAAACGGAACTAATGGGACCAATGGAACCAATGCAGCAGCGACCTGCCAGGAATGTCATAATTTTTCTGACACCATTGTGGCAAAGATGTTTCAGTATAGTGCATCGAAGCATTCAACGGGCAGTACTATTATTGAATCTGGCTCTCTCGCCACTACTTGTTCTCCCTGTCATACCAGCCAAGGTTTTGAACAAACTATTGCTTCCGGAATGTTCAATGCCAATTCTACTATTAATGATGCAGCGCCGATCAATTGCCGCACCTGCCACCAGATCCATAAAACTTACACAAATGCCGACTGGTCATTGGCAATAACATCCCAGTATCGCTGGCGTTTTGACTCGACACAAAGTCAAAATTTCACTCCAGATAACAGTTCTGCCAATCTTTGCGGAAGGTGTCACCAGGCACGCCCAGCAAGTCCGGGGTTACCTAATCCCTCTTCCACAACCGATTCAATAACCATTACCAGCAGTCGTTGGGGGCCGCATCATGGGCCACAATCAAACATCCTTGCCGGAAAAGGGGCCTATAATGATGCAACTTTTGGAGGTCCAACTCATGCTTCAAAAATTTCTTGTATGGGTTGCCACGGCGCAGATGCTATAGGAAACTATGTAGGCGGTCATTCTTTGTGGATGAGCAGTGCTACCACCGGTGATAATATTACAATTTGTAAAACTTGTCATCCCAATGCCACATCCTTCGACATTAGTGGGGACCAAACTGCAATCAATGGTCTTTTGCAGACCTTAAAAGTAGATTTGGCAACCTTTAACATGTTGGATACCGTGAATATGGTACTCAAACCCAGGAAATATGCCCAGGCTGACCTGGCTGTATTCTGGAATTTTATGCTCGTTTATGCTGACGGTAGCATGGGCGTTCATAATTTCCCATATACACGGGATTTACTGAACAATGGTATTTCGCATTTTAATTCAAAGACTAAGTAATTAATTTTCGGATTTATTCAAAGGCTTCAGATTTTTTCTGAAGCCTTTTTTTCAATATTCGGTTCAAATAGATTATATTTACGTTCAATATTATTGTTGTCATTTGTAAAAAAAGTTCGACATGCAAAAGAAAATCTTTGGAGGTTTGTTTATGTTCCTGGTTGGAATCATGATATTCGCCTCATGTGCCAAGGACACAGTTGTTGTGCCTCAAAGCAACATTAATCCAAGTATTAAAATCAGCTTTGCCGATACTATTCAACCTATCTTCACTGCTGATTGTGCTATCCCGAATTGTCATTCAGGTTCGGTTAATCCCAACCTGTCAGCAGGTCAGGCCTATAGCAGTCTTACTTCAGGACATTACATCAATACCAGCTCACCATCCCAGAGTATGATATATTCGGTGATGGCACCTGGCGGGATAATGTCAAATCATTGCACAGTTGACCAGGCGGATCTGGTTTTGGCATGGATTAAACAAGGTGCTTTGAACAACTAATATTCTTATTCATGTTTATTAAAAATCAGATCATTATGCATAAACCTATACGCGACTTTATGAAAAATTTTCTCATCAGCCTGATATTTTTCTTCACAGGCATAGGTATTGTATTTTCACAGGATTCTATTCCTGTTCAGACAAAAAAGCCCTTGGTCAAGGCTCCTTTCGAAAGTGGTTATTTTATTGATGATCAAACCGTAGCATTACCTCCGGCACACTCTTTGCAAATGGTAATTCAGCACCGTTTTGGAACGATCCAGAATGGCTGGACAGATCTGGCAGGTATCTGGGGAGCTTCCAATATCCGCTTTGGTCTTGACTTTACTATAAACAAAAACGTTCTGATAGGAGTGGGGACAACCAAGAATAAACGGATACAGGATCTGCAGGCT
>Ga0224559_1000797_pt1 | contig 19061 bp, 13 predicted proteins | sample 714S33034metaG_FD_180676 | JGI IMG/M metagenome (GOLD analysis project Ga0224559, IMG submission 180676) | Peat soil microbial communities from Stordalen Mire, Sweden - 717 S3 30-34 | ecosystem: Environmental > Terrestrial > Soil > Wetlands > Peat | place: Sweden: Norrbotten County, Stordalen... | reverse complement strand
TGTCGCGGAGGTTCAGAACACGGTCGACGGGCTGTTCAAGGCGCAGCCCTTTCTGTCGGTGCTCGCGTCCGACCAGAGCTTGCGCGGCGTGACCGACGCGTTCTCATTCATCAACCGGGGGGTTCGCACCAAAGCCGGGACATATGATGATTTTGACCGGCCGCTCGTCGCGCTGGACGATGCGTTCGAGTCACTCCTCTCCGGTCGCCCGACTTATTTCTCCTGGCGCGGGCTGCTGACCGGCGCGGCCCCGGATTCGCGCGAATTGCGGCGTTTCATCCAGGTCAAGCCCGTGCTTGATTATGCGGCGCTGAAGCCGGGCGAGGCGCCCAGCAATTTCATCCGTTCGAGTTGGAGCGAACTGGGCTTTGCGGCGGCGCCGGGCCTGCGGCTGCGGCTGACCGGTCCGGTTCCGCTCGCCGACGAGGAATTCTCGACCGTCGCCGAGGGCGCTGGGCTGAATGGCGCGATCACCGCGCTGATCGTGCTGTTCATCATCTGGCGGGCGCTTAAATCGCCGAGCATCGTATTCGCCGTCGCGCTCAGCGTCGTCGTCGGTCTTTGCGCGACCTTCGCCGTCGGGCTTTTGATGGTTGGCGCGCTTAATCTTATTTCCGTGGCCTTCGCCGTTCTCTTCGTCGGCATAGGCGTCGATTTCGGCATCCAGTTCAGCGTCCGCTATAGAGCGGAGCGCTTCAAGGAGCCCAATTTCGACAAGGCGCTGTCGCAGGCGGCGAGCAAGATCGGACGCCCGCTCGCCCTCGCGGCGGCAGCGACGGCGGCTGGCTTTTATTCCTTTCTTCCGACCGATTACCGGGGCGTTTCCGAACTCGGTCTGATTGCCGGCACCGGCATGTTCATCGCCTTTTTCACATCGATCACGGTGCTGCCGGCCCTGCTCGCGATCCTGAGGCCTCCAGCCGAGGCGGAGCCTGTCGGTTATCTGTTCCTTGCCCCGGTCGATGAATTTATGGCCCGCCACCGAATTGCGATCGTGGTCGGCACGTTAGGCGTCGCTCTGGCTGGAACGCCCTTGCTGGCGCATCTGCGATTCGACTTCAATCCGATCAATTTGCGCAGCCCGTCGGTCGAATCGGTGGCGACCTTGCTCGATCTCATGAAGGATCCGGCGACCGACACCAATACGATCGACGTCCTCGCCCCCTCAATCGCAGATTCGAATAAGCTGGCGGCAAGGCTCGCGGCTTTGCCAGAAGTCGCGCAGGTGGTGACGATCGAGAGCTTCGTTCCACCCGACCAGGTTCAAAAGCTGCCGATCATCCAGCGCGCCGCTGTCGCGTTGGGGCCGATCCTCGATCCCAGCCGGGCGATCGACCCGCCGACCGACGAGGACGATATAGCCGCGCTTACCAAGGCGGCCGACGCTTTCGCCGAGACCGCCGACGATCTGAAAGGCAAGGGCGCCGACGATGCCCGGCGTCTGGCCGGGCTCCTGCGCCATTTGGCCGAGGCGCCGCCGCAGACGCGTGACGCCGCGCGCAAGGCGCTGCTGCCCGGTCTTGCGACGATGCTCAGTCTCCTGCGCGATTCGCTGGAGGCGCAGAAAGTGACGATCGACTCCATTCCCGCCGGTCTCAAACGGGACTGGGTGACGCCGGATGGCAGGGCGCGCATCGCCGTCTCGCCAAAGGGCGATGCAAACGACAATGCGACGCTCGTTCGCTTCTCGAAGGCCGTCGAGCAAATCGATCCCGTCGCCACCGGTGAACCGATCGCAATTCAGGAATCCGGCGACACCGTGGTTCGCGCCTTCATCGAGGCCGGTCTTTGGGCGCTGCTTTCGATCAGCATTCTTCTTTTCGTCGTCCTGCGCCGTGTCAGCGACGTTCTGCTCACGCTTGTCCCGCTGCTGCTCGCCGGCGCCGTCACGCTCGAAATCACCGTTTTGATCGGACTGCCGCTCAACTTCGCCAATATCATTGCGTTGCCCTTGCTGCTCGGGCTCGGCGTCGCGTTCAAGATCTATTTCGTGATGGCGTGGCGCGCCGGGACGACCAATCTGCTGCAATCCAGCCTGACGCGGGCGGTCTTTTTCAGCGCCCTCGCGACGGCGACCGCCTTCGGCAGCCTCTGGCTTTCAAAGCATCCCGGCACGTCCAGCATGGGCAAGCTTCTCGCCTTGTCGCTGGTCTGCACCCTCGCCGCGGCGATCCTGTTCCAGCCGGCGTTGATGGGCCCGCCACGCAAGGTCGTCGCGACAGGCGAGGATGCCTGACGGCAAGGGACAGTAGGGCGAAAACGGGAGGAGCGCGACTGATTCGAATTTGAATCAGCGAGCTTGGAAAGCGATTGCCTGAAGGCTTACTGAACGACGCGGTATCTTGGCGCGTTATCGCCTTCCTTCGTACCGCCGGTCGAAGCGCCGAGGCTGTTCTGATCATTCAGTCCGCCGGAGCCGGCGCCAATCGAGGTGCCCTGGATGCCGCCGACCGTGATGCCTTGATTGAAGATGTTCTTGACGCCGCCGGTCGAGGCGTTGAGGCCCGTGCCGAAACCCTGGACGCCACCCGTGCCGGAGCCGAACGAGGTCTGGTCACCCAAGCCTCCAGTGCCAGCGCCTGTCGCATTGTTTTTCACGCCTCCGACGGCGTTTCCCATTCCCAGCCCCAAACCGCCCGTGCCCGCGCCGATATGCGCGGTGCCCGAAATCATCGCCGCGGATCGCGCGCGGCTAACCGGCGTCGCAGAAGTCGTTTTTCCCTTTGTTGTAGACGCGGTACTGCCGGCGCCGGCGCCGCCGGCTCCGAAGGCCGTGCCCGCCACGCCGCCATTCTGGTTGAGGATGACCGGGGCGGAGGTAGCGGCGTTTGGCGCTTGAGCCAACGCGAAAGCTGGCGCTCCGACGAGGACGGCAGCGGCCAGAGACAAGGTCGATATACGCATGGCTAACACTCCGCAGCGCGGCATGAAAGGCGAGTGGAGCCGCCGAGGGACCATCGAATCGGCATACTCTCTATCTGTTACTATAGCACGGCCGCCAAAGCTTGTCCGCAGAGGGCGGCGCGCCTGACGTCCGACTAAAAAACGCTAACGATCCTGCTTGCTCTTTTCTTCCAGCGTGGCCTTAAGCGCGAGCAGTTTGGCGAAAGGCGAATTCGGATCAGGTGGCCGCTCGAAGGTTTTCTTCTCGAAGGGCTTTTTGCCGGCCGCCGCACGGTCCCCGTGTTCGTGGCGGCGCTCGGAATCGTTCGCTCGATTGCGCCCGCCATCATCACGCCGGTCGCGCTGGCCCTCAAAACGGGGTCGCGATTGCCCTCGCGGCGCCTGTCCGCGTCGGGGCTCGCGTATGGCTGCGTCACCCGCGGGCCGCACTTCGCCGCTATCGGGCGAGGGTGCAGCGGCGCCCTCGGCGCGAACCTCGACTTCAGGGCGCCCGCGTTCACCCGGATGCTGACGCCGCCTGTCTTGGCGATACGCGGGCCGCTCCGCGGACTCGGGTCGCGGGATGGCGTCGGTCTCGGCCGCGCCTGTCGCCCTTTCGCGCGGCTCGGATCTTCGGCCCCCGCGCGGTTCGCTCCGGCGCGCATGATGTTGCTGCCGATGCGGGCGCCAAATTTCGATCAGAATCGGCGGCGCAGGCTCCTCGGGAGCGGCGCTAGCCTCGTCGGGAACGGCGGCAGAATCGTCCTCAGGCTTTCCAGCGACGGCGAATTCCTCGGCGCCCGCTGGAGCTTCGAGCCCAAAAACCGGGGCCTCGATCTGCGTCTCGCCAGATTCATCGCATAAAGCTGCGGGCGCTTCCGCGCTTGCGCCATCGCCAATTTGCTCGTCCGGCGTCGAAGCCGCTGCCGGCGTGGGGATCGGTGGAGCCTCCTCCGTCGCCAAAGCCTCGACTTCAGCCGGGCCTTCAGACGGCGCCGTCTCAGCGGCCGTGCTCTCGCTCTGATCCAACGCAGCCTCGATCGCCGGGCCCTCGCCATCGATCGCTTCGGGCGCCGGCGCCGCCGCGACGGGCGCTTCCGCATCCGAAGAGGCGGCGTCGGCCGAATGTTGCGCAAGAGGCTCCGTCGCCGCCTTCGGCAACAAGGGCGCGGTGATCGGCGGCCCCTCCCGGCGTTCGACGACATAGCCGAGTGAGCGCAGGATGGAGGCGAAATTTTCGCCCGAGCAGCCGGCGAGCGAGGTCATCGCCACCGTCACGACGAATCCGTCGCCATCGGCCGCGCCGACCGGCGGTTCGCCCGGGGTGACGCCGGGCCGGTAGGCGATGGCCGGCCGGATCAGGTCGGCGAGCCGCTCTAGAATATCAACCCGCACCGCGCGCTCGCCGCAGACACGAAAGCCCGCCGCCCGATAAAACCCTTTCGGAACGTCCTTGTCGGCGACGAAGGAAGTGCGCCCCGAGGCGGCGAGGTGGGGCACGTCGTCGATGCCCTTCACTTCCTCGACGCCGCCGTTTTTCAAAGCCCAAAGCTGAGCCGCGAGCGCGCGCGGCGCCGGCTTGACGAGATTGGGCAGGTAAAGATGGTAGGCTCCGAACCGGATGCCGAATTTCCGCAGCGCGCCGCGCGCCTCCTGCGGCAGGTTCTTCACATCGTCAGCGACCTTTGCGCGCTCAAGCACGCCGAGAGATTCCGCAACTTGGAAGGCGATGCCGCGGGCGATCCCTTCGAGCCCCTCGCCCTGTTCCAGTTCGGCGAGCGGGCCGATCAGCTTCTTCACATGCTGGGCCAGCCAAAGATCGAGGCGGCGCTGCACGCTTTCGAGGGCGGGGCCGGTCAGCTGGTCGTCGGCGAGGATGCGAACGGTCGGCTGCAGGACATGGGGGCCGGCGGCGATCTTCGCGATCGGCTCGCCGAGCCAGCGGATGATCCCGTCATTGGCGAGGACGAATCCCTCGTCGACAGCTTCGTTCACCCGCGCGGCGCGGCCTTCGATTTCGCTCGCCAGCGCTTTTTGCGCCGCGGCGTTCAGCGCCTTGGCGGCTTCGCCGACCGCGTGCGGATCGGCCGTGAAGCGAAATCCGTTAAGTTGGCCGACGTGCTGTCCCTCGACCATCACGTCGCCGCTTGTGGTCACTTCCGCTTCCAGCATGGCGTTCTCTCTCAAGCGGCGCATCAGTACGCTCGCCCTGCGGTCAACGAACCTCTGGGCGAGACGCGCGTGCAACGCGTCCGACAATGTGTCCTCTACCTGACGCGCGATCCCCTGCCAATGCTCCGCATCGCGCAACCAGCCTGATCGATTGGCGACGAAAGTCCAGGTCCGGACTTGCGCGATGCGCGCGGAAAGGGCGTCAAGATCGCCATCGACACGATCGAGCGCCCCGATATGGCGGGCGAACCAGTCGTCCGGAATATGCCCGGCGCGCACGACGAATCCATAGATCGAAAGAGCGAGTTCAGCATGCGCCGCAGGAGACAATTTACGATAATCGGGGATTTGGCAACAATCCCAGAGCCGCGCCACGTCGGCTGGCGTTTTCGCCTCGCGCATGACCTTCTCGTCGCGGGCGGCGATGTCGAGCACCATCTGGTCTTCGGCGAGAGGCGCGCGGGTCAATCCGGACTGTCTCGGGAGTACGTCGAGGGAAGCCATGAGATCCGGGATTGATGAAAAATCCAGCGAGGTGTTGCGCCATTGCAACATTCGCACGCTGTCGAAGCGGTGATCCTCAAGCGCTTCGATGAGTTCTTCGTCAAAGGGCAGGCAACGTCCGGTCGTGCCGAATGTCCCGTCCCGCATGTGCCGGCCGGCGCGACCGGCGATCTGGCCAAATTCGGCCGCGGTCAGGCGGCGGTGCTGCCAGCCGTCGAATTTACGGTCGGCGGCGAAGGCGATGTGCTCGACATCGAGGTTCAATCCCATGCCGATGGCGTCGGTCGCGACGATGTAATCCACTTCGCCGCTCTGGAACATCTCGACCTGGGCGTTGCGGGTGCGCGGCGAGAGCGCGCCAAGGACGACGGCGGCGCCGCCGCGCTGACGGCGGATCCATTCGGCGATCGCATAGACGTCTTCGGCCGAGAAAGCGACGATGGCGCTGCGGCGGGGCAGCCGCGTCATCTTCTTGTCGCCGGCGAAACTCAGCGTGGAGAGGCGCGGCCGCGACTGGATGCGCACGCCCGGCAGCAGGTCCTGCACCGCCTGGCCCATGGTCCCGGCGCCGATCAGGAGGGTTTCCTCGCGCCCGCGCTGGTTCAGCAACCGGTCGGTGAAGACATGGCCGCGGTCGAGATCGGCGGCGAGCTGAATCTCATCCACGGCGACAAAATCGAGACTGAGGTCGCGCGGCATCGCCTCGACCGTCGAGATGAAATAGCGGGCGCTCTTCGGCTTGATCTTTTCTTCGCCGGTGATGAGGGCGACGGATTCGGCGCCGGCCTTCTCGACGACGCGATTATAGACCTCGCGCGCGAGCAGGCGCAGCGGCAGGCCGATCATGCCGCTGCGATGAGCGAGCATTCGCTCGATGGCGTAATGCGTCTTGCCCGTATTCGTCGGCCCGAGCACGGCGCTGACGTTCAGGTCGATCCCCTTGGCGCGGCCCGGGGAAGGCGATTGAGCGGGGAAGGAGACGTTCATGACAGGTCGCTGGGTTTGCCGGGAGCGAGGGGGGCGCCGGGTTTACGGCGCGAAGGCGGTTGGTTCACACGGCCGAAAAATCAGGCGGTTCCGGTTGCTGCGTCAGAGTTCCGTCGTTCCGGGCCCGGCGCCCTCGCATTTCTTCGCCGCAACTTCGCGTCCCGCTCATCCTGGCGGGGGCGGGTTCCCAAGTGGCTTCTGTACCATAATGACGCAAGTTCGCGCATCTTCTCTTTGCATTCGAACGGGAGTGGAACGAATCGCGCCCGAATCAGCGTCAGCGGCAGAATCAGGTTTTGTTCACCGCAACATTTTGCGGGCGGAGGGCGAAAAGCGCTATCTGTTGTGAAACTGGGGCTTTCGAGGCTGTTTCGCCAGGCCGGCTGCGAGCGGCCCCGGCGGACTCGAACGCCGCGCTATGTCAAGCGCCCCCTGGCAGGATAGCTGGTCGCTTCGAATGTCGTAGGACGAAACCAAAAGCGATGTTTTGCGTTGCCGTCCGAACCGCGCAGCGCGGCCGGAGCGGTTGGCCGAATGTAGGAGGCGACATGTCCAAAGTGAGTACGTGCCTGTGGTTCGGGAAGGACGCAGAGGCGGCCGTCCGCTTCTACGTTTCGATTGTGCCGGATTCCGAAATCGAGCAAATCCAGCGCTCGCCTGCCGCCTGGCCGGGCGGAGAAGCTGGAGATGTCATCCTGGTCAGCTTTAAGCTTGCGAATCAAAGCTTCCAGGCGCTCAACGGCGGCGCGCCAGCTGATTACGGATTCGCCGCTTCGGTCTCAGTGCAGTGCGCGCATCAGGGCGAGGTCGACCGGCTGTGGGCGGCGCTCACGGCCGACGGCGGATCCGAGATCATGTGCGGCTGGTTGCGCGACCGGTGGGGCGTTCCCTGGCAAATTGTTCCGGACGTTCTGCCACGCCTCCTCGCCGACCCTGATCCAGCCGTATCCGCTCGCGCCTTCGCCGCGATGCAGGGCATGGTGAAGCTGGATGTCGCCGCGCTGGAACGCGCAGCGGCAGCATGACGTCCGCTTTCGTCAGGAAGCGACGAGCCGCTGAATGACGCGCATGGTCATCTTGCCGGCCTTCAAACTTACCGACGGCGCAAGCGGGCGCCGGAGCGGCGGACGCATGGCGCCGCCCGGCCCGCAGAGCGCGGCGATCATGCCGCGCGCGCGACCCAGCCGACCAGATCGGCGGCGGCTTTTGCGAAGGCCGCATTGAGGGCGGCGGCGATGGCGGGGGCGTCCGTTCCGCTCGCCGGGGCGCTCGCCTTGAACAGCTGCGTCGCGACGACCTTGCCGCCATCGCTGACGAGCTTGGCCGAGAATTCGACATCCGCGGATGGCGCCGCGCCCGTGGCGATGGCGAAATTGCGCAGATCGATCACCAACTGATAGGCGGCCGTGACGCGTTCGACCGAAGCGCCGACCGCGGCCGGAAAGCCGGCGTTGTCGAAGCTCTGGATGATCTTCTCCTGGATGAGCTTCGGCAGGGTGTCGCTCCATTGCGCGTCGCCGAGCACCGAAAACACGCCATCCTTCGAACGGCCAAGCATGCGCTGGGTGTCGAGCGCATTGATTGCCGAGGGCTCCGCGACGGAAATCTGCGCGCGGGGCGCGCGCAGCGAGGACGGAAAGGCGCTCGGCGCCGTCAGATCATAGACCGGTTTCGCTTTTTCCGCGCCGGGTGCGGCGGTCATGCGCTCAAGGCCCGCCATGATGGAGTCGACGCGATCCGAGTTGCGGCCGAGCGCTTCGGAGAAGGTCTTGAGATTATCCATCGTGCTTTTTACGGCGTCCGAATTGTCGCCCAGCAATTTGTCGAGGCGCTGAAGCGCCTGCCGCGCCGTCTGCGTCAAATCCTCGGAAGCGGCAGGATCAGCAACGAGAAGCGCCGGGTCGGTTTCGGAGACAGGCAGCAGGGGAGAGGTCGGCGCGCCGCCGCGCAAGGAGACCGCCGGACTGCCCATCAATCCGCGGAAATCGACGCCGACCTTGGTGTCGGCGCGCAGCGGCGTTCCCCTGGCCACGGCGATCGTCGCCAGCACCCCCTTCGGATTGGCGGGATCGAGCTGAAGCGACGTCACCTCGCCGACGCGCACGCCATTGAACTGCACGCCGGCCCCGGCTTGCAGCCCCGACGTCGGGCCTTCGAATCGGATCCTGTACACGGCCCTTTTGGCGATCCCGCCATTATTGTTCAGCCAATAGACAAAGCCGAAGCCGGCCGCGATGGCGGCGAAGGCGAATAATCCGACCAAAATGTAGCGCGCCCGTACTTCCATCGACTTCGCCTCAAATTGCAGGATGACTTTGCGGGCGCGCCGCCTCGCGGGCGCGCTTGCCCCGGAAATAAGCCTGCACCCAGGGGTGCTCGCAGGCGAGCATGGCGGCGATCGGCCCCTCGGCGATCACTTTGCCGTCGACGAGCGCCGCGACGCGATCGCAAACGGCATGCAGGCTGTCGAGATCATGCGTCACCATGAAGACTGTCAGGCCATGGGTCTGCTGCAGCGTCTTGATCAGCGTGTCGAAATCGCCGGCCGAGATTGGATCGAGGCCCGAGGTCGGCTCGTCGAGGAAGACGATTTCGGGATCGAGGGCGAGCGCGCGGGCGAGCGCAACGCGCTTCGTCATGCCGCCTGAGAGTTCCGAGGGATATTTCTCGGCGTCGTCGGCCCCAAGTCCAACCATGCCGAGCTTGGCCATCGCGACGTCGCCGCGCAGTCTGTCGGAGAGGTGCAGATATTCGCGCATGGGAAATTCGACGTTCTGGCGCACCGTCAGCGAGGAGAATAGCGCGCCTTGCTGGAACAGGACGCCCCAGCGCCGTTCGAGCGCGCGCAGCGTCTGCGGGCTCGCCTTGTCGCGGTCGACGCCAAGGACGGTGATAGCGCCCGCGCGTTTCGGGAGCAGGCCGATAATGGTGCGAAGCAGGACGGACTTGCCGCCGCCCGATGCGCCGACGACGCCGATGATTTCGCCGCGGCGTACGTCGAGCGAGAGGTGGTCAAGCACGATCTGGTCGCCGAATCCGACGACAAGGCCGCGCACGCTGATCGCAATGGGGCGTTGGGCGTCGTTCACCGCCTACATTCCGATCGAGGCGAAGAAGATGGCGAAGAAGCCGTCGAGCACGATGACGAGGAAAATCGAATTCACCACCGAGGTCGTCGTCTGCAGGCCGAGCGACTCGGCGCTGCCCTTGACCCGCAGCCCCTCGGCGCAGGCGACGACGCCGATGACCAGAGCCATGAAGGGCGCCTTGATCATGCCCACCTCGAAATGCGTGATCGAAACCGCCTCCCGCAGCCGGTCGATATAGATGTAGGGACTCATGCCGCCGTAGAGCCAGGCGATGACGCCGCCGCCGAAGAGGGCGGCCATGGAGCCGAGAAAGGCGAGTATCGGCAAAGCTATGACCAGCGCCGCGACGCGCGGCAAAATGAGCACTTCGACCGGATCGAGGCCCATCGTCCGCAAGGCGTCGATCTCTTCGCGCATCTTCATGGCGCCGAGTTCGGCCGTATAGGAGCTGCCGGAGCGCCCGGCCACCATGATGGCGACGATCAGCACGCCGATCTCGCGCAACACGAGGATGCCGACGAGGTCGACCATGTAATCCTCGGCGCCGAATTTGCGGAAATGAAAGATGCCCTGTTGCGCGATGATGCCGCCGATCAGGAAGGTGATCATGAAAATGATCGGCACGGCCTGCAGGCCGACGCGGTCGAGCTGGTTCACAACGGAGGTCAGGCGGAAGGCGCGGGGCCGCGCGAGGACGCGGATCAACGCATCGCCCAGCGCGCCGAGCATGGCGATGAAGGCGACGAAGGCGTCTCCGGCGCCGACGATCGCGCGGCCGGTCGCTTCAAGGGCTGCGAACCGCGCCTTTTTACGGGGCAGTGTCTGCTGCACGCCGCCGACGCGCTCGACCGCCGTCAGCAATTCCCGAAAATGCTCCGATGCGCCGACGATGTTCGCTTCATCGCCGCCCGCCCGGTGCGCGCGTATCAGCCGCTCCACCAGACATGCGCCAAATGTGTCGATCTCGCCGACGCCGCCCATGTCGACGGACATGTTGCGTCCCTTCGGGCCCGGCGCGATCGCATCGACCAGCGGCTCCAGAGTCGCCGCATATGCGGCCGTCCATGGGCCGGAGGCGACGATTTCGAGGCTCGCGCCATGCGCTGCGCCCTGCAACATCAGTCCCGGCTGCACGCTTTCTCTCGCCATCGAAGACGTCCCCTGATCTGGAAGCAGGCTCGGAATGAATGCTGAAGATTGAGAAGCGTTTTGAAATTTTGAAATGCGATGCCGGTCGATTCGGAACCCGATCATAGCCGCTTTGGCGCGCTATTGTGGCCCGAAGGGCGTCTCCGGTCGATGCCTCCAGCGGGCGATGTGCTAAAACGTCACCAGTTTGGGCGCGGACGACCCGCCGCCGCATTGAGGCGCATCAACGAGGAGCCGCCCCGATGGTGCTAAGAGGTCTCCATGAATAAATGGGCGTCCCCTATTGCCGATGAGTTGAAACCATCCGCGACGCCTGTCGCGGTTGCGCCAGTCGAACCCGCGCCGAGCCAAGCGCGCCTAGCGGCGGCCGGCGAGCCGCCGGCGAGTTCCGAGGATCTCGCGGACTTCGTCGACCGCTCGTTCAACGCCGAGCTGGCGCGCTTCACGGCCGGGGTGTCGCCGGCCGCTCTTCCGGGCGCCTATCTCGACTGGGCGATGCACCTCGCCCTTTCGCCCGGCCACCAGTTGCTTCTCGTCGAGAAGGCGATGCGCAAGGCGGCGCGCTTCGCCGCCTATGCCGGCGGCTGCGCCGTCACCGGGCGCGCGCCCGATTGCATCGAGCCCTTGCCGCAGGACAGGCGTTTTTCCGGCGAGGCCTGGAGCCGCCAGCCCTATAAGTTGATGAGCCAGGCCTTTCTGTTGCAGCAGCAATGGTGGCACAACGCCGCGACCGGCATCCACGGGGTGGAGAAAGAGAACGAGACGATTGTCGAATTCACCACGCGGCAGCTTCTGGGTATGGCGGCGCCGTCGAATTTTCTCTTGACCAATCCAGAGCTTCTCGACCGAACCATCGCGCGGGGCGGGGCCAATCTGCTGGATGGTTACTATAATTTTCTCGATGATTTCGAGCGCGCCGCCCGCGGCCGCGGGCCTGCCGGAGCCGAGGCTTTCGAGGTCGGCCGCAATCTCGCGACGACGCCCGGCAAGGTCGTTTACCGCAATGCCCTGATCGAACTGATCCAATATGCGCCGGCGACCGCGACGGTGCGGCCCGAACCGATCCTCATCGTGCCGGCCTGGATCATGAAATATTACATTCTCGACCTTTCGCCGGAAAATTCGCTCGTCCGCTATCTCACCGGACAGGGGTTCACGGTGTTCATGATTTCGTGGAAAAATCCGGACGCAGGCGACCGCGACCTCTCGATGGAGGACTATCGCAAGCTTGGCGTCGAGGCCGCGCTCAAGGCTGTCAACGCGATCGCGCCGGAGCGGCAGGCGCACGCCGTCGGCTATTGTCTCGGCGGCACGCTGCTCGCCATCGCCGCCGCCGCCATGGCGCGCGAGGGGGACGAGCGGCTGAAGTCGATCACGCTTCTCGCCGCTCAGGTCGATTTCACGGAGGCCGGCGAATTGACTCTCTTCGTCAATGCGAGCCAGCTCGAGTTTCTCGACGACATCATGTGGCGGCAGGGCTTCCTCGACGCGGGGCAGATGGCTGGCGCGTTCCAGCTCCTGCGATCGAACGATCTCGTCTGGTCCCGCATGATCCGCGACTATCTGATGGGCGAGCGCCAGCCGCTGAACGACCTTATGGCCTGGAACGCCGACGCCACCCGCATGCCGTACCGCATGCATTCCGAATATTTGCGCGAGCTTTTCCTCGACAATGATCTGGCCGAGGGCCGCTATCGCGCCGATGGGCGGCCGGTGGCGCTGTCGGACATACGCGCGCCGATCTTCGCCGTCGGCGCCGACCGGGATCACGTGGCGCCCTGGCGTTCGGTCTACAAGCTGAACCTTCTGGCCGACGCAGACGTCACCTTCCTCCTCGCCTCGGGCGGCCATAACGCCGGGATCGTCTCGGAGCCGGGGCATCCGCGGCGCTCCTATCAGGTGACGACCAAGCTGCGCGACGATTGCTATGTCGATCCCGACGCCTGGCTCTCCCTTGCGCCGCGGCGCAATGGCTCGTGGTGGCCGGAATGGGTGCGCTGGTTGGCGGCGCAATCGGGCGCGTCGGAGCCGCCGCCCCGCATGGGAGCGCCCGCGGCGGGCTATCCCCCCCTCGCCGACGCGCCGGGCGGCTATGTCCGCATGCCGTGAAACGAACCGCTGAAGCTCCGGGACGACGGAGCTTTTTCGCCATGCGGCGGGCAATGCCCGCGATTGTCACATTGGATAAAGGAAGCGCGAAATGGCCGAGATTGAACAGGTGGAACTGGAGAGACATCGCGGCGCCCTGGCCGCCGACGTGGGGCATCTGGTCGAAAAATACCGCGCGATTTTCGATTGGGACGTGCCGGACATCGATCAAAACGCGGCGGACAAGCTCATCCTGGGCGAAATTCGCAAGGCTTTGGACGAAATAGAAAAGAAGTTGCTGGGCTGAGGCCGCGCGCCGAGCGGCGAAGCAAACAGCTTTTTTGGGACGCGGGCGCGAAGCCTCGCTGCTTTCGCCTTTCGCCTTCCGCGCGGACGGCGCTCGGGAGAGGCGCTTCACGAGGCGGCCGTGAGCTGAACAGTAAATTTTTTTTATGGTCCGCGGCGATTTAGCTCGCGGCGCCTGGCCGACGCGGGCGCGGGCGGCGAACTGCGCCGGCGCGCGGGCCGTTCCTGAAAACGCTTAAAAAACATGTGTGTAATGCAAGAAGTTCGGTGGGTTCAGTTCTGGCGCGCACGATGACGACGAAAAAAATTGGTCGATTTGTCGCATGGTGGGTTTTCATTCCAAAAAAAATGCATTAGTGTTTTTTGGAAGCGATCAAACAGAACGGTGATCAAAAATTACCGATCAGGATCGCCTGTTCCCCGTCGGCGGTAAGATCAGAGACCACTCAAAAGAGACTGATGTCGTAACAACAATAAATTGGCGACGTCAGGCAATAAAACAGAAAGCCGACTGCAATCCCAGAAACGGCCCAAGTCTAGGGAGAAAACAGGAGCATCCGCGGCGGGCGTCGCAGAGGCTTCTTCAGTATATTTACGTCCGGCGTTAGAGAGGCCAGCCTCGGAAGCCCGTCCGAGGAATTCCACGGAAAATCCGCGAAAAACAACAATAGAGATTCCGTGGAACGGTCTCTGTCGATCCCGCAAGATCGGACTGCAAAATGGCAACGCCATCGGAGATCCGGAATGCCGGACGCCGAGGCGAAAAAACTAAAGAGGCCGCCTGTGTTGCCACAAGCGGCCCAAGTCTAGGGAGGAAACGCCCAAGGAGGGCATCGGCGACAACATCGTTGCCGCACCGCAATAATATGCACGTGCATCGCACAAAAAGCAAGCGCTGCTGACCTAATTTTTCGGACTGTGCGCAGCTGGCTATTAAGCCTTTGTTCTATCGTGCATTCCTGCCTTTCTCCACAGGGCGGCTTTGCGCGCGCGGCAATTTTCTATAGAACACGGTTTCGTGAGCTGACGATCTGGCGCCAGGCCGGATAGGACCGAACGCATAGGCCGATGGCGGGGCAGTCGGACCTCCGGCCCCTTTCATCCCCGCGGGAACCCTCAACGCATGACTGCCGTGGATTTCGCCGCCTTCGTGGGGCGGCTCGCCGATCGAGCGAGCGAAACCATCCTTCCTTTTTTCCGAACCGCTCTCGCCGCCGAGGACAAGAACGCCGGGGGCGCATTCGATCCCGTCACAGAGGCTGACCGCGCCGCCGAATCGGCCCTGCGCCGCCTCATCATCGAAACCTTCCCTCATCACGGCATCATCGGCGAGGAGTTCGGCTCGGTTCGGGAGGACGCGGAATATCTCTGGGTGCTTGATCCGATCGATGGGACCAAAAGCTTCATCGCCGGATTGCCCACGTGGGGCGTTCTGATCGGCCTGCTTCACAAGGGCGTCCCGACCTATGGGACGCTGGCCCAGCCCTTCACCCGCGAGCGCTTTACGGGCGACGGCAGAGGCGCCGTCTGGCGCGGACCGGGACCGGACGGCAAGGCGATCGAGCGCAAGCTCGTCGCTCGGCTCTGCGACGATATCGCCCGGGCGACGCTGCTGACGACCTCGCCGCTCCTCTTTCCGGAGCAGAAGCTGGAAGCGTTCCGGCGCGTCGAGTCGAAGGTGCGCCTATCGCGCTACGGCGGCGATTGCTACGCTTACGCCATGGTCGCGGCCGGCCACGCCGATTGCGTGATCGAGTCGGGCCTCAACATATATGACATCGCACCGCTCATCCCCATCATTGAAGGCGCCGGCGGCGTCGTCACGACCTGGGACGGGGGGGACGCCACACAGGGCGGCGATATCATCGCGAGCGGCTGCGCCAACATCCACGAGGCCGCGCTGAAGTTGCTTCGGGGCTGACGCGCCCCGGATCAGCGATCCGCTCCAAAAGCGAAAAAAAGCGGGAGCCGGTTACTTGCCGGCGTCCCGCCTTGAACTTCTGAACCCGATCAGTTTCGCAATTCCGGATCCGTTCGATCCGAAATTATCCCGGGCATGATCGCGACGCTGGCTTACTTGCCTTCGAAAACCCGCAGGATCGATTCGACGACCTTTTTGCCGTCGCCGAACAGCATTGTGGTGTTCGGCCGGAAGAACAGCTCATTCTCGACGCCGGCGTAGCCAGATCCCATGCCTCGCTTGACGAAAAGCACGTTTTTGGCGAGTTCGACGTCGAGCACCGGCATGCCATAGATCGGTGAATGCGGGTCAGTCTTGGCGGCCGGGTTGGTGACGTCATTCGCGCCGATCACGAAAGCGACGTCGGCATGGGCGAAGTCCTTGTTGATCTCGTCGAGTTCGAACACTTCGTCGTAAGGCACGTTTGCCTCAGCGAGCAGGACGTTCATGTGGCCAGGCATGCGGCCGGCGACGGGATGGATCGCGTATTTGACGTCCGTGCCGTTTTTCTTCAGCACGTCAGCCATTTCGCGCAGGGCGTGCTGCGCCTGCGCGACGGCCATTCCATAGCCCGGCACGACGATGACGCTCTTTGCAGCTTTCAGCATTTTGGCTGCCTCTTCGGGCGTGCCCTGCTTGACCGAGCGGGTCTCCGCCTGCGCCGCGCCGGGCGGAGGAGCCGCCGTCTCGCCGCCGAAGCCGCCAAGGATCACCGAGATGAACGAGCGGTTCATGCCCTTGCACATGATGTAGGACAGGATCGCGCCCGACGAGCCGACCAGAGAGCCGGTGATGATCAGGGCCAGATTGCCGAGCGTGAAGCCGATGCCGACGGCGGCCCAGCCCGAGTAGGAGTTCAGCATCGAAATGACGACCGGCATGTCTGCGCCGCCGATCGGTATGATGAGAAGGACGCCGAGCGCAAAGGAGACCAGCGCGATGGTCCAGAACACGATGTGGTCGCCGGAGAGGGAGAAGGCGACGATGAACAGCAACAGCAGGATGCCGAGGCTGATATTTATGAGGTGACGATGCGGCAGCAGGATCGGCTTGCCGGACATCCGGTCGTCGAGCTTCAGAAAGGCGATCACCGAACCCGTGAAGGTCAGCGCGCCGATCGCCGCGCCGATGGACATTTCAACGAGGCTGCTGACATGGATCGGCGAACCGAGCGAGAAGGCCTGCGGCGCGTTCAGCGCGCTCGCCGCGACCAGCACGGCGGCGAGGCCGACGAGGGCGTGAAACAGCGCGACGAGCTGCGGCATCGCCGTCATTTGGATGGTGCGCGCCCGCCAGGCCCCGATGGCGCCGCCGATGGCGACACCAAGGATGATGATGATCAGCGAAAAGGGCCCCGCCGGCGGCTGATAGAACAGCGTCGTCAGGACCGCGATGGCCATGCCGATCATGCCGGCGCGATTGCCTTGCCGCGACGTCTCAGGCGAAGACAGGCCGCGCAGCGCGTAAATGAACAAAAGCCCGGATACGAGGTAGAGCAGGGCCGCGAGATTGGCGTCCATGGTTCAGCCCTTTTTCTTATACATCGCGAGCATGCGCGCTGTGACGAGGAAGCCGCCGAATATGTTGACCGAGGCGAGCACGAGGGCGATGAAGCCGAAAATCTTTGCGGCGATGGCGCCGCCGCCCGCACCGCCGCCCGTCACGACGCCGGCCGACAGCAGCGCTCCGACCACGATCACGGAGGAGATCGCATTGGTGACGGACATCAGCGGGGTGTGCAGGGCGGGCTTCACCGACCAGACGACGTAATAGCCGACGACGACCGCGAGCGCGAAAATCGCCAGCCGGAACACGAAAGGATCGATGGCGCCGCCGGTCGCCGCATGCGCGCCGCCTGCGAGCTGATCCACATAGGTTTCCGCGGCTTCCGCCGCCTGCCGCGACGCCGCGACAGCCTTGTGCAGCTTGTCCAGCGCTAATTGATCGATCTCGTTCGCCATCAGTCACCTCCTCAAGTCATTCTTTTTCAAAGGCGCGTCATTTCGACGAGCCTCGCCGGCATTTCGTCCGCCGTCATCAGCCGGCCGGTGTGGAGTCTTTGGCGGGCCGCGCCTTTTTCGGCTTGGCGGGCGTTTCGGCTGGTTCCGCGGCGGTCGCGCCTTCGGCGGCCGGCGGGTTTTCAGCGACTGAATCCGCCGGGGCCTGGAAATTCGGGTGCGTCAGCGCGCCATCGCGCGTCAGCAGCGTCGCCTTGACGATCTCATCATCCCAATTGATCGCAAGCTCATGAGAAGCGGGATCGATCAGGGGCTGCAGGAAGGCGACGAGATTCTTGGCGTAAAGGAAGGAGGCGGTGGCCGGCACGCGTCCGGCGACATTCAGATTGCCGATGATCTTGACGCCGTTCTCGCTGATCACAGTTTCGCCGGGCCGCGACAATTCGCAGTTTCCGCCGCGCTCGACCGCCAGATCGACGATGATCGAGCCGGGGCGCATCGAGCGGACCATCTCGGCCGTGATCAGCACCGGCGCCGCGCGGCCGGGAATCAGCGCCGTCGTGATGACGATGTCCTGCTTGGCGATATGCGAAGCCGTAAGCTCCGCCTGTTTCGCCTGATATTCCGGCGACATCGGTTTGGCGTAGCCGGCCGCGGTCTCGGCGGCGGCGAATTCGTCGTCCTCGACGGCGATGAATTTGGCGCCGAGCGAGAGCACCTGCTCCTTCGTCGCGGGCCGGACGTCGGTCGCAGTGACGACGCCGCCGACGCGCCGCGCCGTCGCGATCGCCTGCAATCCTGCGACGCCGACGCCCATGATGAAAATGCGCGCCGGCTGAACGGAGCCCGCTGCCGTCATCATCATGGGGATGGCGCGGTCATAGGCCGCCGCCGCGTCGATGACGGCGCGGTAGCCGGCGAGATTCGCCTGGCTCGACAGGACGTCCATCGACTGGGCTCGGGTGATGCGCGGGATCAGTTCCATCGCGAAGGAGCTGACCCCCGCCCCGGCGAGCGACTGCAGGGCGCCGATATGCTCGTAAGGGTCCATGATCGCGATAACGGCGGCGCCGGGCTTGACGCCGGCGACCTCGGCCGCACTTGGGCGGCGCACGCGCAAAAGCACATCGGCGCCGGCCGCGGCGGCGACGGCGCTTTCGACGAGCACTGCGCCGGCATCAAGGTAGGCCTGGTCGGGAATCGCGGATTTCAGCCCGGCGCCGGCCTCGATCGCGACCTCCGCGCCGAGCGCGGTCAGCGCCTTCACCGTCTCGGGCGTCGCGGCGACGCGGCTCTCATTGGCGTCGCGTTCTGTTTGGACAGCTATGCGCATGGCGCCCTCCCGTTAGTTTTTTTTGAGTTTTGGGGCGACGGCCCGAACCGTTCAGCCGGCGATAAACGCCAGCAGGATCAGGACGCCCACAGCGCCGATGGCCCCGAAGGTCAGCAGTCGCAGGAACAGATGGAAGGTTTTCTCGTGCTCGTCATCGATGGCCGGGGCGTGTCCCGCAACATTGGTCGTCATTGATGCTGTCTCCTGCCGCATTGGTCGCTGAAGCTTTGGCCGGCAAGCATTGGCAATGAATCCGCCGCCGCGCAAGAGAACAAATGGCGTGGCCCGCCGCGCGCGACGTAAAAAGCCGTGCTGCGCTGCATCATCCAGGCGGCGCAAGGCAGGCGCCCGAAAGCGCCGCCGCCTGCCGCTCGCGCAGCGCTTCGGCCGAAAAAATCCCGATCGCTTCATTGAACATCTCGTGGAAGTTCAATCGGGCGCCGAGATGCAGAAACGCGCCGCCGAGGCCGATCGCCGCGCGGTCCATGAAGACGAATTCGCGCGGCACGCGAACTGGCCCCTTTCGCTTCAAGGCCTGATGCACCTGAAACGCCTGTTTGCGCCCGTATTGTCCGGGCGCGACGCCGTCGGCGACGGTGCGCACGCGATCGTCGAGCAGGGGCGCGTAAATG
>Ga0224559_1000794_pt1 | contig 19071 bp, 16 predicted proteins | sample 714S33034metaG_FD_180676 | JGI IMG/M metagenome (GOLD analysis project Ga0224559, IMG submission 180676) | Peat soil microbial communities from Stordalen Mire, Sweden - 717 S3 30-34 | ecosystem: Environmental > Terrestrial > Soil > Wetlands > Peat | place: Sweden: Norrbotten County, Stordalen... | reverse complement strand
TGGAACCAGCGCCTTTACATTCGCCGCCGTGATCGCTCCGACGCCCGGAATTGTGGTCAGCCGCCGCATGTCCTCGTCGCGCTTCGCTTCGGCGACGATCTCTCGTTCGAGCTTGTCGATCTGGCGCGTCAACGCCTCGATCTGATCGGCGATTTCGGCCAAAGCGAAACGGGCGGCTTTCGGAAGGCAAGCGTCCCCCTCGTCCCGCACGATCTCGATCAACGTCGCGACTTTTGCCGTGCCGATGGCGGCTATAACGCCCAGCTCCGATAAATGCCCGCGGAGCGCGTTGATCGCTTGAGTTTGCTGGCGGACCAAAAGAGCGCGTGTCTTCAGTACCATCGCGGCCGCTTGCTGATCAGGCGATTTGATCGGGACAAAGCGCATGGTCTTGCGGGTCACGGCCTCGCTGATCGCCTCGGCGTCGGCGGCATCGGTCTTGCCCCGCTTCACGAACGGCTTCACATAAATTGGCGGGATCAAGCGCACATCATGCCCGAGCGCCGCGATCTCGCGCGCCCAATAATGCGAACCGCCGCAGGCCTCAAGGCCGACCAAACAAGGTGGAAGCTTTTCGAAAAAGCGCAGTACCTCGCCTCGACGCAGTTTCCGGTTCAAGATCGGGGAGCCCTCGGCGTCGGCGCCATGAATTTGAAAAACGTTCTTGGCCAAATCCAGGCCGATGGTGCTAATCTGCTTCACGGAACGGCTCCCTACCTTGTGGCGTTGCCAGCAACGACCACGTTTAGCACTTTAGATGCTGTCGGTAGCGGGGCCGTTCCACACCATCAATCTGGGTGAGAGCGGCGCGTCAATCAGGATGAGACGAGGCGGCCAGAGCTTGATGATGATTGTCGTTCGCGGCGATTCTGGCAAGGGCTTGATTGACGCTGCGCGACAATCAGTCCTGAACGGTTTCGACTTTCTTGATTGTCGCGTGTTCGGGCGGACGGCCCCGCCCGCGTTTTCGCTCTAGCGCCTCGCGCCGACGATAGCTTTCGACGTTCATTTCAAGAATGGTGGCGTGATGGACAAGGCGATCGACGGCGGCGAGCGTCATGGCCTCACTGGGGAAAATCTTGCCCCATTCGCCAAATGGCTGGTTGGCGGTGATCAGCATTGAGCGCCGCTCATAACGGGCGGCGATCAACTCGAACAAAACGGACGTTTCGGCTTGGTCCTTGGTGACATAGGCGATGTCGTCGAGGATCAGCAGATCATATCGGTCGAGTTTGGCGAGGGCGCTTTCGAGCGTCAGCTCTCGCCGCGCCACTTGCAGTCTCTGGACGAGATCGGTGGTTCGGGCGAACAGCACACGCCATCCGTTTTCGATCAACGCAAGGCCAAGCGCCGCCGACAGATGGCTCTTTCCCGCGCCGGGCGGCCCAAAAAGCAAAACATTGGCGCCTTTTTCCAACCAGGCGTCGCCTGAGGCCAGAGCCAAGACTTGCGCCTTCGAGATCATGGGCACGGATTGGAACTCGAAAGCGTCGAGGGTCTTGCCGGCGGGCAATCTCGCCTCCGCCAAGTGCCGCTCGATGCGCCGACGGGTTCGATCGGCCACTTCATGCTCGGCGATCGCGGCAAGGAAGCGGGCGGCCGGCCAGCCTTCCTTGTCGGATTGCTCGGCCAGCCTGGCCCAGATCAATTTGACGCTTGGCAGGCGCAACTCGCCGAGCAGTAATTCGACGCGCGCGGCGTCGATCATGTTTGTGGTCACGCTGCTCATGCCATCGCCTCCATATTGGAGGCGGGTTCAACGACATGGACCGTCGCCAGCACGTCGTAACTGCTGAGCGGCGCGAGATTGACCGTGATCCGCGGCTCCGAACCCGGAGCTGGCCCAAACTGCTCACGCAACGCCGTCAGATCCGGCAATCGGCTGGCGTCGAGTTCCCCGTCGATCGCGGTGGCCAGTTCAGCTTCGCAGCCGCGTTCGTGCGCCAGGGCCAGCAGTTCGACCGTGACCTTGCAGGCCCTTTTGTCGCCGACCTCAGCGCACAAGGATTCGAACGCCCTCGCATAAGCGGGACGTGGAAACAACTGGCTGCGGTAGACCAGGTTGAGCAGCGCCATCGGCTTCTTGCGCAGCGCGTGGATCACATGGCGGTAATCGACAATATGGCCTCCCTTGCCGTTTGAGGGCGCCCGCCCGCGCGGAAGCGTCATCATCGCCGTCGAGCCGAGGAAGCATTCAAGCCGATCGTCGTACAGATGGACCCGCAATCGATGGCCGATCAGACGCGAGGGCGCGGTATAAAAGATGCGGCGCAAGATGAAGCCGCCGCTCGATGTGACCGTGACGATTTTCTCTTCGTAGTCGGCGGTGCGGCGCATCGGCAGCCGGGCGAGCTGGGGCCGCTCCATCTCCAACCGCTTTCGGGCGTGGGCGTTGCGCCGGCCGACGATCTCATCGACGAAGCGGCGGTATCCGTCGAGGTCATCAAAGTCGCAGCTTGCGCGTAAAAGAAGCGCGTCTTCGAGCGCGCGCTTGAGATGGCCGTGGGCGCTTTCGATCGAGCCGTTTTCATGGGCTACGCCAAGGTTGTTGCGCGTCGGCGTCATGTCGTAATGGCGCATCAGGGCCTGATAGCGCTGTGTGAGGTCTTCTTGGGCGTCATGATCCAGATTACAGAACGCCGCCGACAGGCTGTCACTGCGATGCTCGCGCGGCGCTCCGCCCACCGCCCAAAGCGCATTTTGCAGGCCCTCCGCCAAAGCGACGAAGCTTTCGCCGCCGAGCACCACGTGAGCATGCGCGAAGCCCGAGAACGCGAGGCGAAAGTGGTAGAGCCGATGTTCCAGCGGGACGCCGGAGATCGTGACGCCGAGCGCGTTGGTGTCGGTAAAATCCGAGAGGCCAAGGCGGCCGGGCTCATGCTCTTGCCGGAAGATGACGTCTTGCTCCGGTCCGGCCAAGGCGCGCCACGCCCGCATGCGCCGCTCCAGCGTGCGTCTGACGCCGGGGCTGATCTCGGGCTGGCGGCGCCGGATCTCTTCAAGCACGGCGATGGCGCGGATACCGGGTGCCGCCTTCAGGATCGGCACAATCTCGGCATCCCAGACCTCGGCAAGCGGATCGGGGCGGCGCCGGCTGCGTGGCTTTTGCTTTTGGGATGGAAGGCGCGGGTCGCTTTCGATCCGGAAGCCTGTCGCTGGCGAAAAGCCGGCTTTGGCCGCAGCGACATCAGTGCTGTGGGTCTTTCGGTAACTCATGAACAGCCTCATCTGGTGGTCGGTGACATGGAGGCCGGGCAAAATCTGATCCCTCAAAACTGAGATGAATCAGAACCTTTACCCGGTCGCTCGAAACCGTCAGACGAGTTGAAAAAATCGCCGCCGGGGCTGGGCTGCCTTCGGTCGGGCTACGCCCTTCCCTCGTCAGCCCAGCCCCGGCGCACTCTCACCTTGATTGACGCGCGCTCTCATCTTGATTGTCGCCGCGCACTCGATTTCGGGCCGCCGCGTGGCGCGCGAGCTGACGGCGCTGATCACGAGGCGAGGCACGCCCGGCATGATCGTCTCGGACAACGGAACCGAGTTCACGTCGAACGCCATGCTTTCCTGGGCGCAGGAGCACCAGATCATCTGGCATTTCATCGCGCCGGGAAAGCCCATGCAAAACGGCTTTTGCGAGAGCTTCAACGGTCGCATGCGGGACGAACTGCTGAACGAGACGATGTTTCTCGGGCTCGATCACGCTCGGGAAAAGATCGCGAACTGGATCTCCGATTACAATCATAAGCGCCCCCATTCGGCGCTCGCCTATCAAACCCCGGCGGCCTATGCCGCAAATCTCTCCGCAACATGCGATCGGCTGCGCAACCCCGACCAGCTCCCCCGATCGCATGTTGCTCAAACCGCGCCTGACGGCGTAAAATCCGCCGAGACTTTAACCGCCGCTGGATGAAACATCAGTGGCAGGTCAGCATCCTTCAAAATGCACACGACAATCAAAAAGCAGAGCGAATTTCGCAACCGCAGGAGTGAATGCTTTTTGGCCCGGGGCTTGACATATAAACTTGCAGCTGAGTAAGCGATTCAGCGTTGTTTAGCGGAGAGCGGGTTGATGCGAGCGAGTAAGAGTGACCTTATCAGCTTGGCTGCTACCGTGGCACGGCGACTTAGACTCTTTGTTTTGAAATACTTATATGTTTTCAAGGCCATAAACTTCAACTTCGTTGAGGTGTAGATACTCGTAGGCAGGCAGTTGAATCCTCAATGCTTTCCCCAATTCTCCGTCAAGCTCGATAACCGCCGGATTATTTTTGTTGCATCCAAACGGCCGCCCCTTTTGGTCATGCACCAACTTCCACTGGCTTTCTCGGTCGAGCAAATAAATTTGCATCGAGTAAGCCCGCTGGGGCTCGACAGCTCTATTGTGAATCTTCAACTTGTAGATATGATGAACCGATCCGAAATCAACTTCCCACCATGGGAAGTGCTCACGTTCAGTATGGAATGAACAGGAACCGTCTACCACGCCGTTGACCGCTCGCCCGCTCTCATTCGGCAAGGAGAAGGTTGACAAGCTGCTTTGTCGCGCGCGCTTGTTTAAAGCAATATTGACGAGCTTCTGTTGCGAGCCGCCCCAATACAACTCGGAGGTCGGGAGTGAAACCATGAGGGATCTTTGCTCAACGGTGTTTTTCCACTCTCCTTTCTTAATATATGAACCAGATTTACTTAGGATATAATGTTTTTTTATGAAATCGCCAATAAAACAATCTACATCGAACTGGGTCCCTGTTCCGTCTTTTTCGAAGAAGTACCCATCCGTAATAACGCTCGAAATGAGCGCAACGGCGATCCCGATTGTGCCGTTTGCGAAGACCGCCCGCCTTGCCGCTAAGAGATAATTGAGATCAGACATCAGATCATGGTTAAGGCGTAGTGAAACAGCGTATCCAATTTTTTGAAGCTCTTCGACTAATGGATAAATAGTTGGATTAAGGGAGTTCTCAGAAATTACTACAGCAGAAGTAAGGCCATTTATGAATGATTCCGCAGCAACAATGAGATAGAATGCCAATGGAGGCTGGATATACAATGCTCCACCCATCTGACTTCCGCCCTGACCCTCGGCCCCCTGGAATATATCCCCTGATCTGATATGAATAACGAGCTCCTCGCGTCCGACAACATCGATGCGCGGATTTAATGCGGGCATCAAAGGTCGAATGTATTTCAATGCAAGTTTACGACGGCGTTGCGGAGAAAGATCAGACACTAGGCTCTTTAGAGATCGCATGTCGAAAAAGACGCCCTCCAGCTGGTACCCCTCCCCGCAGCTCGCATTCTCAATGAGATCAACGACGATACCGTGCAAAACGCAACGCTGCGAGAGCGCAAAAACGTCCGTTCGGTGAATATAAACTTTTTTACACTCTAATTTTTCCGCAAGATGAAACATGTTTATCATCTGGAGAACGTAATTACCCCAGCGACCGTTAAAAGAAAGTTTTAGACTGTCAATAGAGCCATCGAAGTCATCCGTTTGATCGCGAGCCGTGTTTATCCTAAGCCCAAAAGGGGAGACGTCGGGACCTTCGACTCCGGTGAGATCGCAGCCCCATTTAGCGCCAAAAATTTCATTAAGGCGATCCATCCAATGACTACCTTTTTTAGGAGGGTGAAGTGTGCGCCCCTTACCGTCCGATCTTGAGCTGAATCTGAGCCCGATCCCACGACGACGCAAACTCTTCAAAGGTTCTGTCAGTTGGAAAAAAGGGAAAAATCCACAATCGTTTATCCAATTGCGGCGTATTCGGATAGTCTAAATATGTAGGATATAGCGTTTTAGAACGAACTCGATGAACTCGTTCGCTCTTTATATAGGACAGCTCTAAAAGATTGGAAACCGGCAGCCCATCTATGAAGTGAAACGTGTTAGGACCGTCGTAATTGTTAGCGTGCACGTGAAACAAGGTGAAGTAGCGATTTAGTTTCTGGAACATCTTTATAAACACATTCCGATAGCCCGCGTCCCCGAGCTTATGCAAGTCGTGAAATTCAATCGTTAGCTGATCAAATCGTTGAAGAGACGCATCGCTCATTCCAAGCAAGCTCGAAAATTCACAGCCCTCCACGTCCATTTTTAATATCAGCCGATCTCCCAAAATATTGTGGCGAGAGAGGTGATCATCGACCGTGTAAAGAAGAGCCCCCGGGTCTATTTGACCTGCCACACCCTCTTTGAAAAAGTGCATGCGTTCATTTGCGTTCTGTATCCCGTCGATCGTATGGTCAAACATAAAGACATCATGGCCCTTCCTCGCCATCTCCTGCTCAAAACGGTATTCTGTATGAATACCGTAACTTACAATCGATTGGTCGGAAGCGATGTCATTTACTAGCACGTAACCACCGTCCGTTGCCGGCCCGATTCGAACCTTAGGCTTGTCGATATCCCATGGTGTCAAAAGCGACAAAGCGAATAATACATCAGTCACTGCGCGATTCCTCCGTACCGATTTCGGTTTCAAAGCCTTCTTTAGGATCCAGCAACCAAACGTCCCCGCAAATGCTGGACGGTCGCAATCTGCCAGTTTCGCAAATCACTGCCGGTCTTTTCGGGTTCTTTGCGCAGTGATACGAAAAACTCAAATGATCCAACGGATGTTGGGCGGAATTCGCTGAAAACAAAAGGGAAAAGGCCAAGCTCAATGGCACCTTCGATACAATCAAGAAACGAACCTGGAGTGAAAACCCAACAGTGACTATCGAAGTATCGGCCTTCTATTTGAATTCTTTGACTTTGATCGAATGCCAGTGCAAGAGCCCCTCTTCCACTGTACCTTGGGATTGCATCTATGTTAAAATCCGGCAACCAAGGACCGCCAGGCTTAACTGCGGCGGCATCAAAAGTATGATCAAACATTTGTCGTATGCTTGGCTTCGAATAGTTGCAAAGGTACGCCTCAACCATTTCCCCAAGAGTGCTCTCCTTACGTCGAATATCGAAGGTATAACGCCGATCAGGTATTGCCAGATTGAAGATCCCGCCCGACTTGAGAACGTCATAAATTCCCTGGAACCAACCGAGAACATTTGGGACATGCTCGATTACATGCGACGCGATTGCAAAATCGTAGTCCGCGCGTCCGCATATATCCGCAAGCGATCCACTTCCATTCCAAACATGATCAACCCGTACAATTGAAGGTCGATGGACAGACTCTTCATGTGGATGTTGTTGCAAGGTCTCCGTATTTGCATAATCGACGTATTCGATGATTACATCACTTGGCATTGGACAGGGGTTGTTGAGCGCACCGATCTCAAGCCCACGCTTGGCGCAACCGTCGGCAAGGTCATGAAGGAGCGATGCGGTCCTCCCGCCGCGCTTCTTCAGGGCAGAAAAGCTGTCGTACGAAGGGTCACCCTGCATCACGGAGGGCCTCTGTCTTGGTCCACATGGGCGCTTCAACGCCGCGCAAAAACGAACTAGCCGGTCCAAACAACATTCCCGCCTCATCAATCTCATTCTTGATTTCGTCCAATCAGGTCATTCACGCTAAAATTTTGTCTTTCTCCGCCAATTTGGTTAATGCATCATGCGCGTCCGAGATACAATCGTGCACATTGGGATGCGGAAATAATTCGACGTCACGCGCCGTGTGATCGACGAGATCTTCGGTCAACATGCTTTCCAGATCCTGGCTCGCCTCGTGCGCCGGGCGGGGCCAGGAGAGATCCCCGATTGATCATTGTTGGTCCTTTTCGCAAGCCATGCACGTCGATTGTCCCGAACGCGACTTCAAAATTCAACACAAGCAGTAATGAGAGGCGGGAAATGCGCCGTGTTCGTTTGAAAAGCTCCGATAACAAGAGCCTCGCACATCGACCGACTCACAATAAGGTCATCCTTCAATGAAACAATTTTAGTATAAGCTCCAGGCGGTGCGTCAACTCGATAAATGCCAGCTTTTTTTTACTGAAGCACCTTGCCTCTCACGAGACGCTCGAGGGCAAGGCCTGCAAACAGGGTGACTAAGCCGAAGGTAACCAAATAGGTCTTGTCAAGGACGTTCGCTCCAAAGCCCTCGTAATAGGCTGATCGCATCCATTCCACCCCTTGCAATGTTGGCAGATAAGAGAGCGGCTTGCGAACGGCTTCCGGCAACGCGTCCGGCACGAACAGAACGCCCGACGCCGCCCATAAAATGATGGATACAAGTACATAGCCTGTGACCCAAAAGGGCATAGCTGCAGCGATGATGGCGTTGATCACCCCGAAACCAAGACCGAGCAACATCATTGCGAGAAGCGCCAGGCTCGCCTGCGTGACATCGACAGGCATAAAGTCGATCCCGAGCGCCCAGAAAATTGCGAACAGAATCAAGATGACGAGCCCGGCATTGAGAACTTCTATGACGGCTCGTGCAAAGAGAACGTCGGTAATTTTGACGGCTGGAAACGAGAGAAGCGGCCGGTTGAGTACGACCCCCAACATGATGAAGCGCGCAATATAGTTAAACGCCATGAAGGGGATGACGCCTGTCGCGAACCAGAGCGCAGCGTTGTCGCCATAGGGGGCGGCGCGCCCCACCCCCGTATTGATGATGAGGAGAAGGAGGATATGCGAGAGCGGCCAACCGACCCCCATCACGAGAAACCCGAGTTCACTACCGCCCATGCGGGATTTTAGATCGCGCAACATAAGGGCGACGAGGATGCGCCCTTGCGCCTTCAGCATGCCGACGCGGGTCAGCGCAAATTCGCCTTGCATGCCCAACGATCCCTCCAACTTCAATAGCGATGATCCTCGACTGCTGCGCCGACGAGCGCAAATATGCCCCAAATGACCAGCAGGCCGATCGGGATCAGCAGGGACAGCGCAAGCCGCTCCGGATATTTCGCCTCTTCCGGCGCTGTCGGAGGCACAAAGGTGCTGACGAAGATATTCTGCTGTTCGGCCCGCAGGCGCGCGCGTTCCAGCGCGTCCTGGGCCATCGTATAGAGTTTTTCGGCGAAAAGCCGCTTCAGCTCCAGTTCTTCGAAGGTGACGAGAGAGGCCGCGATCGTGCGGCCTTCGGCGGAGTGGCCAGTCAGTTCGGCTTTTAATTTCGCAACCTGCGCGTCTAGCCCCTCAAGTCTGGACTTCAGGCCGACGACGGTCGGGGCTTCGGGCGAGGTCGCTTTGGAGGCGACAAAATAATCATTCTCCAGTCGGATCTTTTCCGCCATGTCCTGCATCAGCAAAGTCGAGGTCGCGGTGGCGGACGAGGCCGGATCGATGAAGCCCTCCCGGTCGCGGAAATTTCGCATGTCGAGAAGCGCCGCGCGGACGAGGCCCTCGGAGCGGCGCACTTCGTCCTCCGCCTGGTGCATGATTGTCCTGCGCGCCCGCGCGGAGACATCATTTGCGAGCTTTTCGCTCGCTTCGAGCACGGCCTGCGACAGTCTCTCCGCGTCTTCGGGCCGGAACGCTCGCACCAATAAGGTCACTATGCCCGAAGGGCCATCGACATAGGTCGTGACCATCTTCTTCCAATAGTTGGCGTATTCCTCGGCCGATGGATTTGATTTAAGCCGCGCCCAGAAATCCGCCTCGGGCCGCTGATAAATTTCCTTGACGTCGATCTTCCCGTTGAGATCCTCGAGAATCGCGCGGCTATGGATGTAATTGGTGATGATATAGGCGTCCTGACCCGCGATCGTCGGAATGGAGCCGGAGCCCAGCGAGGCGAGCGCTCCACTGGCTTTGTCGTGTCCAAATTCGAACTGCGCCGCCTTCACCGCGAGGCGCGCTTCCGCCACATACTGATCGGAAGCGATGAAGGCCAGATAGACGATGCAGAGGAAGGACGGGACGACGACGATGGCGATGAAGCTCAGGAGATAGATATTGGGCAGCGACAGCGGCTTGCCCGGCCAAATCTTAGCCTCCACTCCGGCGGGCTGCAGGGAACCGCGCAAAGAAACGGCGGAGAAGGCGCGACGCGCGACGTCGCCCGAGCTGCGCGCGATCGCCCCCATGAGCAAGCCAGGGATCATGCGCAGCGAATCACGCTCCTCCCTCTCTTTCGTGACGATAGGTCCTTCTATTTCCAAACTTCGAAATCCCTATCTACACCGGCAAAGGCAACGTGGTCACACGACACGCCTTCCGAGCTCTCGGACCAGCACATTGCAAATTGGCTTTCAGGATGCAGCGATCGGCGCCGCACGACTGTCGCCGTATCGCCGCTCGCGCTTGGAGGGAGGAATGACGCAGGACTCCACGTATGACATCTCGCCAGACTGACCCATCTTTATGGTAATTTATTGAAGGCCGTCTCAACGTAGTGAAAGAGTTCCCTATCCTTTTCCAGAATTCCGTCGACTTCGCCGCTGTTTTTCAGGAGCTGCGCCAGAGGCGGCACGGTCGCGAACCGCGGCGTGCGAGGCAGGCTATCGGCCTCGATCTCGAGGATCTCAGCGAGTCCTTGGAGGAACCTTCCCGGTTCATTGCGCAGCCCGACGAGCGCGGAATTGGCGAGAATGTCGAGGCCGGCGGCGACCGCGCCGCCGCCTGGCATTTCGTCAGGTGTTGCGGCGGTGAGCTGGCGAACCAGCGGATTGGCCAGAAGTGCCATCACGTTCTCCGGCATTTGGCGCAGCGCCCTCCGCAACGCCTTCTCGTCCTCCGTCGGCAGAGCTTCAGCGAAATCCATCGCTGGCTCCAGCGCGGCGCTTTCCCTTACGCCGAGATGCGCAGTCCCAACTTGTCTGATCTTACTAAGCACCAGCAGCCGCTCCGCCAGCTCTTCGTAAGGATCCTGCAACATCATAAACGTTTGAAATCCGGATTCTACGTAATACGAATAGTTTTTATAAAGTATCTTGCCGCTAAGATAGACTGAATCGACGGCATTCAGCAAGAATAGCTGGGTGGCTGTCTCGCGGCCGTGAGCCTCGATGCCTTTGGCGAAATATTGAAATTGCGGCGCAATCGCATCGTCGAGCGTCCAAAGCGGAAAAAGATGCGTTTCGAGACGCAGGAGCTTCTTCTTGATATTATGAGATTTGGATCTTCTATAGATGAGAATGCCGGTCTCTGCTTCAAACAGTTGGAGATCAGGGAGGTCTCGCAAATTGGCGAGGATGCCTGGATCAATTGAGAATCCGCATTGTCCAGTTTCGTGGCGCCCAGCATAGACTAGCGCGTCGCGCTTTTCATTCGCGGAAAATCTGAGAATTTCTTTATCTTTGTTGCAGACTCGAATCGTCGGCACGCCGGAATAGCCGTCTGGCACGATATAGCCGACGATGCGGTCGCCGGAATCCTCCTCGATATTGAATAACATCGGTCGCCGCTTACCCGTCCCTACCGCTCACGCCTTGTAATTTCTGATCATCATAGCGAGACCGCAGCAGGCGCCCCAAATCGCCAGCGAGCCAGCGAATATTGCGGCGGTGACCAGAAGCCGTCGCGGATATTGCGGCTCCTCCGGCAGGACCGGTTTAACGAAGGTATTGAGATACATCATTTTGTGCTCGGCAATGAGACGGGCGATTTCGAGCGACGTCGCGGCGCCGGCGTAAAGCCTCTCGGCGACCTGGCGTTCGAGATCAAGCTCGGCGAACTTGGACATCGACATGGCCAGCGTAGGCTCACTCGACGAGGTCAATTTCGTCGCCGTCAACTTTGATTCCAGCTCAGCGATCTGGCCGGAAGTTGCATCGATACGTGATTTCAGGGCGCGCATCTGCGGCGCCGAGTCCGAAACATAATTGAGCTGGCTGGTATACTCCTGCTGCATTTGCAAAAGGCCGGAACGCGTCTCGGTGATGAGTTTGTTGAGCGCATCCGAAATCTTGACGGCATCGAGCAATCCGGTGTCGTTGCGGGCAGTCTCCAGCGCGATCCGCGCCTGCTTCAGGCGCTCTGACGTGCGCTCAAGTTCGAGTTCCGCATCCGAGACCTCCTCATGATTCATGCGATCGTTCAATTCGTTGACGAGGGCTTCGCTCGCGTCGAGAACAGCCGTGGCGATTTTCGTCGCATCAGCGGGCGTGAAAGCGCGCACTTTCAAATCGACGATTCCGGCCGGCAGACTGATCGAGACGTCCGCCATACCCTGCCAGTATCGGAGGAATTTTTCGATCGGCTTCGAAGGGTCGAACCGAGAAACCCTATCCGCCTGCGGCGTGGCGTAGAGGCTGCGAATATCGATCATACGTTCGAGTTTTTCGAGCGCGGCGCGGCTGTGGATATAGTTCACGATGATTTGCGTATCCTGGACGATTGCGATCGCTGGAATGCCGGTAAACGATCCAATCGCGTCGGATGACGGCGGTTCGCCGCCGGTCACCGTGAATTTTGCCTCGGCGACATATTGGTCGGAGGCGATAAACGCGTAATATATGGCGGCGACTGCGCTCGGGATCGCAACCATCAGAACAAAGCTGATAAGAACGCCCATACGCCAGGCTTTAGCGCCGCGGCGCGCATGAAAGCCGCCGCTCACCAAGGCGCGGCGACCGCGTTTTGAGACCCGAGCGAGGCGCGCCGCATCCGCCAGCGCCTGCGATACAACGCGAGCCCTGTCTAGAGCGGTCACAGGCCGATCGACTCCCCGCTCCTTTTCACCGTCCATCAATCGCTCCTCGTCGGGCGCGCCATTTCGCCAAGCGGCGTCGCATCGGTTCGTCCCAATCTCATCGATTTAAGCGATTGTACATTTCTATCGCCTTCTCGACAGAGTCGAACATGAGCAATTGTCCATCCACGAGCACCGCGCCGTGATCGCAATATTCCTTGATTGTTTCCATGGAATGCGAGACGACGATCAAGTCAGCATTGGCGCGGCGATAATCAAAGATCTTCTTGCACCTCGCCTGGAAGCGCCCGTCGCCGACTGCCAATGTTTCGTCGATCAGATAGCACTCGAATTCGATGGCCATGGAAAGACCGTAGGCCAGACGCGCTCCCATGCCCGAAGAATATGTTCGTACCGGAACGTCCATATAATCGCCCAATTCCGCGAAATCTTCCACGAAATCAATGACCTTACGAACATCCTCTCCATAAGCGCGGGCGACGAATTTTACGTTCTCGCGACCGGTCATAAGAGGATGGAAGCCGCCGGCCAGTCCGAGCGGCCAGGATACGCGGACCGAACGTCTGACTCGTCCCGCATTGGGCAATTCTGTTCCGGCGATCAATCGAATGGTGGTCGATTTGCCCGCCCCGTTGACGCCGAGCAGACCATAGGAACGTCCGCTCTGGAAGACCGTCGAGATGTGATCGAGAACGATCTTCGTATGCGATCCGGTCTTGTAAAACTTGAACACGCGGTCGAGTTGGATCATGACGCGGGGTCTCAGGATGGCCTGACCAGAAAGAGCTTTCGCTCACGGCTGCGCGACGTTAAGCTAAATGAATCGAAGCTTCGTCATTATTAAATCAAACGTGTATTTGACGGCGACGCTAGCGAATATTCAATTTTTATAATTCTGGCAGTTTCGTGGCCATGCCAGAACGCAAACATAGGCGTGAATGTGCTTTTCGTGGGCCTTTCCCTTGACGTTGAAAAACCGCGCCCTCCGCCGCTGATCGCGTTTGGACAATCAAGTCCGCCTTATCGCATGCAATTTGCAAAGCGATTGTGAACGGTGCGTTTGCCTAGCTTGCGAACGATCGCAGGAGAAAATTGAAAAAACGCGTCGCGCCGCCTAAACGAGAAGCCTCGTCCTCTCGTAACCCGAGCTACCCCCCTCGGGATGTCGAATCGGATGCCCATTCATGGTCAAAAGCCAGCTATATGCCCGTTTGCGCGCTGCGTTTCGTCGACGCTTCGCCAAAGACAAGGGCGTCGGGGCGCATTTTCGCCATGTGATCGCGCTCGCCGCCGCTGCCGAGGGTCGCGAAGGATCGGCAATCGGCGACGCGGAACAGGACCTGTCGATCTCTTTCGTCGTTCCGGTTTTCAACGCCAGTCCAAAATATCTCTCGGACCTTCTTGCCTCCTTCCAGATCCAGCCGCCAAACCTCTGCGACCTCATTTTGAGCGATGATGGATCAACCTCGCAACCGACGCAAAAATGGTTGGATGAGCACTGCGCCGTGAAAGGCGTCACGGTCCTAAGGAACAAGACTAATCGTGGCATCGCTGCTGCGACTAACCACGGGATCCAACACGCGGCGGGACTCTGGATCGCTCTCGTCGACCACGATGATGCGCTGGCCCCTTATGCCGTCGCCCAAATCGCCAAGGCTCTGGCGCAATTTCCCGCGTGCCAATTTCTCTATACCGATGAAGTGATCACGGACGGCGATCTCAGCCCTGTTGATTATTTTCTGAAGCCCGCCTGGGATGAAGTCCTACTATCGGGGGTCAACTATATCAATCACCTTTCGCTCTATCGCCGCGACCGCCTCCTGAAGATCGGGTGTCTTCGAGAGGGATTTCAGGGCTCGCAGGATTACGATTTACTGCTTCGCTACACGCGGGGGATCGATCCGAGGGAAATACTTCATCTGCCGTTCCCCGCCTATTTGTGGCGCCGCGACGGCGCGAGCTTTTCAGCGCAATTCCTTAAAACCGCCACCATCAATGCGCGGCGAGCACTGGCCGAGAGCTACGCTAAGGCGGATCGCGCGGCGATCGTCGGCGAGGCGCTCAGCCCGGATCTCCACCGCATTCGCTTTGACCTCGCCCGCTCGAAATGGCCCCTGGTCTCGGTTATCATCCCGAGTCGCGACGCCCTTCCGTTGATCTCGAAAACGCTCGAGGGATTGACCAGAATCACAGATTATCCGGCTATCGAGATCATCGTCATCGACAACGGCTCAGAAGACCCGAATGTCCTGGAGCTTTATGATGTCTATCGTCGGGGCGACGCGCCATTCGCGGCGCGCGTTGAAGAAGAGGCTTTCAACTTTTCCCGCTCGATCAATCGGGGCATCGCGATGGCGAAAGGGGACCTCATCCTCCTCTTGAACAATGATATCGAGGTTCTGGAGCCCGGTTGGCTCAAGGAAATGGCGTCTTGTTTTGACTACCCTAAAACGGGAATCGTCGGAGCCAAACTCCTCTATCCGAATCGAACGATTCAGCATGTCGGCGTGATCGCTGGCCTTGGCGGATTCGCGGGACATTGGTTCATCGGTCGCGACGAAAGCTTTCCCGGACCGATGGGGCGGTTGCGCGTTCGGATGTCTTTGTCGGTCGTCACCGGGGCTTGCATGCTCATCTCCCGATCCTGCATCGAAGAGACGGGGCTGTTCGACGAGAAGGTTTTTGACGTCGCCTATAATGATGTAGATTATTGCCTGCGCGCGATCCGACGAGGATTTCGCGTCGTATGGACGCCATTTGCGACGCTCGTCCACCATGAATCCGCGTCGCGCGGCAGCGACGAAGCCCCGGAACGCGTCGAACGATTTCGTCGGGACAAGCAGAATTTGCAGGGGCGACATCGAACCGACCAGTTTGAGGATCGGGCGTTCAATCCCTGGTATTCCAAAGACCGTTCGGATCCCGTTCCCGTCCCGCTCGAACACCTCCCATCAGCGCGATAATTGCCGTTTCACGCCGTTCGTGCTCAATGAGGCCTTGTGAAAAGTCGTCGCTCCAACGGACGTAATCGTGTTTATTGATAATTGGAAGAAATCTCATTTGTCATTGCTTCGGCTCGTCTCTGGCGGGTTGCGCAAGGCTGCCGGGTCGCTCGATCTTGCCGCCGTAAGACAGGAAATCCGTGACGCGAACCGTCCAGGCGCCGTGCTCGACGAGTATGCGGTAGGCATGCCGAGCGCCCAAAATGCCGTCGACGCGTTACCAGGTTGGAATTCCGCCCTCCCCGAACACGTTGGCGCAAAAGCTGGACCCGCCGCCTTGTACAATGATCCGCGGATTCTTTGGGCGCTCGAACAATTCGGTTCGATTGAAGGATGCAAAATTCTTGAGCTCGGTCCTTTGGAAGCCTCGCACACCTATCTTCTGGAGCGCGAAGGAGCGGCGGAGATCCATGCCATAGAAGCGAACAAGCTGTCATTTCTTCGCTGCCTTGTCGTGAAGGAACTTCTCGACCTTAAGCGCGCGAAGTTTTTTCTCGGCGATTTCTCGGAATGGCTCGGACATCGGCCTGAGCGGTACGATCTCATCATTGCCTCCGGCGTTCTTTATCATATGCAAAGCCCGGGGCGTTTGCTCGAACTGATCTCGGCGTCCTGCGACGCTTTCTACCTTTGGACACATTACGCTAGCGACGAAGCGATGCCAGCTGACGACCCAAGGCGAAGCGTTTTCGTCGGCCCCGCTGAAATACAGGAGTGGCATGGCGTTCAGGTTCGGCTCTATAGGCGCAGCTATCATGGCGCATGGCGAAGCAAATCATTTTGCGGCGGCATGCACGATCTGCATCGCTGGATCGAGAAGGACGATATACTGGCGCTCATCCGCGCCCTCGGTTTCGCCGACATTCGAATCGCGCATGACCACCCCGACCATCCAAACGGTCCCTCCTTCTCGATCTTTGCACGCCGTGCCGGTTGACCGAGAGCCTTTGGAGATGGCTGCAATTTACCGGAAAATATCGGCGCATGGCGAAATATGCGGGAGAAGACTCGCGGGCAATAAAACTTCCCTCCAGAACGGGAAGCGGCGCCAGGAGTTGGAGTCGTGAGCTTGCAGCATTTCCGAGGTCCGAGCGCGGATACCGGGCTCCCGTCAATTTCCTTAAGCGCCGCGCGAGACGTCGAAGTTTCCGGCGGCCTTTATTCGGCGATCTCGGAAACACCATGGTTGCGGATCGACTTTCAAGGCCAACCGCCGGCCGGTCGCTGGATCAGATTGACCTACCTTGCGAGCCTGTTGGATCCTTTGGTGCGGCCGTTGGTTCGATGTTTTGTTGGTGACCGCCATCATGACGAGATTTTGCCCGGCGCGTTGTTTGGTCGCGCGGTATGGATCGGCCTAATCCCGGAAGGCGCCGAAGAGATATGGATCTCTCCGACCAACCGCCGTGGACCGTTTGGCTTTTCGATAGAAAGCATTGCGAAGCTCTCGTCCGCTGAGCTCATTTGGCGATGCCTGCGGCAAAATCCCGGGCGTTGCTTGACTGGGCTCGGTGCGCGCCTTGTGGGGTTGCGATTCGCTGGAGACAATGAGTTTCGCAGAGTGCTCTCCGCCGCTCGGCTCAAAGATTACCACGCCTGGCGCAGCATCCGGCGTCGAGACCTCGATTTGGCATGCCTCGACGCACCGCGGGCAAACTGGGAGAATGGGCCTCGCATAAGGTTCGTGACCTGTTTGCCGTCCGGGGAGCGCGACGGCGTACAACCCATCCTGTCCGAGCTTCGCGCGCAGCCTTATCCCCGTTGGACGCTCACGGTCATTTCGTCTTCGGCAAGCAGCGAAATTCGGGGATCAAACTCCGCCACCTCCTGCGAGCGCATCATCCTGCTCGGACCTGATGCAATGGCTTGTGAACTTCTCGAAGGGTTGTCGGAACATGATATCGTCGCGCCTGTCAGCCCCGGGGATCGGCTCCCCGCTTACGCCGTCGCCGTCTTGGCGGAAGCCGCAGTCCAACATCCCGCCAGCGATATCTTTTATGGTGATCAGGAATACCTTGGCCCCGACGGCAAATATGGGAATCCCTTGTTGTTGCCTGACTGGAGCCCAAGTTTTTATGCGGCCAGTCCTTATACGGAGGGAGCCGAATTTTTCAGGGTCAGTGTTCTGAAGCCGTTTGCCGGCGAACTTCCGGCGGCGGATTTGGTACGATCGAAGGACATTATCTCTAGGTGCAGCCTCCGCGAACAGGCAGGGGTATGCCACATCCGGCGCGTGATGCGAACGCGGATCGGAGCGCCTACAGCCCCCGGGACCGCTCGGTACGCGCCGAATTCAAATCGATCCGCATTGCGAACGGAAGCCGCCGAAGAGCCGTGTGCGACAATCATTATTCCGACGAGAGATCGCTTGGAACTGCTCGAGTGCTGTATCAATAGCCTCAAAAAACAAGTGGCTCGCCGCGACATCGAGGTCATCGTCATCGACAATGGCAGCGTTCAGCATAACACGAGACGCTTTTTGGCCGATCTGGAACAGGACAATGGGTTTCGTGTTGTCGCGCATCCAGGCGCCTTCAATTTCTCGCGGCTTTGCAACGATGCTGCGGCTGAAGCGCGGGCCGCCACCCTCGTGTTCCTCAACAACGACACGGAAATTATCGATGAGCATTGGTTGGAGCCACTGCTTTATTGGGCACGGAAAAAAGACGTCGGCGCCGTGGGAGCGAAGCTTCTCTATCCGAACGGTCGCGTGCAGCACGCCGGAGTGGTTGTCGGCATCGATGGCCGGGCCGGTCATTTCGAGCGAATGTTGAAACAGGATAATCCCGGCTATTTCGGCCGTCTTTGCGTTCCCCACGAGGTCTCTGCCGTCACGGCCGCTTGTCTTGCGGTGGAAAAGAAGAAATTCGACGCAGTGGGTGGCTTTGACGTAAATCTGATGGTCGAGCTCAACGACATCGATCTCTGTTTGCGTTTATCGGAGCAAGGTTGGAAGTCCATTTGCACGCCTGATTCGTTGCTCATCCATCACGAATCGGCTTCGCGCGGCACGACGCTGCGTCCTGATGTAATTCACCAAAAGGAACATTCCTATTTCCGCGCGCGCTGGATGCATCGGCTGCGCGACGACCAATTTTTTCACCCGGCTCTATCCTTGGCCAGGCTGGATGCGGCATTGGGTTAGCCGGTGTTGGCTGACGTGAACACCCACGCAAGAATGTGGGCGATATCTCGGCCTTGTAGTCGTCCCGACGCGGCGGGCGCATTGTCGACTGAAAATTCCACTTTCGAAACTAGCAGGCCATTGGATTGATGTTTACTGCTTGATCGCCAAGGATGGTTTTACAGGTTCGAAGGTTCATCGGACGCTTGATCGTGTTCAGAACCTGTTGTGGAGGCCCCTATCAGCCTTGCCGTCAGGCCGTTTTCCGTTGCGGCTGTGTCTGACTGCGCTTGGGCTCCGTCAGGCGGGGCTGAGGACGAACATCCGCTTTATATTCCAAGCCACGGTCACAAGGTTCCTCTTGCGTTGCACTTTTTCGACCCGCGCAGCGACGATG
>Ga0224559_1000793_pt1 | contig 19111 bp, 19 predicted proteins | sample 714S33034metaG_FD_180676 | JGI IMG/M metagenome (GOLD analysis project Ga0224559, IMG submission 180676) | Peat soil microbial communities from Stordalen Mire, Sweden - 717 S3 30-34 | ecosystem: Environmental > Terrestrial > Soil > Wetlands > Peat | place: Sweden: Norrbotten County, Stordalen... | reverse complement strand
GGAGCGGCCGAGGTCAAGAAGCTCCTGACCGAGGTCGTGCTCTGGCAGCTCAAATACGACAGCCTCTTCCAGCAAGCCGGGGTGCGAGCGCCGAAGGGCGTTGTCCTTTTCGGCGCTCCTGGCACGGGCAAGACGTTGCTCGCCAAGGCGCTCGCTGGCGAGACCGAGGCAAACTTCATCGCGGTCAAAGGTCCCCAGCTCCTCAGCATGTGGATCGGCGAGTCCGAGCGGGGTGTGCGCGAGATGTTTCGCAAGGCGCGCCAGGCCGCTCCCTGCATCATCTTCTTCGATGAGATTGATGCGCTGGCGCCCCGTCGCGGCGGCAACGGCGGCAGTCAGGTCACCGAGCGAGTGGTGGCGCAATTGCTCACCGAGCTCGACGGCATCGAGGACCTCAAGGGTGTGGTCGTGCTCGCCGCGACCAACCGCCTCGATCTCCTCGATCCCGCCCTTCTGCGCCCAGGCCGACTGGAGTTCCTTGTCGAGCTGCCGACGCCGGACGCCGCGGCGCGGCGTGCGATCCTTGGCGTCCAGACGAAGCACATGCCGCTCGCCAAGGACGTGAATATCGAGACGCTCGTCAACAACACCGAAGGCCTCGTCGGCGCCGATCTCGAAGGTCTTTGCCGCCAGGCGGCGCTCTTCGCGATCCGCGAGATCGTCGAGCCGACCGGGAAAAAGGCGGCAGGCGCGCCGGAAGGCGCTCCGGCCGAGCGAACCGAGGCGCAATTGCGGAAGCTCACGGTCACTAAGCGGCACTTCGAGAAGGCGCTCGCCGGCCGCCAGACGAACGGAACGCCGTCATGAGCGGAATCTATGTCTACGCCATCATCCCAGCGGTGAACCTAAAACCGTTCGATGTCGCCGGCCTGTCGCCCGCCGATCCGCGGGTCGGTGCGATCCGGCAGGACGGGCTTGCCGCGGTCGTCGGCGCGGCGCCGCTCCTCGATTTCCATGACCTGCCGCGCGAAGACGCGGTTCGCTACCTCTTGGCCCATCAACGCGTCGTCGAGACCGTCATGCGCACCGCGTCGACGCTGCCGGTCAAGTTCGGGACGATCTTGCCGGACGAGGCCGCCGTGGTCAGCCTGCTGACGCGCGGAAAGGCGGTGCTGGCGCCGCGCCTCGCCGAGCTTGCCGAGCATGTTCAGATCGAGTTGATCGTATCGTGGAGCCTGGAGGAGGTCTTGCGCGAGATCGCCGCGGAGGACGCCGTGGTCCGCCTCAAGGCCGAGGTCGCCGCGCAGCCGCTGGCGGCGAACAACGACGCGAGAGTCGCCTTGGGCAGGATCGTCAAGGAGTCGATCGACCGCAGACGAGAGGCCTATCGAAACCGCATCATAGCGGCCCTCCGACCGATCGCCGCCGACCTGGTCGAGAACGCGCTGATGGATGACGGGATGGTGGCCAACGTGGCGCTGTTGCTGCCCGATCGGGCCAACGAGGCGTTCGACCGGCAGCTTGCGGAGCTCGATCGCGAATTCGGCGGTCGGCTCAATTTCCGCTCCATCGGCCCGCTGCCGCCCAGCAGCTTCGCCACGGTCGAGGTTACGCTGCAGTCATATGAGGTCGTCAATCACGCCCGCCGGGCGCTTCGTCTCGGCGACAACGCGAAGCTCATTGACATCAAGACGGCCTATCGCCGGCTCATTCGGCAGAATCATCCTGACGTTTCGGCGGCAGGTTCCGCCGCCGGGGGCGCGGCGGCCAAACTCACCGACGCCTACAAGACGTTACTGAGCTATGCCGGCGCACAGCCGGCGGCAAACCGCGCGGGCGCGCCGGCCGACGGCGGATGCTGGTTTGACCGCGAGGCGGTCGAGGGCGCCATGGCGGTGGCCGTGCGTCGCCAGGATCTACCAGAATCGCGTCCGGAGGGTCGGCCTTGAGTGTCGCGAAGCCGAAGAAGGCGGCCGCCGATCGAAGCGTCGCGTACGTCTACGGCGTGGCGCGCGTGCAGCCGGGCGGGGAAACCGCGCCGCCTCAACTCGAAGGCATCATTCCAGAAGCATCGGTGGAACGGCTGGTGCACGGCGACCTTGTCGCCTTCGTGAGCATGGTTCCGGCCGGCCAGTTCGGCGCGGACGAGCTTCATGCGGCTCTAGCGGACGCGGAATGGCTGCGTGGCCGCGTTCTCGCCCACGAAAGGACTGTCGAGCAGCTCTGCTCCAGTTGCGGTGTCGTGCCGTTCAGGTTCTGCACCGTCTATCGCGGCGCCGCCGAGGTATCGGACGTTCTTGCGCGCCACCAGGTCGATCTCTACCGAGCGCTCGATCGCGTTCGAGGCGCCTCGGAGTGGGGGGTCAAACTCTATTACGATTCCGACGCTCTGCGCCGCCAAGTGGAGGCTACATCCAAGGCCATCCGCGACCTGCGCGGGACGCTCACCAGCGTCGCGCCAGGAGCGCAGTTTTTTCTCCGTAAGAAATTCGATCGGGCCATCGAGTCCGAAATGTCGTCAAGCATAGCCATGTGCGTCGAGCATAGCCGCCGACGTCTCGACGAGGCAGCACGCGAAGCCGTGGAGGTCGAGATCCAGCCGCCCGGCGCGCATGGCAAACCCGAGGTCATGGTCATGAACGCGGCCTACCTCGTCGATGAAGCCGCGTTCGGCGGATTCAAGCGGATGCTCGCCGAGTTGGGCGCCGAATTCGCCGCTTACGGATTCGGTTACGAGCTTACCGGGCCGTGGCCCGCCTATCATTTCGTGTCCTTCGAGCAAGGGAGAGACGACGATGCAGCCGCGTCTGGACGATAGAAACGATCTTGCTCTGTCGGAGCTTCTTGATCGCATCCTGAACAAGGGTGTCGTCATATGGGGCGATGCGACGATTTCGGTGGCCGGGGTTGATCTGGTCTACGTCGGAGTCAAGCTGCTGCTCGCCTCGGTCGATACCGTCGATTTGCTTCGCGGCAATGTTCGCCAGCCGAACGCCGCCGAAACGAGGGCCGCCGAATGACATTCTATGTCTATGCGATCACCGACCGGCCGCAGGAGCCCTTGCCAAGCCAATTGGGTCGGGACGACGCCGAGCTTGAGCAGATCGCATGGCGCGACATCGGTGCCGTGATCAGCACATCCGGCGGTTCGCGATCGGCAGCGACCTCGGACGATTTGTGGCGGCACGAGGAGGTCGTCGAGGCGCTCATGGCAGGGCGCGCGGTGCTTCCGGCGCGGTTCGGAACCTCGCTCCCGTCTCACCGAGCAGTCAGCGAAATGTTGTCGCAAAGCTACACCCGATTTGTTCAAGATCTCGAGCGCGTGCGTGGTCACATCGAGATCGGCATCCGATTCCTTGCGACCGCTGAGCGTCAATCGACCGATTCCTCACCTGTCCGTGACGCGCTCGACGCTGCGGCGGCCCAGTCCGAGAACAGCGCTCCGCCGCATGTCGCCTCAAACGGATTCGACAGGTCCGGACTCGGACCGGGCACAGCGTATCTCCAAGCGAAGGTGACGAAGCAGCGTTTCAGCCGCGATCGGCGACGGGTGGGACTGGGGATGGTTCAGAAGCTGTGCGCGGCCCTCGTCAGCCAGGCGACCGTGAGCCGGCTGGACGCGGAGCCGGCTGATCGGCATGGGATCTCGGCGGCATTTCTCGTGCCGCGCGATCGCCTCGCATCCTTTCAAGCGATCGTCGGCCGGATCGCAGACGCCCATCCGGAGTTGGCGCTTCTATGCACCGGCCCATGGCCGCCCTATTCGTTCGTCACTGCGAACGCCACCGAGCCGGCGACAAAACGGAGCAGCAACGGCCATGCCCACTAACAGCATGTCATATGGTGGGGCAAAGGTGCTCCACGCGCCGGATGATCAGGCCCTGGTCGACCGGTTCGCGGCGGTGCCCAGCGAAGCGCTCCGAGGGGACTCGAAACGGATCATGATCGATCCCGACAAGGTCGGCCGCGATCTGGCGCGTCTGGTGCTTAGCGTCATCGACTTGCTCACCGATCTGATGGAGCGGCAGGCGGTGCGGCGGGTGGAAAACAACGTGCTGAGCGACGACGAGATCGAGCGTCTAGGACAAACCTTCATCGCGCTCCAGGCCCGCATGGTGGAACTCAAGACGGCGTTCGGTTTGGAAAATGAGGATTTGAGCCTGACTCTTGGCTCGCTTCGCGATCTGATTTCGGACAGCGAGTAGGATTGCTTGGGACCGGCGCCGGCGGCGGCCAGCCTAATTGTGTTTCGGCCCTTTGTCTGTCGATGGGAGAACGACCCATGAGAGCGAAGGCGCGATTGAGCTTGGTGGCGGCGATCGCCTTCTCGCTGGCGGCCTGCGACGAGTCGACCGCGCCGCCGCTTGAGGTGCGGCCGGTACGAACGGTGACCGTCGAGCGGCATGTGGCGGGTGAGACGTTGTCGCTCACAGAGCACATTCGCGTGCAGGACGAAGTCAATCTCGCCTTCCGCTTCAATGGGCAGGGATCGGCAATGCTGACGACGCGAGCGGGACCATCGGCGCGCGAGATGTTGTCTGCCGACGCGATAGCGCGACGGTATAGCGCGGGAATGAAGCGTGTCGGGTCACTACGGCACCCCGGTTGCTGTGGGAGGGCGTGACGGCGCCCTCGGCTGCATCCAACGTTCGAAGGTCTCGATGATGCGCATGCGCCCGCCGCAGCAGGGACAGGGCTTCAGCGTGGCGGCCTTCCAACCGATGTCCCGGAGCTGCAGCCCGTTGGTTCCCGCGCCTTGATCAATTCCTCGATCTCCTGCGCCGGGATTGGCCTGCTGAAATGATAACCCTGCATCTCGTCGCAATTGTTTTCGCGCAGAAACGCGACCTGCGCGTCTGTTTCCACGCCCTCGGCGATGACCTTCAGATTGAGCTTCTGGCCCAAGGAAATCACGGCGGAGGCAACGACTCTGTCGCGATCGTCGCCGGGAAGAGCGCCAATGAGCGACTTGTCGATCTTCAGCCGCGTGACCGGGAAGGTCTTCAGCGCGCAGAGGCTGGAATAACCCGTTCCGAAATCGTCGATCGCGAGGTGAATGCCCAGGCCTCGCAATTCCCTCATCGTCGCAACGACGAGTTCGACAGCCTGCAAGACTAGGCTCTCGGTCAGCTCCAGCTCCAGATATTTGGCGTCCAGCCCACTGTCTTTCAGCGCGCCGACGACGCGGCTGATCAAGCCCTTCTCCCTGAATTGCCGCGCCGATACATTCACGCAAACATTTATCGGCGGCAGGCCGGCATTCTGCCAGGCCTTGTTCTGCCGACAGGCTTCGTACAGCACCCAGTCGCCGATCGGCACGATCAGGCCGCTCTCTTCGGCCATCGGAATGAAATCGATCGGAGAAATCATTCCCAACGTCGGGTGGTTCCAGCGGATCAATGCTTCGACCGCGAAGATGCGTCCCGTGCGCAGATCGACCTGCGGTTGATAGAGCAGGACGAATTCGGCACGGGCCAAGGCGTTTCGCAATTCCTCGTGCAACACGAATTTCTCGCGCATCTTGGCGTTCAGCTCGGGCGTATAGAACTGGAAATTGTCGCCGCCGAATTCCTTGGCGCGGTACATCGCCGCGTCGGCGTTGGCGATCAGCGTGTCAGCGTCCGCGCCATCGCCGGGATAGTTCGCGACGCCAAGGCTGCTGGTCACGCGAAGTTCGCGTCCGACGAGAAGAACCGGCGCGGCGAGGGCCGTCCTGAGCTTGTGAATGGTCGCCGAGACAATGTCGGCGCTCTTGGGTTGATCGACGAGAAGAACGACGAATTCGTCGCCGCCGAGCCGCGCTACCGTATCGCTCGCCCTGAGGCAATCGACCATGCGGCTGGCGACGGCCTTCAGAAGCTCGTCGCCGGCATTGTGGCCAAGGTTGTCGTTGATCGTCTTGAAGTTGTCGAGATCAACGAACGCCACCGTCACCCAGCGGTCGTATCGTTGCGCGTACAACAGGGCTTGTGACAGACGGTCGTCGAGCAAGGTACGATTGGGAAGCCCGGTCAGCGCGTCATGGTTGGCCATGAATTGAATGCGGTCTTCGGCCACCTTGCGTTCGATCGCGATGCCAGCGAAGCGGGCGGCGACGTCGATGAGGCGCGTCTCAGCCTCGGTCGGTTCGCGCACGGTCGCCGAATACATCGCGAAGGCGCCGAGGACCGCGCCTTGATGCGACAGAATCGGCGTCGACCAGCATGAACGAAGCCCGTTCGCGGCCGCCAAGTCCCTGTAATCGGCCCACAGCGGGTCGGTCATGACATCGGCGACGATGACGGCTTCTCGCCGATAGGCGGCGGCGCCACACGACCCTCCCCGCGGACCGATGGGCGCGTTATCGATGGCCTTGACATAGGCCTCGGGCAGGCTCGGCGCGGCGAGGTGGCGCAAGAGGCGCCTAGCCTCGTCAAGCAGCAAGATGGAGCCGATTATCCCGCTCAACTCAGATTCGATCAGGCGTACCAGACGATCGAGGACGTCTTCCAGCGGAGCGTTCTTTGCCACCATCTCGAGGATTTGCGCCCGCCCGTTGCGCAAGGCGTCCGCCAATTTGCGCTCGGTAATGTCACGCGAGACGCCGGCCACGCCGAAGATTTCGCCGCGCTCGTTGCGCAGCGGCACTTTGGTCGTCAGTATCCATATCTTGCCACCCGAGGCGTCGAAGACGTATTCCTCTATGTCTATAATCGGCTGCCCGGAGCGGACGATCTCCTGTTCGTCGGCGAAAAACTTCTTCGCGATCTCCGGGGAAAGGAGTTCGAGATCGGTTTTGCCGTAGAGGTCCGCGGGACCCGGCACGCCGATGCGGGTCGCCGTGGCCTGGTTGGAAATGACGAAGCGGCCGTCGACGTCCTTGACCCAAAGGTTGTCGGGCAGCCAGTCAATCAGGGCTTGCAGCGAGATGCGCTCGTTCGCCACGGCGTGCGTGGCTTTGAGTTCGGTGATGTCCTCGTGTGTCGTCACCCAGCCGCCGTCGGGCATCGGCGTGCGACGGATTTGAATGCTCCGCCCGTCCTTGAACTCGGCGGTCCACGTGCTTGAAGCAACGTCCGATTTGACCGAAGCGGCTAATGCAAGATAGTCCTCGCCGGCGATCGGGGATGTTCCGGCGGTGACGCGAAGCTCTACAATCTCCCGCAGCCTCATACCGGGACGGACTTGCTCCGGCGCCAGTTGATAAATCGCCGCGAAGCGGCGATTGCTCAAGATCAGCCGCTCTTCGCCGTCGAAAAAGCAAAAGCCTTGCGCGATGGCGTCAATGGCGGTTTGATAGCGCAGCGCCTGCGCCTTGAGCGTCGTGTTCTCAGCCCGAAGGCCGCGCTCGACGACCTCATGGGACTCGCTCGCCGCACGCGCGAGGGCGGCGATGCTGGATTCGTCGAGGCCATCCTCGGGGCACCTTATCGGATTTGCCTGCAATTGAAGATCCTCCGCCGCGACGAACCATCCCACCCTTGCTTCACAGTCTCGTGCCGCCGTCCCAAAAAATTCCGCAAACCAAAGCCGATTTCAGCCACGCTATGGCATTCCAGACTCGCCACACTGTGAATCGGTGGCGGGTCTGAACGCCGAGCGGCGTCCTAACCACATGAGAACATAAGAGGCAGCTGGGTCAGGCGGCGACGCCGAATTGCACGCGCCCTTCACACCGTCTCTTCGACGCGCGACAGCCGTTCGCGCGTGGCCCTCAACAGCGCGATCGCCTCGTCGATTTCGCGTCGCTGGCGCTCGAGATAGCTGAGCTGGTCGACGATCTGCGCTGGCCGCAGCCGCTCCTCGAATTCGCTTCTGACGGCGCCGTCGTCGGCGCCAATCAGGTCGGCGATCTCGGCGAGGGTGAAGCCGAGCTGCTTGCCCTTGAGGATCATCGCCAGCCGCACGCGGTCGACGTCGCCATAATAGCGCGCGTTACCGACCCGGCGCGACCGCAGCAGATTGCGATCGTCGTAGAAGCGCAACGTCCGCGGCGTCACGCCATAAGCGCGCGCCATTTCCCCGATCGTCGAGTCGCGCCTAGCGACGGTCCCTGCCGTCGTGTCGGTGAGGGTTTCCGTTGCGTTGACCAGATTCCGCAGTGGCGAATTCGCCCTCATGGCCGATCCCTTTCTTCAGCGCCGCGAGACGACGAACCGCCGTCGTCCGGCACGGCTATGCAGTTCTCTGTACGTGTGGCTCCCCGCGGCGGTTATCGGAAGACGCGGACACCGCGTTTCGAGCCTGAAGAATCAAGTTTGGGCGCGAAACTCCGCCGCGCTTGCCCTGTTCGGGTTGCGGTGCGACTGCCGCGCGATGCGGAAACATGAGAACTGCACAGCCCTGGAGAGGCTCCGTCGCCGAAAGCGTGTGCATCGGTGAGATCGCGACCTCTCGGCCACTGATCGACTATCGCGGTCACATTAGCCTGTTCTTGGCGACCCGGATTGCGCCCATCATAGATGAGGACGAGGCAAGGCTTTCAGCCCCGGATTGCCGCGGATTTGCGCGGCCAACGAGTCTGCCCTTAGCCCAGGCGAGCGCGTCTTCAGCGGCGTTGGCAAAATGTCTGGCTTCGATGTCCGCTAGGTTGTCCGAAGCCACAAGCGCGAGGTCCGCGGCGACGGTCATTATCACGGTCACGCAACCCATCCCGACCTCATTGTCATCGAGCTCGAGATTGCTTGCTATCAGCCTCGTTCGTTCAAGCGCTTCGCGCAAGAGTTGGTCGAAACCGTGTAAGACATTGCGCTTTGTCCCCCTTGATTTCAGGCAATCTTCCACCGTCGGAAAAACCATTGTCGACTCCTAAGCAAGTTGCGTCGCCCCCTCGCCCGCCAACAACACGACGCGCGCGCCAAACGACTTTCTGCGGCGATCTGCGGTCCCGCGCCAAACGGCGCAGCCTCTCCCGGTCATCGGCCGAGACATCAATGCGTTCGATTTTGCCCATGCGAAAGGCTTCGCCCACCTGGCAAGGTTTTGGAATTCTACGTCAGAGACACAACACTAGCCCTAATCTGTTGCGGCGAGGGCCGCTGCGAGCCGCTCGAGATCGCCATATTCGGTGACACGCTCTCGTAGGCGCGGCTGGACCATGTTGGTCATCCGATGCCGACCGCGCACCCTTCCCTGCGCGTCCTCGCCCGTGATTTCGTATACGAGCAGGTCCTGAGTCGTGATGACTTCTCCCTCCATGCCGAGCAGCTCGGTGACGTGGGTGACCCGTCGAGATCCGTCGCGCAAACGTGTGGTTTGAATAATGATATCAACAGCCGCGCAGATCATCTGTTGAATTATGTGGTATGGAAGGTGGAAGCCGCCCATGACCACCATCGATACGATTCGGCTTATTGCGTCGCGTGGTGAATTCGCGTGCAACGTACCCATCGAGCCCTGATGACCGGTATTCATCGCTTGCAGGAGATCGAACGCCTCGGGCCCGCGCACTTCGCCAACTACGATTCGCTCGGGCCGCATGCGGAGGCAGTTCTTGACAAGGTCGCGCATCTTAACCTCGCCGACGCCCTCGGTATTTGGTGGGCGCGTCTCAAGGCTGATGACGTGCGGCTGCTGGAGCTGCAGTTCGGCCGTGTCCTCGCAGGTGATCACTCTCTCTCGTGGTTCGATATAGCGCGCCAGACAGTTCAGCAGTGTTGTCTTACCTGAACTGGTTCCTCCGGAAATGATGACGTTGCATCGCGCGTGACCGATGATCTTCAGGAGTTCTGCGCCGGCGCTTGAGATCATTCCAAGACGCGTCAGTTCGTCCAGCGTCAGCCTAGTCTTACGGAACTTGCGGATGGTCAGCGCAACCCCATGAACCGCGAGCGGCGGCACAATGACGTTGACGCGCGACCCGTCCGGAAGACGGGCGTCGCAAATCGGCGAGGATTCGTCGACGCGCCGTCCACTCTGACTGACCATGCGCTGGCAGAGACTGAGCAACTGGTCGTTATTGCGAAAGCGCACGTCGGTCGCCTGAATTTCGCCGTTGACCTCGATGAAGCATTTGGTCGGGCCGTAAATCATGATGTCGGTGACGTCGTCGCGCGCCAGCAACGGTTCGAGTGGCCCGAAGCCTAGCATGTCGTCGCAGACGTCTTCGACGATGTATTTCTCTTCGTCTGCCGACAGCGGCAATTGCCGTGCCTGAACGATCTCTCTAATGACTTTACGGATTTCTTGCCGCGCGGTGACGTGACTCAATCCTGCGAGCTCCGTGAGAGTCACCGCCTCGACGAGCGCGCTGTGGATTTGCGCTTTGAACTTGACGTAGCCCTCGCTGTGGGTCGGCGAATATGAAGCGATCCCCGCCGTACTCTCGGTCGGCTGCGGCATCGCGTCCGCCTGCGGCGGCGTCGGATCGCCGGCCAGAGTAGCGGCGTAGAACGCAGGGTCGTCGCCAATCGTCACCCGCTTACCGAACATCACCGGCACATTCACAGCACGCGCCCCCCAACATTCACAGCGCGACCCCCCAATCGGAGCTCTCGCTTCGGCGTCGAGCCTAGGTCAGCGCCGACCGGCGGAAGCAGCCATCGTACTTGCCTCGCTCCCGGTCGGTCTAAGAGCCATCTCGCGCAATTTCGGCTGCAGGTGGCACAAAAGCGTCTGTCGTGCAGCCGATTGCTCCCTTCGAACATCCTCCATCGCCTCGAGCCCGTGATCCGCATCTTCGGGCGACACGAATTCGACGGCGCGGCAGGCCGTGACGAGGTCTTGCAGACCGAGCACGCCGGCACAGTTGATGAGGGCATGGGCCTCTTGCTGCGCTTCGGCCAGCGTGCATTTGAATTTGAAGGCCTCCGTAAGGTCACTGAGGAACTTCGTGGCGATGCGGTTCGCTTTTTCCGCACCGACAACGTCGACGAGTTCCTCGAGCTTCGGCTTGTCGAAATTCAGCGAACTCGGTCCGAGTCGCACTCGGAGATCTTTTGTCTTGGGCAGCCAGCGTCGAACGTTGTTGTAGAGCTGCGCGCGCTCGATCGGCTTTCCGATATGATCGTTCATGCCCGCATCGAGATAGGACCTCACTTGCTGCGGCAACACGTTGCCGGTCATCGCAACGATCGGGATATCTCTGATCGGCTGCGGCATCGCCCGAATATGCTTGGTCGCGGTGACGCCGTCCATGATCGGCATCTGAATATCCATCAGAACGAGATCATAGCTCTCGCTCTCGAGCATCTGGATCGCTTCGACCCCGCTACCCACAGTGTCGATCTGATAGCCAATATCCTCCAGATAGGCCTCGACAATTTCGCGGTTGGTGTCGAGGTCGTCGACCACCAAGATTCGCGCGTCACCCGGGTCGGAGTCCTCCGGCGTGAATTCACTGTTCGCTTCGAGTCTCGGCTTGCAGGTGGGGGGCAGATGCGCAGTGAACCACATGGTCGAGCCCTTGCCGATTTCGCTGACGACGCCGATCTCGCCGTCCATCAATTCGACCAGCCGCTTGCAAATCGCCAATCCTAGGCCTGTTCCGCCGTGCTGCCGACTGACAGAATTGTCGACCTGCGAAAACCTCTTGAACAGGCGATATTGCCGCGCGGCGGGAATGCCGATGCCGGTGTCGGTGACGGAGAAACGAATCCGATCACGGCCATCGGCTGCGGGATCCTTGCGAACATGCACGGTGATCGAACCGGCTTCGGTGAACTTGACCGCATTGCTGAGCAGGTTGAGCAGCACCTGGCGCAGCCGCGCATGGTCGCCTATGAGCCATTCGGGCACACCGGGATCGAGCGAGTATTCCAGGACGAGGCTCTTCGCGGTCGCGGCCACACGCGCGATAGCCAGCGTGTTATGAATCAAGGCCAATGGAGAAAAGGCTTGGCATTCAATCTCCACTTGACCGGCCTCGACCTTGGAAAAGTCGAGGATGTCGTTGACAATTGCGAGCAGGGCAACGTTCGCCAGCCTCATCAGCTCTATGTAGCGACGTTGCTGGCGCGTTAGCCTGCGGGTACGCGTTAGAAGATCGACGAAGCCGCTGATGCTCGTCAGAGGCGTGCGGATTTCGTGACTCATGACGGCGAGGAATTCGGTCTTCGCGAGGTTCGCGCTTTCAGCCTCGATGCGCGCCTGCTGGGCCACATCGATTGCGTCTTGCAATTCGTTCGCTTGCATATTGCGGAGGGTGACGTCGCGCATGATGCCAGTGAAACACGGGCGCCCATCGATATCGCGCCACTCGGCGATCGACAATTCCAGCGGCACCGTGGAGCCGTCCTTGCGCTTGCCCACAACCTCGCGCCTTATGCCGACGATCTTGCGCTCGCCTGCGTCGCGAAAGCCGGAGAAGAAGCCGTCGCGGCTGGCTTGGTCGGCCTCGGGAATGAGAACGTCGACATTGTTGCCGATGACCTCCGCGGCCGAATAACCAAAAATCCCTTCGGCGGCGCGATTGAATGATTGAACCTGACCGAAGCAGTTGACGACGATGATCGCATCGATTGCGGTGTCGACAATTGCGAGATAGCGCTCCGAATTTTCTTGCAGACGCTTCTCGTGCTCGAATTCGCGGGTTGCGCTGTCGCCAGGCGTCGGCGCCGGCTCGGACGCCGAAGGGGCAATCGCTCGCACGCGCGGCTTGGCCATCGCTGACTGATCCTTGTGCATGACGCCTTCCCTCCTGCAAGGCGCGCCCTCACATCACCGTCGGGGGGGTACGTCGTGAAATCGGCGCCGAAACTTCAGTTAGAGGCGCAATGCGCCAATAGACGGCCTACGCTATCATCGGATAGTTTCTGTGCGTGGCTGTACTCTTAGACGCGCATCAACACACGCCAGCGTTTAGTCGCAACGACAGCGAGCGAGGCGATGTTCGGCATCGTCTGGTCAACTGGATTCAAGAAATACAGCGTATTGCCGAACGCAGTCGATAGCGTGTCAGCGCTCGTCAATTTGTTTGTGACAACTCGAACGAATCAACTTGACGGATCATGCTTGGTGGAATACCCGACGTCTGCCCGGTAATGGGAAGAGTGGCTTGTTGCGTAGCAGCGGCAATCTTAGTCGCAGACCGAATGTTAACGGATTCGGGGCCGGCCCTGAAGGTTATTGGTTGGCGGGGGGCATGAGCGACAGGTTGCCGGAGCGTCGGGTGTGTGCCGTGAGGTCACGCTATGTCGACTCGCTCGCCTCCGCGCAATCAACTGCTTGCGTCTCTGTCGCCGCACGATGGTGAAGTGCTCCGTCCGTATCTTCGGCTCGTCGAATTGACCGATAGGGCGGTGGTGATCGAGTCTGGCAGACCGGACCAACGCGTGTATTTTCCCCATAGCGGGATCATTTCTCTGGTCGCTAGTTTCTCCAACGGACAATCGGTCGACATGGCCATGATCGGCCGTGACAGCGTCATGGGGGCCTCAGCCGCGCTCAATAGCTGGGTTTCGCGGACCAGTGCGATCGTCCGATTGCCGGGTACCGCATCGGTTCTCGAAGCTGCTCGCCTGCGCTTTGCTGCTGGTGAGAGCGAGAAGTTCCGTGATGCTATCTTGCTGCACGACGAGGCGCTGTCGATGCAAGTCGAGCAGTCGGCGGCGTGCAATGCCGTTCACGACTTGGAAGCCCGGATGGCGCGACGCCTGCTGCGCATGCGAGACCTTTCGGGCGACGATACGCTGTATGGAACGCAAGAACTGCTGGCCGAGATGCTCGGCGTACAGCGCAACAGCGTGTCGATCATCGCCAAAGCATTCCAGAAGGCTAAGCTGATTCGCTACCGAAGGGGCACGATCAAGATCGTCAATCTGGAAGGCTTGAGGACGAGAGCGTGCGAATGCTATCACGTAATCGAAATGCATTACCGGCGCTTGTCGCAAAGCGAGCCGCAACGCGATGAGGAGCGGAAGCTCGAGCCCGGCCGCCGATCAGGCGGCTAACCCGTCTTATTCACGGCGAGCGAGTTTCGAGGCTGGCGGCCGTAGCTTAAGCTTATGGAATCGCGTAGGATTTGGTTTCTTACGGCGGCTTTCAGCCACGTCTGAAGAAGGCGGCGGAACGGCTCGACGAGCTGCTCAGCTACACCAGCACTCCTCTGCCGCCGCGATTGTCGGAAAAACTGAAGCGACTGATGACCCGCCATCGGCTGCTGAGCGAACAGATCAAGGAGATCGAGGCGGCGCGCGAGCAGACAGCGATGGCGGTGGCCCCGGATTGCGCGGCGCAGAAGATCCAGATGCTGGCGCGCATGGTCGGGCTCGGGCTGGCGACAGCCAGCGGGCTAACGCGCGAGCTGTTCTGCCGATCGTTTGCCGATCGCCGCGCGCTTGCCGGGTTTGTCGGCCTTACCGGAACACCGTTCAACAGCGGCGGCTCGGAACGCGAGCAGGGCATCAGCAAGAACGGCAATCCACGGATGCGTCGTATCCTGATGCAGTTGGCCTGGCGCTGGCTGCGCTTTCAGCCGGACAGTGCGCTCAGTTGCTGGTTCGTCGAGCGCACCGGCGGCGCCAAAGGACGCATCCGCAAAATCATGGTGGTCGCGCTCGCCCGTAAGTTGCTGGTGGCGCTGCGGCGGTATCCCCACGGCAGCGGCCGCCTGGCGTTGATCTCGATGCTGGAGATAGCTGTCTTAAGAGTGGCGCGATGATCGTGTCCACGACTTGATGATGGACACCATCGCTAATGTCGGTTGGCAACGACGGTGATTTTGCGCCGGGCGAGCGCAGGCGTCGATCGTGGACGCGGGACGAGAAACGTCGGATCGTTGAAGAGAGCCTTCAGGAAGGGGCGTCGATCGCCGAGGTCGCTCGACGTCACGAGCTGAACGCCAATCTCTTGTTCACCTGGCGCCGCAAGTTGGGCGTTGAGCCGTCTGTGCGGAACGATCCGATGCCGATTCTGCCGGTGACGATTGCGCGGGAACTGGCCGCGGAACGGGACTGCCCGGACGCGGCCGGCCAGATGGAAATCGTTCTTGCGGAAGGCGACCGAATCCTTGTTTGGGCTGACGTCGAGACGGCGGCGCTGGCGCGAGTTCTCAAGGCGCTGTCGCGGCGATGATTCCGATTCCGAGCGGCGTCAGGGTCTGGATTGCGACGGGGCATACCGACATGCGGCGCGGCATGCAGGGCCTGGCGCTGCAGGTTCAGGAAAGTCTGAAACGTGATCCTCACGCTGGCGACCTTTACATCTTCCGGGGTCGCCGCGGCCAACGACCGACATTCTGCATATAGTTTTCGCCACGCGAGAGTCGCGTACCGTTGGCATCCGCTGTTCGACCGGACATTGAGGGTCTCGCGCAACCGGCGCGGCAAGGACCTGACCTGCATCTACACGGACGAACGGCCCGATCTGGCGCGTGAGCTGCCGAACTGGATGTTCGACGAGAGCTACTGCGCATCCATGAGCCTCGGTCCGCCGCAAGTCAGCGTCGAGGCGCTCAACGAACTTGCCGCCGTGTTGGCGGCAGGCGGCAAATCCGCGAAACGGGGTTCACGATCGCGTCCTTTCGAACGGAGGGAGGCGATTCGTGCGCAAGAGAAGGAACCTAGACCGAAGACAACTCCCGCTGGATCTCGAACCGCGGCGTCCGACGACGTTCCCGCCGATCCCGAACGCCAAGGGACTGATCGAGGCGCTGGCCGACCTTCTGCTCGAAGCGCTCGGCGGGCGGGACATGGACGCCACGGCAAGTGAGGGAGGCGGTCATGAGCCCCAAAATCACGGCTGACCACCTCGCCCGGGTGGCGATCGTCTACGTTCGGCAGTCGACCATGGCGCAGGTCTTCGGCAATCTGGAAAGCCAGCGCCGGCAATATGATCTGGCGAGCGCGGCCCGCGCGACGGGATTCAGGTCCGTAACAGTGATCGACGACGACCTCGGTCGGTCGGGATCTGGAACGGTCGAACGCCCCGGCTTTGAGCGGCTGGTGGCGATGGTGTGCTCGGGCGACATCGGCGCCGTCTATTGCATCGAAGCCTCACGTCTGGCGCGCAATGGGCGGGATTGGCATCATCTGATCGACCTGTGCGCGCTGGCGGGGACGCTCGTCGTCGATCCTGAAGGCGCGTACGATCCACGAATCGTCAACGACCGTCTGCTGCTCGGCCTGAAGGGGACGATGTCGGAATACGAACTCAGCCTGATGCGGCAACGCGGCTTAGCGGCTCGCGACTCGAAGGCGCGGCGCGGCGAGTTCCAGTTCATGCTTCCACCCGGTTTCTGCTGGAGCGAGGCGGGCACGATCGAGACCGATCCTGACCAGCACGTGCAGGAGGCCGTCCGCTTGGTGTTCGCGAAGTTCCGCGAACTCGGCAGCGCGCGGCAAGTGTTCCTCTGGTTCCGGGCGGCGGATATCAAGATGCCGGTCGTGCGGAGGAACATCGACGTCTACAAGGTCGTCTGGAAGGCGCCGGTCTATCACGCCGTCATGCAGATCCTGCACAACCCGCTGTACGCGGGAGCCTATGCGTTCGGCAGGCGGGCGCAGCGGACGAGGATCGTCGATGGACGGGCCTACAAGGTCAACGGCGTCAGGAAGCCGGAGCAAGATTGGACAGTTCTGCTGCGCGACCATCACGCCGGCTACATTAGCTGGCGGGACTACGAGGCGAACCAGAAGCTCCTATTGGAGAACGCCTATATGAAGCGCAACTGCGCTCGCAAATCGGCGCGCGGCGGCCGCGCCTTGCTGTCAGGTCTCATGCGCTGCGGGCGCTGCGGTCGTATGATGCGGGTGTTCTACGGCATGGGGAGAGGCCACGCGCATCGCTACCAGTGCCGGGGAGACGATGGACACGTCGGCGCCGGCTTGTGCATAGGGGCTGGCGGCGTTCGCGTCGACCGCGCCATCGCCCTGCAACTTCTCGAAGCGGTTTCCGATCGCGCCGTCGAGGCCGCGATCTTCGCTTCGGATCAGATCGAACGTTCGACGAACGACATCATCGCCGCGGCGGAGCGCGACCTCGAGACGGCGCGCTACGAGGCGAGCTTGGCGGCGCGCCGACATGAACTTGTCGACCCCGGCAAGCGCTTTGTCGCGCGCGAGTTGGAGGCGCGTTGGAACGGCGCCTTGGAGAAGGTCGTCGAGATCGAGCGCCGCATTGTGGAGCTGCGCGTGACGGCCACCGCTCGCCCCAAGATCGATCGCACGGCGCTGATGCAGCTCGCCCACGATCTGCCCAAAGCCTGGAACGCGCCAACGGCGGACACGCGCACCAAGCAACGCCTGATCCATATCTTGATCCAGGAGATCGTCTGTAACCTCGACGACGCGGCCAACGAGGTCGTGCTGCTGATCCATTGGACCGGCGGTCGACACAGCGAAGTTCGCGTGCCGCGGGTGAAGACCAACTGCGTTCCGACGAGCCCGGCGCCAAGCGCCGTCGAGGCAATCCGCAAGCTCGCCGGCCGCTGGTGCGACCGCGACATCGCCGTGTCGCTCAACCGCATGCGTTGCAAGACTGGCGACGGCGAGACCTGGACAACGGTTCGCGTGCGCGAGACGCGCGAGCGTCTCGGCATCGCCGAGGGAGACCACGGTGACGACGGTATGATCAGCTTGGCCAAGGCTGCAGAGCGACTCAAGATCTGCATCGGATCGGCTAAGCGCCTCGTCGACTGGGGCGTCCTCCCCGCGACCCAGATGATGCCGGGCGCGACTTGGCTCGTTCCCGCCGCTGCGCTCGATACGCCCGCCGTTCGGCAAGGGGCCCAGGGCGTGATCGCTCGGAGGCCGAAGAACTACGAGAACTATCAATACGATAAAGTCATCCGGCTGCCTGGCCTTTGACCAAGGGGGTGCATCATGAAAGTCGCTGTGGCGATCTGATCAAATGCCTGTGGCATGACGGCCAGGGCATGTGCCTGTTCTCGAAGCGGCTGGAGCGCGGTCGCTTTCTGTGGCCGTCGATGGCGGACGGGACGATCACGATCTCGACCGCGCAACTCGGCTATCTGCTCTCCGGCATCGATTGGCGAATGCCGCAGAAAACCTGGCGTCCGACGGCGGTCGGCTGACGATTTTAGCTTGTCAACGTGCACGGATGTGATTCACTCTGAGTGTGTCGAACGACGCTGAATCGCTTCCCTCCGATCTAGCCGCCGCGCACGCGATGATCCTCGCCGAGCGCGCGGCGCGGCTGGAGAGCGAAGCGCGCGCGGCGCGGGTCGAAGCCGACCTCAGCCACAGCAAGGTCGCCGCCTCCGGCGTCGACGCCCTGGTCGCCCATCTCAGGTTGGAGATCGAGAAGCTGCGCCGCGCCCTCTACGGCGTGCGCTCGGAACGCAAGCAGCGCCTGCTCGACCAACTGGAAATGCAATTGGAGGACGCCGAAGCCGACGCGACCGAGGACGAGTTGGCGGCCGAGCGTTCCGCCCCGTCGAGCCTGGTCAAGGCGTTCGCGCGCCGTCGGCCGGTCCGCAAGCCGTTCCCCGAGCATCTGCCGCGCGAGCGGGTGGTGATCGCGGCGCCGGCGAACTGCCCGTGCTGCGGGTCGACCAAACTGTCGAAGCTCGGCGAGGACGTGACCGAGACCTTGGAGGTCGTGCCGCGCCAATGGAAGGTGATCCAGACAGTGCGCGAGCGGTTCTCCTGCCGCCAGTGCGAGACGATCGCTCAGCCGCCGGCGCCGTTCCATGTGACGCCGCGCGGCTTCGCCGGGCCGAACCTGCTGGCGATGATCCTGTTCGAGAAGTTCGGCCAGCATCAGCCGTTGAACCGGCAGAGCGAGCGCTACGCCCGAGAAGGGATCGATCTGCACCTGTCGACGCTCGCCGACCAGGTCGGCCATTGCGCGACGGCGCTGCGCCCGCTGCACGCTCTCATTGAACGCCACGTGCTCGCCGCCGAGCGGCTGCACGGCGACGACACCACGGTTCCCATTCTCGCCAAGGGCAAGACGAAAACTGGCCGGATCTGGGTTTATGTCCGCGACGACCAGCCGTTCGGCGGACCGGACCCACCGGCGGCGCTGTTCTACGCCTCGCGCGATCGCACCCGCGAACATCCCGAAAGCCATCTGGCGGGCTGGGGCGGCATTCTGCAAGCCGACGCTTACGGCGGCTACAACCGCCTGTATCTCTCCGATCGCAAGCCGGGGCCGATCGTCGAAGCGCTGTGCTGGAGCCATTATCTGGAGTACGTTTTTATCCGGAGTGGCGGCCTGATGCCGCGTTCTTAGCCGACGACATCGGGGCGGCGGACTCGGCATAATTCTCGCCTTCGCGAGGCGCTTCGCC
>Ga0224559_1000792_pt1 | contig 19115 bp, 14 predicted proteins | sample 714S33034metaG_FD_180676 | JGI IMG/M metagenome (GOLD analysis project Ga0224559, IMG submission 180676) | Peat soil microbial communities from Stordalen Mire, Sweden - 717 S3 30-34 | ecosystem: Environmental > Terrestrial > Soil > Wetlands > Peat | place: Sweden: Norrbotten County, Stordalen... | reverse complement strand
CGACCGATGATTGCGCCTGCGGCGCGGATGATATCAAGCTACCCTATACCGGCAGATGGCCGATAAACGACGTTTCCTGATGACCGCCGACACAACCTTTCATAATCTTGCGCTTAGATATGGCCATCGGGTACAGTGGCGACGATTATCTAGAGACCGACGGGCAACTGGAAGGCCATCATTCGCAAAGCTGGCTGGCCACTTAAGGCAAAAACATTCCGCACCAAGCGAGATGCTGAAGACTGGGCCCGCCGCACCGAAGACGAGATGGTGCGCGGCGTTCACATCGTCCGCTCCACTACCGAGCGCATGACGCTGGCGGTGGCGTTAAAGCGCTACACCGCCGAGGTCACTCCCACCAAGCGCCCAGAGCGGGAAGCCAATTCCCCGCGCCAACAATACTGTCCGGCTAGAATTGGCCTTGCTCGGCCACCTGTTTATCATCGCCATCAAGGAGTGGAGTATTGGCCTGGTTGTGAATCCGGTGATGAGCATCCGTCGGCCAGTTCCAGGACCAGGCCGCAATCGCCGCCTGACGGAAGACGAAGAAAAGCGGCTCTTGGCTGCCTTCGATGCGCACTCGAATCCAGTGCTGCATTGGATTGTGCGCGTCGCACTCACCACAGGAATGCGCACCTCGGAGATTCTGACGCTGCACAGGCCGCAAGTGGACCTCAAGCGCCGCGTCGTTCGCCTTCTCGAAACAACAAACACGTCGCCGCGCACCGTGCCGCTGAGTACGGCGGCCACGGCTATATTCCGCTAAATCACCCCGTGCGCCCCATCGACGCCGGCCTGATCTTTTACGGCGAGCAAGGTTGCGACGGCAAGCGCCGCCCCTACCAGTTCAATCCTGTATGGCTGAACATCAAACGCAAACTGAAGCTGACGAACGTACACTTCCACGATCTCCGTCAGAAGGCAATAGCACCAAATTGTGAAAAAATGTTGACGTGGCGCCGATCATTCTCGGCACAGCGGGAGGCTAAGAGAGCTAATAATGAGAGGCGCAATAATACTACTGTGCCGTAAATGTGGCAATGGCGATATGAGTCGCTTTCCGCCGCGATTTAACAAATATTAATTAAACAGAAGACAGATGTCGCCGATGGTAGAAGAAGAACTATGCTCAAGAAAGCCGGGAAGTTGCAATTCGACTTGAAGCCTACATGAAAGGAATATTCTGAAAGCTCCTGCGTAATTGTTTGTAACATTCACGTCACTGCAACCAACAACAGCGATTCAGGAGAACTGGCGAAAGCCAACGCCACCGGGGCATCTTCATTTGCTTTATCGCACGGCTTCGAACGCGAGATTGCTACTTTCCGCTGATATTCAAGGAGAGAAGAAGAGTGTTTACAGATGGAGAGATAGCTGGGCGCGGTGTTCACTATTGCAACTACTATCGCTTTGTTATTTTTGTCTTATTACAGATTATTCTGCTCGTTCCAATACTCGCATTCGCACACCCACTTTATCCGCATTCGCGTCTGTCACGGCAGGTAAAGTCGCTGGCCTCGCCGGCAATGATCCAAACCCCTGCTGCCATCGATCGTCAGGATGATGAAGCTGGCTGGCAGAATGGCCTCCCCCTGCCCATACGCACCCCAGATATTGCACTGATTGCACCGGCCGTTTTCCTTCTCGCCGGACTAGCCATTTCGTTGTGGTACATAATGCACCAGCGGAGAGAACGTGTGCGCCAGTTGGCAGAGATGCAGTGCAAGCTCAACAACGAGCGGGCAGCGCTGGAGCAACGGATCGAGGAGAGAACTTCCCAATTGCAGGAAGAGGTGAAGGAGAGACGCCGCTCAGAGCATTTAAACCGTGGCCGGCATACTGTTCTTGAACAGTTGACGCGTGGAGCGTCAATGCAGGGAGTTCTCCATGCTCTTGTAAAAACCGTGGCCGATTATCATAGCGTCTGGGGTTGTGCAATACATCTCTGCGAGAATGGCCGGTTGTGCCTTAAAGCCTCTGTGGACATACCGGAAAGACTCGTCGTGTATCTCGAACTTCTTACCCAGGAACATGACGGATCACCCGAGCAGTCAGCTTTTTCTCAATGCAACGCCGTTGTTATTCACGATCTATGGAAGGAGTTAAAACCATGGAGCAATATGTTGACAGCGCATAATATTCAGTCGGCATGGTCACTGCCGATTCGCTCGGTGGAAGGTTCCGTGGTGGGCACGCTGACGGTCTACTCCCGCCTTGTTCACAGCCCGAGCGAGGAAGAAATTAATGTCCTCGAAATGGCAGCGCAAATGGCGGCGCTTATTCTCAATCATCGATCCCTGCACGACCAACTCTTCAACCGCGCTTATCACGATAGCTTGACTGGGATACCCAACCGGCGCTTCGGAGATGACTCTCTCGGCAAAGCTATTGGTCTGGCACAACGCAAGGGCAAACTCTTAGGAGTTTTATGGATGGATATTGACCACTTCAAACAAATCAATGATACTCATGGGCACGCGGCTGGTGATGCCGTGTTGCAGGAGGTTGCAAATAGAGTCAAAAAACGACTGCGCACCTCTGATACCGTGGCGAGAATGGGCGGTGATGAGTTTATGGTAGTTTTGCAAGATATAGAGAACCCGGAAGATGCAATTCGCGTCGCATCAAATATTTGTGAAATACTTTCTCAGCCGGTGGCGTTTGGATCGCTGGAACTTCCATTACACGTCAGTATCGGTATATCTCTCTACCCGAATGACGGTGAAACTACAGAGTCGCTGGAAATATGCGCTGATCATGCCATGTATCGAGCGAAGAAGGAAAAGCTGGGTATTTTCTGCGGGGAGCACGCATGACTCATGGGTGGCGGTTCTATAAAAGGGATGTCAAGAATAAACACTTTTCCTGATCCGCCTGGGGAAGATATTTTTCTGACATCCAGCACCTGTTGGCAGGTTTAGTACTCTTTGTGAGGGCATGGCTTTCTTTATCACTTTGGTGGGAGATTCTCGGCATCATCTTTTTCGCGTTTTCCCTGCGGCTTCTTTTGCGCCTGCAATAGGCCGTAATGTTAGTAAAGTCAATTTCTACAGCCCATAATTTTGAAGTTGTTTGCCACAAGAATCCCCTCGAATGACGCATATCCTAGCGTCCCCGCCGCGACCATGTGGGCTAGTTTCTGGTGGTGATGCCTAGTCAGCAAAAAGATTGCCAGATACTCCCCTACCGAAGATGCCGCAGATGCAGTGTAGATCACCGCAGAGTGGTTCACTACCCAGGCCGGTGCGTACATTTCAGTGCCGCAGTGGTTAGAGAGAAATCCCCTTGTCGATACCGCGTCGAGGGCCAAGATAGTAGTGTCCAGCACCAAAGCGGAATATTCAAATGCGTCCACCTTGGGGGTTGGGTTGGGCATTGGTGTTTCTGAAAGCGACTGTGCACTCACAGATACGCTAAGAACGACAGCATTGACCGTCATAACAGCGGTCAGCAGAAGAGCAGTAGCGATACAGTGAGTAAAGATTTTCATGCCTATTTCTCTATTTCGGCTATTTCTGCCCAACCCCTCGAAAAGGTAAAAATAAAAGATTCGAGGGATAGGGCAGAAATAGCCGAATTGGGACGGCTGTACCAATCTAAACCGTGGTTTCAGTCCTTCTTGGGCCATGAACCACTCTCCTTGGGACATATCCGAAGGCGTGATGGCTTGTTCCGCTGGCTGGAGTAAGACCAGTTTGAAGTTTCAAAGAGCGTCTGGCCGCATTTTTCCAATGGCGAGGAATTTATTTGCGTCGGCTCGGCGCTGAAACCGGTCGTAATTTGGGTCGTGAGAGCGTGACCGGCTCTCTTCGGGTTTCAGGGATGTCATAGAATTGCGTCAGGTAACCAAACCATGGGCCATGTGTTAAAACCGGCAACTGAAACGGTGGTGAAGCGTTACGAGGCGCTGTTGCGCCTGTCTGCGTCTCTGTCCCCGCAAACTCCGAAAGAGATGGCGCAAAAACTGGCGAGCGAGCTCCATTCCCTGCTTGAGTTCGATTTCTTCGAGGTGTTCGTCTATGAGCAAGACACCAACGAGGTGCTCTGGCGCTGCATGGATACGGACCGGGCGTCCTGGGTGGATGCGCGCATGGAAGAGACGCCCGCATGGTGGGTCCACCAGAACCAGCAGCGGCTCACCATTGCCGACTGGGACAGGGATGATCGCTTCTCTTGGCTGCGGGATGGGCTGCGAGAGCGCGGCATCGAGATTCGCTCAATTTGCGCACTTCCGCTCGCCACGCCGCAGAGCCGTCTGGGGGCACTGCTGATTGCCAACCGGCAACCCCAGAAATATTCCGAGGAAGAAATCAACTTTCTCTCATTTTTGGCGGATGGACTGGCCTTTGCTCTGGGCAATGCGTTCAATTTCGAGGCCTCCTGCCGGGCACAAGCGGAACTGGAACTCCAGAACACCCACCAGAAACTCCTGCTGGAGTTAACGAATCGGGTGGCATCCAATCTCGATTTGCGCGAACTGCTGAGGACGATCTCGGCCAGCGTCCGCCAGACGATGGACTGCGATATGGCGGGCGTCTCCTTGCTCGACTCCTCAAGCGGCCAATTCCGGATTTATGCCATCGACTCCCCGGATAGCCGGGGTTTTATTCAGGAAGAATCCACGGCCCCCGTTGAGGGGCTCATCGCCGGAGTTCTGGAAACACTTAGGCCGGTGACTACAAACAGTCTTACCCCGTCTGAACCGGAATCAACGATGTACCAGCGGGCAGTCGCTGAAGGGATTAAGTCAACCTGCCTCGTTCCACTGGTCAGCCGGGGGCGAGCGCTCGGCCTCCTTGCCCTTGGCCGGCGAAACGAAAACACATTCAAAGAAGAGGATTCAGATTTTCTCATGCAGATCGGGGGCCAGCTGGCGCTCGCCATCGAAAATGCTCTTGCCTATCGCGAGATCGCCGACTTGAAAGACAAGCTGGCGCAGGAAAAGCTCTATCTGGAAGAAGAGATTCGCACTGACAAGAACTTCGAGCAGATTATCGGCAAAAGCGCGCCGCTGCGACACGTGCTGGAGATGGTGCAGACGGTTGCGCCGAGCGATTCGACCGCGCTGCTGCTGGGCGAAACCGGAACAGGGAAGGAACTGATCGCCCGCGCCATTCACGATCACAGCCAGCGCAAGGGCCGCACCTTCGTTCGCATCAACTGTGCCGCGATTCCGACCGGCTTGCTCGAAAGCGAATTGTTCGGGCATGAAAAGGGAGCGTTTACCGGAGCCATCAGCCAGAAGATCGGACGGCTGGAACTGGCCGACCAGGGCACCTTGTTCTTGGATGAGGTGGGCGACATTCCTCTGGAGATGCAGCCCAAACTCCTGCGTGTATTGCAGGAGCGCGAGTTTGAGCGCCTGGGCAGCACCCACACCCGCAAGGTGAATGTGCGGCTGGTGGCCGCCACCAATCGCGACCTGGAAGCGATGATCGCGGCCCGGGAGTTTCGCAGCGACCTTTTTTATCGCCTCAATGTCTTCCCCATTCACATTCCTCCCTTGCGCGAACGCCGGGAAGACATTCCCCTGTTGGTGCGCTACTTCGTGGAGAAGTTCGCCCGGCAGATGCAGAAGCAGATCGACACGATTCCTTCGGCCGCGCTGAAGAAGCTGAGCGGTTGGGAGTGGCCGGGTAACATCCGGGAGCTGGAGAACTTCATCGAGCGTTCGGTGATCCTGACGCGAGGCAAGGCTCTGGAAATGCCTCTTAGCGAAGTCCGCCGCGCGCCCAAGGAGCCGCTGGCAAGCCGTGCCGCGCCGCAGGACCGGGAGGAGATCGCCCGCATTGTGCGCGAAACCATTGGCGAGTTGAACAAGGGAATCTCAACCAGTCGCCGCCGGGAGGAAGACGAGGAACAGCGTCAGGAGATCACCCGCATCCTGCGCGAAACCAAGGGCCGCGTCGGCGGCCCTGACGGCGCCGCCGCCCAGGCGGGCCTCAACCGCACCACGCTGATTTCGCGTATGAAAAAGCTCGGCATCGATCCCAGGCAGTTCTCCTCCTGAAGTTGAGCCCACCGGCAAATAAAGCATTTTCGCTGTGACTGAAGACTTCTGTGCCCCATCCATTTCCGCGTTTGTTGCGGAAATGGGTGGGATACCCATGCCATCCAGGTCTACACAATTTCCGAAAATGCCCCTTGTCCTTTCCGCCTGACCGGGCCCGCCCAGAGGCCGCGCTTAACTGTCGATAGAGAATTCAACAGTTTCAACACTTCAGAAACTTCAACACATCGACACCTTTTTATATCAACGACTTACGCTCACATCGACTTTGGCACTCGTGTTGCTTCTCTCTTGTTGTCGAAGGGAACACACGATGTTAAAGATCTCAGTCATTGACAGCCGAGCCCAGCGCCGCGTGGTCATCGAGGGCACGCTCATCGAGCCCTGGATGGCGGAACTGCGGAACTCATGGCAGACGGCTAAAGCAGATTTGCAGGGCCGCAAGCTGGTTCTCGACTTAAGGAACGTAACCAGGATCGGCGAAGAAGGCGAGAGTGCGCTCTCGGAATTGGTCAATGAGGGCGCCAGCATCTCCTCGAGCGGCGTGCTCACCAAATACCTGCTCCAGCAATTGGCGCGCAGGAACAAGGAGAGTGCGAGGCCCGCGAGCATCCAAGTGGACCCCGGCGCGGATCGGGGGAATGGATAAATATGGGCATCTGTCTCCTACCTCGGCGCAGCAAACAGGTGAAAGGCCAATACGCGACAGCAGATGACTTCCGCAAGCTCTTCGCGGAAGACATGACAAGCCTGTATTTGCTGGCGTTTCTATTGACGGCGAGTCATGAGAAAGCGGAACAGTGCTTCGTATCTAGCCTTGAAGACTGTGCACAGGGCAATTCTGTGTTTCAGCAGTGGGCCCGGTCCTGGGCTCGGCGAATCATCATCCAGAATGCGATCCGAATGATCGCGCCGCGTCCCCGTTTCCAGAACGGCCAGAACGAATCGACACATGAATTCCCGTCCGTAGGCGCCCGTAACGAGCGGAAACCGGATCAGGACACAGTGTGCGCCGAAGTTCTCGCACTCGAAAATTTCGAGAGGTTTGTATTTGTTGTCTCCGTCCTTGAGGGCCGTGCAGTCCGAGAGTGCGCCGCTCTGCTTGGTTGCACGGTACTTGAGGTTGGCCATGCGCGAGTGCGAGCCTCACAACAAATTTCAAATTTCGGCAGGACAAGTGTTCCGTCGGCCAATGAACTATCAAGAATGGTGGGGGTTAGATGTTAGTAATGAATCAGATTTTTCAGTTTCTTTCGCATTATGGTGTCGCGTTGCTGGTTGTGCCTGATTGCGTCATCGCCGCAGTCTGGATGGTTCGATCCGCGCGCCGCCGCTGGCCTCAGAAGCGCCGGTCGGCTGCTATGCTGGCCGCGGTTTTGCTGCTCTTAGCGGCCATCAGCACCAGCGCTCAGGTGACGCCGGGCGGTTCCTCCTCCCCATCGTCTTTCATCTCGGGCAGCGTGCCGAGCGGCTTGGCGACCGGCGAAGAACTGCACCTGACTTTGCGGGATTCCATCAACATGGCCCTGCGGTACAACCTGGGAGCCGTGGAGAGCGGAGAGAACAGCCGCAGCGCACGCGGTCAACGCCTCCTGGCGTTGAGCCGCCTGCTTCCGCAGGTGAGCGCGGGAGCCCAAGAGAATGTGACCCAAGCCAGCATGGCGACGCTGGGCCTCAAACTGCCAAGTATACCCAGTGTTATCGGCCCTTACAGTTACACTACCGCTGGTCTGAGCGCCAGCCAGACCCTCTTCAGCCTGGAAGCTGTCCAGCGCCTGCGCGCGGCCCGCACTGCCGAACAAGCGGCTCAACTCGATTATCAAGACACGCTCGACGTGGTCACGTTGACGGTGGGCAACGCCTATCTGCAAGTGCTGCAAGCGACCTCGCGCATTGAGGTGCAGGAGGCTCAGGTGCGCAACGCCAAGGCACTCAACGATCAAGCTGTTGCGGGTTACGAGGCGGGCACGCGCCCGCGCATCGACGCCACGCGCACTGAGGTTCAACTCCGCACCGAGCAATACAACCTGATTGTTGCCCGCAACGATTTTGCGATTGCCAAGCTCACGCTGGCCCGCGCCATCGGGCTCCCTCTGGGCCAAAACTTCGAGGCTGCCGACACGCTTCCGTATGCGGCCATCAACCCGCCCACACTCGACGATGCACTGAAGGTGGCCTACACCTCACGCAGCGATTATGCGGCCGCCCTCAACTCCGAAAAGGCGGCGAAGCGAAGCCTCTCAGCTACGAAGAGCGAGCGTCTTCCAGTCCTATCCACATCGGGGAACTACTCAGATGTGGGAACCACACTCGGCCACTCGCACGGCACCTTCGGCTTCGAGGCCGGAGTCAGTGTTCCGCTCTTCACTGGCGGCCGCATCAAGGGAGAAATCACGCAAGCAGACGCAACTCTGCGACAGCGGAAGGCGGAAAGCGAAAATGTTCGAGGCCAGATCGATTACGACGTGCGCGCCGCCTATCTGAATCTCGGCGCAGCTAAAGAGCAGGTCGAAGTGGCAGAGCACAACGTGGCGCTGGCCAACGAAAACCTCGCGCGCTCCAGGGACCGCTTCACTTCAGGCGTGGCCGACAGCGTTGAAGTCGTGCAGGCAGAACAGTCATTGGCCAGCGCCAACGATCAATCGATCACCAGCGCCTACAACCACAATCTCGCCAAACTTGCGTTGGCCCGCGCCCTTGGCGTGGCACGAACCAGCTACGACCAGTATTTGGGAGGAAAGTAATGTCGATCAGCCAATACAATTCCACAGCTGTGCTTGACGAAGAAATGCTCGACACGCCGGACCAGTTCTCGAAAATGAATCGCGCAAAGAACGTGTTGCGCAGCCACACCGGAAAAATCCTCGCCGGATTGGTCGTTCTGATGATCGCTCTGGCAGTTGGTGGCAAGTTCCTTCTCAGCGCCTATCTGCACGAAAGCACCGACGATGCGCAGATCGACGGCCACATCATGCCGCTAAGTTCTCGCATCAATGGCCAGGTAATGGACGTGCGCGTGCAGCAGGGTCAATTTGTCCATGCCGGTGACATACTGGCCGTCATCGACCCCGCGGACTATAACATTGCCGTGGCGCAAGCCCAGGCAAAGTTGGCGGATGCGGAAGCCAATGCCTCAAGTTCCCACTTGAATGTGCCCATCACCATGGCCACGGCGGGCGGCAATCTCGATTCCGCAAGAGTCGGCGTGATCAATGCCGATGCGGGCACCAAAGCCGCTGAACGGAATCTGGAGTCGGCCCAGGCGGCGCTGGAAGAGGCCGAGGCCAACGCTGCAAAGACGGACGCCGATCTGATTCGTTACAAGGCGCTGGTGGCCAAGGAAGATATCTCCCGTCAGCAATACGACCAGGCGGTAGCGTCGGCCAAAGCCAATCGAGCCGCGGTCGCATCGGCTAAGGCCGGCGCACTGGCAGCCGAACAGAATGTTCGTCAGGCGCAAGGCAGGAAACTGCAAGCGCAGGCTGATTTGCGTAGCGCGAAAACCGCGCCGGAGCAGGTTTCCACCACCCATGCCAAGGCGGACTCGGCCGATGCCCAGACGCGAGAACGCGCCGCGGAACTCGACCAGGCGCGACTCAACCTGAGCTATACGGTGGTACGTTCTCCCGTCACTGGCATTGTCGGGAAAAAATCAGTGGAAGCGCAGCAGAACGTCAGCGTGGGCCAGGAGTTATTCTCGGTGATTCCCCTGGATGATATCTGGGTAACAGCTAACTTCAAGGAGACCCAGCTTGACCACATGCGCGCAGGCCAGGAAGTCGAAATCAAGATCGACGCCTACGGACACGCATGGAAAGGGCATATCAGCAATCTGGGCGGCGGCACCGGATCGGTATTCAGCCTCCTGCCTCCTGAAAACGCCACCGGTAACTACGTGAAGGTAGTGCAGCGCGTCCCGGTGCGCATCGATTTCGATCGCGATCAGAGCGGCAGCTTTAACGCCGAAGGATTGCTGCGTCCAGGCATGAGCGTCGAGGCGAGCGCGAGGGTGCGATGAACGGCGAAGCGACTTACACAGCGGAGCAAGTCGTCTGGCAACCCCGCGTCAATCCCTGGATTATTGGGGTTGTGGTGGCGCTGGCGGCCTTCATGGAGGTGCTCGATACGAGCATCGCCAATGTGGCCCTTCCCCACATTGCGGGAGACCTGGGCGCCAGCAATAATGAAAGCACCTGGGTTCTGACCAGCTATTTGGTGGCTAACGCCATCATCCTGCCCGCCAGCGGATGGCTGGTCAGCGTGTTTGGGCGCAAGCGGCTGTTCATGATCTGCATCGCCTTCTTCACACTCAGCTCGTTCCTTTGCGGAATCTCGTCTAGCCTTGGCTTTCTGTTACTGGCGCGCATTTTGCAGGGCGCGTTCGGAGGAGGTTTGCAGCCCATGGCACAAGCCGTGCTGGCCGACTCGTTCCCTCCTGAAAAGCGCGGCGTGGCCTTCTCACTCTATGGCGTCACCGCTGTTTGCGCACCGGCCATCGGCCCGACGCTGGGCGGATGGATTACGGATAATTTCTCCTGGCGATGGATCTTCTTCATCAACATCCCGTTCGGTATTATGACTTTGGTGCTGGTCTATATGCTGCTCGAAGACCCGCCGTACCTGAAAGAACTAAAAAGAGGCCTGGCCAGTTTCGACGCCATCGGCTTCTCGTTTCTGGTCCTCGGCGTCGGCGCTCTGCAGATCCTGCTCGACAAGGGGCAGGAAGACGACTGGTTCGGATCGCGCTTCATCACCACTCTGGTGATTGTCTCCGCCGTCAGTTTTGCCTCGCTGGTAATTTGGGAGTGGCGTCAAAAGGAACCTATCGTCGACGTGCGCCTCTTCAAGAACTTCAACTTCGCCATCGGCAGCGTCATGTTTCTCATGCTCGGCATAAGCCTGATGGCTTCGACGGTACTTATGCCTCAGTTCCTGCAGAATCTCATGGGGTATACGGCGCAGCAGGCAGGGATGGTGCTTACCAGCGGCGCGGTGGTCATTCTTGTCACCCTACCGTTCATAGGCAAACTTACCACCATGATTCAGGCACGCTATCTCATCGCTTTTGGATGGATCACCATGGCGGCCAGCCTATTCATCAGCTGTAGAGAGAACAGCCTGGCAATGAGCTTTGGCGGTGCATCCTGGTTGCGAATATTGCAGTCGTTTCCGATGGGTTTTCTTTTCATCCCAATTACTCTCGCCGGATATGTGGGTCTCGCTGCGGAGAAGAACAATGCTGCTTCCGGCATCATGAACTTCATGCGCAATATCGGCCAAAGCATCGGCACTTCAACCGTCACCACGCTGATTGCCCGGCGCACGCAGTATCATCAAACCGTTCTGGCGCAACACAGCTCCTCCGGGCATTTCCAGGGTGCGATCGCCGGTCTCGGGTCGAAACTTTCCAGCGCCGGTCTCGATGCTCATGCCGCCCACCGGCAAGCAGTCGCCAGGCTTTATAATATGCTTCTGGCTCAGGCCACCGCTCTTTCCTACGTCGATGTTTATTGGATACTTGGCGTCGGATCGGCGATCATGGTTTTTCTTTCGCTCATGATGCGGAAGAATGACCTGGGAAACAGTGAAAACGTGCCTGTTCACTAGTTCTCTGACCGCTTGTTGTTGAACCCATTTGGGTGCCCCATCCTTGCGGCGTACTTGTTATTTCCGCAAGGGTGGGAAGACACAAATTTGCGCGGTCAGAGATATGGTCATCGAGATGCTAATTCCAACGCAACCCAAACCGCTGTTCCTCATTACGGAGTTAATGGTCATGCTGCTCTTCACCGGCTTTGGTCTGTTCACCGCGAGGAGGTATCGCAATCCGCCGGCCTGTTCAACAGCTCGGCCACAGGTGAAAGGATGCAATTGAATTCAAACTGTTGTGCTGTATCTTTAGCCGCTATATTTGCTCTAATGTCTGCTCAGCTGCCGGCTCAGCAATCGAGCGCGCTCACGGCCATAGCCTTGCTCCCCGAGGCTCCCTCGCCGCATCTTGCTCCGGCAGAATCTTCGGCGGAACAGAATTCTGGACAACCAAGCCAGAATTCTCAATCGTCCTCTTCAATTGTCTCGCAGCATGAGACAGGAATCATTAGTGGTACAGTAACCGACGAGTACGGAGATGTACTCCCCGGCGCCGTTGTCACCCTGGACGGGCCACTTCCAGCGGATCACCGTCAAGAGGTGGCAAACGATACCGGCGGATTCGCGTTCAACGGTCTTCGCGGGAATGCGTCGTACCGGATCACTGTCAGTCGCGAAGGTTTTGTAACCTGGACCTCCGCCGGGATCGTCCTTGCTCCGGGTCAATACGTAGGTTTAAAAGAGGTTGAACTCAAGATTGCAAGCGAACAGACATCGGTTATGGTCTATGGTTCTACAGCGCAAATCGCTGTCGAGCAGGTCCACATTGAGGAGCAGCAGCGTGTTCTCGGCTTCATCCCGAACTATTACGTGGTCTACGATCCCAAGAACGCGGTGCCGCTTACGACAAAACTGAAATTCAAACTTGCCATGCGGGTCTCCGTCGATCCAATCTCCATCATCGGTATTGCGACGATGGCTGCTCTCAAGCAGGCGGCAGACACGCCTGACTACGTTCAAGGAGCCAAGGGCTACGGCCAGCGGCTAGGCGCTATCAGCGCAGACAGCTTTAGCGACATTCTGATTGGCGGAGCTGTCCTGCCATCCCTGCTCCACCAGGATCCGCGCTACTTCTATCAAGGCACAGGCACAACGCAGTCGCGCCTTCGTCACGCGCTCTTCAGCCCCTTTATCTGCCGAGGAGATAATGGGCGATCACAGCCGAACTTTTCCAGTTTGGGAGGAGATCTGGCATCCAGTGCGCTCTCGAATACCTATTATCCGCAATCGAACCGCGGCGCGGGCCTTGTGTTCGGAAACTTTGCCGTTGGTACCGTCGAGCGCATGGTCAGCGGCCTGGCGCAGGAGTTTATCTTGCGCAAGCTCACGCCGGCAGCCAAAAACGCCGATAAGCAAGCACATGAGGCTAATTGAATGCTAGGGCAGAGAACGCCATTCTTTCGACGGGATCGTCTCTCCAGCCAGATCCTATCGTCAGCGAGAGAAGCCATGAAGTCTCTTTTTCGATTGTTCGTGACTCTGCTCATCCCGATGCTTGCGGCGGGGTCCGCGCTCGACGCCCAGGTTCAAAGCCAACAACCTGATCGGGTGGGCATCGCGTTGAGCGGAGGCGGCGCGCTCGGGTTGGCACATATTGGCGTGATCCGTTATTTTGAAGAGCACCACATCCCAATCGACGAAGTAGCCGGCACCAGCATGGGTGGGCTCGTCGGTGGCCTGTACGCAGTTGGCATGGATTCGCGGCAAATGACCGAACTTGCCGGACACGCCGATTGGGACGCTTTGCTGAATCCGAATCCGAGATTCATCGATCAACCGGTTGCGGATAAGCAAAAGTGGAATCGAACCTTCGGCAATCTCAGCATGAAATTCGGCAGGGGCTTTGCTCTTCCCGCTGGTCTGAATTCGGGAGCGGGCATCTCCCTGCTACTGAGCCGTGAAACCTTGGCATATTCCGACGTATCCGACTTCGACCAGCTTCCTACTCCGTTCCGCTGTGTTGCGACAGACTTGATCAGCGGGAACGCGGTCGTCCTCGGCCATGGTTCGCTTGCCCAGGCGATGCGCGCCACGATGTCGCTGCCTGCGGTCTTCACGCCTGTGGAGTTGAACGGCATGGTGTTGGTCGATGGTGGCATCGTGCAAAACATACCGGTGGAAGTGGTCCGTGAAATGGGAGCTAAAACCGTCATTGCAGTTGCGCTGGAATCGCCCGGCGCTAAGCCGGATCAGCTTAAGTCCTTTCCCGATATCCTGCGCCAAACCGTCTCCGTTGCCATCACTCAAAACGAGCGCCGGTCTTTGGCTTCCGCCGACCTGGTCATCTCGGTCGACACCAAAAAGTTCTCCGGCACCGACTACGACAGATGGAAAGAGCTTATTCAAGCCGGATATGAAGCTGCAAAAAGCAAAGCTGCGGAGTTAGATAAGTTTGAAATGTCCACCGAGGAGTGGAGCCAATACCTGCAATCCCGCAATGAGCGCATTCGCCCGGCCAAAAGGCAAGGCGCTGTAGTGGCTGTAACTAGTCCCGTACCGTCCTTTCAGCAGAAAGCGCAGGCGGAGATCCGAAGAAAACTGGATGATCGGGTCGTTCCACAGCGTGAACTCGATGAGGTGCTTACGGGAATGGTAGCTGCAACGGCAGTGCCCGGAGCTTCCTATGAGTGGCAGCAGGGGAAAGGCAAAGCGGAAGGTTACAAGGTCAATTTCACGCAGAGACCGGGCGACCAGGTCCTAGTGCGCCCTTCGTTTCAATTTGAATTGTCTCCCGGCGAACCCGGCAGAACCGCATTGCGAATTTCCACCGCAACGGTGCTGGAAAATGCGTACAAGGCGCGGTATCTGGCCGCTCTCAGCATTGGTTATGACCCCGGCATTCAAACCGAGTACTACCATCCCTTTGGTGGAAGCGCCTATTTTGTCGCTCCGTCCTTGTTGGTCGAGCGCTACCACGTCAATCGCTACCAAGGTCCAGTGCATTCCAGCAATACCCGCGACCGGTTCGGAGGCGCGCTCTATGGTGGCATCGGCACCTGGCGATTTGCTCAATTGCGCGTGGGAGTACAGGCTGGATACGACTCGTATGACAGTTCCCTATCCGTGGATGGGGTGAAAGCGGAGAGCGGCGGATTCGCGGCCCCGGAGGTGCGGTGGATTATTAACTCCCAGGACTCCGGCGGCCTGCCAACACACGGCACGCTGACGGAGGGCGCCATTGGGTATAGCTTCCGAAATATACCCTATCCATACTTTCAGCAGCATTTCAGTACCTTCCATCCAGTGAGTAATCATCTCTCTCTCTTTGGAACCAGCCAGGAAAACACGAGCTTTGGCAGAAAGCTTGACTATTTTGAGCAATTCACAGGAGGGGGAGAAGGCCAGCTCGAGGCCTTTCGCTATCAGGAGTTTCATGCCAACACCATGGTGACAGGCGGGGCCGGTATCACTCTTCATGGCCTTGCCATCCCGCGGATCTCTGTATACCCCGGCCTCGCTCTCTGGTATGAGGCCGGCAGATTCGACTTGGGATCACAAGAATGGCAGACACATCAGAGTACGTCTACAGGCATTTTATTTCCGACTCCGATCGGAGCAGCTGGACTTTCTTTGAGCTTTGATGAAGCGGGAAGAGCACGCCTCAGACTGGTGTTGGGAAGTTTCTGAGTCAATTCTTTGGCTCGCGTAAGCGACCGTTGGACTTTGCGAAGAGGCAGCGATGAAGTACGACTTCAACCGAACACGAATGCACTCGACTCTGAACTAGGTCAACCCGATGCAGTTAGAGCAACAATGGACGGATGCCACAGTTAGGATCGCCTCCTGAGAGTTCGAAGTGATCGAGACAGGCCGTGAAACTTATGGTTTATGGAAAGCCCGGAAAACGAAAGTGCGTTTATTTGCTTTTTCCACAAACCTTGGAGATCGCGCAGGTCCACAGGAAAGGCGTCGTGTCGCAGTCCACATGGCTGAGATACGGAAATTCCTCGACTCACATTGTATAGCGGACAACAACATTGCCGGACTTTGGTGTAATTTCAACTACTTTTTTGAGCCGACGCTCTCGTCATTTGGAGAGCCTTCAGCCATCGTGACGGTTGGTTGCAGAATCGACACAGCCGCCATCAAGGACGAGCAACCGGTATGTAACCATTCCTTTATTTGCATGGATTTATTTCGCGGGATCGAACAGCTTGGGGATAGAACCGTCTGCGCCGCTGTGCTTTTGTCAAGGTGAGGGCAGAGGGCAGGCCGGCACGAGGGCACCTCGGTGGGTAAGTAATTAAGTAGCAGGCGTCTGCGTCTCGGATTTTGCGTCCGTGTTAAACACTGATGAAGATATTGAGAGGGAGCATCCTCGGGGGATTCTCTGATGATACGAATCAGAGCGTGCAGGAAGACGGCTGCACCAGTCTTGCTTCCGATTTTGTGCGTGGGGCGCTAGATGCATTAATAGCTGGGATAGTCGCATCCGTTCTCTCCAGCGAAAACGAAAAGATGCTGCCGCGCCCAGGCTCGCTTTCAATGCTCAGCTCTGTGCCGTGGCGCTCCGCAATCCACTTACCCAAGGCAAGCCCCAGGCCGGAGCCTGCGGGAACAGTTCCGCCCGCCGGGGTAGCGCGGTAGAAGCGGTCAAATATCCTAGCCTTGTGCGCAGGATCAATTCCCATGCCAGTGTCATGAACGGAGAGAATGATACGCTCCCCATCGGCGTTGGCGTTCAACTTTACCGAACCTCCGGGAGGCGTGTATTTGCTCGCGTTCTCAAGCAATATCGATAGCAAGCGTGGAATACCGTGCGCGTCTCCCAATACGATTAGATCGTCTCCCGGCATCTCCACGCTAAAATCGAGCAACGCATGGTCCATGGCGCTTTTCCACGTCCCGGCAACCTGACTGAAGAGGATATTAATCCGAATGGGAGCGAGAGTGACGGCCTCTGCGCCTCCGTCAGCCCGCGCCAAGGAAAGCAGGTTTTCTACCAAGCTGGTCATGCGCACGGTTTCCTTGTGCAGGCGGCCAAGAACAGCGCGATACTCCCCGGTATCGCGAGGACGATAAAGCGCCACCTCAATCTCCGTGCGCAGCAGCGAGATGGGCGTGCGTAACTCATGCGAGGCGTTTCCGGTGAAGGTGCGCACGCTGGTGAAGGCTTTGTCGATGCGCTCCAGCATCTGGTTCAAGGTCCGGGAAAGATCGGAAATCTCGTCCTTGGCGCTCGATATGGGGAGACGAATATCCAGATTGCGATCATTGATGCGGCGCGCCTCTGCAGCAAGCTCGGCCATCGGCCGAAGGGCTTTGCGGCTCATAAGGTGACCGCCGATGGCGGCCAACAGGATCACCATCGGCGTTAGCAGAAGCAGCTTGGTGCGAAAGCTAGCCAGCAGTACCATAGATTTGTTCAGCGAAATACCCGTCTGCACCGCGTAATACCGCCCGCGCACAACAATCGGATAGGCCAAGGTCCGCACAAGATGCTTGCCCTGATGAAACTCATAAATCTCTCCGCTCTTTGGCAGCCGACCTGGAGCAGCCAGTTGTAGGTTATGCGCTATCATGCGCTGGGAACGATAAATCCAATTGCCCTGCTCGTCCCGCACCTGTAAATATTTTCCATCATCCTTGAAGTCGTAGATAGCGGCAAAGTCATTGCGCAGTTGGTCGAGGCTTCGCGCCGAGGCTTCGTGACTCAGAATATCTCGAACATCACCCGCCCGCTCCTGTAATTCGTGATACTCGGTCTCATCCACGCTGCGTTGCAACATCCATATGCTGGCGATGCAAAGAAGCGCCGCCGCCGAAGCAAACACGACAAAATACCAGAGCGTAAGACGAACCCGGATGGGCAGCGGCTTCATAAGTGAGTCCTCTCAGTAGCGGAAACGGCGTGCTTGAATACATAGCCCGAGCCGCGCACGGTGCCAATCAACTTCTTATGGAAGGGCGCATCGATCTTGGCCCTCAAGGAGTTCACTAGAACATCGAGAGCGCTCGCCCTGACCGCATGATCCGCTCCCCACACGCACTCCATTAACGACTGCCGCAAGGCGCACTGTCCAGCGCGGCGCATAAGAAAGGTCAGTAACAGAAACTCCTGTCGCGTCAGGTCGACGCTCTGCTTGTCGCGCATCACCGAGCGTCGTATCGGATCGACCATCACGTTGGAGACTTCGATGATGCCGACTGTTTCTTCTCGAATGGGCCGCGTGATTGACTGTAGCCGCGCTACCAGTTCAGGGAAGGAAAACGGCTTTGTCAGATAATCGTCCGCGCCCAGATCAAGGCCGCGAATAATGTCATCTTCCGAATCGCGGGCGGTCAACATTAACACCGGCGTCCGGAAGTTACGGCTCCGCAGCGATTGAATCAGCTCATATCCATTCAGCTTGGGCAACCCGATATCCAGGAGAATCGCGTTGAATTCAAACGACGCAGCAATCTCCAATCCGGTTTCTCCGTCGGCCGCCGTCATCACGGTATAGCCGTGCTCGTAGAGTCCCTTGCGCAGCAGATCCAACATACGCGGTTCGTCTTCAATAATCAGTATTCGCATTGATCCTGTATCCTTCAGCGTAAGCGCGATCACGGGCAAAAGGCACGATTGCGGCGCTGAATTCACCGCACATTCACATACGACGAGAGATACCTTCCAACCTTAGGAAATATTTACTGTACTGTTAACTATTAAATAATAAAAAGCCGTACGGTTCAAGCTGTAGCCAGCCGAAGACGAGCCCCGCGATTCAGAACAACAGCGCCGGTTCAACTTCAATTACTCAAGGAGACCAGATGAGACGCTTGTCCTTTCTATCCTTTCTGTTGCTGTTGGTCATTCCGCTTGCTAGCCTTAGCCAGACGAGCAGGGGCATATTGACCGGACGTGTAACTGACACGGCTGGCGCCGTACTTCAGGGCGCCAGGATTCAACTTATCCAAAATGCAGGCTTGTATGTGTCTAATAAGCAGGGCGAGTACATCATCACCAATCTCGAACCTGGTTCCTATGATGTAAATGTTTCATTTGTGGGTTTTGCGCCTTTTACAAAAACGGTCGCCATTAGCAGCGGGCAAACGACTCACCTTGAATCCGTCCTGCAGGTGGCTTCAGAAGCGCAGGAGATACAGGTAACCGCCTCCTCAGTGCATGGAGATGCAGAGGCGATCAACCGCATAGCCACTTCCGAGAATATCCTCAATGTCATCACCAACGATCAGATCATGAGCCTGCCCAACGCGGACGTAGCCGATGCGCTGGGCCGTATGTTAGGCGTAACGCTGGAGCGCGACGAGGGCGAGGGAAAGTACGTGCAGATTCGCGGCACCGAGCCGCGTTTGAGCAATACTACTATTGACGGCGTCCTCGTGCCATCGCCCGAGTCCACGGTAAACCAGGTCAAGCTTGATACCATTCCCGCAGATCTGGTTGAGTCGGTCGAAATCAATAAAACGCTCTCCGCCAATCAGGATGGAGACGCCATCGGCGGATCTGTCA
>Ga0224559_1000791_pt1 | contig 19128 bp, 22 predicted proteins | sample 714S33034metaG_FD_180676 | JGI IMG/M metagenome (GOLD analysis project Ga0224559, IMG submission 180676) | Peat soil microbial communities from Stordalen Mire, Sweden - 717 S3 30-34 | ecosystem: Environmental > Terrestrial > Soil > Wetlands > Peat | place: Sweden: Norrbotten County, Stordalen... | reverse complement strand
CGGCAAGGGCAGCCAAGGGGAGCGGCCACGCTGCGCTGAACGAGAGCTTGTCAGCGGCCAAGGCGGGTGTGGCTCTCCGGCTCAAGGACAAACACGCGGACCTTGACGCCGAGTTCGAGCGGTACTGAGCGGGCGGAAGAGGAAAGGCGCGCCGGCAAAGCTTTTTGAATTTCCTCGGTGCTGGAGCGAGCGCCAGCACGTATCCAACAACGATTCAACCTGCTGAGTCTCGCGCTTCCATCTTCCTCCTTACAGAGCGAACGATGGAAGAGAACGGAATCCAGCGAAAGGAAGGGGCGGATTTCATGCCAACTGCAGTAGTAAGCGAAACTCGGAAGCCGCGCGGCGCGGTCTCCGGAAACGGCGGGAACGGACATGGAGTCCGTACACGCGTGAGCGAGAAGAAGCAACTGGTTGAAGACGACGACTCGATGCTGATGTTGAATGAGATCATGCGCCTGGTGGACGCGGCCAAAGAAGGGCGTCTCTCGGAGCGCGGCAAGGCGACGCTCTTCAACGGCGCCAACCGCGAGATCATTCAGGGCATCAACGAGATGCTCGATGCGGTCATCACTCCGCTCAATGTGGCCGCCGGCTATGTGGACCGCATCAGCAAAGGCGATATTCCCGCCAAGATCACCGATGTCTACAACGGCGACTTCAACACCATCAAAAATAACCTGAACACCTGCATCGACGCGGTCAGCAAGCTGGTTGCGGACGCGGGCATACTGGCGCAGGCCGGCGTAGATGGCAAGCTGGATGTGCGCGCGGATGCCAGCAAGCACCAGGGGGATTACAAGAAGATTGTCGATGGAGTGAATGCGACTTTGGACAGCGTTGCCATCCCAATGACGCGCGCCATCGAACATCTTGCAAATCTCAGTCACGGAAAAACGCCCGAAATCATCACCCGCACCTACAAGGGCGAATTCCAGAGGCTCACCGATGGATTCAACAGCCTGTTCCTGGCCATTAACCGGCTGGTGGCCGACTCCACGATGCTTGCCCAGGCCGGTGTCGAAGGCAAGCTGGCCACCCGTGCGGATGCCAGCAAGCATGAAGGCGACTACCGCAAGATCGTCGAAGGCGTCAACCATACGCTGGACGCGGTCATCGGCCCGTTGAACGCGGCCGCCGAGGTGATTGACAAAGTTGCGCATGGCGTAGTTCCGGAGATGATCACCAAGGACTCCCAGGGCGATTACAAGGTCATCAAGGACAACATCAACGTGCTGATTCCCACGCTGGTCGGTCTCATCGATGAGGTGCAGCGTCTGACGCAAGCGGGCATCAAGGGCGAGTTGAAGACGCGCGCCGACGTGAACAGATTCCAAGGCGGATGGGGAGTGGTCGTCAAGGGATTCAACGATACGCTGGATGCGGTGGTGGGGCCGTTGAACGTGGCCGCCAACTATGTCGATCGCATCAGCCGCGGCGACATCCCCGCCAAGATCACCGACACATACAACGGCGACTTCAATCTCCTGAAGAACAACCTGAATGCCTGCATCGACGGCCTGGGCGGACTGGTGGAGGCCGATGTCGTGCTGCAGAAGATGGCTAAAAACGACTACACCACCAATGTGCAGGGAAAGTATCAGGGAGTCTTTGCAACCGTTGGCGAGGCTGTGAATGGTGTCCATGCAAGAATCACGCATTTGATCGGCACACTCAAAAAGGTCTCGCATGGAGACCTGAGCGAACTGCCCGAATACAAGCAGGTCGGGCGGAGGTGCGAACAAGACGAATTTATGCCGGCGCTGATTGGCATGATCGAAAGCATCAGCGTGCTGGTCACCGACGCGGGACTTTTGTCGAAGGCCGCGGTCGAGGGCAAGCTGGCAACCCGTGCGGACGCTGGCAAGCATGAAGGTGACTTCCGCAGGATCGTGCAGGGCGTCAACGATACTTTGGATGCGGTGATCGGGCCGCTCAACGTGGCCGCCGATTATGTGGACAAGATCTCCAAGGGCATCAATCCCGGCAAGATCACGGCGAACTACAACGGCGACTTCAACACCATCAAGAACAACCTGAACGCCTGCATCGACGCTGTCCAGACGCTGTGCGCGGACGACGGAATGCTGTCCAAGGCGGCGGTGGACGGCAAGCTGGCCACGCGCGCCGATGCCTCGAAACACCAAGGCGATTACCGCCTGATTGTCCAAGGCGTGAACGATACTCTGGACGCGGTCATCGGCCCGCTCAACGTGGCCGCGCGCTATGTGGATCTGATCTCCAAAGGGGACATTCCCTCGCAGATTACCGACACATATAACGGCGAGTTCAACACCATCAAGAACAACCTGAACACGCTGGTTACGGCGATGAACGACATTACGGCGGCGGCCGAGGAGGTGGCCAACGGCAACCTGACGGTGGAACTGCATGAGCGTTCGCCGCAGGACAAGCTGATGCAGGCGCTGGCTTCGATGGTCAGCGGGCTGACGCGGACGGTCTCCGATATTCGCGGGATTGCCGGCGAAGTGGCGGCGGCCAGCCAATCCATCTCAACGGCCTCGGTGCAAGTTTCAAAGGGCGCCAGCGCGCAGGCGGCGGCGGCCGAAGAGGCTTCGTCGTCGATGGAAGAGATGGTCAGTAACATCAAGCAGAACGCCGACAACGCCTCGCAGACCGACAAGATCGCCAACAAGAGCGCCAAGGACGCGCAGGAGAGCGGCAAGAGCGTTCTGGAGGCGGTATTCGCGATGAAGGAGATCGCCAACAAGATCTCGATTATCGAGGAGATTGCGCGGCAGACCAACCTGTTGGCGCTGAACGCGGCGATTGAGGCGGCGCGCGCCGGCGAGCATGGCAAGGGCTTTGCGGTGGTGGCGGCAGAAGTCCGCAAGCTGGCCGAGCGCAGCCAGAAGGCGGCGGCGGAGATCAACCAGCTTTCGGCGACAACGCTCAGGGTCTCGGAGAAGTCCGGCGAGATGCTGGACAAATTGGTGCCCGATATTCAGCGCACCGCGGAATTGGTGCAGGAGATCACCGCGGCCAGCAAGGAGCAGGATACCGGTGCCGAGCAAATCAACAAGGCGCTGCAGCAACTGGAAAAGGTGATCCAGCAGAACGCCTCGGCCAGCGAGGAGATGGCCTCGACGACCGAGGAGTTGACCGGGCAGTCCGATCAATTGGTCAGCGCGCTGGGCTTCTTCCACACCGGAGACGAAGGCAATGGGCGGAAGGGCGGAGGGTCAAAGAACGTCCGGTCCGTGCAGGCCGCTCCGTCGCGGATGGCCAAGCCGACAGCGGGCCACCCCGCATCCTTTGGCGTAAAAGCGGGAGGCGGCGTCAATCTCCGTCTCAAGGATAAACACGACGAATTGGACGGTGAGTTCGAGCGTTTCTAAGGTAATAGCCGGTGCTGACCGTTTGTCTCCCAGGTCCGAAAATCCGGACCTGGGGCACCCGTAATTATGCGGTCAGCACCCAGTCTTCACGAGAGGAGTTGCAGTATGAGTGTAAGCGAAATTACGGAGACGCGGCAGTACCTCACCTTCAAGCTCGGCAACGAGATCTTCGCCACCGATGTGGCCAAGGTAAGAGAGGTGCTCGACCTGACCACCATCACCCAAATCCCCCGGACGCCGGACTTCATGGCCGGGGTGATCAACCTGCGCGGCAGCGTGGTCCCAGTCGTCGATCTGAGGCTGTGCTTTGAGATGTCGAAGACCGAGAGCACGCGCAACACCTGCATTGTGGTCGTCGAGGTGCTGCTGGACAACGAATCGACCATCATCGGCGCGCTGACCGATTCGGTCGAGGAGGTCATTGACCTGGAGCCGGATCAGATTCAGCCTCCACCGAGGATCGGAACCCAGATCCGGACCGACTTCATCAAGGGGATGGGGAAGCGCGACACGCAGTTCATCATGATCCTGGACATAGATCGCGTCTTTTCGGCCGAGGAGCTTACCGTCGTCCGCAGCCAGGAAGGCGTCAAACAGGAAGTCGCCAAGCCGCCCGCGGGGAAGAAGCATGCGGCTGAGCAGCAACTGGTGGCCGCGTAAAGGGGGAAGATGGGGCGGGCAACACCGCCCCACTCACAACATGGGCGCACACGACGAATCAATCTCCGGAAGGGATTATGCGCGGCTCTGCGAGTTGATCTATGCGCAGGCCGGCATCCACCTGGGCACGGAACGCAAGACCATGCTTGAGGTGCGCATCAAGCGGCGCCTGAAGATACTCAACCTGCATTCCTACAGCGAATACTGCGACTATCTATTTGGGCATGAGGGCCTCAAGGATGAACTGATTCACCTGATCGACGTGGTGACCACCAACAAGACCGACTTCTTTCGCGAGCCGGGACATTTTGATTATCTGACGGGGAAGATGCTTCCGGAGCAAGCGGAGCGCCTTGCCGGACGGCATTTCGTGATCTGGAGCGCGGGCTGCTCGACCGGCGAAGAGCCGTACACGATGGCCATCGTGCTGAGCGAGTATGCGGCGGCGCATCCCGGCTTCCGCTACCGCATTCTGGCCAGCGACATCTCCAACCTGGTCTTGGCCAAGGCCGAGCTGGGCGTTTATACCAATGACATTGTGGCTCCAGTGGCGCTTCTGCTCAGGAAGAAGTACTTCATGCGCAGCCGCGATCGCAGCTCCAACCAGGTGCGGGTGGCGCCGGAGTTGCGCAAGATGATCGAGTTTCGCCGTTTGAATTTCATGGATGCCGATTACGGCCTGAGCGAAAAGGTCGATGCGATCTTCTGCCGCAACGTGATTATCTACTTCGACCGTCCGACGCAGGAGCGCATTCTGCAGAAGCTTTGCAGTCATCTGCGGCCCGGCGGCTATCTGTTTGTTGGCCACGCCGAGACGCTGCACGATATGAATCTACCCCTTGTGCCGGTGGCTCCGGCTCTCTACAGGAGGATCGATGGCCGGGGCTGAGGAATCACTGCCCGAAATCTATTTGCAGCCCGGCGAATCACGCCTGGTCAAGGAGCCGACGATGCTGCGCACCTTGCTCGGCTCCTGCGTGGGGATTGCCTTTCGGGTTCCGCGGCTGGGTCTGGGCGCGCTCTGCCATCCCATGCTGCCGCGCTATCCGGTCAAGCAGGCCTTGACCATGACTCGCTCCGCCGGACGCCGCTACGTGGACTACGCCATTCGCGATCTGGCTCGGCAGTTTGACGCACTGGGCGCGCGGCGCGAGGAGGTCGAGGTGAAGATCTTCGGTGGCGGCGATGTGCTGGTGGCGATCAGTGATTCGGCGCGGCCCACGGTAGGCAGGCTGAACAGCGAGGTGGCGATGAAGGTGCTCGAGGAGGAAGGCTTCTGCGTCTCCGCTTCCTCGCTGGGAGGCAAGCGCGGCATCAACATTCATTTCAATACGCAGACTGGGGAAGTGCTGCTGCAACGGCACGCCTAAATCACCTTGAGGACTGACGGTGCGTTGATGACCGCCGATAAGAGAGAAAGAGTGCCGTGAGGCCTGGCCGATGAGCACACAAAAAATTCGCGTTCTGATTGTGGACGACTCCGCCGTTGTGCGCCAGACGCTGCGCGATGTACTTGAGTCCGACCCGGAGATCGAGGTGATCGCCACGGCTGGCGATCCCTTTGTGGCCGCCGACCGGATTGCCGAACAGATTCCAGATGTCATCACGCTGGACATCGAAATGCCGCGCATGGACGGGCTGACCTTCCTCAAGAAAATCATGAGCCAGCATCCGATTCCGGTGGTGATCTGCTCCAGCCTGGCCGGGGAAGGCACACAAAGCGCCTTCAAGGCGCTGGAGTACGGCGCGGTGGAGATCATCACCAAGCCGAAGATGGGCACCAAGCAATTCATCGAAGACTCGCGCATTGAAATCTGCAATGCGGTGAAGGCGGCGGCCGGTGCCCGGCTGCGCAACCTCAAGCCCAGCCACACGGTCGAGCCCAAGCTCAACGCCGACTGCATTCTTTCGCCAGCCACGCATGCCATGGCAGAGACAACGGAAAAGGTGGTGGCGATTGGCGCTTCGACCGGGGGCACGGAGGCGCTGAAAACGGTGCTCGAGATGCTGCCCGCCGACACTCCCGGCATCGTCATTGTGCAGCATATGCCCGAGTTGTTTACGCGCGCCTTTGCCCAGCGTCTCGACGGACTTTGCGCCATCACCGTCAAGGAGGCCGAGACCAACGACACAATCATCCGCGGCCGCGCGCTGATTGCGCCGGGAAACCATCATATGCTGCTCAAGCGCAGCGGCGCGCGCTACTACGTCGAGATCAAGGACGGACCGCTCGTCTGCCGCCACCGGCCTTCGGTCGATGTCTTGTTCCGCTCCGCCGCGCGCTATGCGGGACGCAATGCGGTCGGCGTCATCCTCACCGGAATGGGCGACGACGGCGCCCGCGGAATGCTGGAGATGAAGCAGGCCGGAGCCAAGACCATCGCCCAGGACGAGGCGACGTGCGTGGTCTTCGGAATGCCCAAGGAGGCCATCAAACTGGGCGGCGTCGATAAAATTCTGCCGTTGCAGTCGGTGGCCCGGGCTATTCTCTAGGTAGAGCTGTTCTCCAATTCACCTCTGCCTGCCGCAACAGCAATTCCAGCGAAATCCTGCATCCTCATCAAATTGCAATCGGCGCACGGGGCGTAAATCGACCTTGACTTCGCCTCGTAACCCACCCATACTTGCAATATGGCGTACACTGTCCAGCAAGCGAAGAGCCAACTCGACCAGCTTTTGCAGGAGGCCGAAGAAGGCAAAACCGTCGTGATTGCCCGCGACGCCAAGCCTGCCGTGCGGCTAGTGCTGGTGGAGCAGCCCGCCAAACGGCGGCGCCCCTTGGGAAAATATGCGGGGCTCTGCCAGTACTCCGACGACATCTTCAAGCCGCTTGAAACCGATGAAGAGTTGCGCGAGTACGGCTTCGACATTCTAGCCGATGCAAAGGTTCTCGACGAACCTGCCGCATGAAGCTGCTGCTGGATACTCACACCGCAATCTGGGCGCTTGATTGCCCGGAGCGGCTTGGTCGGCGTGGCCGCCAACTCATCGAAGACCCTGTCAATGAAGTTCTGATCTCCTCCATCATTCCTTGGGAGATCGCCATCAAGATGAATTCCAGAAAGATGCAGCCTCATGTGCTGGCTACGGACTTTCTCCGGGTTCTTCAGGAAGAGGAGTTCACTCTTCTCCAAATTCATCCCCTCCACGCTATCCGCTCAGGGCTTCTTCCCTACCATCACCGCGATCCCTTTGACCGTCTGCTGGCGGCTCAATCGCTGGAACTCAACGTGCCTCTGATCAGCGTCGATGCGATCTTCGATCGCTATGGCGTTGATCGCATCTGGTAGTTTTGCCGGTTATCTGCCGAGTTCTCAACTCTCAATTGTGCCGCAAACCTATTGCGGCGGCGCGTGGCCGATGAATTTGTTGGCCCACTGCAGGAACCACTTCATATTCGGGGCGTCGGTGTGGCCGCCGTCATGCTGACGCCATGCTAGTTGCCCATCCAGAAGCCCGGTGTTCACCAGCGGCATCTTGGCGGTCCGGTAATCTCCATCCACGCCAATGTCTTTTGCTCCCAGCAGCCTGAAGACGCGGCCCGCGTCCACGGTGGCCATGAAGCTGCCCTCGTGGTCGAGCCACTTGGAGTCGCCCTTCTCTGGAACGCCATAGCTGATGAAGGTCAGCCGCGGCGCGCAAAGGGCGATCAGTTCGTTGGAATCGACCGGAATCTGGCCGGGATTCCCGCTGCCGAAACTTGCTTCCGAGGCTCCGTACTTCAAGAAGTTGCCGGCCATCCAGTAATACTCGCCGCCGGTCAGGCTCTCGACCGCCTCGCCGAAGTTGCGCCGCAGCAGCGTGGCTCCGCCCTTGCCGGAAGATCCAACCAGCACCAGGGCGAAACGCTCGTCGAAGGCCATCGTAATCAGCGCAGCTTTGCCGTAGCGCGAGACGCCTTCGATCCCCACATGTTTTGCATCCACGGCCGGATCGGTCTCCAAATAATCCAGGCCGCGGCCCGCTCCCCAGGCCCAGGCCCGCAGCGCGCCCCAGTCCTCCGGCCCGCGCGGCTGCCCTTTGTTCACCAGGCCGATGATGCCGCGCGTAAGCCCCGCACCATCATCCGCCTGCACGCTGGCCGGATCGATCAAGACAAAACCCCATCCCGCGCCGATCAACTGCCAGGTATTGGGCAGGTCGCCGTCCTCGTTCATCTGCGGAAACTGGAAGGGCGTGGCCTTGACCGGCTGCCAGGCCGGATACTGCGCGAAAACGTCCTTGAGCGAGGGGGCTTGCTGCGTCAGTTGCGCCTTCCAGGCGGCGTTGATGCGGTCCAACTCCTCAGCCGATGGCTCATGCGGAGCAGGAAATCCGGCGCGGCCAAACATCATCAGCACGGGAACCGGCCCTTTGGCGAAGGCGGGCGTCACCAGCGTCATGTGAATGCGCACGCTGATCGCGGGATCATCGGAGTTGTCCACCGTGCCAATCAGATCCTTGGCAATCACCGGCGTAAAGCCGATCATCTCGTGGTCCACCGCGGTCACCGTCCACGTTACCCGCGGCACGACGCCGGGAACGCGGCCATAGACGTACTTGGAGAACAATTCGAGCAGCTCCGGCCGGCGCTGCTCCCGCCACATCTTCTCCGTAGTCACCTTCTGGCCGCTGTTCAGTGTGAGCGGATCGGGCAGCACCGGAAATGGATTGGCCAGCGCTTCATCGTAGTTGGCGTGATTGGGCGCCTTCTCATTCCCGCTCGGACCGGGGCGCAACGCCTTGATGCCCAGCAAATCCATCATCTTCTGGTGGTCCTGGTCGGCGGTCAACGGACCCGGCGCGGAGCTTTGCGCCAGGATAGGTGCGGCGACGGTAAAAAGGCAGGAAAGGCCGATGCAGAGCAGGGTCAATTTGAGGGTAAGAGACATGAGAATACTCCTGGGATGAATTTCCTGGCGCAGCTTTGGAACCCGGCTGATCTCAGCAATCCATGGTACACCGTTGCCCCTGAAAGATGCACGAACCCGCAGCATTCGTTCAAGGCAATCGCATGAAGCTCTGGACCACAATGAGCAAGAGCTTTGAAAGGGCACGGCTTCAGCCGTGCCGATTTAGAGGTGCAAAATGCTTTGGCTTTAGCCACCGAGGGATGTATTTCACCTTTTTCAGCCTTCCCTCAGGGGCTAAAGCCCAGGATTTTTTGGGGCTTCCTTGCGGCACGGCTAAAGCCGTGCCCTTTCAAAACATGAACTTTTTGAATTTCCACGTTCATGCGATTGCCCACGGCAATCGAAGCTACCAAATATCGATGTAACCTTTTCTGTGCGTGGAACGTAAGTTTGGATAGAAGGGGGAAGAGCGGATGGAGAACGAAGCGAGCGGCGCGCTGCATGACTTCCGGCACGGCAGCGCGGAGAGCTTTGAGGCCGCCTTCGAGACGCTCTTCCATCAGCATCAGGGCGCGGTCTTCGGCTGGATTCTGCGCATCACCCGCCACCCGGCGGCGGCTGAGGAGCTGACCATCGAGAGCTTCTGGCGCATCCATCAGGCGCACGCGCGTTTTGATCCGGCGCAGGGCTTCGAGGGCTGGGCGCGGCGCATCGCCACCCGCGTGGCGCTGGATTGGCTGCGTGCCCGCAACAGGGAGAACGAACTGCCGCTGGAAAATTGCCTGGAACTGATCGCTCCGGCGGCGGGCGATCCGGCGGTGAGCGCGGAGATTCGCTCGAAGACCGCGCTGGCCTTTGGACGGCTGCCGCCCAAGCTGAGGATCACGGCCACGCTGGCGGTCGTCGAGGAGTTGCCGCAAAAAGAAGTGGCCAAGGCGCTGGGAATTTCCGTTACCGCCGTCAAAGTGCGCGTCTTTCGCGCCCTTCGCTTGCTCAGAAAAGAGCTGGAAAGACAAGGAATCAGACCATGAATGCAGAGAAAAAGGACGAATTGCAGGATTTTTTACGGCAGGCTTTGCCGCCGGTGAACAGCGAAGCCACGCCGCAGCGCGATTTGTGGCCGGCCATGCAGCGGCGGCTCAATGCGAAGGCCGAGCAGCCCGCCGCGCCTGCATTTTCCGGCTGGGCGCTCTTCGATGGGGCCTTGCTGGCCGGCCTGGTGGGTCTCGTGGCCATCTTTCCGGCGGCTATTCCTCTGCTTCTCTATTACCTGTAACCCGCGGGTTCTGGCCCGCAAGAAAGGAAGTTTCCAATGAATACGCATCCGTATCTGCGCGCCTATCTGGCCGGCGTCTTTCTGCCCACGCTGGTACTGCCGCTTCTTCTGGCTGTCTTTATTGTGGTGCGAATCGTACTGCAAGTGCCGGTTCCCATCGAGCGGGCAATGATCTTTCCCATGGCTATTGTGCCTTCACTCTTCGGGCTGTGGAATATGCTCTGGCTCGGCACCCACGAGTACACCCATCTGCCCATCGGCTTTCATGGTCCGTTGCTCCCGATTCTGATGATGCCCTTGGGTGCGGCCACGGCCATCTGCCTGGGCGTGCTGACGCTGGACGCTCATGGCGTGACCTGGTTTAACACCTGCCAGATTCCCTATGCGCTGATTGCGCCCTGCTTCCTGGCCGCGCTGGCTGGATACTACCTGGTCTGGAAGTACATTATCGGCTCGTTGAATCGCGTGCTGGGGATTGCGTGAAGTAGAGCGTTCCCTTGTTCTTACTCTGAATCCAATCCACCTCGGTCAATTGTCTTCTCAATCGCGGCCCTCAGCAGCCAGAAAGGAAACGGCGTTGAGTTTTCGCAATCTACTGTGGCTTTTCCCGATTGTCGTGACTCTGCACAATGCCGAAGAGGCCATTTGGCTTCCGGGCTGGTCAAAACGGGCGGTTCTCTGGCATAAACCCGTTACGCCGGGGTCCTTCCGTTTTGCCGTGGCAGTCTTGACAGTCCTGGCCTTCGCTATCACTTGGTTGAGCGCAAGATCGGGCAAACAGACGGTCTGGACCTACTTGGCTTTTGGATGCATGGTTGTTACGTTGGCCAACGTCCTGATTCCGCACGTCGCGCTTACCGTGGCGCTGCGCAGCTATATGCCCGGTGTTGCAACGGCGGTGGCCTTGAATCTGCCGGTGTTATCTCTGCTGGTGGTACTTGCCCTGAGAGATGGATACGTTTCCGGCTGGAAGGCTGCCGCCTATTCGGCAGGCGTGGCTGGCGTGCTCATGGTGGCTATTCCAATCCTCTTCAAAACAGGTAAAATCCTGAATATCTAAACGCCGGATGCCCCACCCTCGCCGCGTACTTGTCTTTGCGGCTTGGGTGGGATGCCAGCTATGCGGGGTCAACATTCCTCTTGCCGCTGATCTGCTCCACCGCAATCTCCACGACGGCGCAGCCAGCGGCATCTTTCTCGCTGACCGGTTGGAAGGCCTTGCCGTTGGCGTATTTTTCAGTGAGCAGATTGAGCAACTCCGCCTTTTCCTGGTTATCGGAGAGAACCTGCGCCACGCCAAAAGTCAGCACAGATGAATAACGAGTGGAGCAGCCGCACGCACGATCGCTCGAAAAAACAATCTTCGCCGCCGCGCTCACTTCAAAGCAGACCCGGCTGTTTTCGGCGATATTACGAATTTTTCGGCCATCCGGCTTGGAGTGAAAGTAGATTTTCCCTTCGTGAAACAGATAATTGAGCGGCGAAATATAAGGCTGACCGGCAGCATCGCAGGTGGCCAGCCGTCCTTCCGTTCCCGCGCGTAGAAACTCGCGGGCATCCTCTTCACTCATCCAACGTACAGGCATTGTTTTTTGGCCTTTGATCTCAAGTATATTCATCAGACAACTCAACAGTGATCCCTCCCGATGATCCTTTGCGCCGGGTCTGAACCAGTCTTCCAGCCCAGCGCCGGACGTTTGGTGAGGCGGATTCGATAGTGAGCATCCATCAAAGCGCGGCTCGGATGACCTTGCGGTATTTGTCGAGCACTTCCCGGCCTCGCTCCGTCAGCCGACAGATGGTCAGCGGATATTTGCCGCGGAAGGCCTTCTCGATGGCCACATAGCCCGCCTCCTCCAGCTTGGACAAATGAGCGGAGAGATTGCCTTGGGTAAGCCCTGTCGCTTGGCGAAGGTACTGGAAGTCGGCCTCCTCAACGGCTGCCAGCAGCGCGACAATCATCAGCCGCGCCGGTTCGTGGATAATGCGGTCGATCTCGCCCAATCGTTGAATCTTTTTGCTCATCTTATTCTCCCGTCTCGGCCGGTTGGCGTACGAAGAGCAGAAACACCACACATCCAGAAACAAGAGTCAAGGCACCCATAAGGCCGAATAGAATGGCAAAGCCCAAACCGAGTGAGACTCTGCTGAAAGCGACAAGAATCCCTGTTGCCGCCATCACAATGCCGCCGATTACGAATCGAGGGATGCCGCCGCTCAATGCCGCCAGCAATCCGCCGCCAATCCCGGTTCTTGCAAGCATCAAGCTGGCTGGTGGAAACGATCCTTTGATCGCTGCAAATGCGGCCACGACTGCAACAACAAACGCTATGCCGATTACGATGCCGGACCGTGTCCGATTGACTGGCTTCAGTTGAACGTAACCGGCCTTCTCGATCAAGAACTGCCCGCGCACCCTCTTGATAGCCCATTGCGATCCAAGGATCATGGCTGGGACGAGCAACGCAAAGCTCCAGAAGCCTGCGGTATACCCCATCGACCCTGGATGGAATACCACCTGCATCCACATGGTGGCAGCGACGGTGAGAAAAGACAACCCGATGGCGATCTCCGGCAGTCCATCGCGGTTATGCGCCTTCTGCATGAGGCGCTTGGCAATTGCATCTGGACTCTCATTGACAATGTTGTGTGAAATCTCGCTCATGTCTTCCTCGCAGTGTAGTTTGCGTTGCAAACCACACTGCGATAATGTTCTCGCTTTGCCAGTTGCTTGTCAAGTGTTTTCTTGGATTTTTTCGACTCCCTTGTTTCTGCTCTTCGCTAGAGGCTAATAGCTGGTCTCGCTTTACGCGCCGGACTTGAAGAAGTCTTCCAGACCGGCGCGGCGGGCGTGGGCGGCCATGGACGCTTGAATCTCCAGTGCCAGCGCCAGCGCGTTGCGGCCTTGTTGAGCAGTGACTTGCGGCGTGCGGCGGGTGCGGACGGATTCAAGGAAAGAAAGAATCTCCAGCCGCAGCGGCTCGCCGGGGGTGACCGGCGGCTTGGAGAAGCTCAAGCCGACTTTTGGTTCGGCTGGATTGGTGAATTGTGCAAGGATCGCCGGATCGATCCCTGCCATGGCGGCGAACTGTGCAATCATGGCCGGGTTGATCTTCTTGAGGGCGATCTTGCCGGAGGCGATTCCCTCGGCGATTCCTGGCGGAAGCATGGCGGCAACTTGCGGCGGCAGCGAAGCAATCAGAGCCGCCAGTGAAGCCTTGCCCCCATCCGCATCGACGCGAATCACCAGCAAATCCTGACGGGCATAATCAATCGAAACGTATTGGCGCGGCTCGAAGAACCTCAGCTTGCGGACGCGCTCGGTGGAGACACGCGAGGCGGTGAAGTTGGCCACGCAGCCGCTCTCGAACTCGACGCGCACATTGGCAATGTCCACCTTGGGTGAGAGAATCGGCAGTCCGACGGCCCGCACCTCGCGCACCGGCGAAGCGGCAAAGGTGAGCACAACGTCCAGATCGTGAATCATCAGGTCCAGCACCACGTCTACATCGAGCGCCCTCGGCGTAAAGATGGAAAGCCGGTGGGACTCGAAGAACATGGGGCGGCGCAATTGCGGCTGGACGGCCAGAACGGCGGGATTGAAGCGCTCCAAGTGGCCGGGTTGCAAGATGCGCTGGCCCTTTTTGGCGCGGGCAATCAGGTCGTCGGCCTCCGCGAGCGTGGCGGCCAGAGGCTTTTCAACGAGCAGGTCCAGGCTCGCGTCGAGCAGCACGGAGGCGACGGCGTGATGATGCACGGTGGGAACAGCGACGGTGGCGGCGTTCAGCTTCAGATCAGCACGCAGCAGATCGTCCACGCTGGCAAAGACAGGGATCGTGTAGCGGCCCGCTGTCTCGGCAGCACGGGCCGCGTCCGGCTCGACGGCGGCCACGAGAACTGCGCCGAGTTCGGCCTCCTCCAGCTCGCGGTAGACGCGCAGGTGGTTTTTGCCAAAGGCTCCGGCTCCGATGACGGCAACGCGCATAGGGGCTTGGCTCACGGCAGCGGCGTCCAGCCTTGCGGCGCGCGGACCGGCTCAGGCAGCGGCGCGGGCGCTTCGGCCTTCGGCGAACCGCCTTCAATGGCCTTCAGGCAGCGGCTGTAGAGTTCAAGCAGTTGATTCACATGCTCCTCGGGTTTGGCTCCGGCGGCGCCGCTGAAGCCGGTTGAGGGCGCGGCAGGACGGCCTACGCCGACCGTGACGGAAACAAACTTGAGCAGATCGAGGGCGATGTCTTCATTGCGCCGCGCGCCGAGGCTGGTGCTGGTAATCGAATCCATCAGGAAAGTTCTCCATAGAGGATGCTAGCAGAAAACGGCAGAACAGCGCAGACGGCACCGCCGAGAGCAAGCGCCATGCGGGAAATCCGGATTGGGGGCATTCGAAAATCCACTGTGCGAGCTGGCTTTCGTTCCGGCGCTCGCCGGAGATACTATAATCTAGGTTAATGAAGGCATATGTCTATGTAACGCCGAAGACCTCGGTCCTGGATCCGCAGGGCCAGACCATTCAGAACGCCTTGCGCAAGATCGGATTCGCGGAGGTAACCTCCGTGCGCCAGGGCAAGTATTTCGCGCTTTCGCTCGCCGATGGGCTTACCGCCGAGGCCGCTCGCTCCCTGGTCGAGCGCATCGCCCGCGACGTGCTGACCAATCCGGTGATTGAAGAGTTTACCTATCGCATCGAGGAATAAGCTCGCACAGTGGCGCGGGGGTTCTCAACCTCATCGGGCTTCGTGTATGTTGTGCATCCGACCCCCTGCAGGACTCAGGAATTCTGTGCGGGAATGCGGAGTTGCCTGGATACGCAACCTTTTCTCTGCGATTTGTTTCGTCCCCGGATTTTTCGCTTTGCGGTTGTCATGATCGCCGCCTTGGGCTGGAGCGTTTCCGCTCTCTGCGGTCCCATTCATGACGCGGCCCGGCAAGGCAACTTGGCTGCCGCTCAGGCTTTGCAGCAAAACAACCCTCATTTAGCTGTCAGCAAAGACTCCAGCGGCAATACGCCATTGCATCTGGCGGCTATGGGCGGTTTTGTGGATGTGGAAAGTAACGCCGGTCTCCAGACTGGCTGTAGTGTGGGCGTCCCGGCCCGCACATATCCATGATTCATTACCAATTCATGCGGTCAAAGCACTAGAACATTTCTCCGACAGGTATAAAGTCCAGGGTACCCCACCCTCGCCGCGTCCTTGTTTTGCGGCTAGGGTGGGATTCAAGTCACCTTTGCAGCACCAGGAGAAATACTCTACTGGACCCGCTCGAAGGTGAGTGAAGCCGAGTTGATGCAGTAGCGCATTCCCGTGGGACGCGGTCCATCCGGAAAAACATGACCCAAGTGGCCGCCGCAGTTTGCGCAGGTGACCTCGACCCGCCGCATCCCAAGGCTGAAATCCTCGACCTCGGCGACCGCCTTCGCGTCGGACGGCAGCATGAAACTGGGCCAGCCGCAGCCGGAATCGAATTTGGCCCCGCTCAGAAACAGCAACGCTCCGCACCCCGCGCAATGGTAATTCCCCGTCTCGCTATTCTCGGTCAGCGCGCCGGTGAAGGGCCGCTCGGTTGCTTTTTGGCGCAGAACCCTGAACTGCTCCGGCGTAAGCAGCGCCCGCCACTCAGCCTCAGTGCGCACCATCTTCTCCGGCCTCTCGCTCAAGGGAACCTCCAGGACATTCCGTCCGTTCGATGCTCTCAGCCCGCGAAAGGGATCATCCGGCTGGCTGTCAAACCTCGGCCACCAGCTCGATCTCCACCAGCACATCCTTGGGCAGCCGGGCTACCTCGACGGTGCTGCGGGCAGGCAGCGGCTCATCCTCTTGATCCGTAAAATAGCTGCCGTAGACCGCATTCATGGCGGCAAAATCACTCATGTTTTTGAGAAAAACCGTTGTTTTGACCACATTGGCGAGACTCGATCCGCCTTCTTCGAGTACCGCTTTCAGATTTTCAAAGACGCGCCGGGTCTGCTCGGTAATGCCGCCCGGGACCACCTGCTGGGTTGCCGGATCGACGCCTACCTGACCGGCGGTGAAGATAAGGTTTCCCGCGCGCACGGCTTGCGAGTAGGGTCCAATGGCGGCGGGAGCGTTGTCGGTGGCGATAGCCTGTTTGCTCATGCCTCGATTGTAATACCCAATTGAGGTTGCCGGTCCACGCTCATTCTTCCATGACAAAGCCGCCATGCCCTACAATTATCTGGACATTGAAGAGATTTCATGAGGTTTGCTCAGGATGCTCGTCGAACTGCGCGCCGATAATTACGCCGTCATCGACCACGCCGCCGCTGTCTTTGGCCCCGGACTCAACCTGCTCACCGGTGAAACCGGCGCGGGAAAATCCATCCTGGTGGACGCGCTGGCTTTGCTGATGGGCGGCAAATCCTCCGCCGAAGTCGTCCGCCACGGCGCGGATAAAGCCGTTGTCTCCTGTGTTTTTGAATCCACCGTCAGCGCCGAAGCCATCATCGAGGAAAACGGCATTGATTCCGGCGGCGCCGAGGTCATTCTCCGCCGCGAAATCCACTCCACCGGCAAGGGCCGCGTCTTCGTTAACAATCAGCCCGCCACGGTTGCCGTCTTGCGCCAGCTTGCCCCAGAGCTGGCCCTCGTCCACGCCCAAACCGAGACGCTCAGTTCCTTCGACCAGGCCCAGCAGCGCGCTCTGTTAGACCGCTTCGGCAGCATCGACCCCACCGCTGTCGCCGAAGCCCACGCCCGCTGGCGCACGGCGGCCACCCAGCTTGACGACCTCCTCCAGGGCGAGCAGGACCGCCTGCGCATGGTTGATTTATGGAGCTATCAAAGCAAAGAGATCAACGCCGCCCATCTCGTCCCCGGCGAAGATGATGCCCTGGAGACCGAAAAGCGCGTCCTGGCCAACGCCGAAAAGCTCTATACCGCCGCCATGGGCGCCTTCGAGCGCCTTTACGAGAGCGGTGATTCGGCCGAGGCCGCCCTGCGCGCCGCCTTGCGCAACGTCGAGGAACTCGCCCGCTACGACGCCCGTTTCACGGAGCCGGCCATGCAGCTTGCCTCCACGCGAGCCACCATCGGCGATCTGAGCGCCAGCCTGCGCGACTACGCTGAAGGCATCAACGCCTCCCCCGAGCGCCTGGCCGAGATCGAAGACCGCCTCGCTCAACTCGACCGCCTCAAGCGCAAGTACGGGTCCACCGTCGCCGAGATTATCGCCTTTGCCGAAGACGTAGCCCGCAAGCTGGCCGAAGTCGAAGACCGCGACGAAATTCTCAAAGCCCTGCGCACCGATCTCGCCGCCGCCGCCAAAGCCTATCAAACAGCAGCCCAAGCGCTCAGCGCCGAGCGCCACGCCGCAGCCGCCAAGCTAGCCAAGCTAGCCGAAGCCCAGATCAACTCCCTCGCCATGAAAGTCAAATTCGAGGTCGCCGTTCACTCCGCGGAAAACCATCCTGCCCAATCTTACGCTTTGAAAGGGCACGACTTTAGTCGTGCCGATGACCTCCAAACTAAATCTGGGGCTTTAGCCCCTGAGGGAAATACAACTCACTGGACCGCCAGCGGCTGGGACACCGTCGAATGCCGCATCTCCACCAACCCTGGCGAACCTCTCAAGCCCCTCCACGAGATCGCCTCCGGCGGCGAAATGTCCCGCGTCATGCTGGCTCTCAAAGTCAGCGTCGAAGAGGCTGCGGCCAAGCCCAAAAAGAAGATTCCCACTCCGCGCACGCTGGTCTTCGACGAGATCGACACTGGCATTGGTGGCCGCGCCGCCGAGGCCGTCGGGCAAAAACTGAAATCCCTCAGCCGCGGCCAGCAAGTCCTCTGCGTCACGCACCTGCCCCAGATTGCCGCCTTCGCCGACCAGCACTTTGTCGTCGAAAAACGAGAATCCGAAGGCCGCACAAAAATCAAAATCAGCTTGCTGGACGATCAAGCCCGCACCCAGGAGGTAGCCCGCATGCTCTCCGGCGCTACCGTAACCGAAACCAGCCTGCAGCACGCCGCCCAGATGATCGCCGGAAGTCGGTGAGCGGGCAGGCCAGAAACTACGCACTTAACGGGAAAATCTGCCGAGGATTCAAATCTAAATAGAAAACTGTTGATAATAAAAGACTTTATGGCGGAGAGATGGGGATTCGAACCCCAGATAGAGCTTTTGACCCTATAACGGTTTAGCAAACCGCCGCCTTCAGCCTCTCGGCCATCTCTCCGCGTCACTCTGGATTATACCGGAAGTTGTTCCTCTGTGCGCGGAAGTTCTTTTCGTGACGCGCGTATTTAGATCGATGGCCGCGCCTCTGCTATGCTGTGAATACTTTAGCCGGGCCAAGGAGAGACAGATGCCGGAACACAGAGCGCGCAAGCATCATCAGGATCGGGTGGCCGAGACGCTGCGCGAGGAGATCGGCGTGCTGATCGAGGGCGAACTGGTCGATCCGCGCATCAACCTCTGCTATGTGACCGAAGTAGTGTTGAATCCCGGCGGAAAGTCGGCGCGGGTTTATGTGGCCATCGATAGCGCCGTCAAGGACATAGAGAAAGCCGAAGAAGAAACGGTCGCCGGTCTGGAGGCGGCCAAAGGCTTCATCCGCTATGAACTCAAAGAGCGGATGGGCGTGCGCCACGTGCCCGAACTGAGCTTCCTGGCCGACCGCTCCGGACGCTTCCAGGCGCGCATTGAGGAGCTGATGAGCCGCCATCGCAAGCGGCAGAAGACGCCCGCGACTGAAGGTCCGGCGCAGGCCGAAGAGCCGCGCTGAGACAGGCTTCCCGCAAGGTTTCCAGCTTGCACACAAGAACGTTCTGTCCTTTGAGGCTCTTGCAAAACTCCATTTGGATTGCGACTAAGCGTCAGGGCACGGCTTTAGTCGTGCCGAAAGAGCAGCAAAAGTAAATTGGGCTTTACAGGCTGCGGAAAAACTCACCCCTTGTTTTTTAGTATGACATTGATTGAGGGACTCGGTCGGGAGATTGGCTTGTCGGCTGGAGGCTGAAAATGCGCCAGAATTGTTTGGATAACTATA
>Ga0224559_1000790_pt1 | contig 19135 bp, 20 predicted proteins | sample 714S33034metaG_FD_180676 | JGI IMG/M metagenome (GOLD analysis project Ga0224559, IMG submission 180676) | Peat soil microbial communities from Stordalen Mire, Sweden - 717 S3 30-34 | ecosystem: Environmental > Terrestrial > Soil > Wetlands > Peat | place: Sweden: Norrbotten County, Stordalen... | reverse complement strand
TTTTAGAATAACAAAACAAACTCCCATACAAACAAACAAAACACAGAATGACAAACCTTCAAAAAAATAAAAAAATCTAAGACCCTAAAGAATTTTAATATCTTTAGAAAAATTAAATAATAATAAAAAAGACAAAAATTACAAAAAACCCACAAAAATGTTTTAAATGTCCACAAAAAAAATTATAAAAAAATCAAACCAAAGGAAATCATGTAAATAAAAATTCACTAAGAGTTAGTGTATAACTGTAATATCTGAATTGAACAATTTATTGTTAATGATATTTTTTATTTTGCATTTTTTTATTGGATTTTACTAAAATTTTTAGAGTTAAATCTATAATAATAGATGTTTTTGTCAATTATTGGTGTTGTGTTACCCACAATCTTTTTCCAATAACCATTTGGTGGGTTCAAGAAGACTATAACAATATTATAACTTGTATTTAAACCCGCAACATCATTTTCTATTTCAGCTGTAGAATTTACAAGATAAACACGTTTCATAGAGTAAGAGAGTAGTTGTGGAGGATTTTCTGGTATTTTAAAGTCTGGTGAAAATACAATATCGTTATATCCTGTGTTTTTTTCTATAGAAGTTCCCAATATCACAAAACTATCATTAATTGGAGGAAACATCGCTTTATAATGTGGATGTTCATCAATTGTATAAATTGATGCAGCGCTAAACGATATTAAGAATATTATTAATAGAAACAAACTTATATGAACTTTAAATCTGTTGTACATCTTAATTTTCTTATTAACATATTCCTCAACGAATAAAAATATTGTTATAGGTAATAAAACAAAGGGTATTGTTGCTAAGGGAATGGAAAGCTTCAGTACTGAAAATTCATGGATATAAGAATGGTTACTAAAGACTATAAGTTGAAGAATACAAGGCACTAACAGCATACCCATAAGATAAATGGTTTTTTTTATTTTAAAAATATTTTTGTGGCTTTTAGAGCCTCCAAAACTTAAATAAATAAACATAAACATGAAAAACAACAAACTGACAAAAATCAATATCTTTCCCACATTCCCATAATTATTAGTTACATGACCTAAAATTCTTATTAATTCATTAAGCGGAGTGATTGTTCCGCTATTTGATATTGAAGTTCTGAGTAAGGCACGTGATATGGTTTCAGTCATTCCACCAATGAGAATTACCTGGAGAACAAATAAAGAAACTGCAACTATAGGTGAAAACCAATATTTCAAGCTGTCTGTAATAAAATGATATAAATCCCTATTCCAAAACATTTTTTTAGTAAAAAATATTTCTCCATCCAGTAAACGTTTTATATATATTGTTAGTGCAATGAATACAAAAAGCCAATCAGTTAAAAATCCATAGAAAAGTACAATATTCTGGAAGATATTCAAAACGGTCAAATTTCTACTATTTTTAGTTGTATCCATTTTGATTCCATCTTTTACCTCTTCAAAAAAGATGAAAAGAACAAATGGTAATATTACGGCCTGATCAGAGAAAAAGACATTTTGAAACCAGTAAAGTGGTCCGGGAAGTAATAACTCGAGTATTACTGGAATTATTGAAAACAAAAATGAATTTATAACATCAAATCGTAGTTGTTTCCTTAAAAATAAAAAGATTAAAAGACCTAACAAAAAGGATATGAAAAAATGATTTATGAGATCGTACCCCATTACAATACTTGGTGATGGTTCTTGGCCCAATAATTCGCTTGCAGCATAAATCGGTAGGATGGTACCTGGGGGATAAGATGTGTATAGTGCTCTAAATGATATATTCTGAAACTCAACTGATTTAGGATTATCAAGCATTGCAAACTTTAAATTTAATGGACCTTCATTATACCAATTTTTAGCAAATTTTATGGTACTACCTGTTAGCCACTCATGATGATCAATAGTATGGTTGTTATTATATGATAGTTGTCCAAACCAAGGTTCTCTAATCTCTACTGTGTATTGAAATATAACCAACGATATCATTAAAAGTAGAATAATACCTGAATATGTTCCATTTTTATTATTTAATCTAAGTTTCATATTTTCACAACTAATCGTAATATAATATTTATTTCTATCTTATGTTGTTTTCTTAAAGATATTTGTATTATTCTTCTTAGAAATAAAATAATAATAAATTTCTTTCTAATGATAAACAATTTTGGCATTTCTTCTAAGATTTATAACCTAAAAGTGAAAATACTTATCCCTATCAAATATCACGCACTATAGTCCAGATTTTACAAGATATACATTCATGACAATTTTACCTTAGAGGTTAACATATTACTAAAATGGAACTAATTAACTATCCTGAAATCAAGATAGATCCCATATAATATAGAGAATTTCTATTTACTTGATTTTTGTAATTTAAATTTTATTTAAATTTTTTTGGTTTGTTATTGGCTTAATTTCTTCTTTTTTGTCCTATTTTTCTACTTTTTTTTGTTAGCGTACGCTAGGTTGTTTTTTTTATTTGAGGGTGTTTATTTGTAGGAGGTTGTAGCAGAAGCAAGTGAATATATTTTTGGTGTGTGTTCTGAGTATTGTGGTGACTTTTACGTGGCCTGCGTGGAATATATTTTTGATTACATCATATGGCCGTTCACTCGGTGCTCTTTTGTGTGTTATGCGTTTGTTTCGCATTTTTCTCTGATATCTAATGGGTGGCCGTGGGTTCATCGTTTCATGGTTGCATTGTAACCTTTGCAGGGTGCTCCGAAGTAGCCTCGGTTGCGATAATTTATTTCTCTAGGTTTTGTGAGGTCAATTTGACTATCATGCATTGAAGCAGGTGTGGTTTCGATTTCTCTTATTTAATTGGTGGTCTATGTCCATTTTGCTGTGTAGTTTGTAGCCGTAATGTGATTTTCCATTCTTCTTGGTCCATTCGCCGTCTTTATTTCTTCTAGTTTTTGCGGTTGGTCCACGTGGTTCTTCTACTTTTTTACGGCTTGGATCAGCGGTTATGAATGTTGCATCTTGTATAACGCCTTCTTTAATCCTTTGGCGTTTATCTGTCGTTGTAGTTCTTCCCATATTCTTTCGTCTTTGCCCGTATCAATTAGACGCTCTCGGAAAGCCCAGACCGTGGAACGGTCTGGAATTCTTTCAGGAAATCCTAAAAACTTGTGAAACGAAATACGATCATTAGCTTGTCTTTCAAGTTCAGGATCCGATAAACCATGCCATGATTGTAAAACCAACATTTTCATCATAACGATTTCATTAATTATTAGGCCTACCACCACGTTCTGTATGATTATCATACATCTATCTAATTATGGGCCTAAAAACTTCCCAATTAATAAGAGGATCTATCTCAGCCTACTTATCACCAAGCTCCTCCACACGAGCATAGTTCTTCTCCATGAAATACTTCTCAAACGACTTCATAACACTTCCATACCATTATTAATATATAAATCTATTGCAATCAACATTCAAACGATCATTAACAAATAAAAATAAACCAAAATTATTACCATTAAAAAAACATAAGGTTTATAGAAATTCTCTATAATCAGAATAAAAATATTAATGAAATTAAATTGCATTTATTGGTACTTTTACAGTTTTATTTTAATATTATGTTGCAACAATCTTTTTTTTATCCGTTGCTATAGAAGTAAGTCATGGTTTTATAGGTTTTATTTAATATCTATTGTTTTATCATATTAGTTTAATTAATTTGACATGGTAAATGCTATCAATCTCATTTAATCACAATTACAGCTATGTTAAGATATGGATTGATCTATATAGAAAATTTCATCAAACAAGTGATCAATTATCGATTAATTAAAGAATAAAAAAATTAGTTCTTTAATTGTTAATTTGATATCTGATTCGTTTACAGTTACTCTTCCAGGGTGTTTTGCAAGTTTAACTGCTTGTGTAGAGATATCTTTTCCAAATTGTTCTAAAACTTTGTTTAAAGCTCCTTTGAATCTTCATTTTCTATAATTTTCTTATAACTATTAAATAAACAATTACAAACACAATACTAATTGATACATTCACGATTAGTCTCGCTGTGAAATCATTGTTTAAATATGTCATCGTGTCTAGCAGAACTATTAAAGCTATCCAAATGATTAGATATATTGCTGTAATTAGTGGATTCCCTATTTTTTTTTGGTTCATTCCTGGTTTCCCCCTGTTAAAATGGTGATTACAAAAAAAACGATAAGTGCTATGATAAAGATTATTATACTAGTAATGCTAATTCGGAAATGTAGAAAATCTAGCATTATAGTTAATATTAATAGGAATGTTATAATCCATCCTTGCCATGTAGCTGGAGCTGGTCCATATCCGACCCTTTTTTTACCAAACCATGATTTTTGAGTTATTCTTTTCATCTTTCCACCTTCATATTCTCTAATCTAAAGTAACCTCTCTAAAAATAATATTCTTACGTTTTTCTTAATATTTTCATGATTTGTTTAGATTTGGTCTACAAAATTGATAAACTTTCAGCTTTTAACATTAATGTTCTTAATACAAATTTATACTACGGATAAAGGAATATTGGACATTATTTCATGAATAGTGTTTTCTTTTGAAGCTATTTGTGAATTTTTATGTATACAGACAACACACGTTATATTTAATCTAATAAATTTTAATTACATAATTAGTATCTAAAAAAGATTCAAAGAATTTATTACTCTTTTTCTATGATCTCTTGTGAAAACGTTTCAAATCCAATTTTATCTATAAATGCTCCCATACGTTTTCCTATACCTTTTTTTATATAATAGTCCAGAATTTTATTCATATAATCTATCACCTGATCATCTGAAAGATGTTTTGCAAATAAGATACCTTTTCTGGTTTGGAGTCCGCATGTTCCACCCACATACATTTTCCAGCCTTTAGGATTTCCAATAAGACCTATATCTCTAACAGTGGATTCAGCACATGAACTATTACAACCTGAAACCGATATTTTAACTTTATTAGGGGTTTTCATCCTATGAAAATGTTCATCAATCTTTAATCCTAACTCAACAGTGTTTTGATAGCCCTTTTTGCAAGAAGTGTTCCCTGTGCAAAATTTAGCTGCACGCACAGATTTTCCAATATGTCCACCAGGTGCCATGCATAAATCATCATATATAGAATCAATATCTTCCTCTTTAACTCCAAAAAAACTTATCCTATGTTCTGATGTAATTTTCATAAATTTAACTTTATATTTTTCAGCTACATCTGCAAATTTACGTAATGTCGTTGGATCCACTAAACCTCCAGGAATATAAGGAATTATTGCATAGGTTTCCATATCCTTCTGGACTGCAGCCCCTTTTTCTGGTATGTTTTGTTTCTTTTCTCCCATATTTTCACCTTTTATGATAAATAAATTACAATTTAAAATTAAGATTTCTAAGAAATAATAATCATTTATTTCAGTAATTTATATTCTTAATATTAGACAATGTAATTTTCCAAAAGTAATGATATAATAATAATTTAATTTTTTATATCCCATTTATAATATTGTGATTTGAAGAGTTAAATTTTTTTTGTATTTCTTTTGGAATTCCAGCCAGTTCTAGTAAGGATAGTTCAAATTTAGTTATTTTCATTGCTAATGTATTTCATATTGTTATAAGGTAAAAAAATTATATTGTGTCTAACAAATTAAAGATTAGAGGTGAAATCATGAATAGTTGTAATGTCAATGAGTATAATGAATTATCATTTAAGATTCAGAATAAATTAGGATTAAATAAATTTCCAGTTGCAATTAAGTTAGTATTAAAGGAAGAGGACATTCCTGATGGTATTCCTAAGATTGAAGAACATATGCGACACTGTGAGATGGTTCAGAAGGCAGCTAAAGGTGACACATTTTATGCAACGGCTGAACAACAGGCCTGTAAAGGTGGGGCTGGTGCAATAGGCCTTATGGAACCTCCGGAAAAGGTTAAATCTGGTGAAATGTACTATTCTCTGGGAAGGTTTTCGAGTTTGGGTTCTGCAAAACGAACAGTGGATGCAATTCCCAAAATAGATCCTATAATGAAAGCTATAGTTTACGCTCCACTTGAAACAGCTCCATTTGATCCGGATGTTGTGGTTATAATTTGTAATCCTAAACAGGCTATGCAGTTAGCTCAAGCAATGGTATACACTCTTGGGGGCCGTTTTGAGGCAGATTTTGCTGGAATCCAATCCCTTTGTGGTGATGCGGTTGCAGGACCATACACAACCAAAAGACCGAATATAACTTTAGGATGCAGTGGTTCAAGGAAATTTGCAGACATCAAACCAGACGATGTCATCGTTGGAATGAACGGTGAGAATATTGGCTGTGTTGTAAACGCTCTAGAAGCACTTTAATTAAATTAAAATTTTTTAAATAAAATAGTCATGTTCTTATTTAAAAAAGGATTGAAGGCTGAAATTCAGGAATTTAAATAAAAATTAATAAAATTTAAGAGGTGATATTGTATGGATGAGAAACATGGACATGTGCATCATGGTAAATCTACACAGAATATACTCAATGCTGAAGAAGTCCTTAAAAATGCGGGTATTAGATCAGGGGATGTATTTTTAGATGCTGGATGTGGTGATGGATACATATCATTTGAAGCATCCAAAATAGTCGGAAAACAAGGAAAAGTCTATGCTGTTGATGTTTATCCAGAATCCATTGAAACAGTGAAAACCAAGATCAAAGATAATGATTTAAATAATATGGAGGCAGTCCTTGCAGATATTACAAAAATTATTCCAATAGATGATAATTCTGTTGATCATATCATGATGGCTAATGTTCTCCATGGATTTGTAGCGGAAAATGAACTAAAACCTGTCATGGATAATATTAACCGAATAATCAAATCTAGAGGTATATTTTCAGTAGTTGAATTTAAAAAAATTGAAAACAATCCAGGACCTCCATTTAATGTTAAAATATCTCCTGAACAAGTTGCTGAAATACTTACCCAATATGGTTTTGATACTATCAATACCCGCGAAAGTGGTAAGTACCATTATATTGTAAATGGATTAAAAAAACCTTAAACTGGATTAAACGATCTAATTTTTTTAAGTTATATTTAAACAAATTTTATCAAATTTAACCCATAAAAATTTCAAGTATAAATTTTTTTGTATTGAGTGATTTGATAAAATTTGGCTCAGTTAGTCTAAGAAACGTTTGTCAGACTTTTTTTCTGTTGCATTATGGTGTTTGTCTTCAAACCAACCTATTTTAATTTCATCGTCATTATGTCTATCGAAATTTGGAATATAAGGTTTTATATCAAGTAGCGGTGTACCATCTACTATATCTATATCTGATATGTATATTTTGGTGCCTTCAATTTTTTCAAGACGAACAACAGAGATTCCAATAGGATTAGGTCGTTTTGGAGCTCTTGTTGCAAAAATTCCCCTTTGTTCTGTATCAAGAAAAGGTTTTACTTTAAGTAGATGGCCTTTAGAAAGATGGAAATAGTAAATTAGAATAATATGCGAAAACCCATCTAAATCTTCTAAACCATCTTTGTATTCATAATTAAGATGTATTTCACCTTTAATACCTCTGGCACCAATAGGTTGTATGGGCATTCCCTCAAGATTCTTAAATGGAGAATGAATAATCCCTATGGACTTAAATTCAATTTTTGTCATGTTTCCACCTTAAATTTACCTTTTTTTTTAAATAAAAAGTTTATTTTAATATTAATTTGACTGAATTTGTGATATTAATTAAACTAGGTGAATAAATGATATATAGTTTAAATCTATATGTAAAACAAAAAAACAGAGCAAAATTTTTTTATTAGAGTATTTACATATTATATTATAGGTGATAATATGTTATTTGTAGCAGAGCACACACATCTTGCCTCTGAATGCCCTTTATTATCGGCTGATGGGAAAGATATGATTAAAGGGCTTTTTTCTTATGAGCATATTAAAAGTGCAGGAATTGAGATTGTTGGATCTTATATGGGCTGTCCTTTAGATGAAAGAATAGATCATAAAGGATATTTCATAATAGAATCATCAGACAAAGAAACAATAATAAACTTCTTTGGTCCAATGAAATTATTAGACCTCAGGGAAGTAAAACCCTTCAGTGAAATAGCAAAAACATTATAATATTAAACTATCCCTCTTTTTTTTGACATATTCCAATTTGAATCCCTAATTAGCTTGATTCTTTTGAAAACAGGGGATAATTTGTTGATATCCTAGTTAATTTTGATTAAATAACTATTTTTTTACCAGTGTACAATTGGTCAATTTTATCTTCTAATATTGTTTCCATTATTTGATATCCATATTTGCCAGTACAGTGCCCTGTGTAAATCTTTTCAATTTCTTCAGACTTTATCCATCGTGAAGTTTCTTTTATCTCTTCTGATTTTGCCGTAATTGTTGATATTTTACCTGCTTGAAAATGGAATCCTCCAATAATTGTTTTTATTTTCATATGCGGAAAAGCTTCTTCTGCAGAACAAACTATGTTCCTGATACCTTTGTGTCCACAACCAGAAAATATATCTATTCCACTAATACTTTTCACTGCCAGGAATAATTCGTGCTGGAATTTATCTATTAAAATTTCATTATCTTCTTTTGAAAATAGTATGTTGTTAGTCGTAGGTGTAGGATATTTTTGGTAAATGTTTGGCATTACAAAAAAATCTTTTAATATTTCTGTTGTTGTATTAATAAATTTAAGCCTATTACTATAATCTTTAATAATCCTCTCATCCATCCCGATAAATTCTTTATTCTTAGTACTGCCAGTATAATGGGGATTTAAAGCTTCTTTTTTGAGATATACTGCTGCATCGTCATTTAAGTTGAAAAAATCCAATAGTCCACCTGTATGATCATCATGTCCATGTGATATAACTACAGCATCTACATCACACAAATCAAGATTTAATGATTCAGCATTTTGGATTACGGTACCTTCAGGCCCTCCAGTATCAAAAAGTACTTTATTATCATCTTTTTCAACCAATAATGATAAACCATGTTCTATATTTAGATTTGAATTTTTTAGTTTTGTATTTTCTGAAAGTACTGTTACATCCATCATAACTCTCCATTATTTTATTAAGATTCTTTGAGAAATATTTTTAAATTATAAGACATTATTTTATTTATTTTTTGGTATTGTATTAAATTGAAGTACAATTAATTTTCTGACCAAAGTATTATATAATAGTTTTGAATATATATTCATTTCATGGAATGCTCAAATTATAACAAATATTCCGATTAAGATTCAACAAACCAGATTAATAGTGATCATTGTATATGAATCCCTAAAAATTACTATTAACCCATTTGAGGCCATAAGACATTAAAATAAATTATTATTAAAAAAAACATACAAAGGAAGCAGAAATAATGGAAATTTCATATTCTACTTTAAACAAAATTCTTAATTCTCCCATAGAGGATGTAGTAAAAGCACTTGTTGAGGGTAAAATCATGGATATTGGTGGAGGGGATCATCTGACTATCAAAAAGAGATATAATTGTAAAAAATGTGGATTTGAATGGTATAGTTCCGAAAAAGACTATGAAATGAGTGTTGACTGCGAATCTGGAGAGATTTCTATGATGTATATTGATAAAGAGATTAAAAAACCGCCAGTAAAACATGGATTTGGTCGGGAAAGACGGCAAGATAATGGTGGGATGGGTACAAGTTTTCTAAGAGAATGTAAATGTACAAATTGTGGAGATGAAGCTAAAAAAATTTCCAGAGTTCCATTCAGGAATACAAAATGTCCTGAATGCGGTACTAAACTGTGCGGAGCAGAATATAAAAATAGGAGTTGATTAAGATAATTACTATAGGTATACCTACAATTAATGAAGGAGGATTACTCTCAGATGTTTCTATGCACTTTGGGAGAACACCTTATTTAACCATTGTTAAAATTGAAAATGATGAAATGAAAGACATTGATACAATTGAAATTCAAGGTAAACATACTGGTGGTTCTAAAACACCTGCAGAGATTATATCAAACTCTGGAACGGATATTCTCATATGTGGAAATTTAGGACCAAAAGCCGTATCCATGTTGCAAAATAGTAGGATGGAAGTATATTCTGGTGCTTCTGGAAAAGTTGAAGATGCTTTAAAGGCATGGCAAACCGGACTACTACAATTGGCAGATGAAAACTCCTGTAAAGATAAAGCAGATAAAATTCATGCCACTAAAAAGAATTGATTGGCCAAAAAAGTTAATTCTCGAATTTAGAATCCAAAAATAGGCTTAACTGATAAAGAGATGTAAAAATGAAGATCATACCTGATAAAAATATTCTACTCTTTAAAAGTTGTCTAGTGAATGTTGAATATCCTGGGATTGAATCGTCCACTTGCTATATATTAGATAATATAAATGTTGAATATATTGTCGATGCAAGACAATCATGCTGTACGGGACTAGGATACTACTTCGATCTATTTGACCAGCTATCTACAACAGCACTAGCAGCTAGAAACTTCAAGATAGGATCAGAAACTGGTCATGACAATATTGTTACAATGTGTGCAACATGTTATGCAATACTAAAAAAATCAGCCAAAATATTGAACCAAGATGAAGAAAGCAAGAATAAAATAAATAAGATATTAGCTGATTCTGATCTAGAGAAAATGAAATACACTCCTAGTGATATAGATCCTAGAAAAAACATATTTCATGTTGCTGAAATTTTCTTCAACAAAAGGAAGGCAATTTCTAGACTTGTTAAATTTGATCTTTCTGGTTTAAGAGTTGCAACACACCATGCATGCCACTATTGTAAGGTACACTATAATGATACTATAGAAGGTTTCAGGGATCCTAATCTCCTAGACGAGCTTTCAGCTGCAGTTGGAGTTGAGACTATAGGATGGTATGATCACAAAAAGCTTACGTGTGGTAATGGGTTTCGCCAAAGGTTCACCAACAAAGAAGCATCATTAGCTGTTACAGCAGAAAAGCTTCAAGCTTTAAAAGAAAATGATGTAGAAGTACTCATACACATGTGTCCCAATTGTCAGATGCAGTTTGATCGTTATCAACCATACATCGAAGAAAAACTAGGAATAGAGTTTAATATTTCACATTTGAACATTGCACAGTTCATTGCACTAGCATTGGGGGCAGATCCTTACAGTATTATAGGTATTCAGACTCACACAGTTCCTATAGAACCTCTTCTTACAAGGTTAGAATATCCATTAAAAAGGAAATAACTAAAAAAATAGAATATTTAAAAAAGCAGCTAAATATTCCAGAAAAACTAATTTGTCTTGCCATTATTAAAAAATAATAATATGATTTGGTTCAGATATGATGATTACATTCATTTTATATTTTATATTACACTTTCGATACTATAACCAAATAACATAAGCTCTGTGACTTTATTTTTGAATTATTTTTATTATAAAGTGAGTATTAAAGCTTCTTTCAACTATTTTTTTTATCTTAGTAAACTATATATATTAATTTTGAATATATATTCACTATGCCTCGTCCTAGAATATTTAGAAGAATATCAGAAGAACCTCAAACACGTTGTTTTAAACCTGAAAATGAGAATATTGGTTCTTTAGAACCTATCACTATTACATTAGATGAATTTGAAGCTATAAGACTTAGAGATTATCATAACATACAACAAATAAGATCTGCCGAGATAATGGGAGTTTCACAACCCACATTTCATAGAATATTGACTTCTGCTAGAAAAAAAATATCTAAAGCCCTAATCGAAGGGAATACACTAATAATAGTTGGAGATGATTTTATAACAAATAAAAAAAGGTATAAATGCAATGTTTGTGGATTCGAATGGTTAAGTCCATCAAAAGAATATATAAAATGCTTAGACTGCCAATCAGAAGATATTGTGAAATTAGACGATGAAGAAATTATAATAAAAACTGACCCTGCAATTCTAGAAAGGAAATCTTTCGGTGGTAAAGGATTAGGTGCTGGCCCACCAAAGGTTTGTAAATGTCCAAATTGTGGTTATGAATCACCAAAGACCAGAGCAGTACCATGTAGAAACACAAAATGTCCTAAATGCGAAACTCCTTTGTGTGGATCAGAATAATAACAAAAAAATAAAATCTAATCTTTTGAAATTAAAAATAAACAAAATAGGTGCGGGATCATGTCGTTTATAGAAATAAAAAACGTAACCAAAACATTTGACGGAGTAAACATACTAAAAAACCTTAACATCACTATCAATGAAGGAACAGTTTTAGGGATACTTGGAAGAAGTGGGTCAGGAAAATCTGCCCTTATAAACATGCTTAGAGGTATGAAGGAGTACAAGCCAGATCAAGGCCAAGTAATATATAATCTTGCCATATGCCCCGCATGCCTTCGAGTTGAACCTCCATCAATGGATGGTAAAAATTGTGAATGTGGAGGACTTTTTGAAGCTAAATGCGTAGATTTCTGGAACTCTGACAGAAGAATCTTTGCTGCTATAAAACGTAGAATATCAATAATGTTGCAGAGAACTTTTGCACTCTACGAAGACGATACAGTAATAGACAACGTTATAAAATCCATTACTGGTCATGAAGATGAAGAAAGCATATATCTTGCAATAGAAATGTTAGAAATGGCACAAATGGCCCACCGAATTACACATATAGCCCGTGACCTTAGTGGGGGAGAAAAACAGAGGGTAGTTTTAGCTAGACAATTGGCTAAGGAACCTATGATATTCCTTGCTGATGAACCTACAGGAACTTTAGATCCTAAAACTGCCGAATTAATTCACCAAGCCATTATTGATGGGATAAAAAGTAAAGGAACTACCATGGTAGTTACTTCTCATTGGCCCGAAGTTATGCGCCATCTTTCAGATTATGCTATCTGGTTAGATAAAGGCGAGATAATAGAAGAAGGAGACCCTGAAACTGTAGTGCAAAGTTTTATGAGTCATGTACCTCTCCCCGAAAAGAAAGTGGAATTTAAAACTGGAGGCCCCATTATCAAGATGGATGGGGTCAAGAAACATTACTACTCAATTGAAAGAGGTGTAGTGAAAGCTGTTGATGGCATAAATCTCTCAGTGAATGAAGGAGAAATATATGGGATTGTGGGTTTGTCTGGTGCAGGTAAAACAACTTTATCTAGGATTTTATTTGGTCTCACTGATCCCAGTAGTGGTCAAATAATGGTCAAGTTGGGTGAGAAATGGGTAGACATGACTGAGAAGGGTATCTCAGGTAGAGGTCGTGTAAAACCTTATCTTGGAATTTTACACCAAGAATATAGTTTATATCCACATCAAAATGTTCTAGGTAATCTTACTGATGCTATTAGCTTAGAATTGCCAGCGGAATTTGCCAAAATGAAAGCATTATACGTTCTACATGCTGTTGGATTCGATGAAGAATATGCAGTAAAAATATTAAAAAAATATCCTGATGAATTGAGTGGTGGAGAACGGCATAGAGTTGCCTTGGCCCAAGTTCTAATAAAAGAACCAAATATTATAATTTTAGATGAGCCCACAGGTACTATGGATCCTATAACAAGGATTCAGGTCACTGATTCCATTAGAACTGCTCGAGACGAAATGAATCAGACATTTCTCATAATTAGTCACGATATGGATTTCGTTCTAGATGTCTGTGATAGGGCATCAATTATGCGTGGTGGTAAAATTCTCCAAACAGGACTCCCCCAGTCAATTGTTGAAGAATTAACCATCACTGAAAAAAAGAAAATGTTAAAAAAATAATTTTTAAAGTACTGGCAGAGTAGATATCTGAATTAATGTATTAGAATTTATTTATATAAAATTGGTGATTTATAAATGTTAACAAGTACTTTGTTAAAGATTATTTTCGCGATCATAGCTGTAGGTCTGGTTATTGCAGTGATAATTTTAGATCCATCAAAAAAAATGTAAATATTTTACTATATTCAAAAAAAAAATGTTAAAAAAACTAATATTAAAAGGTGTTAATAATGGATGAAACTGGTAAAATACCCAAAAAAAATATTATTGAAACTGAAATAACCATGGGACCAGTGCACTCTGCTGCAATCGAACCTTACAGGGTGAGATTATTTGTAGAAGATGAAATAGTGAGAGATGCAGAGATAACTATTGGGATTAACCATAGAGGTATCGAAAGAATAATGGAAGGACTTCCTGTAGAGAAAGCCAACAGCTTAACCGAGAAAATATGTGGTATCTGCTCTAATGTTCACATTTGGAATTCTGTATTAGTGGCAGAAAAAGCATTAGATATAGAAGTCCCAGAAAGGGCTAAATACATCAGGATCATTATGGCAGAATTAGAAAGATTACACAGTCACATGCTATATTTAGCCCATGGATGTGAAGTTTTGGGACATGAGACATTAGCTATGAGACTATTCTATATCAGAGAAACAGTGATGGAATTACTAAGAATGATCGGTGGAAACAGAGTTCAATACGGTGTAAGTATCATTGGAGGTATAAGACCTCGATGTGACTTAGATAAAATAAGAATCCAAAAAATCAAAGAAGGGATGGAAACAGTTGAAACAAAAATTACTGAATTTGCTGACCGATTTGTTTCTGATCCTATGATAATGTCTAGGATAACAGGAGTAGGAACATTGCCCCAGGAAGATGCTATAAAACTTGGAACCAGTGGGCCAACCCTACGTGCCACGGGAGTTGCAAAAGATCTTAGAAAAGATATGAAAGAATATGAACCATTTGAATTTAATATAATTACTCAAGATGATGGTGATGTTAAATCAAACCTTCTTGTACGTGTATTTGAAATTTTGGAAGCAACAAAAATAATCAGACAAGCAATTGCACAAATATCTGGGGGAAAAATAACCAACAGAAGCTGGCAAATGTATGATGCACCAATTACCAAAAGTTACATCGAAGCACCACGAGGTACACTTTATCATTCATATGCAATAGAATACGGAAGGGTTAGACATTCAATTGTAAGAACACCCTCAATAACCAACATCGGAGCAATGCAATACGCATGTGTAGGTCATCACATTACTGATGCACAAATAGCAATAGTACAATGTGACCCATGTTTCACATGCACAGACCGGACAATTAAAATATTACCACACATAAAATTATAAATAATCTACGATAATTCTGGAAATTAATGAAAGTAAAAATATCTGGATGAAATATGAAATCTGGAAAATATACTGAAAATTCTATAAAATTTTACTTTATAGGTCTCTTACTAATTTTAGTGGGACTAATACTTATTAATATAAAGTTTAGTATCTTAGATTATTCATTAATTGGAATTGGAATAGTATTACTGATTTTAGGGATAGACGAAACTATAAAATCTATTTAATTATTTCGTAGTATTTGGAAAATAAACTTTTAATTGTCTATGTTTTAACTAAATTGGACATTCTAGGGAATTTAATATAGTATTAAATCAAGAATAAAATAGATTTGGAATGTCAAATATATGATTAAATATTAAACTAAGTTAATTTATAAGAATTATTATAATATTTTCTATAACTTTTGGACGATAATATGGGGAACAAATTAATTTTAGAAAAGGAATCTTATAAGATTGTTATAATATTGATCTTATTGGCTATTGCTGTTTTTTTAACTTATTATTTCCATTTCGTTCTAGGTTCCGGTACTATTTTTACACATATTTTTTATTTTCCCATCATTTTAGCGGCGATCTGGTGGAGACGTAAAGGTTTAATAATTCCAGTATTTTTATCAATTTTGTTGATTGGAAGTTATTATTTAGCTCCTAATTTGAATTATCCCTTTTCTGATGATCTTTTTAGGGCTTTTATTTTCATAGCAATTGGAGTTGTGGTTGCTATGTTAAGTGAAGAAATGCTTCAAAAAGATATTAAACTTCGTGAAAGTCAGGAAAAGTTTCGTTCAGTGGCTGATTCAGCTGTAGATGGAATTATCACAACAGATAACAATGGTAAAATTATCCTGTTTAATCCAAGCCTAGAAAATATGTTTGATTACAATATTGATGAAATAAAAGGCAAACATGTTACCATGTTAATGCCAGATAGATATAAGCAAAAATTTATAGATAAATTGGATAGATTTAAGTCTACAGGGAATCATGAACTAGATGGAAAGACTTTTGAATCTTTAGGATTGAGAAAGGATAGTACTGAATTTCCATTTGAGATATCTATTGCCACGTGGGGTCCCAAAGACAATAAGTTTACCACATCAATTATTCGTGATGTAACTGAGCGTAAAAAAACTGAAAAAATGCTTGAAAAATCATTACTTGAAAAAGAAATTCTTCTTAAAGAGATACATCATCGAGTAAAAAATAATTTAATGATCATATCCAGCTTGTTAAACTTACAATCAGACTATATTAAAGATGAAGAATCTAAAAATATTTTCAAGGAAAGCCAAAACCGAGCAAGATCTATGGCCCTTATACATGAACGATTATACCAATCAACAGATCTTAAAAGAATAGACTTCGGAGATTACATACGCACATTAGCAAACGACCTTTATCATACATATGTAATGGATACCAATCTTATAAAGTTAAACATTGATGTGGATGATATCAGCTTAGATATCAATACATCAATACCTCTCGGATTAATTTTAAATGAATTAATAACTAACAGTTTAAAACATGCTTTTTCACAAGGTGAAAGTGGAGAAATCAACATAAAATTCCATATGCACGATAAAAAGTATTCCTTAGAAGTTAATGACAATGGGATTGGATTTCCAAATGATATAGACTATGAAAACACCGAATCATTAGGATTAAGACTAGTAACAAGTTTAACCGAACAGATCGATGGAGAAATAGAATTCAATAATACATCAGGAACATCATTCAAAATTATTTTTAAAGAAGAAAAATTTGATAAATAACCTTTTGTTTTTTTTCATTTGATTTAACTCAGATTCATATATGGTACTGTAAGACTATATTAACTAAGAGCGCTACCAGTAAATGATATCATAACTATCCGATGTATGAATTGATACATGTAACAATGAATAAATGAATTCATTTATTTAAGATTGTACTTATGAGATCTTTGATCTATACGAACTTTACAAATGTGGCCAAAAACATATCTTTTACAATTTTGAATTACATAATCAAGTTGTATATAGATCTGTAAGTTAATAAAAGAGTAAACATTGAAATAAATGTTATCCTCTATCCCTGTATCTTTATCGTTTGATATAAGTGTGAGAGTTCATTCATGGTACTTTAGAAGGTTATTATATTAGATTAAAGTTCTAAGCCTCATTTTATGGTCTATTATAGTATATTTAATATTAACCATCAATCATTAAATATTGTTCTTCCTAAAAAAGAGTGAACCTGAGCCACATGTAGGAACATGCATACTATCTCGATTATAAAAATAAACGACCAGATTATATTGAAGCATTCTGGAAACTAGTAAACTGGGATGAGGTGAACCGTAAAACCGAAACCTGGCTTAAATCTCCACTATAATCCTATTCTCATCTTCTATTTTTTTTTAAATAAAAAAAAATTAATTAGAAAATATGTAATATTATGGTCTTTTAGTAACTCTAAAACGTCTTTTAGCAGCACCACACGATGGACAGAACCAATTTTCAGGTAGATCTTCAAAATCAGTTCCCGGAGCTGTGTTATTTCTTGGTTCACCCTTTTCAGGATCGTACACATATCCACATATTCCACATCTGTATTTATCCATAAACAAATACCTCCATGAAAATACTTAATTGAACTATATAAATTCATATTTTGAAAAACCGAAGCTAAACAAATCCTAGATTTATATATGTATTTTTATCCATAAAAAATTAACTAAGATAATTCAGCTACAAAAATATCTAACCAAGCCCTATGGTTGCTTTGAATTTATTATGTACTAATTATATATTACACACGCCTATCTTTCTCAAGTACAATCACAGTTATTCCATTTTCTTTTCGGATGTTATGTCAAAGACAATATGCACAAAAATGTGAAGTGCATATTATTTTCATGATCTTATAGTTCATCAAAATCTTATTTTTTGAAATTTTTTAATATTTTATTGGATACAAATTAATAAATATTCAATCAAAAACATATTAGACGTTATAAAATAATAAAAGAATTAATAAAAAAATCTTGGTGGTTAAATGGCGAACCTAATTGTCAATATACTTTTTGTATTTTTATTCGTATTTGTAATGGTCTATATAGATTTTAAATATTTTAGATACGAATTTTGGAAACGTTTGATAGTAAATTTGTTAATTGTTTTAATAGCCCTAACTTTATATTATCTCTTCCTAATTAATTTATAAAATATTGTTTAAATTGGATCAAAAATCCCATTAAAGACAAATATTTTGTCTATTTAAATTTAATATAAATATCAAAATGGGTTCTATTTTATTTTCTTTTTTTATAGATTATTATGTACTATATGAAGATCTCAATATTGATTAAAAAATTTCTATTAAATCATTTTAAACGTTTTTAATAGACTATTTTGAATGTTTGAAGTACCAATTTTTTGAAAAAAGAATTTTAAATCTATACTATTTCATATTTTTATAGTTCGATATGTTTTTTTTATTAAGCATGGAATGTACATAGTAATCTTTAACTAGATTTATTATTAAATTAAAATTTGATTCATTCTTTTAAGTTTATAAATTTTAGTAGGGGAGGACACAATGATCTGGAATAAAGAGGCCGAATGCATGTCTGCAGAAGAAACAAGAGAACTGCAACTTCAACGATTACAGTCTGTTGTAAAACGGGCATATGAACTAGTTCCATATTACAATAAACGTTTTAACGATTTGAAAATTGAACCTGAAGATATTGAGACACTAGAAGATATTGAAAAACTTCCATTTACAAGTAAAACAGATCTAAGAGATGCATATCCCTTTGGTATGTTTGCTGTTCCAACTGATGAAATAGTTGAAGTTCATACAACGTCAGGTACAACTGGAAAACCAACAGTTTCAGGTTACACAGTAGAAGATCTGGATATATGGGGTGAAGTAATGGCAAGAGCCCTGACAATGACTGGTGTTCGTAAAGAAGATAAAATACAAAACAGTTATG
>Ga0224559_1000789_pt1 | contig 19142 bp, 14 predicted proteins | sample 714S33034metaG_FD_180676 | JGI IMG/M metagenome (GOLD analysis project Ga0224559, IMG submission 180676) | Peat soil microbial communities from Stordalen Mire, Sweden - 717 S3 30-34 | ecosystem: Environmental > Terrestrial > Soil > Wetlands > Peat | place: Sweden: Norrbotten County, Stordalen... | reverse complement strand
TGTGTAATGACCGCCAGCACGGTGCCCCCATTGGCCTGAACCACGTTTCCAGGGTCAACCAGGCGAAGACCCACCCGGCCTGCGATCGGCGCGGTTATATGGCAATAACTGAGCTGAGTCTGGTCGTAATTCACGGTGCCTTGATCGTTCTTCACCGTGCCCTGGTCTTGTAACACAATCTTTTCCTGGTCATCCAGCAACTGTTTCTGGATTGCGTTTTGCGCCCATGCCCTCCGATAGCGGTCCAGGTCCATCTGGGCTTGCGCCAGAACATTGGTGTCGCGCTCGAGCACCCCCTGGGCCTGCATTAACTGCGCCTCATAAGGCCGCGGATCGATGTCGATCAGCGCATCCCCTTTGTGAACGAATTGCCCTTCGCTGTAATGTACGGCCGTCAGCACTCCGCTAGCCTGCGCGATCATTGACGCGGTGTAGACCGGAGTTACCGTGCCAATAGCATCGAGATATACGCCGATGTCACCCTTCTTGGCAGTGGCAACCGTCGCAGTAACTGTTGCTTTCGCAGCACCCTGCGCGCGCTTTGCAGCCGCCGCTTTCGTGTTGTTGTTGTGGATGACCACGAACACGATCACACCCGCGAGCACCAGCAAGAGCAGAACCGTCCACAGAAGCCAGCGCCCGCGATACCAAGGGGCCGGCGCCGACAACTGGTGATCGGAGCCAATATGTTGATCGTGCGATTTGTCTTCAATTCCGGACATGCAGAACTCCGAACACCAGCACATTCTACAATGTGCGATTCGCAGATTCAGTCAACAAGGAGACAACGGCGTAGTTTGTTTGCTTGTTTCTGAAGGCTTTCGGGGACTGCGAGACGAGGCGCCTGAACTGGAAACCGGCCCCTGAGCCTCTGGACCGTAGCAGATGCGGCGCAGTTCATTTTGGCGTCCGGACAGACCCGCAATTGACCGGCAAAACGACAGGTAATCTATATGCTATGAATAAGTTACGCAATGCGCATGAATAGGTGCTTTAACGGTGTGCCAATGTGTCAGGGCACGATTTCAGTCGTGCCATAAAGACTGGAAGAATTGAGTGGACTTTAGCCCCTGCGGGGACAGTGCTGCTTTCAGTGGTGAATCCCGAAAAGCCTGCCTCAGGGGCTAAAGACCACGCTACTCAACCGCATTTACGGCACGACTGAAGTCGTGCCCTGACGCGACCGGAGCCCCCATGGATGAAGCCGATATTTATGCACAACGCCTTACACAATACCTCCCAATAAGAAATGGCCTGAACCCCAAACGAGCGGCCCAGGCCATCGCAACTGAACGGATTCAGCATCTTCATTTAGTCGTTATGGGTAGATGCCGCGCAGCCGCACAGCCTCCGCCACGCGCCCGATCCCTAGCATGTTCGCAGCGGTGCGCATCGGAACCTTCTTCTCCAGATGGATCTTCAACACATCCCGGAAAGCAGTCTTCATCACGCGCTCCAGGCGGTTATAGACATCCTGCGCCTCCCAGAACAGGTGCTGCTCATCCTGTACCCATTCAAAATAAGAGACCGTCACTCCGCCGGCGTTGCACAGAATATCCGGAATCACAAAGATCCCGTTGCTTTCCAGAATTCTGTCCGCTGCCGGCGTCACAGGTCCGTTGGCCGCTTCGGCCACTATCTTGGCGCGCACAGCGGATGCGTTCTCCGCATCGATTGTGTTTTCGAGCGCTGCCGGCACCAGGAAGTCGCACTCCAACGCAAGCAACTGGCTCGGATCGATCGGCTCGCTCTCCGGGAATCCCTCCACATGGCCGCAGAGAGCCTTCATATGGATCAGCTCCGGAATGTTGAGCCCGTTCTGGTTGTAAACGCAGCCGGTCGAATCGCTCACTGCGATCACTTTGGCTCCCGCCGCGTGCAGCAATTGTGCGGCAATCGAGCCGGCATTGCCAAAGCCCTGCACCACCACGGTGGCGTCCTTCATCGGCAAGTGCAGATGGTGGCACGCGCTCTGGATCGTATAGAACACGCCACGCCCGGTCGCTTCATTGCGTCCCAGGGATCCGCCAAGGCTGATCGGCTTGCCGGTCACCACTCCGGGGATCGCATAGCCCTTGGTCATGCTGTAGGTGTCCATAATCCACGCCATGGTTTGCGAGTTGGTATACACATCGGGCGCGGGTATGTCTTGTTTCGGCCCAATCAGAGGCAGAATCGCGCTGGTGTAGCGCCGTGTCAGATGCTCCAGCTCGCTTTGGGACATGTGCTTGGGATCGCACGTAACCCCGCCCTTGGCGCCCCCAAACGGGATATTCACAACCGCGCATTTCCACGTCATCCAGGTGGCAAGCGCCTTTACCTCGTCGAGCGTTACCTGCGGGTGATAGCGAAGACCACCCTTCGCGGGCCCGCGCACCGAGCTGTGTTGCACGCGATAAGCCTCAAAGCGGTGGATGTGCCCGTCGTCCATGCGCACCGGGACGGTCACGATGAGAACACGCTCGGGATACTTGATCATCTCGCGCGTATCGTTGTCGAGGCCCAGAACGTCCGCCGCTGCATCGAAGTTCTCCAGCGCAAGTTCATAGGCGTTATCCTTCTTATCTGTCGTCAGCATTGTGTTTCCTCCTTGGCCAGACCGGACCACCGCTCGCTCGACAGGATCGCTCCCTCAATTGGCATTCACGCAATTGGCATTCACGCAATTGGCATTCACGCAATCGGCATTCGCGCCAACCAACGGATTCTGGTCCTGCTCGTGTTTCGTTCGCGATCGGTAGACCGGCGTTAGCCAGTTCCAGTAAGTACTCAAGTGCCCTCGGCGCGCATCGAAATACAACTGCCCGCCGAAGTAAACCATCAGATTCGGATCTGCATCAGCCTTCATAGGCCAACTCCTGCTGCGGCTCCCCGACCGAATTTCGGTAAAGCTCGCGCCCCCGCGCCAGCGCACGCTCATCCAGCGCCAGCCACTTTGCATGCTTCACCAACCGGCGCAACGCAGCGTCGACGCTGGCCTGAGGCAATACCCCGGTGATCTCAAGCAGTGCGCCCAGAATGACCATGTTGCACGCCCGCGCGTCGCCCAGCTCGTCAGCCAGCTGTGTGAATGGAAGCGCCAGCACATGCACATCTTCGCGCACGCAATCTTCCGGAAACGTATCGCCGTTGTAGATGACCCATCCACCGGGACGCACGCTGTCGTCGAACTTTCTGAGCGATGGTTCATTCATCGCAACCAGCACATTCGGTACCGTCACCAGCGGCGAATCGATCGTCCGGCTCGACAGCCGCACATGGCAGTTCGAGGTGCCAGATCGCATCTCCGGTCCATAAGACGGCAGCCAGGAGACCTCGAGCCCGGCGTCCAGTCCGGCCTCCGCCAGCACCTCACCCAGCAACAGCACGCCCTGTCCGCCAAAGCCTGCGACCCGCACGCGAAGATCGACTTCTTCAGCACTCGCGTTGCCGACTGAACCAGCTTCGGTCAAGTCCATATCGGCGATACCGAGAATTCCAGGAATCTCGTCGAGCGCAGGCCCAGGCTCGGCCGCCGGCTGTGGCTGCGTTTCCTTTGTCCGGTCGCGAAACACTCCGAGCGGGTAAGTCTTCTCCATTACATCGCGCACCCAATGTTGCGCTTCCACAGGGGTCATCTTCCAAATCGTCGGGCAGGGCGACAGCACCTCGATGAGCGAAAAGCCCAGCCCGCGGACTTGGTTCTCCACGGCCCTTCGAATGGCGCGCGTTGTCTGCGCAATCTGCTTGTTATCTCCCAGGCCCACGCGCTCGATGTAGACCGGAGCTTCGAGCGTGGCGAGCAGTTCGCACACGTGCAGCGGATAGCCTTCAGTCGCCGCGTTGCGTCCGCCCGGAGTGGTCGTGCTCTTCTGCCCGATCAATGTCGTCGGCGCCGCCTGTCCACCCGTCATGCTGTAGATGGCGTTGTTCACGAAGATTACCGTGATGTGCTCGCCGCGATTGGCCGCGTGCAGAATCTCCGCTGCTCCGATAGCCGAAAGATCGCCATCGCCCTGGTAACCAATTACGATGCTCTCCGGCCTGCTCCGCTTGACGCCGGTGGCCACGGCCGGCGCGCGTCCATGCGCGGCCTGCACATTGCCAACGTCGAAGTAGTAGTAGGTGAAGACCGAGCAGCCGACCGGACCAACCAGAATCGTCCTGTCCTGAATGCCCAGATCGTCGATCGCCTTGGCCAACATCTTATGAACATTGCCGTGCCCGCAGCCTGGGCAAAAGTGGGTCTGATGCTGAAGCTCTTCCTTGCGCTCATACCGCTCATAAAACGCCTTCGGCTTGGCATGGGAAACTTCGTAGTCTGAAATCAATTCGCTAGACATGAGCCATTCGCTCCTCTTCCCGTTCAATCGCCGGTCCCGCCGCGGGCACATACCGCCGCGCCAGTTCGCGCACAAAAGCAAGCACCTCATCGTGCGACGGAACATTGCCGCCCATGCGGTTCAGGAACTCCACCGGCCGCGCGCCATTCAGCGCCAGCCGAACGTCTTCGATCAACTGGCCGTTGCTCATTTCCACCACTACAAACACGCGTGCCCGCCTGGCCAGCCGCTGAAAACTCAACGAAGGGAATGGATAGAGCGTGATGGGCCGCAACACACCCACATTGATGCCGCTCGACCGTGCGTCGGCTGTTACCGCCTTCAAAATCCTGCCGACGATTCCGTAGCCGACCAGCACAATCTCCGCGTCCTCCGCATACCACTCTTCTGCCTGCGCCTCTTCGCGCTCCGCACGGCGATACTTTTCCTCCAACGCACGGAGATGCGCCTCCATATCGTTGATGTCCATGTACAGCGAGTTGATCAGATTGCCGCGCGTCTCCGCCGTGCCCGCCACCGCCCACTCAGGCTGGCGCGGCTTGATGGCCCTCTGCGGAAACTCCACCGGCTCCATCATCTGCCCGATGAATCCATCCGCCAGCAGGACCACGGGATTGCGATACTTGTCTGCCAGCTCAAAAGCCAGCGCTGTTAAATCCGCCATCTCCTGCACGGAGTGGGGCGCCAGCACAATGGTCCGATAACTGCCATGTCCGCCGCCCTTCACCACCTGGTGATAGTCGCTCTGCTCGGCTGCAATGTTGCCCAACCCAGGGCCGCCGCGCGTGATGTCCGCGATCACGCAAGGCAGCTCCGCGCCGGCCATATAGCTGATGCCTTCCTGCATCAGGCTTATTCCCGGCCCGCTCGATGCCGTCATCACGCGCACGCCGGCCGACGCCGCGCCGTACAGCATGTTCATCGACGCAACCTCGCTCTCCGCTTGCAGAAACACGCCCCCGGCCTTCGGCATGTAGAGCGCTGCCGCCTCCGTAATCTCGCTGGCCGGCGTAATCGGATATCCGTAGAAGGCGCGGCATCCGGAGAGAATCGCGCTCCTCACAATCGCTTCGTTGCCCTTCATCAGTTGCTTGTGCATTCGCTCGCTCCCGCAACACTTGCATCAAACCTGCGTTCCACCACTGCAACCCGATTGACGGCTCGCAGCACTGTAATCGCGCCCGGCTCGGGACACACCATAAAGCAGATTCCGCATCCCGTGCAGCCCGCGCCCGCGTACGTGGCCGTGCGATAGCCGTAGTGATTCAAACCTTCGCTCATGCCGATCACCTTCGGCGGGCACGCTTCCACGCACAAGCCGCAACCCTTGCACTCATCCACATCCACTCGCAGCAAACCTCGGTCCCGTTTCTCCGCATTGGTCATTAAGTGCTCCTCTCCGGCGAGCCGGCCCTTCTTAAACACACACAGCAGGCGCCGCTTTGCGCTCCAGGTAATGCGCGCGCAAAGCAAAGTCTTCCAGTTCCCCTTGAAACTGCGGATCGGCAATCGCGATCAACGCCACAGCTCGCTCGCGCAGGGTCTTCCCATGCAGGTATGCGATTCCGTGCTCGGTCACCACGTAATGCACATCCGCGCGCGAGGTCACGACGCCAGCCCCCGGGTTGAGTACCGGTACAATCCGCGACACGCTTCCGTGAAGCGCGGTCGACGGCAAGGCAATGATCGGCACTCCGCCTTTTGAACGCGCGGCTCCGCGAATGAAGTCCAGTTGACCGCCAAATCCGCTGTATGGTTTCGTCCCCAGCGAGTCCGCGCAAACCTGTCCCGTCAGGTCCACCTGCAGCGCGGAGTTGATGGCCACCATGCTGTCGTTCTGCGCCACCACGAATGGATCGTTGGTGTAGCAGATCGGCCGGAATTCAAAGCCCTGATTTTCATGGATGAAATCGAACAGCCGCTTCGATCCCAGCACGAAGGCCAGCACCGCCTTTCCGCGATGCAGCGACTTCCGATCGCCGTTGATGACGCCCGATTCCATCAGCTCGATCACGCCATCGGAACACATCTCGGTGTGAATGCCCAGGTCGCGCTTGTCGCCAAGGCATGCCAGCACCGCGTCCGGAATTCCGCCGATCCCGGTCTGCAGCGTCGCCCCGTCGGGGATCAGCGAGGCCACATTGCGCGCCACGCGCAGATGCAGATCCGTAAAGAGCTCCGTCCAGACTTGCAGCAGCGGCCGCGAAGTCTCGACGATGGAGGAAATATGGCTCACGTGGATCGACGTGTCGCCATGCGTGCGCGGCATCCGCTCATTCACTTCGGCAATCACCGTTTTGGCGTAGCGGGTTGCCGTCAGCGTGCAGTCCACCGTGGTGCCCAGGCTTACGAACCCGTGCTCATCCGGCGGCGACACCTGCATCAACACCACATCGAGCGGAAGAGCCCCGCTCACGAACAGCCCCTCAATCTCGCTCAGGAAGATCGGCGTGTAATCCGCGCGCCCCGCCGCCACTGCCTCGCGAACATTGGCCCCCAGAAACAACCCGCGATGGCGAAAGTGGCCTTCGAACTCCGGCTTTGTGTAGTCGGCGGTGCCCAGCGTCATCATGTGAACAACTTCAACATCGCGCACCTCGGAGGACCGCGCAACAAGTGCATTCACCAGCGTCGAAGGCGTTCCGCATCCCGACTGGATCCATACGCGAGCGCCGGAACGCACCGCCTCCAGGGCCTTCCCTGCATCCATGCACTTGCTCTTGTACCCCTCGCGCCAACTCATCCCCGTTTGCCTCCTGAAGAGTGCCTGCCCATTCTCCACGCAACCAATACGTCGCGCTCTCCACTCCCAGCCGGTCTGACGTCTCTGTCAAGGTCTCGCTCTCAGAAACACGTCCTTCTGGTAATGGAAAAACCCACTCCTGAAACCCGAAGTATGCTAGGCGTCGGCAAACAATGACTGCTGTGACGGATGTCACCTCTCGGCGATGAATGATTACGACCGTAATGGGGCCGCCACAACCCACTGAGGAATGAGGAAGCTTCATGACTCCGCATCTCGATGGAAGCACCTCGCTAGTTCTCTAAATAACACAATCAACATGAGATAATATGATCACTCGCCGCTTCATTTGCATCGAGATCGTCGCTCCCCCAGCTCCAATTCAGTTGTTAGTCGATTGCCGCGGCGCCCATTTCAGCGTCTTTCATTCTGGCCGTCGTCAGGGAGGTGGCGCGAATCAAGTGTGGTGTCTCAGAAGTTCTCTACAGAAGTGCTCCATGGAAATGCAGGTCCTTCGACTCCGCTGTAGAACGCTTCGCTCAGGAAGACCGCCTCTTTTCAGGTTTCGGGTAGGCGGCATTTGTTGAACGCACTTTAGAGACAGCACACTAGAATTGTTGTCGGCGTCTAAATAGCGGAGGACCGTGGCAAACGGAATCTTTGTAGGGCTCTCGACAGTCGATGTTGTATACAGCGTGGATGAGTTTCCTTCTCCCAACTCAAAAATCCAGGCGCGCGGTCAGGATGTATTTGCCGGAGGACCGGCCACCAATGCCTCCATTACATTCGCTCATCTTGGAGGAGAGGCAACGCTGGTGACCGCTGCTGGGCGCCATCCATTGGCCAGCGCGGTCAGCGACGAATTTCGGCGATATTCGGTCAAGCTCATCGACCTCAACCCCGACTTCGACGAAGCGCCGGTCATCTCCTCAGTCTCCGTCAACAAAGCCGGCGAACGCAACGTCGTCTCCGCGAATGCAACCCGCGTCCATGCACTGCCCGCACAGGTCGATGAAGCTGCTCTCGAGCGCGCCTCGATTGTCTTGGTTGACGGTCACTACATGCAGGCGTGCCAGGCTTGGTCCAGTGCCGCACGGGCGCGGGGAATCCCGGTTGTGCTGGATGGCGGAAGCTGGAAAGACGGAACTGAAAAACTGCTCCGAAGCATTGACACTGCAATTTGTTCGGCCGACTTCATGCCGCCGGGATGTTCAACCACAGACGACGTGCTCAAGCATCTGCAAGGCTGCGGCGTAACGAACATCGCGATCACGAACGGGGCCGAGCCGATTTGTTTCGTTTCGGGCGGGATCTCTGGGACCCTGCCGGTTCCACAAGTGCAACTGGCGGACACCATGGGAGCGGGCGACATCCTGCATGGAGCCTTTTGCTATTACGCCTCAACGGGGCGCGCGTTCGTCCCCGCTCTGCGAGAAGCGGCCCAGGTGGCTTCAGAGTCTTGCCGGTTCCACGGAACGAGAGAATGGATGAAGCGCCCCGTCTAAACTGCCGGGCGCCGGTGTGACCGCTGCCGCAAAGGAACTCGTTGAGACGTGCCATGCTGACATGAGAAAGAAGAACCAGCTTTGCAGGAGCATCTTCAAATGCCTACCAAGACCATCATCGAGCCGTTTCGAATCAAGAGCGTTGAGCCCATCCGCTGGACCACTCGCAAGCAGCGCGAAGACCTTTTGCGGGCAGCGCACTACAACCTTTTCCTGCTTCAGGCCGACGATGTCCTGATCGACCTGCTGACCGACTCCGGCACCGGCGCGATGTCCACGCACCAATGGGCAGCCGTGATGGAGGGCGATGAGAGCTATGCCGGCAGCAGGAGCTTCGATCGCTTCAAACGCTCCGTTCAGGACATCTTCGGCTATACCCACGTGATCCCCACTCACCAGGGGCGCGCGGCCGAGCGCATCCTGTTTCACGTGATGTGCAAGAAGGGCGACGTGGTGCCGAACAACACGCATTTCGACACCACCCGCGCCAACGTGGAGTTTGTCGGAGCAGAGGCGATGGATCTGCCCATCCCCGAGGCGCGGCAGCCTGCAACGCGGCTACCCTTCAAGGGCAACATGGATGTCGCGGCCTTGGAAGAGTTGATTCTTCGGGTCGGGCGCGAACGTATCCCTCTGGTCATGTTGACGATTACAAATAACTCCGGCGGCGGCCAGCCTGTATCGATGGAAAACGCGCGGGCTGTTGCCGCGACCTGCCACCGACATGGGATTCCGCTTTACTTCGACGCCTGCCGCTTTGCGGAAAACGCGTACTTCATCAAGCTGCGCGAACCCGGCTACGCCGGCAAGACGCCGAAACAAATTGCGCATGAAATGTTTTCGCTCGGCGACGGATGCACCATGTCGGCAAAGAAGGACGGCATGTCAAATATTGGCGGATTTCTCTGCACCAACGACGACATCCTTGCCCGGCAGGAGAAGGACCTGCTTATTCTTACCGAGGGCTATCCGACCTATGGCGGACTCGCCGGCCGGGATCTGGAAGCCGTTGCCGTGGGCCTCCAGGAGGCGTTGGAAGAAGACTACCTGCGCTACAGGATCGCTTCGACGGCTTACCTCGGGGACCATATCAGCGAGAAGGGTGTGCCAATTGTTCAACCCCCAGGAGGCCACGCAATCTATCTGGATGCGAAAGCGTTTCTACCCCATGTTCCCGTCGACGAGTTTCCGGGAGTTGCGCTGGCAGCGGAGTTGTATCTCGAAGGCGGCATACGGTCCGTTGAAATCGGGAGCCTGATGTTTGCCGCAGCCGCTAAGATGGAACTGGTGCGGCTTGCCATTCCGCGCCGCGTGTACACGCAAAGCCATATCGATTACGTGGTGGAGATCATCCTGAGGGTCTGGAAGAGACGCGCCCACATCAAAGGAATGCGGCTGACTTACGAAGCGCCGTTCTTACGCCACTTCACCGCACACCTTGAGCCGGTGGAGTGATTCTGCATTGTCGAAGGAGCCGCTAACGGCCTGTGGTAAGAGCCCAAATAGCCGAAAAACATCCCTCAGGGGCTAAACAGGCTGCGGAAAAACTCGAGATTTCGGGTGAAATCAGCGAAAAGCACCCCTCCGTGGCTAAAGCCAGCATTGGTTCTGTTGGCTTTATGCGGGGGTTGAAACCCCCGCCTCCCTCCGCATTGAGTTTTTCCGCAGCCTGTAAAGCCCATCATCTGTAACCAAACATTTACGGCACGACTGAAGTCGTGCCCTTTCAAAACCCGACCTTCACCACAGGCCGCTAATCCTAGAGTTGCATTTATGCCTCGTTGCAGAAAAAAGACCACGGCCCGGGCCTAAAGGCCATATTACATCGCTCTCTTTCAGGGGGTTGAAACCCCCTGCTCCCTCCGGAATTTCCGATCTGCAGCTGTAGTACTAAGCGGGCTTGACCGGCGATTCCTGCCCGATCGCAATCACGAAGTAATTGGCATTCGTGTCGCCCACGTTCTTGAGCCCATGCATCACGTTCGACGCGGCGAAGATCACGCTTCCCGGTCCGACTCGTTGGAGGGTCCCATCGTTGTCGAACTCGACCGTTCCTTCCCTGATCAGCATGAACTCCGAATGCCGATGTTTATGCGGTGGGTGAGGCATGTGCCCCGGCAACAGCGTAGTCTCATGCACTTCAACGGCCTCGCCTGTCGGCAAAACGCCATTCAGCACCGCTCGCGACTCTCCATTCGGACCCTTTTTCACTGGGAGTTGCTCGAAGGTATAAGCCCGCTGCACCGACAGCACCGTCTCAGCCGGCGCGGTCTGGCCTTCAGTTGGCCGGGCGGCAGCCAAAGCCGCAATGGAGGAGAGTGCAACACAAAGATCGCGACGATTCATGTTCATCATGCAGAGAATCTTACTCCGCCGCCGCGGCTGTTGGCGTGCCAGGGCAATTGCATGAACGTAGGATGGAGACCTAATGGTGGTTCGTTCCACCCCTACGGGGCGGGCGGATTCGTTTGGGGCGCTTTCCCCGGATTGCGCTACGCTCCATCCGGGGCTATTTTCGTCTCCTCCCTCCGGGAGAGATGCCGGATTTGACCGGCTGGGGCGAGAGAATGAACCAGTTCTGGCAACAGAATTCGTTCATGCGATTGCCCTGATTGGAATCCCTTCTGTGTGCCGTACGCAAGCTGTCTTTACGCAAAACGCGCCTATGAATTCCGAGGGCCTTTCATCGTCGGTTGCTCGTCGCGAGTTCCCTCCAGGATGACACCATCCAGGGTGACCGGGGTCTGTTTCGATTTCCGGTAGACATTTGCAACCGCCATCGTCCAGAAAGGAACCAGATCCACTCCGGGCACGAGCTTGCCAAGAAACGAAGGCAGGAATTCCCAGTGCCAGCCCATCAGGTAAACCAGCACGGCTCCAATACCGAAATCGAGAATGTCATCGGCAGGCGATTCGGCGCCCTCAACGAAAAGGGGAAAGACGGCGAGCTGAAGTATATCGGCAGCAATCGCCAGGACCAAGGCGGCTCGAAGGCGCGTACGCGGCGAGATGGTGATGGAGTCGTGAGTCACTTCAGCCTGCTGCTGGCAAACTCGTGCCTGATTCAATTAGGATGCCCGATCGTGGCGGCAGTTGCAAATCCCTGACACTTGACTGAGAATCGCCCATGGGTGGTTAGACCACCGCTCCGGTCTCAAGGTCTGCCGGGGCTTCTCTATCGTGGGATGCCCGCAGGGCCGTGAGCGAATGAGAGTCGAGGCGCCAGGGTCATGAAACGTCTACGCATGGTTTCGTTCGCAACGCTGCTCGCATTTGCAATGCCGGGTATTCCCGGCATCGCCCAGGTCGATTCATTGCCGCAGAACGCGAATCCGGCGCCGCACCAGCCAGGGCTCTTGTTCTACCTCTCTGGCGACCACGGGTTCAATGCCGACTACGCTGCCGGCGGCAAGCCAACACCAAATTACCTTTCCGACGTAAAGATTCTCCCTGGCGGCGCGAAGGGTTCCTACCTGCAGTGCGGCAACCACCAATTGCTCTCTTATTGGGCGCCGGGAAACATCTATGCACAGCGCGGAACGCTGTCGTTCTACTGGCGGTCGCGCGACCCGGTGGACGAGACTGCGTTTCCCATCTTCCGCGTGGGATACGCAGACCATTCCAGTTGGGATCAGGTGTGGCTGCGCATCGATTACAACGGCCATGGATTCGATGCTTTTGTCACCGACGTGAACCTGGGACGCACGCGCGTCTCCTTTGACATGCCCAGCTTTCCCAAGCCGGATCAATGGGTCAATCTCACGCTCACATGGGATGAAACCACCGGCATCCGCTTCTACGTCGACGGCAAGATCGTGGCCGAAAAAGCCGCCACGGGCATGTTCGATGCGGGACTCGATCAGTTCGGTCCGCACTCCCGCATCATCGGTCCCACCGGCGTCGAAAGCACCTATAGTTATGACCGCGGCGGCGACCTTGACGAGTTGCGCATCTACGACCGGGCCCTTTCCGCGAACAATGTGGCATCGCTTGCCAAAGGCGAGACACCGCAGAATATTCCGCCCGTCACACGCAGCCTTGCCGACGCGGATACGCAGAAGGAGTGGTGGTTCCATTACGGCTGGAACCGTCCCGGCGATATTCCCGCACCGCTGCCCGCTGCCAACACCGCGATTCGTAAGGTCCAGATCAACGACGCATACGATATCGGCCGCTGGTGGTGGCGCGCGACCGATGGCATCCGCGAAACGACGTGGCCGGGCGTCTACAATCGCTCCCGCTTGATTGGCCGCTTCGATTACTTCCAACTGCCGGATTGGGATTGCTACGCGATCTCCGGCAAGACCGTGACCTTCATCATGCCGGAAGAGCCGTGGAATCATCTGGAGTTCAGCGGCGGCGCATTCGGCAACATGACGCTGCTCACGCCCGACGTCTCTGAAGACCAAGTTCGCCGCAGTGGGCTTGATGGAACCACGCTGCCCGGCAAGACGCTATTCGAGCGGCCCAGCGGCCAGGAGACGACCTTCCACGATTTCTCCGAGCCGATCACCGGCGGCAAGCTGCGCTTTACGAACATCGAGCCGGAGACGCCCATCGGCGAATTCTCTGCGTACTACGTGCATCCAGGCGACCCGCCGCAGGGCATCGTTCAGCTCAAGTACAGGCTCTCCGCAAGCACTTCTCCGGATGACAACCCGAGCCTGACGCCGCTGGTCGACTTCATTCACAACCGCTATCCGGCGGATGAGCGCTCGCTGATTGTCGCCATGCCTGGCCGAGGCGGCGGTGGGCGACTTGCCGCTTCACGTGCGCAATCGCTTCGCCGCAGTGAGAGCGCGCCCGCCATGCCTATCGTACACATCCTTATTCCCGCTGACTTCCGCGGATTGCCGGCTGAGACCACACACGTTCCCTCCTACACCTGGGACGATATCTACGCGGGTCTCGATGGCATTGCCATCGACCTTCCCGCGCTGAATGTGCCGCCAACGCACGGCGACTATGTGCCGATGAACATCGAGGTGCGGGACCCGCTGTGGCCGATGCGCGACATGCTCAACTTCACCTTTTCAGTGAAGCCGGGCGAGGCTCACACTTTGTGGCTGGACACCCGCGACCGCATTCTGCCCAACGACAGAAGCCTGTTCATTACCCTTGCCTCAGCGAGTGCGGAGTTCAACGCAGCCGCTCTGGAGGGCGCTGAAGTGCGGCTGATCTTCAAGCCCTTCAAGGAGGCCGCAAAGGAGCATATCGCCGACCGGCTGACGCAGGTGCGCGACAATTTCTCCAACATGACCGAAGAGCACGTCAACAGCAAGCGGCTGAACACCTACAACCGCTTCTATGCCGACATCACCGATCTGCTGCGCGTGGACCCGTCGAACGATCTCGGCCGCAAGTACTGGCACGAATGGAATCCCGAGACAGCGTGGCCCGATTACACTGCGCCGACGGTGCCTGCGGATGTGCCTCGCTGGGCCTATCTCCAATCGCTCGATGTGGACTATTTCAAACGAATCGCCGACTTTTACATCGACAAGCGCCAGGCTTGGGACGGTGAATTCGGCGGCGGCCTCGGCGACGACAGCGACTTCACCAATCTGTTCCCCTCGCTCGCCTTGATGGGTACAGAGCCGGAGAAGTTGAAGAAGTCGCTCTCCAGAGAACTGGAAGCAATGTACGAAAACAAGATGTGGACCAATGGGCTGGCAACGGGGCAGTTCGACGAGCTGCACAGTTACGAGGACGGATTGAACGTTCTCGGCCAGTCGCTGCTAATGGATTTCGGCAATCCAAAAGATCTGGAGCGCGCAATGCTTACAGCCAAGCGGTTGGAGTGGCTCACCGGCATTAACGCCGCCGGGCACAGGCACGTCCGCTCCGCGTATTTCAGCGGCTCAAAGATGGCCGAAGGCGGCGTGTGGGGATGGACCAAGGGCCGTTCCTACATGGACTTTCATCCGGCACTCGACCTGGTGCTCTTCAACGGCGCGCCGGAGACACGCAAGATGGTGCTCGAAACTGTCGACGGCATGTTGGCGCACCGCAAGCAGGAAGGCGACGGCAGGTGGGTCACGCGAACTGACATCAACTTCAAGACGGATGAAGATCTGCCTGGCGGCGATGCTACGCCAGACTTCATGTTCTGGGCCGCATATCGATGGACCGGCGATAAGAAATATCTGCTGCCCTTCATGGATGCTGGCCCGTCGTCGCTTGCGCATATCAGTTCGGACGCGCTGGACATTTTGAATCTGCGGGATACCTGGGGCAAGCAACTGGTGCCGGCGGCAGCAACAATAGACCCAACAACCGGAGTGGCATCCGCCGGAGCGCAATCCATGACCGGATCGGCCGAGACCTTCGCATGGCAAGTGAGCGGCGATACGAAATATCTCGACCGGCTTTACTCGGCGCAACTTCAGGCAGAGTCGGACCGCGAATGGATCAATACTGAAGGCAGTCTCTGGATCGATCGCGTCACTGATTCTGCTGGGCCGATGTTCGTCAATACTGAGCTGCAGCGTGCGCGCTTTGGCGGCGTCGCGCTCATTCGCAATCATATTTATCCGGGCAATGCTGTCAGTTGGCGATTCGTCGCGCCAGCCACGCCAAGCAGCCTTGGCATCCTCGTTCCAGAGGCGACGCCGGATCACCTGAAGATCGTTGTCTACAACCTGGACGCGGTTCCGGTGAAGACGCAGACGACTGGATGGGAGATCGATCCGGGCAAGTGGGAGATCGCGCAGGGCACGCGCGGCAATGCGGAGACCGATCCGGTTGAAAACGTCGGCACCCGGTCGGAGAGCTTCGAGCGCAGCACCAGTCTCGACTTCACATTTGCGCCCCACACGACGACAGTGTTGGAACTCAAGCTGGTTGAGAAGGGCGTGCCCTACTGGTCGAGACCCGACCTTGGCATCGGCGTGGACGATGTAAAGGTCGAAGGCAATCACATGAAGGTTACGGTCCATAGCCTGGGCGCGGTCGATGCTCCTGCTTCGAAGGTGATCTTGCGCGATCGTGCAGGCAAGATACTCGCAATCGCACATGCCGCCGCGCTCAAAGCGCCTCTGGACCTGCTGCCCAAGACGGAAATCGTTTCGCTCACCATTCCGAAAGGTGCGGAATGGAAGGGTGGAAGCGTCAGCGTTGTAACCAGCGGCAAGCTGCCGGAGATTACGCAGATGAACAATCGTGTGCAATTCTGAAGTCAGTTTTGAACGCACGAATGAGAAGATCTAATAGAAGTCTTTGCATCGCAGAATCAAAATCGCGTCACCAAATCAGCAGGAGGATCGATGTTAGGAAATGCAATTCCGGTGGCCGCTTCAAGCAATGAGGCAATGTCCACCCCAGAGCCGGGCCTGCGCCGCCAGGTCATGTCCTATACCCCGGCCATGATGCTGGTGCGGCACACCATGGTCAAGGGTTGGGCCGGCACAAAGCACATCCATCCGCACGAGCAGATGGTCTACATCGTCAGCGGCCGCATCCGCTTCGAGCACCCTGGCGGCGTGTTCGAAGTTGGTCGCGGCGACAGCTTCATTGTTCCCGGCAATGTGGAACACCAGGCCTGGGCCATCGAGGACTCCGAGGTGCTCGACATCTTTACGCCCATGCGCGAAGACTACGCGCCGTAGCAGCGCGCCGGCTCAAGCCGATGAGCGGTCACTCGAAAAGCCGGGAACAGAAATTGTGTGCTATGGCGGCATGGGCGGTCACCGGTACGGCCTTGAGCTGCATCTCGCCCTGAAGCCGTGACTTGCCCTGCCCAAAAAAGATGGGCCTCGCCTGAGGCGCCCCATTTAATATATGTCTTCGAGACGCAATGCCTGGGTCGGCTAGCCTGCCGCAAAAGGGCAATCGCATGAACGAGGTTCAGTGCAGATGAAGGCCTTCGGTGCGGCCCTACGGGGCGCAGAAACATGATTACGACGCTGTCCCAGGCTTGCGCTACGCTCCAGCCTGGGCTATTTTCGTATCTTCCCTCCGGGAAGACGGCGACTTCTGCTTCGATTCGGGAACGAAAGTAACCGGCCCCGGCAACAAATGACGTTGATGCGATTGCTCTGCCTGGCGCATCGCGACGAGGAGCAAGATGAAATTCCCCACGCTTAGTTACACCGATGCAGATGGCCAGCACGACGTTCTGCTCGACCGTCAGACCACGACGATTGGCCGCTTGCCCGATCAGGATGTCGTTCTGCGCGATCAGAGCGTCTCGCGCCAGCACGCGACCATCGTTCGGGAGAACAATTCCTATTCGATCGTTGACCGGAACAGCAGTCATGGCACATTTCTCAACGGCATTCGGGTGCAGCGGGCGCCCCTGAATCCTGGCGATGTGCTGCAACTGGGATCGCTTGAGGGACCGGAACTCCAGTTCCATTTCCCTGTCGTAAGCCAGGGAGAGCCTACGTCTCAGGCCGGCATGGTTTCAAGCCTGCGTTTCTCGGTAAACGACTTTCCGCTCAGCGACGCGAAACAACCGCCGGCAGCTCGCGAGATGGAGCAGTTGAATTGGCTGCTTAGCGCCGCGCGCCAACTCAATGCCGGTGGAGCGATCGAGGAAATCCTCACCACTCTGCTGCAACTCACGCTGCAGCTCACCGGTGTGGAGCGCGGCTTTGTCTTCCTGCGCGAAGGCGGGGAGATGAAGCTTGCCCGCGGACTGAATGCGGAAGGCAAGATCGTCGAACAGGACTCGACCATCTCGCGCCGGGCCATTCAGAGAGCGATCGAGAGCGACGCAAAGTTTTCCATCAGCGACACCCTGGCCGATGACAAGGCATCGGCCTGGGCAAGCGTGATGATCAACAAGATTCGCGCCATCTATTGCATCCCGCTGCGCAAGCGCGACGCAAACGGCCACCAAACCGAACTGCTTGGGCTGCTCTATCTCGATAGTCAACTGGGCGCGGGAAACCTGAGCGAAGTGGATCATCAGTTGCTCGACACCATCGCCACTGAAGCCGCGGCTCTGCTGCAGAATGCGCTGCTGGCTGAAGCGGAGTACAAGTCGCGAAGGGCGCGTGAAGAACTCGAGGTCGCCGCCAGGATTCACAGCGGCCTGATGTCGATCAAAATGCCCGTGATTCCTTATGCCGAACTGAAAGCCAGAAGCATCCCATGCTACGAAATCGGCGGCGACTTCTTCGACGCGGTGGCGCTCGACGACTGTGTTTGCGTGGCCATTGCCGATGTTTCCGGCAAGGGCATTCCGGCCGCCATTGTTGCCGCCACCATGCAGGGCATCATCCACGCGCAGTTGCTCTCAAGGCAGAGCCTGCCCGACATCGCGGCGCTGTTGAATCAGTTTCTCATCACGCGCAACGTGGACAAATACGCCACCATGGTGCTGCTCAAGCTCTTCCCCGACGGCGGCGTCGAATACATGAACTGCGGCCACATTCAGCCGCTGCTCATTCAGGAATCGGGAGCGAAATGGCTCGCGGAAAGCAACCTTATTGTCGGGCTGATTCCCGGCGCGACTTATTCTTCCGCGCGATGCACGCTGCAGCCGGGCGAACGGATTCTGCTGGCAACGGACGGGTTGGTCGAAGCGGAAAACAGCGCCGGCGATCCATTTGGCGACGACCGATTGAGCGATATCGCTCTGCGTCAGGATCTGAATGAGATCCTGAACACGGTAGCGAAGTTCCAGGCCAACAATGAAGCACAAGACGACTGCACAATGGTAGAGGTCCGGTACAACGGCGGACTCGCAACCTCTGCCGGCGAAGCGAGCTGATGACAGCGCTTCTCGAAATTCGCGACCTGCGGGTTCGCTTCGGAGCGGCGGAAGCAGTGCGCGGCATCAACCTTCAAGTTGACGAGGGCGAGGTGTTGGGACTGGTCGGCGAATCGGGATCGGGCAAGAGCGTCACGGCGCTCGCCATCCTGGGTCTGCTGGGACCGGCGGCGCAGGTTGCCGGTCAGATTCTGTGGCAGGACGCCGATCTGCTGCGGTTGCCGCAAGACGCTCTGCGCCGGTTGCGCGGCAGGGAGATCGCCATGATCTTCCAGGAGCCGATGACTGCGCTGAATCCGGCCATGCGCATTGGCCGGCAAGTTGCTGAGGCTGCCGAAGCACATTTTCCCTCGTGGACAGGCAGGGAGGCGAAGCGCAAGGCCATCGCCGCGCTGGAGGCGGTCGCGATTCCAGACGCCGCGCGCCGATACAACGACTATCCGCACCAGTTTTCAGGCGGGCAGCGCCAGCGCATCCTCATCGCCATGGCGCTCATCAACCGGCCGCGAATGCTGATTGCCGACGAGCCAACCACCGCTTTGGATGTCACCGTGCAGGCGCAGGTACTTGAGCTGCTGAAGCAACTGCAACGGCAGTACGGGCTGGCTATGTTGTTCATCTCGCACGACCTTGCCGTGGTGGGCCAGGTGGCCGGCCGGGTCGCCGTCATGCGCGCCGGACAAATCGTGGAGACGGGGCCCGCTCAGCGCCTGCTCACGGCCCCGGAACATTCCTACACGCGGAGCCTGCTCGCCGCCGTTCCCACTTTGCGCTCCGACCGGAACCAACCCCTCGCGAAAGTGGGATAGACCGCGCTTGATATGAAGCTATACTCGCCTCATGCGGAGTGAGTT
>Ga0224559_1000788_pt1 | contig 19146 bp, 19 predicted proteins | sample 714S33034metaG_FD_180676 | JGI IMG/M metagenome (GOLD analysis project Ga0224559, IMG submission 180676) | Peat soil microbial communities from Stordalen Mire, Sweden - 717 S3 30-34 | ecosystem: Environmental > Terrestrial > Soil > Wetlands > Peat | place: Sweden: Norrbotten County, Stordalen... | reverse complement strand
GAGACCGAGAACTTTTAAGACAGAGATCAGGGTTCAGAGATCAGAGATCAGTCTTCGACGAATCCGTGGACACGGCTTTTCATTGCTGACTAACTGCTGATCTCTGATCTCTGATCTCTGACATCTGTTATCGAAAGAGAGTTGCATCATGCGCCATCGCAATGCAGGATTCAAGCTCGGACGCAACACCAGCCACCGCCGCGCCCTGTTGCGCAACCTGGTCACGTCCGTCATCGTTGAAGACCGAGTGGAAACGACCGTGGCCAAGGCCAAGGCAGTGCGTCCGCTGGTTGAAAAGATGATCACCCTGGGCAAGAAGGGCGATCTCCACTCGCGCCGTCAGGCCCTCAGCTTTCTCATGACCGACGCATCCGTTGAACGGTTGTTCGAAACCGTAGCCCCGCGCTACGGCGATCGCGCAGGCGGTTACCTCCGCATCGTCCGGACTGGATTCCAGAAGGGCGACGGAGCCGAAAAGGCCTTCATCGAACTGCTGGGCGCCGAAAAGCAATTGGACGCCAAGCGCGCCAAGCGCGACGACATCAAGGCCAAAAAGCGGGCCGAGTTGGAGAAGCAGTTGGAAGAGTCAAAGAAGGAAGAACCCAAAGAAGAGGCCGCGTAGGACTGGCTCTCCTGAGGCGGAATTGCCCTTCACTCAGAAGGCAAGAAGTGGCGCACTCCAAGTCGGGGTGCGCCACTTCACGTTATGCCGAATTCCCAAAATTCACATGCACCGGGTTTCGGGCACCATACAACTACAGGAAATCATCTGCGGTAGCTGAAAGAAACCATCACGCCGAACGGGATGCCAACGTGGCAAGTTGCGGAAGCTGACGGATCGTCTCTCCGGCGCTCTGTTCGGCGATGCGTAGATCGTAGATGCTTTGCAAGTTCAGCCAGAATTGAGCGCTAGTTCCGAAGAAATGTGCCAGCCGAAGCGCGGTGTCTCCGGTGATGGAGCGCTGCCCATTTAAGATCGCGGTGATCCGGTTGGGCGGAACTTGCAGATTGCGCGCCAGCTCGGAAGCGCTCATGCCAAGTTCCCGCAACTCATCGGCCAGTTGTTCTCCGGGATGAATGGCAGCGATGGGCATGGCTCCCTCCTAATGGTAATCGAAAATTTCAACCTGTGACGGGCCCGAATCCAATGGCGTCCACTCAAAGCAGATGCGCCACCGATCGTTGATGCGAATGCTGTACTGTCCCTTGCGGTCCCCGGCAAGCGCCTCAAAGCGATTTCCTGGCAAGGCGGCAAGGTCAGTGAGCGCAGTCGCCGCATCCAGCCGATCAAGCTTCAATCGAGCCGCCCGCTCGATGCCTTCAAAGGCCTTCACGCGAGATCCTGCGGCAAAATCCCCGGTTCGCTTGTCCCGGTAGACGCAGACGTGCGATCTAGTGATCGGAAATGTTCCTAGGAATCTGCGGTACCTTTCATCAGCTTTTCAACCAATGCAATGCATCCTAGAATGATCGCGCAATCCAACACTGCTAATGCAAAAATTCCGACTGCCGGGATCCATCTGCTTGTCCACGGGACATCCAAAATCAATGGTACGTGAAGGGCCAACAAGCAAGCTATCGTGATCCAGAACCATGAGCGGCCCCTTAACTCCCAACGCACCTTCAGAACAACTAAGAACACGAAAGCGCAAATCCACGCCGCTCTTCCAGTTCCCGGCTTCCCTTGTTGGTCGAAGAGGAAGAAGAGCGGCGACGTGAGCACCGCCGCTATAATGACCCACAAGAAGTTTCTGATACCTCTCGGCTTTTCCTCCATTAGTTAGCCAGCCCCATTCATGCAAGCTTTGTATGCTTCTGAGCCGAGAATGTCGTTTCCAACGGCTATCGCGGAGACGCCCATACCGAGGACGGGAACTGCCTCGGCGAGGTTCTTACCTATCGGAACCTTCTCCGCATCCAGCACGGTTAGGATAAACCCTGCACCTGATAACCCAACCCCTTTCGTATCGGCCTTGGAGGCGGCAATTCCTCCAGAAACGACCGCGCCAACGATTTGAGCCGCTTTGACAATCGTCGATTCCCCTGGAATCAACCCAAGTGAATCAAGTCCCGTTTGGGCCCAATTCTTCTTCAACGCTTGGCCAGCGCATTGAATCTGCTTAGGTGTCCCGCCTCCGCCGCCACCACTACCGCCAGTCGACGGGAAACAGTTGCCCGTTGTGCACAGCGTCAGCCCAGGGCCATTGGGCGAGAGGCATGAAGGGGAGAGCGGATTCATGGTGCAGTAAGTTTGATTCACCACGATCGTCACAACATTCAGTCCGCAGTTCTCGTAAGCACAATCAAAGCCATAAATGACGAAGACGGGAATTGGATCGTCACTCTCGCCAACCCCAACCCAACCTCCATCGTCACCGCCGTATGCATCATCACTTCCTCCCTCATTGGAGTAACCATCATTAGAATCGCAATCTTCGACTGAAACCGTGCCGGTGTCGGCGCCGCAATCATCCAAACCATAGGGATCGGTGAGCGCGAGTGGATTGTTCATCGCGTAGGCATATCGGTTCATCGATTGCGGCGCTGTTTGGTCCACGGCATTCCATCCGTACGGGTCGGGACTCAGCCAACGCCCGGCCGACGGATCGTATTTGCGGAAGAGGAAATCGTAGACCCCCGTGCCGCCCGAGCCGTTGACAACGTTCTGATCCTGGCCGGTGAATGACCGGTCCGGTGTTCCGGCCTCGTTGTAGGTTTCGCCGAACGGCGCGTAAGCCTCCTTGGAGTAGACAGCATGTGCCCAGGTCGTCGCCAGACGGCTTGAGCCGAGCCAATCCTTGTGCCGGATGAAATTCACGCCACTGGCATTGTAGACCGCTGTGGACCCGCCGGGAAGCGGAATCGTGCCCTTGACCAGCGAACCGCTATAAACCGCAAGCTGCGCGCCGGAAGGACGGTAGACAAATTGCGTGAAGGCGCCGCCTGAGCCTTTCTCCACCATGCGGCCGAGCGCGTCATAAGTTGCAGTGGTTCCGCTGACGCTGATGGGCTGAGCGAGCGCGTTCCAGGTAAGCGTAGCCGGAGTGCTGGTCAACTGATTTCCGTTTGCGTCGTAGGTCGGCGTCGGGGAGATGAGGCCGCCTGAAACCTGATTGGTGGCCGTGCTATAGGCTGCCGCGTACGCGGTCCCGGTGGCGCCGGACGGTACCGACTTATTGCTGACGATCACAGAAGTAGAATAGCTTTCATTCCGCGTTACGTCAAGCATAACGAGGAGCCGTCGGGTCATGCAAGGCCAACCGCCCGGTGGTGTGTGATGGAACGCAAGGCTCCGGGGCAGTTCAGGCGCAACACCTACACCGCTCTTGCCAGCTTTGTGGGCCGACTACCAATAAACTCTCAGCCCGCCGCCGGCAATCTTCTTGGGTTTGAAGAATCGCATAAAGAGATAAACCGCCAGTTGCAGCGTTATAGCTCCACAGCAGTCCAGCAACACGTCCCAGGGAGATCCTGTCCGGTTAGGCAGATAGGTCTGGTGAAACTCATCCAGGCTGGCCACGGCCGCCGTGCCGAAGAGGGCTAGATAGGCGTCCTGAATGAAGCGGGAGTGTGGCAGAGTCATCCACCAGGCGCGCAGCCAGGCCAGCCCAATCAGGCCATAGCCAAGAAAATGGCCGAACTTTCGAAACAGGACATGAAGGATCCGCCACCTGGCGTCGTCGACATGCCCGAAAATGCTCTCGAAGAGCCAACGTAGCGGGCGGCTGGTGTGGTCGGAGCCGAACATCTCGGTCGACTCCAGCATGATGATGCAGATACCGATAGCCACCGGGAGCCATGCGTTGATCCAGAATTTCAGGCCCCGTTTACTGTTCGACATGATAGTTGGGCGCCTCACGGGTGATGATCACGTCATGAACGTGACTTTCGCGCAATCCGGCGCCGGAAATGCGCACAAACTGCGCCTTCTCCTGCAGCTCCGCGATGCTGCAGCAACCCAGGTAGCCCATGCCGGAGCGCAGACCTCCGACGAGTTGAAACACCATGGATTCCAACGGTCCTCGATAGGGCACGCGCCCTTCAATGCCTTCAGGAACGAATTTGGCCAGTCGATTCTGGCTGGCGCGCTCGCGCTGGACGACTCCCTCGGTTCCCATCTCCGCACTGGCCAGATCGGCTGTGCTCTGGAAGTAGCGCTCGCCGGATCCCTGGCTCATGGCGGTCAGCGAACCCATGCCGCGATAGCTCTTGAAACTGCGTCCCTGGTAAAGGATAGTCTCGCCGGGACTCTCGTCCACGCCCGCGAAGAGCGAACCGATCATCACCGAGCTGGCGCCCGCGGCGATGGCCTTGGTGATTTCGCCGGAGTATTTGATTCCACCATCGGCGATCACGGGAATTCCGTGCTCGCGTGCGGCGCGATAGGCCTCCGCGATGGCTGTGATCTGCGGCATTCCCGCGCCGGTGACCATGCGGGTGGTGCAGATGGATCCCGGCCCGATACCCACCTTGATGGTGTCCGCGCCTGCATCGATCAGCGCCATTGCACCCTCATAGGTAGCAACGTTGCCGGCCATCACAGCCACATGTGGAAAGGCCTTCTTGACTGCGCGCACCGCCTCAAGCACGCGCGAGGAGTGGCCGTGCGCCGAGTCGATGGCCAGCACATCCACACGAGCGCGAACCAGCTCCGCCGCGCGCTCTAGAAAATCTCCCGTCGCGCCGATGGCGCCGCCTACCCGCAGCCGGCCCTGATCGTCTTTACTGGCGTTGGGATACTTCAATTTCTTCTGAATGTCTTTGACCGTGATGAGGCCCTTCAACTCGTACTGATCGTCGACCACCAAAAGCTTTTCCACGCGGTGCTCATGCAAGATCAATTCAGCTTCTTCGAGCGTGGTGCCCACCGGCACCGTGATCAGATTCTTCTTGGTCATCACGTCGCCGACAGGAATGTCGGTGCGGGTTTCAAAGCGCAGGTCGCGATTGGTGAGAATGCCGACCAGCCGCTTGCCTTGCGTCACAGGCACACCGGAGATCTTGTAGCGCCGCATCACTTCAAGCGCGTCGCCGATCATCTGGTCCGGCGAAATGGTAACCGGGTCCACGATCATGCCGCTCTCCGAGCGCTTCACCTTGTCGATCTCGCCCGCTTGGTCGACAACGGTCAGATTGCGGTGCACAATCCCGATGCCGCCCTGCTGCGCCATGGCGATCGCCATGCGCGACTCCGTCACCGTGTCCATTGCGGACGAGATCAGCGGGGTGTTCAGCGTAATGGACTTGGTCAATTGGGTGAGCGTGCTGACCTGCACGGGCACCACCTCACTGTAGGCTGGCACCAACAACACGTCATCGAAAGTGAGTGCTTCAGGTAAGTTTTTGGATAGCATATGCTCTGATGCGCCTGGCGGGCCGGGATTCGAGTCCCCGGCGCGGCAGGCGCTTGATGTCTATTGTAACGGAGGCGGCAAGGGTGCGCCGGAGAGTGCGGCGATGCGGGCCTTGATGTGTTCCCGAATCAGGCGCACGGTCTCAATCAGCTCGGTTACGTCCGGCGAATCGAACTGGAAAAGGAGATCGTAGCGATAGACGACAGCAAAGTCGCTGAGTTGATCGAGCGGAATAGGCGTCGGAGGCAGCGATTCGCCCAAAGCGGCCAGCGCGGTCTGCAGGCGTTCCAGATCGTGCGTCTTCTCGAAGTCCACGTTGAGCTGTGCAAGCAGCGCCTTGATGAGCTTCTCGACCGCCTGTTGCGCATGGAAGCCAAGAATCGAATCGGAGAGATTGGGCGCGCCGAGAGCCATCTCGTCCTCGGTGGCTTTAACGAGAAGAATCTGCGCCTGGGTAGGCTTTGTCGTGCTCATAGACAATCCGGCCTTGTGTCAGGATGCGGTGGTAGATGGAGTTGACGGAGCCGAGGAACTGACTGGCTGTACCCTCTGTCGTGACGACAAGATCGATCGTCATGGGAATCTCGTGAAGCTTCGTCCGGATGCGTCGATGAATTTCCCCAAGCCGGTCGAGAAATGCGTCGGGCATCAGCACCGCCAGATCCAGATCGCTGTCCCACTTAGCCTCACCGCGCGGCCATGAGCCAAAGAGGATCACGCGCGACGGCTGTGCGATCTCGACAGCCGTCTTCACGGCCAGATCGACCTTCTCCTGCGTCGGGGCAAGTTTTTCCAGTGCTGCGCGAACTTTTTCGGCGGTCAGCATGGTTGCCTCAGGAATAGTGTAGCCCGGATTGCGCGGTGGGTGTCTGCAAATCAAGCGGGTTCTCAGTTGCCAGTTGACAGTATAGAAAAATCACTATATTGTCGAAGCATGGAAGAGCGCGTACGTCTCGCCGACGTTGTCTGGGTCGGCGATTCACGGCAGGTAATTAAGGACTGGCCTGACGATATTCGCGCGCACTTCGGGCAATCGTTGCGGCTTCTCCAACAAGGTTTCCGGCGGCACTTGCTGTTCGACCTATGCAGTCCATAGGCCAGGGCGTCTTCGAATTGAAAGATGCCGACGAAAGGGCTTGGTATCGCGTAATCTATCTGGCGCGGATCGAAGATCGCATTTACATCCTCGATTGCTTTCGAAAGAACTCTCGCAAGACCGCGCGCAACGCTCTGGATACGGCGAAGGCGAGACTTGCTCACGTGCAACAGCAGCTTCGAGAGGAACGAAAAGATGCGAAATGCAAAAGCCCCCGTTAACGTCGAGACAGAGCACATCACCCGAGGCGATATTTTTGAGGACCTTGGATTCTCGCCCGAACAGTCTCTTGAACTGACCATCAAGTCCGATCTTCATCGATCTCTTTTGGAGCATGTTCGGGAGAGCAAGATGACGCAAGCGGAGTTGGCCAAAGTTCTGCACGTTCATCAACCGGATGTGAGCAATCTGTTGCGCGGCAAGCTGAATTTGTTCAGCATTACCAAGCTCTGCCAATACGCGGACCGGCTGAAACTGAGGGTGCGAATCGAAGTTGAGGGAACGCGCGGTGAAGAGACGCCGATGCGAAGCAGCGCAGTGCCGGCGCGAAGCCGAAGGGCTCTCAAAACAGTGAGGGCAGGTCGGACTTCTCCTGCGCAACTCACGAGAACGACGCGACATCGGGCTGTGGCCTGATGGGTTGCGCCAGAGACGAAATTGAGACCGTTAGCAGAGGCAACTGCAAGACGGACGGTCAGATTTCTCTCTGCGACTTACAAGGTGACAACTACTTTATCGAAGGAGTATGGGGACAAGAGCGATTCATTCTTCTTCCCAATCTGGATTCCATATTCGCCATCTCTAGTTTCGCTAATAGTGTCGTAGCGACGAAATAAAGAGTTGGTTTCTTTCCACAGGGAAGATTTCAACAAGTAGGCTTTCGGCGCTTCATCTTGAATAAGTCTGACCAGCGCGACTAATAGATTGGGCTGGTCAATCTTGAATCGACTCCCATCCAGATAGACTTTGCTCGATCTGAAAACGGACTTCACTTGAATCTCCCAATACTGGCCACCCCTCGTCCGTGCTACGAGGTCGATGCCCTTATCGTCGATTTCCGGTGTGTAGATGTCTACGCCGTGAAGTGTAAACTCCATTTTCACAAAGTATTCCGCATATCTTCCAAGCTGAAGCCGATTCAAGCGATCCCAATCATATCGCTGCACCTTCACACCCCCACCGGGAACGGCTTGGGGCTGGATTCGTCGGTGTTGGCGGTGCCGCCGGTGCGCCAGCGCTCGAAGCGGCCTTGCAGCAGGCTCATCAGGCCGGTGTACCAGTAGCCGATCACAAACAGGATGAGGAACGGTGCGGTGAAATAGTTATGGTTGGAGAAAGTGTAGAGGATCGCCAAAAAGAAATAGGTGCCGAAGAGCATCTCAATCCAGGGCACCAGAATCAGGCGCTTGCGGTACTTGGCGGCCTGAGATACTTCGCCTTTTTTAGCAACGCGATACTTGGGCGTGCGAACAAAGGCGCTCTTGATTCCGAACAGCGCTTCCATGACTGCCTTGGTGTTGGTGACCGTGAGGCCGATACCGAGAGCCATGAGGAAGGGCAGATAGATAAAAGTCTTCAGCCAGGTCTTTGGGAATAGCTCGCGCTCGCTCATTAGGTAAAACACCGCGATGGAAAAGGTAGAGGCGGTGAACAGGGGAAAGTCGATGAGCAGCATCTGGAACCAGCCCTGGTAGAAGCGGCAGATCATGGCCGGCAGCAGCAGCGCGGACATGACCACCATGAGCGGATAACTGAGGTTGGCGGTCAGGTGGTATACGGCCTCGACTTTGATGCGCCGCGGCACATGCGACTTGAACATCAAAGGCAAAATCTTGATGCTGGTCTGGATGAGCCCCTTGGCCCAGCGCGCCTGCTGCGTCTTGAAGGCGGTCATTTCGATGGGCAGTTCGGACGGGCACTCGACTTCAGGCAGGTACTTGAACTTCCAGCCGGCCAGTTGCGAGCGATAACTGAGGTCGGTGTCCTCGGTGAGCGTGTCGTGCTGCCAGCCGCCGCCGTCGGCAATGGCCTGGATGCGCCACATGCCGGCGGTGCCGTTGAAGTTGAAGTAGTCGCCGGAGCGGACGCGGGCGCCGTGCTCGAGCACAAAGTGGCCGTCGAGCAGGATCGCCTCGATCTGTGTCAACATGCTGTAGTCGCGGTTGAGGTGGGTCCAGCGCGTTTGCACCATGCCGATTTCCGGCTCGGCAAAGTGATGAATCACTTTCATCAGCCAGTCGGCCGGAGGCACAAAGTCGGCGTCAAAGATGGCGACATACTCGCCCTTGGCAACCTTCAAACCGGCATCCAGTGCCCCGGCCTTGTATCCATGACGGTTGGTGCGATGAATGTAGACGATCGGATGGCCCAACGCCGCGTAGCGCTCAACAATGTCGGCGGCCACCTGCCGGGTCTCGTCGGTGGAGTCGTCAAGCACTTGAATCTCGAGCTTGTCGCGCGGATACTCCATGGCGCAGATCGCCTCTATCAGGCGGTCGATCACAAATTGCTCGTTGAAGATGGGCAATTGCACGGTGACGCGAGGCAGTTCGTCAAAGTGCCGGGGCGGGTCGGGATTGTAGTTCTTTTTGTACTTGTAGTAGAGGTAAACCATCGTATAGCGGTGAATGCCGTAGATGGCCAGCACGATCATCACGGCAAAGTAGGGCAGCAGCAGAGCCGCGTCGAAGAGGTTCCAGTGGTAGAGGTTCTTGAAGGTCTGGTCGGTCGTCTGCATCGCCTTCAGGTAGTGGCGCAGGCCGTTCTGGGGCGCAAACGCAAGATGCGCGGCCATCCGCGCCGGCAGCTCCACAAGATGGGCATGGAACTGGCAGGCGGCGGGTTTCAGAAGGCTGACAAGCGCAGTGAACAGGGGCAAGCCTCCACGAGAGGGATACTGTTCATTGTATGCGACGTGGGAAGGAGCTGGGTTACCTTGGTTCGTGTCTCAGCTTTGCCACTATCGTCGCTCTTTCAAGACCCAAAACCTTGATCTCATCCGCGTCATCCAATCCGGGGTACTTCTTCCTCGTCTCGTAGCTTGCCCTCTGGACATATCTGCCGCTCTTTGTGTCGAACACGAAGGCTTCAATGCCAAAGCGGTGGTGCGCGAAGTGGGTCTCTCCAGCGTCAAAATCCCAGATGAAGTCCGCTGTCGCCAGAACTGGCAGACTGGAAAGTTGGGGCAGACTCCAGAACGTGTATTCGCTTTGGTTGCTGAGTTCGACTTCGGGTAGCAGGTTCACAAGCTCACCCATCTCAACAGTGAGCAAGGCGAACTTGGTCAGAGTGCCGCTGCCGCAGCCGGAAAACATGGCCGTAAAAAGCGTTAGCTCATGGTCATTGAGCCGGCCTACAGCCTTGGCCTTTGGCTCCAATCCAAAGATGTAATCCTTGTCGCTCGGAGGTGAGTAGCAATGCGCCGTCCCGACTGTGCCCAGGCAGATGCGGGCCGGTGAGGTCGGATTGCAGGCGTCCTTATCGGCCTCGCCTGGCAGAATTCGATACTGGCCTTGGCAGGAGGCGATGCAAACTCCTGCAAACAGCACGCCAATGATCCATTTGAACCGCACAGTGCGTATCACTTTCTTCCGATTGGTCCGCTGAATCTGCCATCCCACTCCGCCCGCATTTTCTCTTGATAGGCAAGACCATCTTGGGGGAGCGGCGCGGTTTCGCCGGGCAAATAAACCGTTTGGCCCTTCCACAGGCCGAAAGCTGATTCGCGCGAATGATTATTCTCCTGGTCGAGTACCTCGATCGGTGTGCGCATAGCCAAATTCATCCTGACACACCTATCGTATACGTACTTCGGGCACCCCGGCCACTCGACTAACTTGCGCACTGAGCTTGCCGCCGCCCAAGGCTCTGACGTAACGTTGGCAGTGCAGGATGAGGTTGATCTCTAATGTCTACTTCTATTGCTTCTCCCATCGTTGCCGCCGCGGGCGGCAGTTTTCTGCTGGAGACTCGAACGCCGGTGGAAGTTTTTACCCCTGAGGATCTGAATGAGGAGCAGCGGCAGATTGCGACGACCGCGGCGCAGTTTGCTCGCGAACAGATTCTGCCCGCAGTGGCGGCTATCGAGGCCAAGGAGCCGGGCGTGATGGCCGGGTTGATCCGCAAGGCGGCCGAACTGGGGTTTGCATCGGTCGATATTCCCGAGGAGTACGGCGGGATGGGAATGGACAAGACCACGTCGACTCTCATTACCGACCATCTTTCGGTACTGGCGAGTTTTTCTACGGCCTTCGGAGCGCATATTGGCATTGGCTCGCTTCCGCTCATCTGGTACGGCACCGAGGAGCAGAAGCAGCGCTACCTTCCCAAGCTGGCCAGCGGTGAGTGGATTGGCGCCTATGGGCTTTCTGAAGCCAGTTCCGGTTCCGACGCGATGAATATTCGCACCAGGGCCACGCTCTCCGACGACGGCGCCACCTACACGCTGAACGGCGAAAAGATGTGGATCACCAACTGCGGCATCGCCGGTCTCTACACGGTTTTCGCCAAGATACTTGACCCGGCTTCGGGGGTCGAGAAGTTCTCTGCGTTTCTCATCGAGCGAGGCACGCCGGGGCTCACCGTGGGCGCGGAGGAACACAAGCTCGGCATTCATGGCTCCTCGACCTGCCCTTTGATTTTGGACGGGTGCAAGATTCCGGCGAGCAACCTGCTTGGAGAAGCCGGCAAAGGCCACCACATCGCCTTCAACGTGCTCAATATGGGCCGATTCAAGCTGGGCATCGCCTGTATCGGCGGGGCCCGCCATGCGTTGGCGCACATGACGCGATATGCCAAGGAGCGCATGGCATTTGGTAAACCTATTGCGGAGTTTGGGCTCATTCAGCGCAAGATTTCCGCCTCGGCAACGCGGCTCTATGCGGCGGAGAGCATGGCCTACCGGACAGTGGGAATGATCGACGCGTCGCTGGCGCGAGTTGGACAGCAATCCGGCGCGGCCCATGCGCTTTCGCAGCGCGAGACGCAGAAACGCATCGAGGAATACGCCGTCGAATGCTCCATCCTGAAGGTGTACGGGTCGGAGATGCTGAGCCTGGTCGCGGACGAACTGGTGGCCACGATGGGCGGCTACGGCTATGTCGAGGAGTACCCGGCTGAGCGCTTCTACAGGGATGCGCGGATCAATCGGATCTTCGAAGGGACCAACGAAATCAACCGGCTCATCATCACCGGGTGGCTGATGAAGCGGGCTATGAGCGGGCAGCTTCCGCTGCTTGCGGCCATCAAGAAGCTGATGGACGAAGTGATGCAGCCGCCCAGCTTCGACGCCGGATCGGATGCGAGTGAGCTGCTGGCGCGAGAGGCCGAGGTGCTGACGGCGACCAAGAAGATCGCATTGTTTGCTGCCGGAGTGGCAAGCCAGCGCTTCATGACCGCGCTTCAGGATCAGCAGGAGGTCATGGCCGACCTGGCTGACATCATCATGCAGGTTTATGCGCTGGAGTCGGCGCTGCTGCGGGCGCGCAAGCTGGCGCGGCCAGGAATAAGCGCAAGCGAGCTTTCCGCCGCTCATGTTGCCGCAAATATGACCCGACTGCTGGCGGATGAGACCATGGCGCTGGCTGAGCAGGCAGCCCGGCGTGTGCTCTCTGCGTGCGCCGAGGGCGACCTGCTGCGCACGCAATTGGCGATCCTGCGCCGGCTTGCGCGGTTCACGCCGGCGGATGCGGTGGGCCTGAGCCGCGCAGTGGCGCAAGAGTGCGTTCGACGGGAACGGTATCCGTTCTAATTTCGTTGAAATGCGAAATCCCTCACCCTGAAGGCGCGCGCTATCAGGGTGAGGGAGTTTTTGGTGTTAAGAACGTAAATCAACTTCGGCGTTTCACGGGGAGGGCGTTGGCCGGGTTTAGTGCTTAACCACGACAGTCAGGTTCATGGGAACTTCAATGGCCTGGTTGTCGAGCGTGGCTGGACGGAAGCGGAACTTGCGAACCGCATCGACTACGGGAGCGCTGAGGTTGGTGCTGGCTGACTTGACGACCTGAATATCGCGTGCCTGGCCGTCTTCGCCGACGTTGAGTTGCAGTACAACTTCAGCATCGTTGGGGATGGATGCGGTGGTTGGGAGCTCTACGCCTGCGGCATAGACGACTTTGGCCGGCACCACACCGGTGCTTACTGGGCGAGCCGGGGTTAGGGCATCGGCGTCGCTAGCTGGAGTGCTTGCGATTGCCGTTGCGGTAAGGAAAAGCGGGGAAAGCAGGATACCTGCTGCAATGATACGGCGCATGAAGTACCTCCTTGGCGTTAGTAGTAACCATCACAATGTTAAGCTTAATCAAATACGATTGTCAACTCGTTTTTCCTTGACCAAGTATTTCAATGAGATACGAACCGGCAAACGTCAAATAATTGGTTGTATGTTCACAATAGGCAGGCATCCAAACCCGGCTCGGGACTGGGCAATGTAGTGGCTGCGCGGGAGCGGTCGAAGGCTTCCTGTTATGATCGGGTGCCTATGGCGGGAGCCATCAATTTCGGAGGCAAGCGGGAGCGGCTGGCGCGCGGATTGCTCTGGAGCGGAACCACTTCCCTGCTCTCGCAACTTCCAAATCGAGACTCGCTGCTGGTGTTGAACTACCACCGCATCGGCAACCCCGATGACGATCTCTTCGACCCGAGCGTCTTTTCGGCGACCGGTGAAGACTTCGACGAGCAGATCTCGCATCTGAAGCGGAGCGCTTCGCTGGTGACGCTTGAAGAGGCGCTTGAATTCGTCAGTGGTGACAAGGGAACGGCCCGCCGCTGCCGCGTCTTGATCACGTTCGACGACGGCTACCGGGACAACTACGACATCGCCTATCCCATCCTGCGGTCGCATGGCGTACAAGGCGTGTTCTTCATTGCCACAAACATGGTTGGGTCCTGCGCCGTTCCGTGGTGGGACCGAATTGCGTGGCTGATGAAGACTGCGCAAAGACGCCGGTTCACGCTCCGCTTTCCTGCTGAGCTTGTGGTGGACATCGACAGGAACGGTTTGTTTGCGAGTTTGCAAAGCGTTCTGAGGCTCTATAAGAAGCGAGAGAATCTCGATCCCGCGCGCTTCATGCGGGAGTTGATTGAAGCGGCAAACGGCGAAGAGGTCCCTGAAACCGAGCGGCGCTTCCTGAGTTGGGACGAGGCTCGGGAGATGAATCGGGGCGGCATGGCGATCGGGTCGCACACGCAATCGCACGCGGTGCTCGGGCAGTTGACGCCGCAGCGGCAGTTCGAAGAATTATCCGGGTCACGGGCAATCTTGAAAGAAGAGCTTGGCGTCGAAGTCGACGCGCTTGCCTATCCGGTGGGTCACAGGGACAGCTTTTCCGGCGAGACGAAAAGGCTTGCGCGAGAGGCCGGTTATCGCGGCGCATTCTCGCACTATGGCGGGACCAATTTGCGTGGGACGACATCGCCCTACGATATCAAGCGCACGAAAGTCGTCCCCCAAAGCATGAGCCGCTTCCGGGTTCAAACCGCCATGTGCCGGGCAACGGGGAAGTTCTGGCCTTGATGGGCTTCGCACCAGGCTATGTCAGCTCGGTGAGACGCACTTTAAGAAGCCGAGCTTCCCGTAGCCCAATATCTCACCGTCGGCGGTGATCATTGTCGCGTCCAGATGTCGGGCTGTGGCCAGCAGGATTCGATCCGCCGGATCGCCATGGGCTTCCCAGGGAAGGCGTGTGCTGGCAACGGATATAGCAGGTGAAAGCGGCTCCAGGCGGATTCCCGGTAGATCGAGCGCAACGCCGATCCACTCCGCCACATCGCGGCTGAGCCGCAGCTTACCCTTGGAGACCAGCATCGCGATCTCCCACGGAGTAATTGCGGAGACGAAGAGCCGGTCCTCATCTGCCGCCTGCTGGATCTGCGCATGGATTGAATCGGAGATGCGCGCCGAGTCGTCGAGCAGCCACACCAGCACGTGCGTGTCGAGCAGGAGCTTCATTCTTGTGCCGCTTCCCACTCGTTCTCAAGCGGCGAGACAATGTCGTCCTCAAAAAGGACGCTGCCCTTCAAGGCTCCGCGGAGCTTGAGCTTCGGAGGCATGGGAATCACAGTGGCCACCGGCTTGCCGAATTTTGTGATCACGAGGGGTTCGCGGGTTTCAGCGACCACGTCGAGCAATTGCAGGCATTTGACCTTGAACTCACCGGCTCCGATGCTGGCCATAGTGGCACCATCCTTCCATGGTCGTCAACCATGGTCGTATTATGGTGAGAAATCAGACCTGCTGTCAAGGACCGTGGCGGGAATTTGAGATCACGTTGACTCTGGGACTTGTCGGGGTCATGATAAGTCATGTGTTTTGCTGACTATCAGCCTCCTTGGTGGATATCCGCAGTATTCGGAGCGGTATTCGGCGCGCTGGCTGGACTCGTTGCGAACGTTTTTGCGGCTTTGTATCGGCGTAAGAGACTTGAGGCATGCCTTGAATTCGAGCCTCAGGATCGGTTCGGAGACCGGGTCACCACACGCATTTGTAACGGCTACGACTTTCCGCTGAACTCTGTCTGGGCTTACATAACGATCACGCATGAGCTCTCGGACATAGCCCCTCCTCCTAGCGGCTTCAAGGCATACGTCGGCCCCCGATGCTCCAAAATCGTGAAAGAGGATCGGCTTTGCTGGTCTTTTTCGGGCAACCCTTCTTCGTTCAACATCTACCCAGGAGAGAAGCAGTCATTAGATGTAGCGGGTTTCGATCCTGGCCGTAATTGGATTGAGATTCCATCGGAGGACGGATGGGGAAGCGAACTCGAAAAGGGTAAGTCTTCGCGTGTGTTCCTCAATTGGAAGAAGTACGATGCGAAGATCAAGATTGTGTCCAAGGATACGCGGGCGAAGGAGTTCGAAGTGCAGATCGACCCAGACAATGAGAAGACGCCGCTGACGCTCCATTAGCGCCAAGGGTTGGCTGAGAAAGTTGTTGCTGTAGAGCCTCTTGGAAAGCTCCATTGAGAGTGCAAAATGTGTCAGGGCACGACTTGAGTCGTGCCGAAAGCGATCGCAAAGAGTGGAGGGTTTTAACCCCTGCGATGTCGAAGCCTTCCCGACCGTCGGACCCGACGAGTGCTACAGGATGCCCACGAACATTCTTTGTTAGCACCGGAACAGCGGGTGGGAGATCGTTGTTTCAGACCGAACGCATGGCGAATCTCTTCATCGACGTCCTCCGGTCTCAGATGCGGTCTGGAAGAATTGATGTTCACGACTTTGTTGTCATGCCAAATCACGTTCACATCCTGATGACCGTTCCCGGCGACATGAGTCTTGAGAAGGCAATGCAGTTGATCAAGGGTGGGTTTTCATTTCGAGCCAAAAATGAGTTGGGATTTACGGGAGAGATTTGGCAGCGAGGAAATTCAGACGTGCGCATTAACGACGAGCGGAGCTTTAGGCAGCATCAAGAGTACATTAATCACAATCCGGTGAAGGCGGGCTTGGCGAACTTGTTGGATGAATACCCGTTCGGATCGGCTTATTTGAAGAAGCAGAAGCGCGCAGGGGCTGAAGCCCGGAATTCAGCGGGACAAATTGGCACGACTGAAGTCGTGCCCTGACACATGGCCGCAATGCGAAAAAACTGAAGTCGCCCACCTCAGATGCAGGCAGGGAGGAAGGAAGAAAAAGGTATAGACTCAACGGCCCGCACCTCATATGGAGGAGCGGGCCGGTTTGCATGCTATGGAGTTAGTAAGTGGAGTTATGCCTTGGCGGTAGTTAGTGCGCCTAGGTCGGCGGCTAACCTCTCGGTCGAGAAGGATTCGATGAGGTCGCCTTCTTTCAGGTCGCTGAAGCCGGCCAGGCCGATGCCGCACTCCATGCCGTTGGTGACTTCGCGGGCGTCGTCCTTGAAGCGCTTGAGCGAGCCGATCTTGCCCTTGAAGACTTGCTCGTCGCCGCGCATGACCTTGACTTCCGCGTCGCGGCGGATGACTCCGTCTTGAACGCGGCAGCCGGCGATGGTGCCGACCTTGGGAATCTTGAAGACGTTGACGACTTCGGCGCGGCCGGCGTAGTTCTCCTTGAAGGTGGGGTCGAGAAGGCCCAGCATGGCGAGGCGAATTTCATCCTGCAACTCGTAGATGATGGAGTGCAGACGAATCTGAATGCCTTCCTGCTGCGCCAGCTCGGCGGCCTTGCGCTCGGGACGGACGTTGAAGCCGATGATGATGGTGTTGGAGGCGGTGGCGAGAAGGACGTCGCTCTCGGTGATGGAACCGACGCCGGAGTGGATGACCTTGATGCGCACCTTCTCGGTGGACATGCGGGTGAGCGAATCGGCCAGAACTTCGACAGAGCCGGTGACGTCGCCCTTGATGATGAGGGGCAGGTCTTTGACGCCGGCGGTGCGAATCTGTTCGGCAAGGCCTTCAAGAGAGACGCGAGAGCTTTTGGCGAGCTGGGACTCGCGCTCTTTCATCTTGCGGTATTGCGCGATGCCCTTGGCCTTGTCGCGGTCGGCAACGACCAGGAAAGTGTCGCCGGAGTCGGGCATGGCTTCGAGGCCGAGAACTTCGACGGGTGTGGAGGGGCCGGCTTCTTCGAGTGCGCGTCCGCGATCGTCGAACATGGCGCGGACTTTGCCGAAGGTGTTGCCGACGATGTAGCTGTCGTTGAGGCGCAGAGTTCCGTCCTGAACGAGGACCGTGGCAACAGCGCCGCGTCCGCGATCGAGCTTGGCTTCGATGACGCTGCCGACGGCCTTGCGGCCCGGGGTCGCCTTGGGCGCGCGAATGTCGGAGACCAGGCAGATCATTTCAAGCAGCAGGTCGAGGTTGATGCGCTTCTTGGCAGAGACTTCAACGAAGACGGTGCCTTCTTCGCCCGCGCCGGCCCATTCTTCCGGAATGAGTCCGCGATCGGCGAGCTGCTTCTTGACGCGCTCGGGGTTGGCTTCGGCCTTGTCGATCTTGTTGACGGCCACGATGATGGGAACGTTGGCGGCCTTGGCGTGGTCGATGGCCTCAAGGGTCTGCGGCATGACGCCGTCGTCGGCTGCGACCACGATCACGACAATGTCGGTGACCTTTGCGCCGCGGGCTCTCATGCGGGTGAAGGCTTCATGGCCCGGCGTATCGAGGAAGACGATCTCGCGGCCGGAAGCAGGTGAGCCCTCCTTGGTGAACTTCACCTTGTAAGCGCCGATGTGCTGAGTAATGCCGCCGGCTTCGCCCGCCGCGACATCGGTTTCGCGAATGGCGTCGAGCAACGAGGTCTTGCCGTGATCCACGTGGCCCATGACGGTGACCACGGGCGAACGCGGGACTTCAAGCTCGCCGGTGTTCTCGGCTTCGAGAACCTCTTCGATGGCCTGGTTGGCGATCTCCTCTTCGTAGCTGATGACGGTGGCCGCCGCGCCGAACTTGGCGGCGACGTCTTTGACCATCTCGGCGTCGAGGGATTGGTTGACGGTTACGAAGACGCCGCTCATGAGCAGCGTGGCGATGAGGTCCTTGGCGCGGACTTCGAGCTTTTCGGCCAGGTCCTTGACGCTGATGCCCTCGGTAACGGTGATCTCGCGGGTAATGGGCTGCGGCTCGCTGCCGAGATGCATTCCGGCATAGCGTGGCGGCGGCACAAAGCCCTTCATCGGGCCTTCTTTGGTCTTGGGATACTGCTGCGCGCGTCCGCCACGGCCTCTGGATGGGGAACGCGCCGGACGCGGGGCCTCGCCGGTTGGCGGAGGTGCGCCACCGGGACGTGGAGGGCCGCCGAAGCCACCGGGACGAGGTGCGCCAAAGCCCGGGCGCGCGCCAAAGCCGGGACGCGCGCCGGGTGCTCCGGTTCCAGCTGCGCCGGCAAAGCCGCCGGCGTTGGTCCGAGTTGGGTGCTTGGGCCGCGGACCACCGGGGAATTGGCCGGGCGCGCCGGCGCCAGCCTGGGGCCGCTGAGCATAGGCGCCTGTTCCGCCGCTCGGACGATTGCGGTCGAAGATCGGCTTGCCGCGCTGAAGGCCGGCGCCGGGCGCCTGGTTTCCGGTGCCTGGGACAGGAACGGATTGCGCCACGATGGGCGCCTTGTAGACAGGACGGGGCCCGGTTTGCGGCATCACAACGCGGCGCGGCGCTGGCGTTGGCACTGGGGGGGCTGCGGCGATGGCGTGATCCTTTACGCGATGTGCTGGAGCATGGGCCGGGGCATCGATGACTTTGCCTTCTACACTTGCAAGAGTTTGCGTGTCAATCTCCGCTACGGCTGTGGGTTCTTCCAGGGGAGGTGAAGGGGCGGGCTCAGCCGCCACAATAACCGGTTCAGAAGGCGTGGGGGCTACAGGAGCAGCAATCAGCGGGGCGAGCGCGGGAGTTGGAGCCGGAGCGGGTGTGGGTGCGGGAGTAGGTGTGGGTGCTGCGGCGACCTGGTCCGCGACAGGGGGAACCGGCATCTTGGATGGCGCGGGCGGTTCGGCAGGGCGAGGCTGGGCTTCGCGAAGCGCCGGAGCTGCTGCCGGGGGCTTGGGGGCGGCTGGGGGCGGCGCAACGACGACCACTGGACGCGACGGCGCAACAGCGCCTGCCGGAGCCTTGGCGACCACGGGGCCGACGGGTGGGCGCGAGGCGATCGCCGGAGGGGCCGGCGGAGCGACGATGGCCGGCGCGGATCGCGGCTGGGGAACAATTTTGCGCGGCTCGGGTCTGCCCGGCTGCGGCGGGACAACGGTGACCGGAGGCGCGATTGGAGCCGCAGGGACTG
>Ga0224559_1000787_pt1 | contig 19149 bp, 17 predicted proteins | sample 714S33034metaG_FD_180676 | JGI IMG/M metagenome (GOLD analysis project Ga0224559, IMG submission 180676) | Peat soil microbial communities from Stordalen Mire, Sweden - 717 S3 30-34 | ecosystem: Environmental > Terrestrial > Soil > Wetlands > Peat | place: Sweden: Norrbotten County, Stordalen... | reverse complement strand
GAAACGCGCAGTCGACGCCGGCATTGAATGCGAGCAAGACCAAGATCGACACGATGCAAATGCAGTATTTTTCGAGTTCGCTGGTGGATGAAACAGTGCAGGCCTGGCTGCGTCCTTACATAGCGAACAGGCTGGGGTGAGCTATGAGCGATACGGCGCCACGAAACCCGGTGAGTGCACCCCAGATGCTGGCCGATGCCCTGTTGAGAAGTGTGGCGGGAACTTCGGCACTTCTGCGGGTGACAGGTACGAATGCGGACACCAGCCAATCCGAAGTTGGATTGTTGGCAACGACATTTTACGATGTGGTAGTAAGTCCGGTAGTTATGCGGAATCTGCGGCCGAGCTGGAAAGAAAACGGCGAATCGAAGTGGGAGATGCTGGTCTCGGCGACAGGAGTGCAGCAGCAGGTGAACGCGCTGGACCTCCAGTCGGCCCAGGCCCTCTTTGCATTGACTCTGGCTGTTACAGTGGCGGGACAAGATTACTTGATCGAGTCCATCGCCGCGAATGAGGCATTCGGACAAGTGTATCTCTACCGGCTGCTCCTGCGGGAAGCACACCAGCAGGCAGTGTAATAGTTTCTAGCCACTAACTTCCATCTTACGTCGAGGCACGAGGAGTTGTACTCCATGCAAAATGCGAAAGATTCGTTTTATATGGCGCTGCGCACAAGATTGGCGTCGATCAATCCGGAGCGGACGATCCTGCTGCGCGGAGCAGTGCGTCCGGGAATACTTGTGGAGGAAGCGGAAGCTCCCTTCAGCCAGCTTCCCAATGACGTATATGTGCTGCGCTGGCTGGGTCTGGGCGTGGATATGGATCTCGCTTCAACCATGGTTGCCGAGCAGTGCGAGATACTTTATCAGACCTGCGGAACGCAAAGCTTCGGCGGGTTGGACCGCGGCCGACTGCTGAGCGAAATGGACGAGGAGGTGGCCGCGATGGTGCAGCCATTCCATACTCCGAAGCTCAATTACACGGCGACTCCTCCGGCAGCGATGCTGACCAAGGTCTTTTGGGATGAGCCGCGGTTTTCGCCGATAGTAACTCAGCGCGACCGATTGAGCCGTTCCGCGAATGTTATGGTTTACAGCTACCAGGAACAGGGGGAGTAAATGGCGACGACATGGTTTTCAGCTCCCGCTCCGGTGGCGCGGCGGGTGCGAGGGTATTTTGCGCCGGTGAATCGAACGGCGCAAGCGCCAGTGCTCTTTGATCCATCGGAGCAGGGCAGTTTCAGCCTGGATACACCGCCTGCTCCCTGGATCAGCCTTGGTTGGATTCAAGAGTTCACTCGCAAAGCAGGAAGCAAGACAGCCGCGGTGCTGACAGGCATTCCGGCCGCGGCGCTGGAGCAGGTGCGCGAGACGCTGGAAGCGCAGGTGAGCTTTGAGTTCTTGAGTTGGACCAAGCTGACCATGGCATTAGCTACCGGATCGCAGCACATGAATCTGCTGGCTCCAGCAAGCGGAGCCTCAGCGGCCGCTGATGGCGCGCAAGCAGCTACCGCGGTAACTCTTCAAAGCGGATCGACGGCGGCATTTATTGCATTGGCCGCAACGGATGCCGCAAAGTTCACGGCTGGCTCGATCATCGCGTTGGACGTGGATTACACCGGGCAGACCGGCTATGTAGGATCGCCCGTGTCGGGAGCTTATGTGCGGCAGGCGCTTACTGACGTTGACTATATCCGGCGCGTAACTTATAACGTCGCTTTTGTGTTGCAAGCTAACTCAACCGGGCTAACACTTGCCGAGCCGCTGCCGGGCGGCGTGCCTGCGGCAGGCGCGAAGTTACAAGCGGTTACTGGATTTGTGGATCGCGAGGGCGGAAGTTTCTATCAGGAGTGGTCGGCGCTGTTTGTCATGGAAGGCAGCCAGGGAGAACGCATCTTCTTTTATTACCCACGCCTGCAAGCCATGGCCAGCGCACAGGAAGCCGCATTGCCGCTGGACGGCAAGGACAAGGAAGGCCTGGCGCGGATTGCGCTCAAAGGTCAGTTTCTGGCGCTTCCCGTGACTGATCCGCTGGATGGGGAACGGGTTGTCTGTTATCGGAGCTTCTTGCCTTCCACGAACGCGCTGGTTTAGCGAGTCAGAAATGCAGCCTATCAACAAGTTTGCGAGTCAGCAGGTCAGAGAGTCACGATGAAAATTGCGATCAATGGACAAGACTATACGACGGCGCTCGACAATGCGCGTCCGCTGACGATCGAGCGCAAGCTGAACGAACCCTCCATTTGTCAGTTGTGGTTGAGCCTGCCAGCCAGCGGCAACTTGGCGATGCCGGTGCGCAACCAGTCCATGGCGGTGACGGGGGACGATGGAACCTGCTATTTTACTGGTTACATCGCGGTAACTCCCATGCCTGAATATGCCGGCCTGGCCATGGAAGGCCCTCGCTATCGGATTGCGATTCAGGCATTGAGCGACGAGCTTCTTCTGGATCAAGAGTTGATGCCTCCCACGACAGGCACCATAGGCCAGAGCGCCGGGGGGCTGATGACGACGCTGGTAACTCGCACGGGGGTCATCCGGTTATCGACACAAGGGCTTCTGCTGGGCACGGCAGTAAGTTATTTTATCCCGGAACCGGGCGCATCGTGGAGCAAGAGCGCAGGGCAAGTGGCAAGCATGGCGCGGGCCGCGTACCGCGCTCTGAATGGCGCATTGACTGTCTCTTCAGTGCAAAATCTCGTGCATCCTCTGGACGAAACGGATGGCAGCTTGAATCTCGCGGCCTTGGGATTCACAGCCAGTGTCAAGCGCGCGCTGGCGAACGATGTTACGGTTTGCGGCGAGCACGAGCCGGTTGCCTATGTGAGCGAATACTTTCTTGGGGATGGAGTTACGACCCAATTCTTTCTGGCGGCGGATCCTTACTTCCCGGCTTCATCCCAATCCACAATTATCAGCGAGCTTTTCAACGAGTCTCAGATTAACCAAAGCGTGTGGGCAGCCTCGGGCGGCGCAGGCTATCTCGGGCTGGGCGCAAACGGACTGGCGATGGAGGGCGGCAACGGCATGGATGGGGAGACGCTGCTGGCCTGGCTTGATCAGGTGGAGATGGGTGGAACTTTGCTGATGGAAGCCGTGGGTGTTACGCTTTCTTCTGGTTCTACAGGAGTACTCGCGGGTTTCTATCTTGGGGACACGCAGGCTGGATGCATCGCCGGTTTTCAGGCAACCGCTCAAGCGGGCACCGGGGCGGTTACATTGCAGCCAATGGTGCAAGGAAGTCCAGTGGGCGCAACTTATGCCATCAATCCAGCCTATCAATATACACTTCGCGTTCGAGTGCATAGTGCGGAGATCGAGCGGGAGCTGGCCATTTATCGCTCCTTTGGAGATAACGGGCCGATTGCCACAGGCGGACATTTAACCAGCTCCGCGGGAAAGATACAAATGGAGATTCAGCAGTTTGTCAATGGCGTGGGCGGGATGCCCGTAACGCTGTATGACGGTGCAATCTCCAGCCTTCCCGCAGTTTGCAACATAATTGCCGCCAGCAGCATCAATCTGATCGGAACCATGCGCGCTTTCAATTTGAAGAATCTAGGTTCTGGCTGGGTAGTGAGCACTCCACCCAGTGGCAGCGCCTACACGCGCAGGGTTGGAACGACGGCAGAGGCGGCGGAATGCCATCTGGAGCGCACTGGCAAGGTTGTGTTCTATACGGGCTATGCGCCGCTGGCCGGAGAGCAGATTGCCGTGAGTTATCGCACCATCGGCAGGGCCGTGGGGCGCGCGGTGAATACGGCCAGCCAGTTAGCCTTGGCGCAAGCCGGAATGCCCACCGAGGCCGCATGGATTGGCTCGGTGACTAATCCCCCGGCGCGCAGCTCCGCGGACTGCCGCAATGCTTCTCTGGCGATTGAAGAGGCTTCGGCAGGCGTTAGCGCGCTGTGGAGCGGCACTTACAAGGGAAACAGATTGAGCTTTGCCTCCGATGTGTGGCCGGGCGATGCTCTCCAACTGAATGCGCCGTCATTGAATTTGAACACACAGGTGGTGGTGCGGAGCGTCAAGGTAAGTTACAAGGCAAGTTATCCCGATCTGGTGGAGTATGCGATTACCTTCGCCAATGACTGGGCCGACGATCTAGCCATCAAGACCAGCGAGATGGTGCCTGCCGATGCATGGCTTCCAGCGCCCATAGCTCCGACTTACCCGGCCAATTTGAATGCGCTGGCGGTGACGGCTCTGAGTGGATCGACGGTAACTGTCAATGCCAATGCAACACCGCCTACGGGCGGAGGATTTGAGATTCGGCGGCGGGATTTCGCCTTTATGGCGGGCGAAGATCCGGACCTGGTGATGCGCTCGGCTCTGCCAAACATGACCTTTTCCCGTGAAACCGCCGCCGACCGGTTCTATATCCGGATGTATGACGGCTCGACGCCGCCTAATTATTCGGAGTTTTCCACGGCATTGTTCATCAACCTGCCGCTGGGATCGTAGACGGCAGTTTTTTTTGCAATTGATGCGCGAATGGAGTCCGATGAATGCGGATGATGAATGAATTCGAAGCGCAGGTGCTGAGCGACTTGAGCGTGCTGAAGACGCAGATGACCAATCTCACGGGCGACGGCAACGGCGGGCGTCTGGCTGAATTGGAGCGGCGCATGGAGCGGCATGAGCAGAACTGGCAGCGCACCAAGGGATTTCTGGCGGCGGTCAGCGTGGTATTCGCGGTGATTGAAGTGGCGGTCAAGACGCTGCACTGGCATTGAGAAGCAATTCGCTCTTCTGCCACAAGCCAGCCTTTCGTATAATGAATTCCATGAGCGAACATCCTTTGGTTGGCATTGTGATGGGCAGCAAGAGCGACTATGAGGTGCTCTTGCCGGCTATCGAGATTCTGCGGGTGCTGGAGATTCCATACGAGGCGCGGGTATTGAGCGCGCATCGCACCCCCGATCAACTCTTTGAATACGTGGCCGCCGCGCGCGGTCGCGGGTTGCGCGTCCTGATTGCTGGAGCGGGCGGCGCTGCTCATCTGGCTGGAGTGATTGCCGCCAAGACGCTGATACCAGTACTGGCCGTGCCGATTGCCGTCACGCCGCTCAACGGCCTGGACTCGTTGCTTTCCATGGTGCAGATGCCCAAAGGGATTCCTGTGGCAACGCTGGCCATCGGCAAGCCGGGAGCCGCGAATGCCGCGCTCTTTGCTGCTGAGATTCTGGCTTTGACGGATGAGGCGCTCTACGAGCGGCTGGCCGCATGGCGTGCGGCGCGCGTGCAGGAAGTGCTGGACGCGAAGCTGCCGGAGTGAAGATTCAGGCTTCCCACCCATTTCGCAAAAAACGCGAAATGGATGGGGCACCCGGCCTTCTTGGTTATTTATGACTGGGCCACCTGACCCTTATTTTGTCAATTTGACTTGCTTAGTGATTTCTTCAACGATTTTCCTTGTGACTTCAACCGTTGCGCGTTCAATAGCCTGGTGCATCCACTGGGTATTATTCCATCCTTGCGCTTTTCCCTCGCCTTTGAAATTCATTATGGCGGAACCGTTGTTATTAGTCTTAATTGCAACATTTGCCCAAACCTTCACTGGGGAAAATGCAATCGAGGCTGGAAAATCAACTTTATCGAAGTTGACCTCAAATACAGTTTCAGGATTAGACGCAGAACTCCTATCAATGGAATTAATCTCCTCGCCGGTTAGAATCCTGCATCCATTTTCCCCTAAAACAAGACCAACTGCGCTAGCAGCAATGTTTTCGGACTCAGACCCTGTGTAAGTGAGAGTATCTCGAATCTCCGACCAATGCGTTATAATTCGATATGTTTTGCTTGTTTCGCCAGCGCCTGAAACCGAACAGCTATAATGTCGGCTATGATCTATTTTACCTGCCGGAAATAAGTCTTCTGGGGTATAGTAAATTAATCTGTTATCACGATAATACATCGATGCTGTATAAGTGGAATTGGGAAGGCATATTGTAACGCTTCCTCCAACATCGTTTTTCTTTGTAATGCAACCGGGCACAATCAAATGGCTATCTTCTATCTTCCAGCCGCAGCTTGGGCTAGGATCGTTTCTTCCAGAAAATGTGCATACTTTCATCACAGGATAATCTGCTGCTAAAGAAAGTCTGTGCCTAGCAAAGGCCAAATTTGCTTCGCTTGGCGCGGGGCCATAGTCCAATGACTTCTCTTTTGCTGACGCTGCAAATGAAAACAATGATCCAACAAAAGCCAGCAAGACCATTCCCAAAAGACGCTTACTATCTTGGACAGAATTGATTCCAAATACACTTACACGCCGTTTCATTTCCACTCCTTTAGAGGAAGCCTCTGATCTGTTGGCGGATGGCCGGGAACCCAAGACCAAATTTTCGGACCAGGGAGGAATTGAATTTTGGATCGGCGACAGACTATCACGTGTTCCGGAACCAAGTCCACCAAATTTTTGTGAGGCTCAATTGGATCCCCCAGTTCCGAGAATCTAGACATGGCACCGGACATCCGACTCCGAAAAACGATGTATGCCATAGCATACGTGTTGTCGATAGCGTACAACGATGCTGTATGAGTGTCAACAGATATTTGCATCCGAATTGGGGAGCGCATCCGCGCGCTGCGGCTCAAGCGCCATTGGACGCAGGAGATGCTTGCCGATCACGCCGTTCTTGGCAGGGTCTACCTGTCGGAGATTGAGAATGGGCGCAAGGAAGTGTGTGTCCGCACGCTTGAACGGATTGCCGAGGCCTTTTCCCTCTCGCTTGAGGAATTTTTCCAGGGATTGTGATTCTGACCTTCCAGGGTTAAAACCCCTCCTCTATATTGGATCGTTTGCGGCACGACTGAAGTCGTGCCCTTTCAAAACATAGATGACCATCTGTGTGGCGGACTATACTAGTGGCTATACCTCATGAATAGGCAATCAGAGGTGGACAGACGCGGACGAGGACGTCCGCGCTACAGCCGACCGGGAGGTCGGCGCTACACTTCTCAGCTACTTTTGCGCATCTTCGCCGATGCGCAGCACCGCCAAGAAGGCTTCCTGCGGGATGTCTACTTTGCCGATGCGCTTCATGCGCTTTTTGCCTTCCTTCTGTTTCTCCAGCAGCTTGCGCTTGCGGCTGATGTCGCCGCCGTAGCACTTGGCGATGACATTCTTGCGCAGCGGGCTGACTGTCTCGCGGGAAATGACCTTGGCGCCAATCGCTGCCTGAATGGCCACCTCGAACTGCTGGCGGGGAATCAGCTCGCGCATCTTACTGACCAGCGCGCGGCCCCGTTCGTAAGCAACATCTTTATGGACGATAATCGAAAGCGCATCGACCGGCTCACCAGAGACCAGAATGTCCAGCTTGACCATCGGCGATTCCCACTCGCCGGCCAATTGATAGTCCAGCGAGGCATAACCGCGGGAGATCGACTTCAGGCGGTCGTAGAAGTCGAGCACTATCTCGTTGAGCGGCAGCTCATAGGTGAGTAGAACTCGGCTGGAGGTGACGTACTCGAAGTTGAGCTGCTTGCCGCGTTTTTCTTCTACGAGTTTAAAAATGCCGCCGACATATTCCTCGTTGGTGAGAATTTTCGCGGTAATCACCGGCTCGCGGATCGATTCGATATTGGTGGGATCGGGCCAGCGCGAGGGATTGTCCACTTCGAGTTCGCTGCCGTCGGTGAGCGTGATGTGGTAGCGCACGCCGGGGGCGGTGGTGATCAGGTCCAGCTCGTATTCGCGCTCCAGCCGCTCCTGAATGATCTCCATGTGCAGCAGGCCGAGAAAGCCGCAGCGGAAGCCGAAGCCCAGCGCGACGGAGCTCTCCGGCTCGAAGAAAAAGGACGAATCGTTGAGGCGCAGCTTTTCCAGGGCGTCGCGCAAGAGGGTGTGCTCGTGTGAATCGACGGTGTAGAGGCCGGCGAAGACCATCGGCTTGATGTCTTCAAAGCCGGGCAGTTGCGCGGCAGCGGGCCTTGCGTCGTCGGTGACCGTGTCGCCGATTTTGGTGTCGCTGACGGTCTTGATGGTGGCCGCAAAGAAGCCCACCTCGCCCGCCAGAAGCTGGCCGATCTCGACCGGCTTGGGCATCAAGACGCCCATTGATTCAACTTCAAAGGATTTCCCATTGGACATCAGCCGGATGCGCTGGCCCTTGCGCATCGAGCCTTGCATCACGCGCACCAGCACGATGACGCCGCGATAGGCATCGAACCAGGAGTCGAAGATCAGCGCTTGCAACGGCGCGTCGGGATCGCCGGTGGGCGGCGGCAGGCGGTTGACGATAGCTTCCAGCACCTCATCCACGCCTTGGCCGGTCTTTGCGCTCACCGCGATGGCGTCAGTGGCGTCCAGCCCGACGGCCTTCTCGATGGCCTCCTGGGTGCGCACGATGTCGGCCGAGGGCAGATCGATTTTGTTGATGACGGGAATAATTTCCAGGCCGTGGTTGATGGCCAGATAAGCGTTGGCCAGCGTCTGCGCCTCCACGCCTTGGGTGGCATCCACCACCAGCAACGCGCCCTCGCAGGAGGCCAGCGAGCGCGAGACCTCGTAGCTGAAGTCCACGTGGCCGGGGGTGTCGATCAGGTTGAGCTGATAGGTGTTGCCGTCGTGGGCCTTGTACATCATGCGCACGGCGTGGGCTTTGATGGTGATGCCGCGTTCGCGCTCCAGGTCCATGTCGTCCAGAATCTGAGCCTGCATCTCGCGGCCGGTCACGGAGCCGGTATATTCAAGTAGACGGTCGCTCAACGTCGATTTTCCGTGGTCGATGTGGGCGATAATGGCGAAGTTTCTGAGGAAGCGAGCGTCCATGTGGGCTATCAAAGGAGGCAAATTGCGAGGTCGAACGCGCATTACCTACAGGTCATAGCTTATCATCGGTAAGGGTAAACGGTTTTTCATGCGCATGAATGGGATTCGGTATCGGTGGTTCGGCTGTGCCGCGCTGGCTTTTTTGCTGGCGGGTTGTGATCCCACAGCGCCTACGGGTGCCTCCAAGGGCGCACAGCCGCAAGCTACCGCGCCTGCCCTCGCGCCGGTCGCCGCGCCGGTGCAAGTTCCGCTCACAGCCGCCCCCGCGCCGCCCACGTCCACCTCTGAGCAGCAGAAGACCCACACCCTGATTCAACAGGTGGAAGCTGCTTACGCGCAGGGTCAGTCCGACTACCACAAGGGCAGATTGCCGGAAGCCAAGCAGGAGTTTGATCGCGCCGTGGACCTGATGCTGGCCAGCGGCCTGGACATCAAAAATAATTCCGAGTTGCAGGACGAGTTTGACCGCATCGTCGATGGCGTGAATGCGTTGGAGATGGAGGCCCTCAAGCAGGGCAACGGCTTTGTGCCCAAGGAAGAAGAGACTCCGGCTGAAGCCGCTGAGGATGTGACCTTCGAGGTGGACCCCAACATTGTCGCCAAGGCCAAAGCTGATCTGGCCACCACCAACTCCGATTTGCCGCTGGTGGTGAACGACACTGTGGCCGGCGTGATCAACTTCTTTGCCAATACAAAAAGAGGCCACGCCACGCTGCTGCATTCCTTCCAGCGCGCCGGCCGCTACAAGGCGATGATTCAGCGCGTCATGGCTGAAGAGGGCGTGCCGCAGGATCTCATTTACCTTGCCGTCGCCGAGTCGGGCTTCAATCCCAGGGCCGTCGGTCCCAAAACCAGGTCCGGAGGCCGGGCCGGCGGAATGTGGCAGTTTATGCCGCACGGCAACTACGGCCTGGCCCATAATTCTTATGTGGACGAGCGCTTCGATCCGGAGAAATCTACCCGCGCCTATGCCCGCTACATGAAATTTATTTACGGCCAGTTGGGCGACTGGTATCTCTCCATGGCCGGTTACGATTGGGGCGCGGGCAATGTGCAGCGCGCCGTGGAAAAGACCGGCTACGCCGATTTTTGGGAACTTTACAAACGCAATAATCTTCCCAAAGAAACCAAAAACTATGTGCCGGAGATTCTGGCGGCCATCATCATCGCCAATCATCCCTCGCAGTATGGCTTCGACGATCTGACGCTTGATCCGCCAGTGCTCACGGACACGGTGACCATCAACTATCCGGTCAGTCTGCGGCTGGTCTCGGACATTGTGAGCGCGCCGGTGGATGAGTTGACCGCATTGAATCCCAGTCTGCTGCGCACGACTACGCCCCCCGATGCGGCCTTCGATCTGCATCTGCCGGGAGGCATGGCCGCGGTCTATGAACAGCGCATCGCCGCAATTCCAGAGGCTAAACGCACTGCGTGGCGCTATCATCGCGTGGCGGCGGACGAGACACTGGCCTCGGTGGCGCGCGCTTATCGCGTGACGGAAACGGAACTAGCCGCGGCCAATCAACTGCGCGCGAGTAATAGCATCGAAGGCGTTGAAGCATTGCTTGTGCCTGCGCCGCCCGCTGCCGAACCAGCGCATGCGCGGCTCTACACAGTGCGCAAAGGCGATACGCTGGTCACCATCGCCGACCGCTTTGGCGCCTCGCTGAATGAGCTGCGCCGCTGGAATAAAATCCCCGGCATCAAAGTGCAACCGGGCCAGCGGCTGCGTGTGGCCGAGCCTGCAACTGCGCCGCGCGCCTCCGCGCACGCTCATCATCGCACCGCATCGCAGGCCGCGCCGGGAAAAAACGCAGCCGAAAAATCTTCGCATTCAAGCGCGCCAAAAAAGAATGTTGAACCTGCGGCAAAGCGCTCCGCACCCGCGGCCAGCGCGAAGAAAAGCACTACAACAGGCGCCAAAAAATCGCGCGCAGCCAAGCGAAATGCAAAATCCAAAGCTGCCTCAACAAAATAAAAATTGCGGGGAACCTCATTACACACTTGTCATCTGCCAGTGTGAGCGTGCAAGCTATTGCTACAATGACTTGCGCGAGCGGAGCGCGTTTTTCTCCGCCGCGTGAAAGATGAAAAGGCAAACAAGCGCAGCGGCAAGCCGCTGGAGGCAAGGGGATGGAAGAAGTATTCAGGATGTATGCGTCGAGCGACGGCGATGCGCAAGCAAAGCCGGCATTTGATTCCGATCACGGAGATTTTGAAGAGGACGATGAATTTGAAACCTCCAGTGTGCTTACCTCTTCGGATGACGACGAGGGAGTCGCAGAAGATGTGGTGATCGTAATCGTGGATGAACCCGCAGCAAAGCCGGCCAGAAAGAAGGCCGCGAAGAAGGGAGCTGCCGCAACCAAGGCTGCGGCCAAAGCTCCAAAGGAGAAAACCCCCGAAGTGATTGCGCCAGAAGAGAACGTTCCCGAAGTGGTGGCTCCCGTTGTGGAAGCGCCGGAAGTGAAGGCTCCAGCGAAGAAGGCTGTGGCCAAGAAAGCTGCCGTCAAGAAGGCAGCGAAGAAAGTAGCCGCCAAGAAGGCTCCTGCCAAGAAGGCAGCCAAGAAAGTCGCGGCCAAGAAGGGCGCCAAGAAAGTGGTTGCCAAGAAGGGCGCGGCGAAGAAGGTTGTGGCCAAGAAGGGCGCCAAGAAAGTAGCTGGCAAGAAGGTCGCGGCGAAGAAAGTTGTGGCCAAGAAGGGCGCCAAGAAGGTAGTCGCCAAGAAGGGTGCGGCGAAGAAGGTTGTGGCCAAGAAGGGCGCCAAGAAAGTTGCTGGCAAGAAGGCTCCCGCCAAGAAGGTAGCAGCGAAGAAGGCCGTGGCCAAGAAAGCTCCCGCCAAGAAAGCCGCCAAGAAGGGCACCAAGAAGGCTGGCAAGTAAGATCGGCAATCCGCAGTACAAGGCAAGCAAAAAAGCCCGGCGCGAGTCGGGCTTTTTTGCGTCTGGACAACCGAAAAGCAACCGCAGGTCCTTCGACTCTGCTACGCTTCGCTCAGGATGACATAGATTTTATTTCACGCTCGTTATATACCGGAGCATTGAGCTGCTGGAGATGCCAGCGCTGATGCCTGAAGTAGTCTTCAATCACAAAGCGCAGCGTCACCGGCGCATTCTCGCCGATGACGCAGATCGCATCCAGGCGCTCTTCGGGAAGATGATCCACGGCGGCAGCAAGAATCTCATGCTCCACCTTCCACCAATGCAGAAGTGTCGCCCAGGGCAGCACAGCATAGCCGTGCGCGGCCACCCACGCAGCCTGCGCGTAGTCCGGCCCGGTAAAGCTGCCATGAATCGATGCGCGGACAAAGCGCTGCCGGTTGTTGGCCGCCGAATCCAGCAGATGGCCGACAATCTGTTTGCGGGTCCAGCCGCCCACGCGCCATGGGGTATCGGCCAGCTCACCAGGAACAGCAAGCAGCGCCGCATGAACGGCATCGATTTCAGCACGAAAATTCTTGGCAATCTCTGTGGGCATAGGCACCTTCGCTGTCAGACGGACGAAAACTTTCTCCCATCATAAAACGGCTCCGTGCCCCATCCTGCCACAGAAAGACTATTTCTTCAACTCCGCAATCGCCGCCAGCACTTCCTGGGAGTGATGATCGACCTTCACCCCGGTCCACACCTTCACGATCTTGCCCTGCGGATCAATGAGGAAGGTGTTGCGGTTGGCCATTTTCATGCCCATCATACTGCCCAGTGAGCCATACGCATCCACAACTTTATGCTCCGGATCGGCCAGCAGGCGGAAGGTCAACCCCTCCTTGGTGCAAAATTTCTTGTGGCTGTCGGGCGTATCCAGGCTGACGCCGAGAATCACCGCGCCGGCTGCATCGAACTGCGCCTGATCGCGCTGGAAGTTATGCGCCTCAATGGTGCAGCCGGGAGTCATGTCCTTGGGATAGAAGTACAGCACCACCCACTTGCCGCGAAAGCTTTCCAGCGAAATCTGCGAGCCGTCCTGCGAGGGAAGGGTGAAGGCGGGCGCAACCTGGCCGATGGTTGGCAGCGTTTGATCGCTTTGTCCGGTGGCGCGGACGACCGTTAACGAAACCGCAGCCACCACGGCCACGGCAAGGATGATAAGAACAGCTCTCCTCATGGGGAACCTCCGCATGGTTGGATGGGGAAAACAACCCGCGGGACGCAGAGAGTTTTTATTCTGCCGAAGCAGAGGCCGCGGCTGCGACGGCCGGGCAGGCAGCGCCGCAGTTTCCGCCGCACGGCGTCTTGGGCGCGTCCGTTGCCGGTGCGGTCGCGGGAGCCGATTCCGATGCCGGCGCGGCGCTCTTGGCTGCGTAGTCGTTTACATAGAAGCCAGATCCCTTAAAGTGAAAGCGCGGCGCGGTGAGCGGGCGCTCCAGCACACCTTGGCACTTGGGGCAGACTAGCTCCGGCTTCGCGCCGAAATGCTGAATCTTTTCAAAGCGATGACCGCACTGGGTGCAGCGATAGGCATATAAAGGCAATGTCAGTATCCCTCCTGGACAATTGATCCCATATACCTATTGTATCGGTAGCAGCGGAAAACCCTGCAAAACCGTTTGCGGGTTGAGCATGAGTGCCGCCACGATCAAGATGCGAAGCACAGTTTTACAGGTTAGATTTCCATCAACAAGCGTAAATTCAATGTTTTGCAGTTTTTATGCAGTTACTGACTAGTAAACAAAAGCCTCGAAAAACACCTCATTTTCAGCCTAAAAAGCCGCTTTTTTGCCCATTTTTTTATCAAAATCAGGCAGATTTCGCGCCCGATTTCCTCGCTGAAGAGGAAAGCTGTATTCTGACTCCTGCAATGCCTCACGCCTTCGCAGCCTACCTCTCGCTTCTTACCACTGTGCTGGCCGTGGCTGGCATCGGCTACTTTCTCGCCGCGCTGCTGGCCGCGCGGCGCTTTCTGGCGGAGCGACGCAAGCCGCTGGCGGCCTTCGCTCCCGGCGTGAGCCTGCTTAAATCCCTCAAAGGCCTCGATCCGGGCATGATCGACGCCTTCCGCAGCCATTGCCGCCAAAACTACTCCGGCGACTACGAGCTGCTCTTCGGCGTTGCCTCGCTCGCCGATCCCGCCGTCCAGGCCGTCCACCAGTTGCAGGCTGAGTTTCCAGAGCGCGCCATCCGGCTCGTCGAATGCCCGCTGCGGCTGGGAACCAACGGCAAGGTGAGCTCTCTGATCCAGCTTGCCCGTCATGCGCGCTACGATTATCTGCTCATCAACGACTCCGACATTACCGTCAGCCCGCGCTATCTGGAGCGGGTGATGGGCTGTTTTGCGCCGGAAGCCGGCCCAGAAGTCGGTTTAGTCACGGCGCTTTATCGCGGCCGGGCGCACGGCACGCTGCCCTCGCGGCTGGAGGCGCTTGGCATCGCCACCGACTTCCAGGCTGGCGTGCTGCTTTCGAAATGGATCGAAGGCGGCCTGCACTACGGTCTCGGCTCGACGTTGGCCGTGAGCCGCGCGGCGCTGGACAAGATTGGCGGCTTGGAAGTCCTGGTCGATCATCTGGCAGACGATTACGAGTTGGGCGCACGCGTCTCCGCCGCCGGCTTCCGCGTAGCGCTGAGCGCGGAGGTGGTCGAGACGAATATCGCGGCCTACGGCTGGCGCTGCTTTGTGGATCATCAGTTGCGCTGGGCGCGGACGGTGCGCGATGCGCGGCCGGGAGGCTGTGCGGGCCTGCTTTTCACGCATGGTCTGGGCCTGGCGCTGTTGAATGTACTGGCCAGCGGAGCCAGCCTGCTGAGCCTATGGCTGCTGGGGCTGAGCCTCTGCCTGCGCCTTGCGCTGGCGATGACGGTGGGCGCGGAAGTCTTGGGCGACCGCCAGGTTCTGCCCGGCCTATGGCTGCTGCCGCTGCGCGATCTGATCGCCATGGGCCTCTGGGTGGCGGGTTTTGCCGGCAACACCATCGTCTGGCGCGGCGAACGCTTCCGGCTCAAGGACGGCAAGCTGGAAAAGACATAAGCGGCGACGCGAACTTATGTGCCGATTGTCATTGGTGATGTGTATCATAGCCAATAGTGCAAACCGTCGGCGATTCTTCCAGTGACTCAATCGCGGCGGATTTCCGCGACAGATCATTGAGAGGATTACGAACATGAAGAAAGCTGCCCCCGTAAAGGCCAAGCCGGCTTCCATTGCCAAGAGCAAGGCCAAGAGCGTGCCTGCCTACAAAAATTCAAAACTGGCTCCAGCCGCGCGCGTCAAGGATTTGCTGAAGCGCATGACGGTCCAAGAGAAAGCCGAGCAGATGCGCTGCGTCTGGCTGGAGAAGGCGCAGAAGCTGGTGGACGAAAAGGGTAACTTCGATCTGGCCAAGGCCAAGGCGGCCTTCAAGGGCGGACGCGGCATCGGCCAAGTGGGCCGCCCCAGTGACGCCGGCGGCGGCAAAAACGCCCGCGACATGGCCGTGCTGACCAACGAGATTCAGAAGTTCTTCCTGGAAAACACGCGCCTGGGGATTCCGGTGGTCTTCCATGAAGAGTGCCTGCACGGCCACGCTGCGCCGGCGGGAACTAGTTTCTCGCAGCCCATCGGCCTGGGCGCAACCTTCAATCCGGAGCTGGTGGAGCGGCTCTTCACAATGACCGCCGAAGAAGCCCGCAGCCGTGGCACACATCAGGCGCTCACCCCGGTGGTGGACGTGGCCCGCGAGCCGCGCTGGGGGCGCGTCGAAGAGACCTACGGCGAAGATCCATTCCTGGTTTCGCGTCTCGGTATTGCTTCAGTGCGCGGCTTCCAGGGCGACAAGAAGTTCCGCGACAAGAAGCACGTCATCGCCACGCTGAAGCATTTTGTCGGCCACGCGGAGCCGGAGTCCGGCCAGAACTGCGCGCCCGCCAACGTCAGCTTGCGCGTGTTGCGCGAGACCTTCCTGTTCACTTTCAAGGAAGTTCTGAAGCACGCCGGCGCCATCAGCATCATGCCTTCATATAACGAGGTGGACGGCGTTCCCTCGCACGCCAACAACTGGCTGCTGCGCGACGTTCTGCGCAAGGAGTGGGGCTTCACGGGCTATCTCGTCTCCGACTACTATGCGATCTGGGAACTGAACTACCGGCCCGACACACACGGCCACTTCCTGGCCGAGGACAAGAAGAAGGCCTGCGCGCTGGCCGTCAAGGCGGGCGTGAATATTGAGCTGCCCGATCCCGACTGCTACTTGTACTTGGAAGAGCTGGTCAAGAAGGGCGTACTCAAGGAAAAGGAGCTGGATGAGCTGGTGGCTCCCATGCTCTTTTGGAAGTTTGTCCTGGGCCTCTTCGACGATCCGTATGTCGATCCCGAAGTGGCGGCGGCGGTCGTCGGTTCGGACGCCAACCGCGAGCTGGCTCTCACAGCGGCGCACGAGACCATCACGCTGCTCAAGAACGAAGGCAACGTACTGCCGTTGAATGCGAAGAAGCTCAAAACCATCGCCGTCATCGGACCCAACGCCAACCGCAGTATGCTGGGCGGTTACAGCGGCGTGCCGGAGCACAACGTGACGGTTCTGGACGGCATCAAGAACAAAGTCGGCGCGAAGGTCGAAGTGCTCTACAGCGAAGGCTGCAAGATCACCGTCGGCGGAAGCTGGAATATCGACGCGGTGCAGGCCAGCGATCCAGTCGAGGATCGCAAGCAGATCGCCGAAGCGGTCGAAGTCGCCAAAAATGCCGACGTCATTGTGCTGGCCATCGGCGGCAACGAGCAGACCTCCCGCGAGGCCTGGGCGCGCAATCACATGGGCGACCGCACAAGTTTAGACTTGGTCGGGCGACAGAATGAGCTGGTAGAGGCAATGGTCGCGCTGGGCAAGCCGGTCGTCGCCCTCGTCTTCAACGGTCGTCCGCTCTCCATCACTGAGCTGAGCAAGAGCGTTCCGGCGATCTTCGAGTGCTGGTACATGGGCCAGGAGACGGGCCGCGCAGTGGCCGACGCGCTCTTCGGCGACGTGAACCCCGGCGGCAAGCTGCCCATCACCATTCCGCGCTCGGTGGGCCACTTGCCCGCCTTCTACAACTACAAGCCCTCGGCGCGCCGCGGCTATCTCTTTGACGACGCCACGCCGCTCTATCCTTTTGGCTTCGGCTTGAGCTATACCAGCTTCGAGATCACCAATCCTCGCCTGGCCAAGAAGAAGATCGGCCGCAAGGATTCAACCCGGCTGCTGGTGGAAGTGAAAAATACCGGCAAGCGCGCCGGCAGCGAAGTGGTGCAGATGTACATCCGCGACCTCTTCAGTTCGGTGACGCGGCCGGTCAAGGAGCTGAAGGGCTTCAAGAAGGTCTGGCTGGAGCCGGGCGAAAGCACGACGGTGGCGATCGACATTACGCCTGACCTGCTTTCGTTCTACGACATCAATATGAAATATGTTGTGGAACCGGGCGACTTCGAGATCCAGGTGGGCACATCCTCGCAAGACACCGACCTGACCAAGCTGACGCTGACCGTGACGAAGTAAACAAACAGGCATTCCCTGCCGTACCCGGCGGGAGTTATGCTGGTAGCGCCGCCGCACCCAATCGCGGCGGCGCAAATTCGATGGACCAAACAGCGCGAAATTCCAGAAATCTGCGGCGAAAGCGGGTAGAAACTGATGAGCGGTACAACCAAACTCTCCTTCGGAGAAAAATTCGGATACGGCCTGGGCGACATGGCCGCCAACCTCGTCTTCCAGACGGTGATGGCCCTGCAAATGATCTTCTACACCGACACCTTCGGGTTGTCGGCGACCCAGGCGGGAACAATGATTTTGTTTGTAGGCCTGGGAGCGGCCTGCCTCAATCCTGTGATGGGTGTCATTGCCGACCGCACCAAGAGCCGCTGGGGAAGATTCCGCCCCTGGCTGCTATGGACTGCCGTACCCTTTGGTGCGATCGTCATTCTGACCTTCACGACTCCCAACATCAGCCCCTCCGCCAAGCTCATCTATGCCTGGGTCACCTACCTGCTGCTGCGCGTTGTCTACACAATGAACAACGTGCCCTATGCCTCACTGACCGGCGTAATGACCGACGATCCGGGCGAGCGCAACAGCATCACATCCATCCGTCAGCTCTTCGCCAATGCGGCCGGCTTCATAGTCCAGAGCCTGGCAATTCCCCTGGTAGCTGTTCTGGGCAACCACAACGACGCCCGTGGCTTCCAGAGGACGATGGGACTCTTTGCCGTAATCAGCGCCGTCCTCTTCATCATTGCCTTTGCCGTCACTAAGGAGCGTATCGAACCCGATCCGCAGCAAGAGACCTCCGTCTTGCGCGATCTGGGCGATCTGATGAAAAACGGCCCCTGGATCGCGCTCTTCGTGCTGACAAACTTCTACTTTGCCGCCTTGGCGATCCGCGGCAGCATGATGATGCCCTACTTCAAATACTGCGCCCACGATGAGTTTCTCTTCAGTTGGTTCAACGGCTTCGGATTGACGGCTGTGCTGATTGGCGTTGCCTGCTCCACGGCTCTTACCAAACGCATCGACAAACGGACACTGTTTATTTGGAGCATGGCGCTGACGGGCATCCTCGCCATCGCGCTGTTCTTCCAATCGGCGACAAATACAGTCTTCTTCCAATTGAATTTCATGCAGCATACGTTGCGTATACCATTCAGTTGGGTCTTTGCTACGGAGATTCTGCGTCAGTTCGCCTTCGGCTGCTCAGGCCCGATCCTGTGGGCGATGATGGCCGATGTCGCTGATTACGGCGAGTGGAAGACGGGACGCCGCGCTACGGGAACGGTGATCTCGGCGGTCGTCTTTGCTCTGTGGACGGGATTGGCTCTGGGTGGCGCAATCGCGCCGTGGCTTGAAGCGTACTTTGGCTATCAGGCCAACGTTGCGCAGACGGAACACACGCTCTTTGGCATCCGCCTGATTGCGGCGATCGTCAGCGGCGCGGCCTTCCTGGCCGTTGCAATCTGCCTGCTTTTCTATCGCATCGACAAGAAGCTGAACCTGGAAATCGCAGACGAGTTGGCCGAGCGCCGCAAGAGCTTCGGCAGCGCCTCGTAATCATCAACTCTTTCAGAAACAGCCAAGGCCGGGGCGATTGCTTCGGCCTTTGTTGTTGGCGCTGACGTGTGAACTTGCCGGAGTGTCACTCATTTGCGATAGCTCTGAGAGCCGGTCAGATCGACGGCGAGAACACCGCGCAAGGAATTCGCGTGGCGCTCTCCGACTTGCTGATCGGCGTCACACCGCTGGAACTTGGCTACCGCGTTGCAACCGCCAATCTGCGCCACTTCCAGATGGTTCCAGGGCTGGGAATCGTCGCCTTCTGAGCGGTCAGGGAACAGGGATCAGAAAAAGACGGCGGGGTGAGGTTCGTGGTCTCCCACTCATCCGTCCTGAGCGCAGTCGAAGGATCTGCGTTTTTCATGGTGGATGAATGGGG